>Ga0310694_10000144_pt1 | contig 107820 bp, 88 predicted proteins | sample 174DNAGHGhighgp2_FD_203884 | JGI IMG/M metagenome (GOLD analysis project Ga0310694, IMG submission 203884) | Sheep rumen microbial communities from Palmerston North, Manawatu-Wanganui, New Zealand - 1742 DNA GHGhigh gp2 (v2) (version 2) | ecosystem: Host-associated > Mammals > Digestive system...
ACCCATATTTATTTGATGGTGCTAATAAACTGGCATCTGTGACGATGGGCAGTGGTGTGACCACTATCGGTGATTATGCATTCCGGAATACTGGTATGGACGAGAGTGTGACAGCACAGTCTATCGCTCTGGGCGCGAATGTAATCACCATCGGTGATTATGCTTTCTCTGGCTGTAACAAGCTTACCACGCTCGACCTCGGAACGAAGCTGACGGCTATTCCCGAGAATATGCTGTTCGGCTGCTCAGCCCTTACCAGCATCACTATCCCAGCCTCTGTACAAAGCGTAGGTGCTCATGCTTTCTACGATTGCGACGGGTTGACCGCCATCACCATCGAAGACAGTGAGACGGCACTTGAATGGAACGGCACCGATTATCATCCGCTTAACGAGGTGCATGCCAACTACACGCTGTATCTCGGACGTAATCTGACGACAGAGGGCAACCAGTGCTTCTTCCCGGGAGCCACCAGCGTAGAGTTCGGCCCGCAGGTGACTGCCATTCCCAACAATTTGTTCTCTGGAGCGGAGTTGTCCAGCGTGAAAGTTCCCTGGCTTACACCTATTACCATCAACGAAAATGTCTTTGCAGATGGAGCCTATAGTTCTGCAACATTGTTTGTCCCTGCAGACACTAAGGAGGCATATGCTGCAGCCAATGTATGGAAGGACTTCACAAATGTTGACCACTGGTCAACGCTTGTGACTCTGACGGCTTCAACCCATGGTTCCATCGTTACTGCTGAGGCAACAGCCAGCAACGGCACTGAGCAGTATCGCCAGCCGAAGAACGATGCAATTATTTATACTTTAAATGCAGACACAGGCTATGAATTGACTGCACTGACCGACAACGCTGCTGCTGTAAGCCCACTCCCCGCACTCAGTGAAGCTCAAACACGTACCAATACTAGCGGTGAGGAGTTCGTAACACTCAATGCTACTTTCTCTGCCATCAACTACACCCTCGAATATGAACTCGCAGGCGGCACAGTGGCTTCTGCCAATCCCACTTCTTACACTATTGAGAGTGCAGCCATCACCCTGAAAAACCCCACTCGTGAGGGCTATACCTTTGCAGGCTGGACGGGCACAGGGTTGGATGCTGCCACAACAGCAGTAACCATTGCCGCAGGCTCAACAGGTAACCGCAGCTACACCGCCACATGGACACCTATTATATATAATATTGCGCTCACGCTGAATGGCGGTACTGCAGACAATCCTGCTACCTATACCATTGAGAGCGCAGCCATTACCCTGAATAACCCCACTCGCGAAGGTTATACCTTTGCAGGATGGAAGCTGAACGGCGAGGGCGATGCAATGATGAGTGTGACCATCGTCGCTGGCAGCACAGGTAACAAGGCTTATACAGCCACTTGGACTCCTGTTAGCTACACTATCAGCTATGACTTGGCTGGCGGTTCTGTAGCTTCTGCTAATCCTACCAGCTACAACATTGAGAGTGAAGACATAACGCTAAACAATCCTACAAAGGATCATTATAACTTTGCAGGCTGGACGGGCACAGGGTTGGATGCTGCCACTGAAAGCGTTACCATCACTACAGGTTCTACCGGCAACCGTTCTTATACTGCTACATGGACAAAAAAGACCTACATGGTAACCATCACAGGTGGCGGTGTGACTGCCGATAACGATAATCCGCAGTACGGCGACGATGTGGTGATTACCATTGCCGCTGACGAAGATCGTACGCTGAACACGCTGACTGTTAACAATGTCGATGTGACGGCACAGGTAGTCAACAACCAGTACACCATCCACAACGTGAGCAGCAACATCACCGTGGTGGCTACGTTCAACTCCACCAAGGAGTTCATTACTCTGGCTCAGGGCGTGGGAACCTTTAGCTGCTCGCAGGACCTGAACTTCACGGGCAGTGAACTGAAGGCTTATATTGCTGCCGGCTATAACAAGAGCACTAATGTAACGCTTCTGGTACGCGTTTATGACGTTCCTGCTGGTACAGGCCTCTATCTGAAGGGTGGGGCTGGCGTGACCTATAAGATTCCTTACTCCACTTCACAGGCCTATTATGTGAATATGTTGAAAGCGAACCTCACTGCAGGATCGATTGACAAGACCGATGGCGACATGAGCAACTTCCTGCTTAGCAATGTGGATGGTGTTTATATGTTCCGTGCACCTTCTGATAAGGCAACTCTTGGCGCTCAGAAAGCCTACCTGCAGCTGCCCACCTCGTTTGTTCCTGCTTCCGCTCGTGCTATCAGTCTTGCCTTCGAGGATGATGAGACCACCAATATCAATGATTTTGAAATGTTTACCAATAGCAACGATCGTCTCTACAACCTGAAGGGACAGCGCATTGAGAAGGCTGGACGTGGCATCTATATCAAGAATGGTAAGAAGGTCGTAATAAAATAACTCTAAAAGGTATGAAACAGATGAAGAAAACATATCAACAACCCGTCACAAGGGAACTGCTTATCAAGGCAGTTCCCCTGCTGGCAGGCTCCTATTTCCAAGAAGGAGAAACTGGAGATGGCGGAGGAATAGATCCTGGTACTGAGGTTAATACAGGATTGAGCCGACGCTATAATGTCTGGGACGAAGACGGAGAGGACTGTGATTAAGTTAAAGAAATAAAAAAGTGCAGTCCGTTTGCAGAAGATTTCGTAACTTTGTAAAACAAAAGAAGAAATAAGCGTATGGCACTGAATCTGAATAAGAACTTGAAGCTCTACTATTCCATCAAGGAGGTGGCAGAAATGTTTAACCTCAACGAGAGCACTTTGCGCTTTTGGGAAACAGAGTTCCCATATCTTAAACCAAAGACGGCAGGACCAAGCAAGGTGCGCCAGTATGCCGAAAAGGATATTGAGCTAATCAGGTTGATTCACAACTTAGTGAAGGTGCGTGGTTTCAAGTTGGCTGCTGCTAAGAAAATCATCAATTCCAACCGTGATGGTGCCAACAAGAAAGCAGAGGTGCTGACGTGTTTGATGAACGTGCGTGATGACCTGCAGGCATTAAAAAAACAACTAGACGGACTACAATAAAAAATGGCATCCATTATGGGTGCCATTCTTCGTTTCTTTGAAAAACCTTTTCCAGTGTTATCTCTTTTGCTTCTTTCTTGCTGAGTTGATGACTCCAAGTGACGCGTTTGTCAATGGCTGCCCCTTCGCCGGTGTTTTCAAACTCCAGATAGCGGGCTGTCTGTTCGCGCTCTTTCTGCCAGTGGTGCCAACCCTCTGGTCGGATCTGACTGGGCAGGGTGCAGTGCATGAACAGCGTGTAGCCATAGTCGCGCCAAGGACGGCCTAAATAGACTTTCGTTACATTGTCAGCAGCGGTTATCGTACATTGGTTGAATACATAGCCGAAGGGAATGTGCTTCGGTGTTGAGGCTGCCGTGATGTAACTGTTAGCCTTGCAATGAATGGCGCATTGCTGAAACCATGCTGTCGAGGGACCAAAGATGAAGTCGGTGGTGCCTTCGATATAGCAGTGGTCAAAGTAAAGGCGCGTACCTTCCATACCAGTGTAGATGGTGTCCTGATGGCCCAGGAATCTGCAGTTGATGAACTTCAGACAGTCGCCCTGAGTATGCAGGGCAACGGCTTGGCCTAATCGGGCGGCATTATTTTCTATTGTCAGGTTCTTGAATGTGATGTGGTTGGCTTCCACTTTGACGGTGAAAGTGCGGAAAGTGCCCATGCCTTTGCCGGTTTCCGGGTAAAGGATGTTTGCATGGTCATCATAGGTGATGATGGTCTCATCACGACTCTCGCCGCAGAGCTCAATGTTCTGCACCCACTGCGGAATGATGAGCTTTTCTTTGTAAATGCCCTTCTTGATGTAGATAACCTTATGGTAGTCCATGAAGGCACGACACACCTCTATGGCATCTGCAATATTGCGAAACTGGCCCGTACCGTCGCGTGCCACGACTATCGTATCAGGATTGTCGTAGGGTGAAGCAGCATGGGCAAAGCCTGCCAGCAGCGTAAAGATGATAGTTTGTAGTAGTCTGTTCATAATTTGTATTATAGGATTTGTGAAATCTCTTTCAAATCATCAACTTCCTTGAGCTTGTCAATAATTTCTGCCACATCATCGCGGTCGTGAACGCGCAGGTCTATGATGCCGTCGAAGATGCCGTCTTCCGTGGTGAATGTCAGTTTGCGTATATCAACGCTCAACTGGTTGGAAATCACGCGCGTAACCTCGTTGACCAGTCCTCGACGGTCGATTCCGCCAAGTCGTATAGTAGCATCAAAGAACAGTTTCTTGTGCATATCCCATTTGACATCAAGAATACGATTGCCATAACTGGCTTTCAGCTTGTTGGCTATGGGACAAGTACGTTTGTGAATCTCTATGCGGTTGCGGTTATCGATATAGCCCAACGTGTCATCACCAGGAATTGGGTGACAGCAATCTGGGAAGAGATATTGGTGGATGTTCTCCTCGTTGATGTATATGGGCTTCTTCCGGTTAAACTTCTCAGGAACGACAAACAGTTTTTGTTGTTCCTCTTGCTTTTCTTCCTCTTCTTTCTTGGCTTTTACGAAGGGGACGTATTTACGCCAACCTCCACCTGTGTTCTCTGTCTTTTTCTTGTTTTTACCTTTCAACTCGTCAATATCCTTCTCACCGAGCAGGATGGTATTCTCGCCAATGCCTTGGAAAAGTTCTTCTCGACGTTGAACATCATGGAAATGACACAGACGGTCGATGATGGCAGGTGTCGACTCAAAGTCGTTTTTTTCAAGCCATTCTTCCAGTCGTTCTTCACCCTTTTTCTGTATGTCTCTGCTGGCTCGGCGGAGGATGGCCTGAATTTTTGCTTTTGCCTTTGCCGTTGTCACAAAATTAATCCATGATGGTTGCACGTGGTGAGACTTTGATGTAAGAATCTCCACCTGATCACCACTCGCCAATCGGTGACTTAACGGCACCAACTTATGGTTTACCTTAGCTCCGATACAGTGAGAACCAAGGAAGGTATGGATAGAGAATGCGAAGTCGAGCACTGTGCAATCTGCCGGCATGGTCTTGATTTCACCTTTTGGTGTGAAAACAAAAATCTCACTGGCAAATAGGTTGAGCTTGATGGCATCAAGGAAGTCCATGGCATCGGGCTGTGGATCATCCAGTATTTCCTTGATGGTATGAAGCCATTCATTAAGCTCGGTTTCGTCTTCAGTAATCAAATCATCCTCACTGACTCCCTCCTTATACTTCCAGTGAGCAGCCAATCCTTGTTCTGCAACCTCGTCCATACGGTCTGAGCGAATCTGAACTTCAATCCAAAGTCCCTGTTTCGACATCAGTGTAACGTGCAAGGCTTGATATCCATTGGCTTTAGGCTGGTTAAGCCAGTCACGTATGCGGTCAGGGTTTTTCTTGTATATCTTGGTCAGTGCCACATAGATGTTCCAGCATTCATTGATTTCCTCCTCGCGTACCTTAGGCGTGAAGATGATACGTACAGCCAGGATATCGTATATCTCGTCGAATGTCACATGTTTCTTCTGCATCTTACTCCAGATAGAGTAGGGAGTCTTCACGCGTTCCTTAATCTCGTATTGGAGTCCCATTTTCTGCAGAGCGGCCTCGATAGGCTGAATGAATTCATCGAACGACTTGTGGCGTGACAGGCGTGTCTCTTCCAGTTTCCGCTCAATGGTGGCATATTCCTCAGGATGTTCAAAACGGAAGCTCAGGTTTTCCAACTCTGATTTTATTTTATACAAGCCAAGACGGTGAGCCAGAGGTGCATAGAGGTAGAGTGTCTCGCCAGCTATCTTGTATTGTTTGTTGGCTGGTTGCGAATCGAGCGTACGCATATTATGCAGTCGGTCGGCTATTTTGATGAGGATCACTCGGATATCTTCACTCATGGTGAGCAGCAGTTTCTTGAAGTTCTCTGCCTGAGCTGATGCCTGTTCGCCAAAGATACCACCACTGATTTTTGTCAACCCGTCTACGATTTGCGCAATCTTCGGACCGAACATATTGGAGATGTCCTCTACGGTATAGTCGGTATCCTCCACTACATCATGAAGTAGTGCAGCACAGATGCTGGTAGAACCCAGTCCAATCTCAGAGCACACTATCTGTGCTACCGCTATGGGGTGCATGATATATGGTTCGCCCGACAATCGCCTAACACCTTTGTGTGCCTGCCGGGCAAAGTTGAATGCTTTGGCTATCAAATCAATCTTCTGGCGATGACGCGAGTTCTGATAATCATTAATCAACTTCTCATAGGCTTCGTTGATCAGTTTGTCGTCAGCGGCTTCTTGTTCAATCAATTTCTTCTCTTCGTCAGTCATAATCGTCCTCCTTTATTCCTCCTTTTATATATAATAATAATGTGTAGTGTTATCGCACTCGTATTTGTTGTCCGGCACGTATATTCGAACTGCGCAGCCCATTAAGACTCTTCAGCTTGCTTATCGTAGTGCCATATTTTTTCGCAATGCTGCCTAAGTTTTCACCTTGGCGTATCTTATGGCGTTGTGTTCCTTGTTTTTTACGATTTGTTGTACGCTGTTCTTTTTTCACCGTAGCATTGTCCACCTCCACTACCATACGCTTATCAGTATTAGCAGTCATTGCGTAGATAGAGTCCTGGTTGTCAATAAACAGTGCCACATCACTGATTGGCAGGCGGATGGGTGAAGGACTGGTGGCCCCGGGTACCACATCACGCTTATAGGCTGGGTTTAATGCCCTTAGCATATTGATGTCGAAACCGCATACATCGGCTATTTGGCTAAAGTTTAAATTGCGGTCTACCATCACTGTATCGGTCTTTGTGGGCAATTTGCTTTCCATTGGGCAGATGTTATGCTCACAGTAATAGGTCATGGCATAGTTTGCCGCAATGAAAGCCGGTACATAGCCTCGTGTTTCTTTGGGCAAATATGGATAGATTTTCCAGTAGTCGCGCTCTCCTCCTGATCGGCGTATGGCTTTATTGATAGTCTCCGGCCCGCAGTTATAGGCAGCAATCACCAGATTCCAGTCGCCAAAAATATTGTATAGATCACGGAGATAACGGGCAGCGGCATAGGATGACTTCACGGGATCGCGACGTTCGTCAACCAAGCTGTTGACGGTCAGTCCGTAGGCTTTGCCTGTGGTTAACATGAACTGCCACAAGCCTGTGGCACCTGCACGTGATGTCACGGTAGGATTAAGTGCCGACTCAATGATGGGCAGATATTTCAGCTCAAGTGGCAGTTGATACAGGTCTAAGGCCTCTTCAAATACTGGCATATAGAAATTGGATGCACCCAGCATATAGCTGATAGATCGGCGCAACCGTCCTGTGTATCGGTCAATGCATTCCTGTACAATCTCATTGTGGGGCATTTCCATAATGGTAGGCATACGGTGCAGGCGGTCTATATAGACCTGCGTGTCGAAGGTGGGATTCTCGTCCTTAGTCTGACAGTCGTTGTCTATTGCCAGAAATGTCTTTGACATATACTGTCCCAACAGACTGTCTATACTGTAAGTCATGGCTTCTGGGAAGTCAATATCGTCATCTTCGGTCTGTGCCCATGAATGATTGATGATGGTGCAGAGTAGTGATACTATAATCAGGTATTTTTTCATTGTGTCAGTTTAAAAATTTATACTACAGTTCACGCCCAATGAGGTGGCATACAGTGGATTGACTGATGACTTGTTGTTGATGACCGTGGGTCGTACCTTCAAGCTCAGATCTTTTGAGATGTCAAATGATGAGAGTTCTGCGTCAACGTATGCGTCAATCACAGAAACGGCATAGATGCCAATCATGCAGAAGAAGCTCAAGTCGCGCCAACGGCGGTATTTGTCTTTACGGCTTTTGAATATCTGCTTGTAACGCTCTTCGTTGGCAGGAGTGATTTGTCTTCCTAAGTGCAGGAACTTATTGTAACTGGCAGTGCCAGGATCGTCATCCATGATGTCGAGATAGGCTTGTGAATAGTCCTTGTACATCATGTTATTCCATATCATGGCATAGATACATCCCACGAATCCACCATATACAATAGGCAGTTTCCAGTATTTGCGGTTGTAAATCTGTCCGCCGCCAGGTATGACGAGTGCCAGCCATAGTGCACGCTGAGGGTTTGGCCGCCATGTATTCCAATCGCGTTCCACCTTCAGTGGCTTCTCATCTTTAACGAATGTCTGCGTGCCTTGTTCCAGAGAATCTCGCACTGCCGTCGTGTCTATCGGCATGGCGTTATACATCGAGTCAATGGCCATGATGATAGAGTCGGAAACTTCGACTTGTGCAGAGACAGATAAAGGTAAAAAGGTAAGTAGGTAAAAAAGGAATTCCTTTCCTACCATTGTTAGCCTTTTATATACCTTTATTGTATTCATCTTCTTAGTTTCAATTACTTTTCCAACAGGCTGATGATGCGATTCATCTCTTCCTCGTTGGCAAAGGCAATGCTGATTTTTCCACCGCCTTTGGGTGAACAGGTTAGTTGAACTTTTGCGTTGAAGATTTCCGACAGACGGTTCTTGCGTTCATTCAGGTCGGCAGAGAGTGGTGTCTTTGTGGCAATGCGGTTGTGGGCGGTCTTGATGTCTTCGCCACTCTTCAGTGCCTGCACCATTTCCTCCACCTTGCGTACTGAACATTGGTTCTTCTGCACCTCCTTGAACAACTTCAGCTGCATTGATGGCGAGTCGATGGAGAGAAGTGCGCGAGCATGTCCCATGTCTATCTCGCGGTTCTTCAGTGCCATCTGTATCTGTGCGGGCAGTTTCAGGAGTCTCATATAGTTGGTCACTGCCGTACGGCTTTTGCCCACACGCTCCGAAATCTTTTCCTGTGTCATCCCGCTGGCTTCAGCCAAGTGCTCATACGCCAGTGCTATCTCGATGGCGTTAAGATCCTCGCGCTGGATGTTCTCTACCAATGCCAGTTCCATGACACTCTCGTCGCTGGCAGTGCGGATATAGGCAGGAATGTTTGTCAGTCCAGCACGCTGAGATGCGCGCCAGCGGCGTTCGCCTGCGATAATCTGATAGCGGTTTTCGCTAACTTGGCGCAGTGTAATGGGAGCTATGATTCCCATCGTCTGTATACTGTTGGCCAGTTCTTGCATGGCTGTCTCGTCGAACTCCCTACGTGGCTGATCGGGATTAGGCTCTATCTGCTCTATGGGAATCTCGCTCAGGTTTGATGATCCCTGCGTCTTTACCTCGCTGGTATCAATCAGGGCATCCAGGCCACGACCGGTGCTTATCTCGTCCAGGCCTCTACCCAGAACGCTCTTATCGAATTTCTTTCTTACGGCCATGACTTAATTGTTTTTATTGATGATTTCCTTGGCCAGTGCCAAGTGGTTCTTACTTCCTGTTGAGTCAGCATCGTAGAGAATCACAGGCAGACCATGCGATGGACTTTCCGACAATTTGACGTTACGTTGGATAACAGTCTTGAACACCAATTCCTGGAAATGGCGCTTCACCTCATCGTAAATCTGGTTGGCCAGACGCAGGCGTGAGTCGTACATCGTCAGCAGGAATCCTTCAATCTCAAGTTTCGGATTCAGCTTTGACTTGATGATCTTGATGGTATTCAGCAGTTTTGAGATACCTTCCAGTGCAAAGTATTCACACTGTACAGGGATGATGACAGAATCGGCTGCCGTCAACGAGTTCACAGTGATGAGTCCCAGAGATGGTGAGCAGTCAATGAGGATGTAGTCGTATTCATCGCGAATAGGGTCGAGTAGTTTCTTGATGACTCTCTCGCGATTGTCCAGATTCAACATCTCTATCTCGGCACCTACCAGGTCAATATGACTTGGAATGATATCGAGTCCTTCGATATCAGTTGTATAGATGGCCTCACGCACATCAGTATGGTTGATGATGCACTCATAGAGTGAACAGTCCACTTCTTTAAGGTCGACACCCAGACCGCTTGAAGCATTTGCCTGTGGATCGGCATCTACTACCAGCACACTCTTTTCAAGTGTTGCCAACGATGCGGCAAGGTTGATGGTTGTAGTGGTCTTACCCACGCCACCTTTCTGATTCGCTAATGCAATGATTTTTCCCATTTCAATCTTTCTCCTTTAGATTTGAATTGCAAAGGTACATATTTTCCGTGAAACAGTGATTGTTTCACTTAATTTATTTTGATAATTTTAGAAAAACAGTGCTACCAATACATTTTTAAATGCGAATGATACATTTTCAAGGGCGAAAACAAAAAAAAATTTGTACTTTTGCACCAGAATTATATAAAACCTAAGATTATGAACAGAACAATTTACTCTTTCTTCGTTGCGTTATTGCTGTCATTAGTCTCTGTACATGGGATTTCTGCACAGGAACGACGCCCTGTTGACAGCCAGCATCCGCTGTGGTTTATTCATGTTGACGTGTGGTACAAGGCCGACCCTCAGAAGATTATCGACCTGATACCCGACGAGGTAAAGCCTTATGTGTGCTTGAACTTGTCGCTGTCATGCCAGTACGACAAAGATTTGAACATCTATAAGATGCCTCAGTATGCCTTCCAAACCTACAAGTCGTGGGGTACTGTATGTCAGCAAAACGGTATGTGGTTTACCTGTCAGCCGGCATCAGGTGGTCATACCCATATTCAGGATAATGATCTTGTGACGTTTGAGTATTTCTTCAAAAGGTTCCCCAACTTCCTTGGTTGGAACTATGCCGAGCAATTCTGGGGATTCGATGAAGGTGGGGATATGTCCTCAAGTCCGCAGACTACTCGATGGGCTCTATTTGCCAATTTGGTGGAAATGTCGCATAAATACGGTGGTTTCCTTACAGTCTCGTTTTGTGGCAATATCTGGAGCCATCCGCTTAATCCTATAGGTGAACTGAAACGCAACAACAAGTTCCAGAATGCTTGTAAGAAATACCCTGAGGCTATGCTCTTCCTCTATAAGTATACGACCTCTTCGTGTTTCTATAACAACGAGAGCGTATCCTTTGGTCCCTTTATCTCGGGTTTGACCAAAGCTTATGGCGTGCGCTATGACAATTGTGGATGGAATGGTGCTTTAAGTTCTATTCTTGGCGAAAATCATGGTAAGAAGTATCCTGCTGCCGCTGGCATTGGCACTGTGATGGAGCAGACCTGTGTCAATGGCGGCTCTGTATGGGACGGCCCTGAACTGACGTGGAATGAGGAGTGCTTTCACGAAGTGAGTCAAACAGAGGTTAATGGCTATAAGCGCCGTAGATGGGAGCGTTTCAAGAATTTCAATGGCGTGTGGCTCGATATGTTCAGTAAGATTATTGACGGCACGCTGTATATCCCCTCTCGCGAGGAGGTAGTTGGAAAGACTAAGATTGTTGTAATAAACAATGTAACCAGCGGTAGTGATGAGGATAAGTATGCCGCATGGGGCGACCTTTACGATGGGCTGTATAAGCAGAACGATCCTTTTAATCCCGGTAACGGACAGTGGATGAGCAATTACTGCTATTTCAAGAAGACAGGCCGTTACGGTGCCATCCCTGTGGTTACGGCTCTCTATGATTCCATTGCGAAAGCCATTCCTGTGCAGGTGAAGAAATCGCAGCGTACTTCTGTATGGAGCTCACAGACAAAGAAGGTGAATGCGTTCAATGAACAGTATCCCGCCGTTTCTAAAGGCAATCTCTATGTGAACCGCTATCGTAATCAGCTCGTCACATATACCCCGTATTCCTATCTTAATAGTAAGACCACGGCCTCAGCTGACATTCCCCTTCAGTATAATACCTGCGATACGTTGCAGTTGCAATACGGCAAACTTTCATCGGGACTTATTCGTGAATATGCCGACCATATCGACTTTTATCTGAACAACTACCGCAGTGACTCTACCACACAGCGCACCGATATCATCACTATCAAGGGTGCTAAGGAGAAGCCTACCTATACGATGAAGAAGCATAAGGTGGGTACGACTACTACTTCCGGTAGTGCGACAGAAGTCTATTCAGATAGCGTATATACCCTTACAGTGAAACATAACGGTGGCTTGGATCTGACAATCAACTGCGCAGGAAATAATGATCGTTCAACCGCTACGGATACGATACCGATGCAAGCCCTGTCGATTCCCAAGCAGCCAGAGCTTTATCGCGGCCCTGTTATCATAGAGGCCGAGGATATGGACTTCAAGAATATCAAGTCGTGTGTTACAGACCCATACGGTTGGTATCGCAGTGTGCGCGGACATGCAGGCAATGGCTTCGCAGACATGGGAACAAACACTACAGGTGCTTTGTGCCATAATCTGAAACTGAAAGAGGGGCAGACGGGCGACTATACGATTTTTGTACGCTATACCTGTGCTTCAAAAGCAGGCAACATCAAGGTGATGCTGAACAACAAGACTCAGACCGTAGCTTGTGCGAAGACCACAACCAACGAGTGGCGACTGGTAAGTGTTAAAGGCACTATGGAGGAAGGGACCAACTCGTTGGTTATTACCAACACAGGAGGCTTACCCATGTATATCGACCAAGTTATCTATCAGCCCGATGATGTGGAAATGATGAAATACGACATCAGTGTGAAGGAAGTGGCTAATGGTAGTGTGGTCTGCGACAAGGCTGAGGCTGCCGAGGGCGATACAGTGACCCTTAGCATTCTGCCTGCAGAAGGCTACAAGCTGAAAGAACTGAAACTGGTCAACTCCGTTTTCTATACTCTGGGCAAGACAATTCCTGTACCTTCGAACGCTACGGAGGTGAAAGTAGTGATGCCTCATGACAACATGACCATCCAGCCCACTTTCACTGAGGCCGACGGTATCTACAAACTCGACTTTACAAATGTGCAGAATGGCGGTTTCCCAGAAGGATGGAGAGCTACCGATGGAGAGACTATTCATGAGTATCCACAGTCGTTTGGCTCAGGTGGAGGGGCTCGCTCTTTCGTTGGATTCACTGGCTATCAGGGCAAGGCACTCTATTGGCGTACTACCAGTGCCGACTATGGTAAGCAGACCAATTATCCCTTGCAACTGGAACCTGGAAACTATAACCTGACTTTTGCGATGGCTGCATGGAAGGGAACGCCAAAATACAAAGCTCAGATTACCGATGCCGCTACCGATACAGTAGTTGCTGCTTCTGCCATTCTATCGGCATCACCTAATGCCAACGGCAGTACGTCTGCCAATCTCTCGTCGGCTGTCAAGCGTACCTTGCCGTTTACTATTGAGAAACAGGGAAAGTATGTTATCCTCTTTACGAATAATAATGCGGGCAATATGGACGAGTTTCTACTTCTGGATTGTAAGATCAGCCAGGCAACTCCCACTGGAATACGCTCTGTTGATGTGGTGAACATTATGGCTGAGGGTATCTACAGCCCATCAGGCCTGCGCCGTGAGTCGTTGCAACGCGGAATGAACATCATCGTCAATGCAGATGGGCAGAAACGGAAGGTACTTGTAAAATAAAGTGAGTCGCCTTTCGAGGCGACTCACAATAAATAAACGATAAGTATGCCATTTACGATGCGTAAGTAGGCCACTTATGAAAAAAAGTAGGCCACTTATGAAAAAAAGTAGGCCACTTATGAAAATAAGTAGGCCACTTACGATGCGTAAGTGTGCCATTTAGAAATCCCAGTCCTTCAGCACCTGTGAACGGGACGTACTCTCGACCTTATCCTCAACCTCATCGGGCAGGTTGCAGAAGAAATCTATACCCGTCAACTCTTCCAGCCGGTCAATGTTGACAACATATTGGCTAAGGTCACGAGACTGGTCGCTGTTCTTATGTTCAATCCAGAATCCCAAAGCTTTGTATTGCCCGTTATCATACTCGCAGAGGATAGCCATGAAAAAATAGCGTGGGATGATGAGACCCGATGATGTGGTACCCAGTGTCTGCATGGTGTTGTCGATAGTACCGCCTTTAGCTACATAGAGACGGTCGCGAAACTTATTAGTGTTCCACTTTTTGCGCAACTGTCCTTCCATGTCAGCCCATACACCTGCATTAAAAATATTGCGTTGAGGCTGCATATTCGAAATATAGAATGTCTGCATGTTGGCTTCATAGCTGTATTGACGGTCAGCCGAAGGGCAGATATGTCCGTGATCATAGCCGGATCCCCAGTAGGGATCGAACTGGAAACGGTCAGCAGATGGTATGTTTGGGTCTTGTGGGTAGCCGTTGGTTTGGGTGTCGTAACGGCCGACATTTCCCCCCGAGTTGCCAGAATACATCTGATAGCAGGACCATCGCTGGGACTTTTTCTCACAGTCCCACTCCAGTGAGTAGTTGATGCCGTACATATCACCGGTACGATGAGTGACCACGATACTGCGACCGCCTTTCACCTTCGGGAACTCCAGTCGTGCCAAGTCGGCATTTCCCGTAGTGTCGTTCTTGTTGGCATTCGGAGAATTGGAATAATCAGTCTTTTCGGTTTTAAAATAATAGTTGTCATCATTGCAGGCTGTGAAGCCAATAGCCAAAGTAATGCAACAAGATACGAAAATGGTGTTCAAGAATCTTTGTTTCATGTGGATAGTGTTGGGGTTTTGAAATAAGTGCGTTAAGTCTTTGTAGTTTGTGTTCAGACAATAAAAGGCTGCCTTGTGGCAGCCTTTTAAGCTGTTTGTCATGTACTATTTAGTTACTTGCGCTGACGAAGTAAGCATTCGTTACCTCAATCTTGGTCTCACCAGTATTTTTATTTGTGTATGAGCCACGATTACCGATAATGGTGATAGTCGTACCGTTCTTCAGGTTATGGGCAGATACCAACTCCTGGAATTTCTTCTTGGCACCTCCCTTTTTAGAAAGTACACCGTAGACATAGACAGAGCCGGTTGCATCGGTCAGGTCGAAGTTGCCATACTGGTCATTGTCTTTCAGGTTGCTGATGGTTCCTGTAAGCTGATACCAAACATCGGTGCTTTCAGCAGCAGAATTGAAGTCGGCTACAGAGATAATCGTAGCACCGTCGGTACCCACGTCACTTCCGTTACCACCTTCATTACCACCTTCGTTGCCACCTTCGCCTTCAATGCTGACGAAGTAAGCATTCGTTACCTCAATCTTGGTTTCACCAGTATTTTTATTTGTGTATGAGCCACGATTGCCAATGATGGTAATCTTGCTGCCTTCCTTGATGCCCTTAGCTGCTACGAGATCCTGGAATTTCTTCTTATCACCTCCCTTTTCTGAGAGCAGACCATATACATATACTGTACCTGTCTCGTCCTCAAGGTCAAAGTTGCCATACTGGTCGCCATCTTTCAGGTTCTTTACAGTACCTGTGAGCTTATACCATACGTCGGTACTCTCAGCAGCAGCATTGAAGGCGGCGATGGAAACAGCCTGAGCGTCGGTAGAAGGAGCAGGTGTGTTACCACTATTGTCGCCGGTAGCCTTTCCATTGACGCTGACGACATAGGCAACACCCTTACCAGCAGTTTCTGGAGTATTACCATTATAGTTGTAGATAGGACCATAGACTACGACTACGTCGCCCTTCTTGACGGAGAATCCGTTAGGTAGAGCTTCTCCGTTAGTACCATTTATCTGGAAGCACTTGAAAGTGGCACCGCCTTCTGTATCAACTATATCAAAGGTGATGTTGTGATACTGGTCATTGGCTGTGGCATCGGCTGCAACAGAACCTGTGACGTAGTATTTCTCGGTAGAAACGGTAGTGCCAATCTCCTTACATTTAGCGATGGCTGCAGACACGTTGAAAGGATCTGCCTGAGTACCAGTACCCTTGGCCGGTGTATCGCTGCTACCACTGTCTGTGCTCAGTCCGTTGACGCTGACCACATAGGCAGCTCCCTTACCTACAGTCTCGGGGGTCTTACCGTTGTAGTTGTAGATGGCACCATAGACCACTACTTCGTCACCCTTGTTAAAGACGAAGCCATTAGGCAACTTCTTACCGTCGGTACCTGCTACCTGAAAGCATTTGAATTTATCGCCACCCTCGGAATCAACGATGTCGAATGTAGCATTACCATAAGTATCATCGGAAGGTGTTGTCTCTGCGACCTTACCCTTGATGTAATATTGCTCGGTGGTCACTGTGTTGCCAATTTCCTTACACTTCTCGATGGCTGCAGCCACGTTGAATGGGTCGGCAGCAGTGCCGCTGCCTTCTGCTACAACATTTGTTTGTTGGTTCTCTTCTCCTTCGCTGAAGACATCGTATGGTGCGGGTACGTCTTCGCAGGCCGTGAATGTCATGGCAGCGCATGCAAGCGCCATGAAGCTAAAAAGAATTTTTTTCATATCGATAGTTTTTTTAGTTACTTATTTATTGAAGGGTTCGTCGGTAGCTGCATCGCGTATGTCGCTGGTCTTGCGGATGCTTATCTGCCAGTCGTTGTTGAAACGTGTGGCGATGCCGTAGATGTTGCAGCTAATCTTTTGCTTGTTCTCAGTGTCATAGGGCAGAATCATAGAGGCAAAGTCAGCATAGCTGCTGGTGCGCACCACCACTTTGTAGGTGCTACTACCTTTTCCCTTGTTGGGGAACTGATCCAACTGTACGCTGTAATAGTTGCTGCCAGACGATATGCCGTTGATGAACTTGGTCTCGCCATTGGCAATGGTGAAGGTAACGCCTTTGAGCACTACCAGTTTGCCTACGTTATCGTTCTTGCCGTCGAAGATGTCGTTGCAGATAGTCTTGAAGTCGGTGGGCTCAATGGCTGTAGCATCGGGGTTACCCAAGAGCTTGAAGTGCTTGTCCCAGATATCCTTCGACATACGCCCAATACTGCCGTTATAGGGAGCACCAATCTCTGGCGTTGATCCGTATCCGCCTACATAGAGGCCTTTCATGTCAATCAGGATTTCCTGACCCTCTGCCAGATAACCGTTCAAACCGCCTTGGTTCACCGCCACGATAAGAGCACCTGTCTCGTCTTGAATGGCAAACTGCTTATAGATGTTGCCGCCCAAGTCATTGCCAGTGACGCGTGCCTTGATTTTTATATCCTTTGACACCAGCACGCAGCCGTTGTTCTCGAAAGCTTCTTTGTAGTCAGCGTCAGCCTTCAGCTCGGCAATAGTGATCAGGCCTTCTTCGGTAATGCTGTTGTTTCCGAAGGGCGCACCGTCACTGAAGCTGGGTACATCCCAGTCGCCGTCCTGGCAGGCGGTGAACAGTGAGCAGAAGAGTGCTAATAATAAATAATGTATCTTCTTCATAGTCGTCATCATGTTTAGAATTTATACGAAATTATCAGCATACCGTTGAAGCCGTTAGCATAGAACTTCTTGGGGCTGTCCTTGAACGAGTAGGTACGAATGGCATTGCCTTCCTCGTCCTTGTCGCGTCGGTTCTGCTCCATACCGCCAGTCACAATGCTAAGATTGTTCAGAATGTTGGTCAGCATCAGGTTGATGCTCATTGAACGGCCGTGTTTCAGATAGATACTCTTGCCGATTGAAGCATCGAGCATGAAGCCGCCCTTGCCCTTAGCCTGCTCAATCTCGTCCTGTGGAATAACCTTGTTGCCGTCGGCATCCTCTTTGAAGTCACCGTAATAGCGAACGATGGGCGAGTAATACAGGTAGATGCGGTCGTAGTAGTTACCAATGAGGTCGAGGAACCAGCCGCCAGTGTGGTAGCTTAGGTCGATGCTGGCTGCTGTGAGTGGTGTGCTGCCTTCGCGCATACCCATGTTCAGACAAACATCGTCCTTGTACTTCTTACCGTCATCAGAGAGCATATAGCGCACCTTTGAGTTGTTGGTGTATTGTGCGTCGCTGATAGTACCCAGGGCCTTGATGTTGAACGAGCTCGAAACCTTGAAATTCAATCCCAGCTCAGCACCGATATATTCCTTGGAGATACCTGTCAGCGAAATGTATGAGAACGAGTTCTGGATGTCGCTGTAAGCCATCGAATATTCGCTTACATCATCCAGACGGCTGAGATATGTGTTCAGGTTTGCTTTCAGCCATGATGTTGTCAGCTGGTAGCCTATTTCAGCAGAGAATATCTTCTCGTTCTTCAAGTTGGTGGTAAAGTCGTTGTTCACCTGAGGAGCTGAGAATGCATTACGTGCCTGAGGCGCTTTGAACTCATAGCCAGTACCAAACGTGACGATGTTGCCAGGGGCTATCTGATGCTGGATACCAGCCTTGACACCACCATCCAGGAACTTTGCCGTCTTGCTCTTGCCATACGAGTTGTCGGCAGCCAGACCGTTGCGCATCTTACCGTCGCGCTGTATGGTGGTACCGCCGATGCGTCCGCTAACGAAAACGTGCGACATGTTGGCATCGATAGACCAGGTAGCCCATGCGTTGGCTTTGTTCACATTAATATTATAGTCGTAACCGAAGCGGTCACCAACCTTAATCTGTGTGTTGGCAGGCTGGTTCATGTCGTAGCGCACCTCATCGGAGTTCTCGGCATAGGTGCCAATGGCATACGTATTGAGGTTACGGAAGCTGGTAGCACCAAGCAGGTCTTCCATTGTCTGGTAGTGCATACCCTTGTTGGTAGAAAGGTTAATGCCTGCGCTGAGGAACTGGTTCTTCTTCAGTTGCTTCTGTATGGTTGACGCCAGGCTGAATGACAGCTGGTCATCGTGGTAAGCTTGCTGGTAGTACATGGCATCAGCGCCCTGTGCCGAAGCCATCTTATTGGCATAGTAAAGACGGTCCCAGTTAATCTGACGATTGGCTTTCGATGCACTCAGATAATTGTAGGCCGATGACCAGTTAGTGAAAGCTACATCACTACGGTCGCCTTCAAATGGACTCCATACATCATAGAAGTAGCTTGGCATTAAGCTGTAATAGTCAGGGGCGGGATTCGTCGAATTATTGTACTGCAGACGGGTGCTGCTATACATCGAGTACTTACCCAACAGCGAGGTCACCAACTTCGTTTCATCATCGATATTCCAGTCCCATGTTAGCAGAGCAGCAGGTGCGAAGTCTTTAATGATGCGTGAGTTGCGCTTCTTGCCGTCCTGATAACCCCAGTTGGGATTGTAGAAGCGGCTGTTGGCAATCCAGTACATTTCATCGGTAGAGGCAGCCTGTGCGCCGCGCTCGGTGGGGTTACCCCATGTTACGAGGCTCAGTGAGTGGTTGTCGAAAAGCTTCTCCACACCGAAGAAGTAACTCAGTGCGTTGTAGAACGTACCCTCGATGTTGGCTGTCTCCATGTTAGCCCAACGGTAGGTGAGGCTTCCTGTATAGGCCCATCCCTTCTCGGTAACGCCAGAGTTATAGGTGTACATGCCGCGTACTGTGTAGTTGCGGTTAGAACCTGCCAGTGACAAGCGCTGTCCTGTAGCAAACGATGACGGACGGAAGTTGTAGTTGTTCGAGCCGCCCATACCACTCATAGCAAAGCGGTTATCCTCGAAAGGTAGAGCAGACTCTTGTGAGCGTGTCTGATTGTTCAGTCCCCCCACAAAAGAATAGCGGAACTCACCGCGCTCGACATCGTTCACGGGATTGCCGTTAATATAGATGTCGTTGTACTTCGAGCCGAAGGCGCGATACTTGAATCTGGCGGGACTGAAACGGTAGCCCACCTCACTCGCATACACATTGCGGTTGGACGATATCAATGTGATGTTTTGACCCACATTGTCATCATCGCCCAACTGTGCCTCGGTGAAAGTGAATGTCTGCTCGTCCTGTAATGCTTGAGCCAGAGAGTCAATCTCCTGAGCCATCACGGCAGGTGAACAACACAAAGCAATCACCGCAAGTTTGAGTTTTTTATTCATAGAATTTAAGATTAGTAATTACATCTTTTTAGTTTGTGCAAAGATACGTCAAAAAAATGAAATGGCAAAGTATTTTGTAAAAAACTTTTCACTAACATAAAAATGTGTTGAAAATAGTATTGTTTATTATTTTTTTTGTATCTTTGCACACAATAAACAATTGTTGCACCTAAATTATTACTGATCTGAATATGAAAAAGACATTATTTTCTTTGATGCTGATGCTCGTGATGGGAGCCGGTGTCACGTTTGGCCAAGAGAAGAAATTCTCTTTGTATGGTGTGGGATTCTATAATCTTGAAAATCTGTTTGACACATGTCACGACGAAGGCCACAACGACTATCAGTACCTTCCCGACGGACAGAACAGATGGTCGGGGTTGAAATACACGCACAAACTACGCAACATGGCTCGCGTGCTGTCGGAAATGGGAACCGACAAACTACCAGGCATTGGATGTGCCGTTATTGGCGTTTCAGAAGTTGAGAACGCCAAGTGTATGGAAGACCTCTGTAATCAGGAACCCCTGAAGAAACGTGGTTACAAGTTTGTTCATATTGAAGGTCCCGACTATCGTGGTGTGGATTGCGCCTTGATCTATAATCCTCGTCTGTTTCAGGTGCGTGACGTGAAATTAGTCCCCTATGTATATATATTGGAAAAAGACAGTGCACGCAACACACGTGGTTTCCTTACGGTGAGTGGTACGCTGGCAGGTGAGCATGTGGTGGTTATTGTCAATCACTTGCCTTCACGTGCAGCAGAGTCGTTCTATCGTGAAGAGGGTGGTCGCCAGATACGTATTGTGAAGGACTCGTTGGTAAAGGCTGACCCAGAAGTTAAGATTTTTGTGATGGGTGATATGAACGATGACCCGCAGGATAAATCAATGGCAGTATCACTGGGAGCCAAGCGGAAGATGAAGGATGTGGAAATTGGTGGATTGTGGAACCCTTGGTGGGATGTATTGGCAAATGGCAATGGGACACTGATGTATGATGGTCGTTGGAACCTCTTCGACCAGATCATCATGTCGCAGACACTGCTTGACCAGAAGAAGAAAAAGGATTATAGCACCTTGAAATATTTTTCCCATCAGATTTTCAGTCGTGACTATATGTTCCAGAAGGAAGGCAAATACAAGGGTAACCCCTTGCGTACACATGCCGGTGGCGCATGGCTGGATGGCTATAGCGACCACTTACCAACCGTGGTCTATGTTGTAAAAGAAGTGAAGTAGTAAAAAGTGGCAAGTTATTAGTATGACGATTATTGGCATTGCTGGCGGTACAGGATCTGGAAAGACCACCGTCGTGAGAAAAATAGCAGAGGCTCTTCCTCCTCATTGTGTTGCCGTTGTACCTGTTGACTCGTATTATAACGATACGACCAATCTAACAATGGAAGAGCGTAAGGCAATCAACTTCGACCATCCCGACGCTTTCGACTGGAAACTGCTCACTGAGCATGTGAAGAAACTGAAAAATGGTGAAGCCGTAGAACAACCCACCTATTCTTATATAGAGAGCAATCGTCAGAAGGAAACTATCCATGTGGAACCCAAACCCGTAATCATCATCGAGGGTATCATGGCATTGCACAACAAGAAGTTGCGCGACGCGATGGATCTGAAGATTTTTGTGGATACCGATAATGACGTACGGCTCATCAGGAATATCCGTCGTGATGTGGTGGAACGTGGACGTACGGTGGAGATGGTGCTCGACCGTTATGAAAAGGTACTCAAGCCGATGCATGAGCAGTTTATTGAGCCAACGAAGAAGTTTGCCGACTTGATTATTCCATGGGGTGGTGAAAACCGTACCGGCATTCATATTTTGAAGACATATATTGAAGGTATTGTCGTTCCTGGTGTATGACAAGACTTTTTATGGTTCGTCACGGTGAGACGTTCGATAATGAGCGTCAGATCATGCAAGGACAGACGCAGGGTGAACTGAATCCTACGGGTATCCGTCAGGCTGAGGCTTTAAGCAAACAATTGACGGATACCCATTTTGATGCTGTTGTGGCCAGTGATTTGTGGCGTGCTATTCATACGGCTCGTATCCTTGCAGAGCCACATCAGTTGTCTGTTGTAACAACACCTTTGCTTCGAGAGCGCGACTGGGGCAATTTTACTGGACGTTTTATTCCAGACTTGAAGAACATAAAGCCTTGGCCAGATAATATTGAGTCGCTTCCTATGATGAAGGATCGTGCTTCCCGTTTCCTTGATTTCATCCGTGAGAAATATCCCAATAGTCAGGTACTTGCCGTAGGACATGGTATCATCAACAAGGCTATTCAGGCTGTTTATTGGCATAAGGAGATGCATGAAATAGAGAAAATGAAAAATGCCGAGGTGCGAATCCTCGACATTTAACTTTTCTCACTTAATACTTATCACTCCTCACTTATTCTCACTTCTTATCTCCTTCCACCTCCACTGCGGTTGCTGCTGCCTTGTGAAGCATTGCCAGCACTGCGAGTGCTACTGCGACTGACTGTATTGTTGTTTCTCCAATTGCCACTGCTATTGCTACTACGACTTCCACCATTATTGCGGAAAGTTCCACTGCTTCTGGTGCTTGTACTACGGTCATAAGTACCACCGATAGTGCGGTTGTTAATGCCGTTATTGCTATTATTGGTTCCTCGATCCTGACCTCTGCCTATAGTACGGTCGTTACTACCGTGGTTCTGTGTAGTGCCTATAGTACGGTCGTAACTACCGTGGTTCTGTGTAGTGCCTATAGTACGGTCGTAACTACCGTGGTTCCGTGTGGTGCCTATAGTACGGTCGTTGCTACCGTGGTTCCGTGTGGTGCCTATAGTACGGTCGTTGCTACCGTGGTTCCGTGTGGTACTTATAGTACGGTCGTTGTTACGAGGATTGCGATAGTCTCCGCGATCCCAATGGTTGCGCATTCCTACATGATGGTCGCGACTTGCCACGGGACGGAAGTGATCGTGACGTCCCTCGTACCAGCTTCTACCGCCATTATGCCTCCAGCTGTGACCACCACGGTATGTTGCATAGAAGTGTGGTCGACCAAAGTAGAAATAATCGCGATGTGGATAGTGAACATAGATACTGAAGTGCCACAGACCAGTCTCCCAATAGAGTGGACGATAGAAATAGGTAGCGGCACGGAAGGCATCCCATTGCCACTGATAAAGGATATAGCTGAGATCAAGGTTACGGCGATCCCAGTAGGGGCCAAACACGTTGTGCTGACTGGTCACAGACATCAGGTAGTCGAGATTGATTTCATAAGCTGCCTCGTACTGTGCATCAGTGAGATTGAGCTCGTAGGCCATCTTGTCGGTCAGGAAAAGTGCTTCTCTGCGGGCCTGTTCGTATGGCATAGCGTTTGCCGATACTGTTATTGTCAGTATGGAAACCAGGGTAAACAACATCTTTTTCATAATCGTATTTTTTTGATGGTTTGACATTTTTTTTTTATTTCTCTGATGCAAAAGTACGGTATTTTGTTGTACGAAAAAAGGGATTTTCCCTAATTAGTAAGAGGAAAATCCCTAAGTTTTAATATGAGTTTGCGTACAACCTTATTTCAACGCCTTGTTCAGCATGTAGTACACCTCGTTATTACGGAGGGTCTGCTTGAAGTCGGCAATGTTGGTCTGCTTGTTGATCTTGACGTACTCAATACCAAGCATCTCAGCGAAGTCTTCCCAGTACTCCTCGTTGATGTCGTAAGAGAAGGCACTGTGGTGAGTACCACCTGCGAGGATCCATGCAGCAGCACCAATCTCAAAGCTGGGCTGAGGAATCCACAATGCAGAGGCAACGGGGAGCTTAGGCATGGGCTTTGGCTCGATGCACTCAACCTCCTGAGAGATGAGGCGGAAACGGTTACCCAGGTCAACAACCGTAGCCTTGATACCAGCACCGGTCTTTGAAGTGAACACCAGACGAGCGGTCTGCTGCTTACGGATACCGATGCCCAGGAAGTGAACTTCGAGCTTTGGCTTATCGGTAGCAATCAGCGGACAAACCTCCAGCATGTGGCTCTGCAGGCAAGATGAACGATTGCCAGCGAAGTTGAGGGTGTAGTCCTCAAGGAATGAGCAACCAGTAGGCATACCCTGCTGGATGACCCAAAGTGTGCGATAGAGGCAAGCTGTCTTCCAGTCGCCCTCGGCACCGAAACCATAACCTTCCTGCATCAGACGCTGTGAAGCGAGACCAGGAATCTGGTCGAAACCACAGAAGTTAGGATCATCGATGTTGGCATCACCCAGGTCGTCGAAGTTGGTGGTGAAGGCAGTAGCACCCTCATCCTTCAGTACGCGTCGCAGGGCAATCTCGGCCTTAGCTGCGTTCTTTACTTTCTCCCAGTAAACCTGCTCGCCACTCTCATCAATCTTGATGGTGTAGAGCTTCTTGTATTCCTCAACCAGTGCATCAGCCTCTGCGTCGGTCACCTGCTTGAAGTACTCCATCAGAGAAGATACGGGGTAGTAGTCAACATGGTAACCCATGCGCTGCTCGAACTCCACACGGTCACCATCGGTAACAGCCACGTTGTTCATGTTCATACCGAACATCAGACAGCGTACGTTGTGAGCGTCAGCCACACCAGCAGCTACGCGAGCCCAGACGGCAATCTGCTTCTGAGCCTTCTCGTCTTTCCAGTAACCGCAAACCACCTTGCGAGCTACACGCATACGAGTGCAGATATGTCCGAACTCGATATCACCGTGAGCACTCTGGTTCAGGTTCATAAAGTCCATGTCGATGTCACTCCAGGGAATCTCGGCATTGTACTGAGTGTGGAAGTGGAGTAGGGGCTTTTGCAACTGCTGCAGACCCTTGATCCACATCTTTGCGGGAGAGAAGGTGTGCATCCATGTGATGATACCTACGCACTTCTCGTCGTTGTTGGCAGCCAGCATCACCTGCTCCACTTCCTTAGAGCTGTTTGCTGTGCCCTTATATACAATCTTCACGGGGATGTTGCCGCTCTTGTTCAGGCCGTCAACCATCTCCTTTGAGTGTCCGTCAACTGCTACCACTGCGTCGCCTCCATAAAGAAGCTGTGCACCGGTTACCCACCAAATCTCATAATTTTCGAATGCTTTCATTGTTGTAATTGTTTTTAGTTATAAATGATTAATGCTTCTGTCCTTTCTGTCCGTAATATGCGTTTGGTCCGTGCTTACGCATATAGTGCTTCTCAACGAGCAGCGGGTTCATCGTCAGGTTTGGATTGACGCTGAAGGCTACGAAAGCCATCTTAGCACACTGCTCCATCACCTTGGCGTTATACACCGCATTATCAGGAGAGGTACCCCATGAGAACGGACCGTGGTTCTTCACCAATACGGCAGGTGTGTGATCGGGATTGATCTTGCGGATGTTCAGGATCTCGTCCACGATGACATTACCTGTCTCCAACTCATACTGTCCCTTCACCTCAGCCTCAGTCATATCTCGTGTGCAGGGGATGTCCTTGTAGAAATAGTCGGCATGTGTGGTGCCGATATTGGGGATGTCCTTACCTGCCTGAGCGAATGCTGTGGCGTAGGTAGAGTGGGTGTGCACCACGCCTTGAATGTTGGGGAATGCCTTATATAATACAAGGTGTGTGGGAGTGTCAGAAGAAGGATTCAGATCACCTTCAACTACTTTTCCCGTTTCTAGGTCAACGACCACCATGTCCTCAGCCTTCATCTCATCGTAGCTAACGCCTGAGGGCTTGATGACGACAAGACCTTTCTCACGATCGATACCTGAAACATTACCCCAGGTAAAGATAACCAATCCCTGTTTCACCAAGTCCAGATTGGCCTTAAATACTTTCTGTTTTAGTTCTTCTAACATAGTATTACAGTTTAAAGTTTGAATCTTCTGTGAATGCTTTATTGTTAAATCGATAGAGAGCCGCTCCACGCTTCGATGTCTTCTTGTCGATCAGGTTGGTTTTTTCGATGAAGTCCATGTCTTTAATGCGCTTGCGGAAGTTACGCTTGTCAACCTCATCACCTATAACAGCCTCATATAGTGTCTGAAGCTGTGTGAGCGTGAAGAGTTGTGGCAACAACTGGAAACTAATGGGTGACGTCTTGATTTTCTGGCGCATGATGCGCAAAGCCTGTTCCACCATCAGGTTATGGTCGGAATAGAGAATGGGTATCTCGTTAATGTCAACCCATTGTACGTCATGCTCCTTGCGAAGTTTCTCGTCATAGTCCTTGACATTTATAAGCGCATAGTATGCTATTGAGATGACACGTTCTCCTGGATCTCGGTCGATGCTTCCGAAAGCTCCTACCTGTCTCATATACAGGTTGTTGAGTCCCGTAAGGCCATAAAGGGTACGCTTAGCAGCATCATCAATGCCCTCGTTGGCAGAGACGAAGCCTCCATAGAGGCTCCACTCTCCGCGTCCCGGATCCATCTGACGTCGGCCGATGAGTACCTTCAGCTTATTTTGGTCAAAGCCGAAGATAATCACGTCGACCGACACCAAGACTTTCGAATATTCTTTATAGTAAGTCATCTTCTTTGATTAGAAGAAATACCAGTAGAAGCAGCCGCAGAGTGTAATAACACCGAGCGTACCAACGATATCCCATATACCCCAGCTCTCACGAATTTGCTTGCGGTAGTCAGCTGTGAAGGTGATGGCATCTTTCTGTGCAGCTGTGGGAGCGGTAGTAAAGAAGCTCACCACAACCATCATCAGCACAATGAATACCAGCAGCCAGCACTCGAATACGAGCCAGTTGGTCTGCCAGAACCATGCGGTGTAATCCCAGAAGGCACCATCCATCTGGGCAGCACCCGTGTCGGTGATGACATTGGTGACCAGTCGAAGCATACCGATGATGAAACCACCAATGAGACCCCACTCACCAGCCTTCGGCGTAATCTTCTTAGAGAGAATACCCAGCGTGAAGACGGCTACCATTGATGGAGCCAGCAGTGACTGGATGCCCTGCAGATAGCTGTAGAGGTTGCCCATACCCATCATGACGGGGAGCCAAAGCAGGCCGAGAACAACGACAACAACGGTAGCGATACGGCCAACGAGCACGTAGTGAGCCTCGCTCATGCCCTTCTTCATTGGCTTATAGAAGTCCTCTGTGAACAGTGTGGCGCAGCTGTTGAAGAAGGCTGCCAGTGAGGTGACGAGGGCGCAGATAAAGCCGATAGTCACGAAACCTTTGACACCGGCAGGCAGAATGCTCTTCACCATCATAGCGAAAGCACCGTCAGTATCGTGCTGGTTGGCAATATCCATTTGGATGCCGAAGTCGCCATAGCCGCCATTGGCCAGTGCCATAGCCACCATACCGGGAATCAGGAACATAAATACGGGGAGCAGTTTGAAGTAGCCGGCAGCGATGGTACCGCGACGTGCACGCTTCATGACCTCAACGTTGCTCTCGCCCTTCTGCTGACCCAGTACACGCTGAACGATGTGCTGGTCGGTACACCAGTACCAGAAACCGATGATTGATGCACCGATGAACACTACGAAGCCAGGATACTCATGATAGAGGGGATCGGGATTGCCCGACTCATTGACCTCTGCCCAGTGGAACATGTGAGTGGTTCCGTAACCGTCGTGCAGGGTGCTGCAGAAGGCCATCATGTTCTCCCAACCCTGAACGATGCTGCCACCGCCCAGTGTAGACAGACCAAGGAAGAGCACAGCAAATGCACCAATAATAAGAATAGGTGTCTGAATACTTGACATGGTCATCACACCCTTCATACCACCGATGACGGTAAAGATGGCCGTGACGGCGATAAGGCCGAGGGCACCCCACCAGAAGGGGAGACCGATGAGATACTCGAAGAAGATACCACCTGTGAATGCTGTTACGCTGACCTTGGTCAGAATGTAGGCAATCAGGGTGATGATTGAGAGCCATGAACCCGTGCGCTGGGTGTAGCGGAACTTCAGGAAGTCGGGCATGGTGATAATCTTACCCATCTTATTGTTGAGCAGCTGATAGAAGGGTACGAACAGCCAACCGAGGATCAGGATCATCCATCCCTGCATCTCCCAGTGGGCCATACCTACACCGTCTTTCGCACCAGTACCGGCCAGACCTACGAGGTGCTCAGAGCCGATGTTGGCGGCGAAGATAGCCATACCGATTACATACCAGGGCTCACCTTTTCCGAACAGATAGTCCTGAGAGTCGGCACCCTTCATTTTCTCCTTGTCCTTCTTGATGGCACGATATACAAACCAGATGACACCTAAGATGCCAACACAAAGTACGAGCCAGTCAAGCCAAATAAATTCTCTTGCGTTCCAATTCATTTTTTACTGTTTTTAATTATTAGTATTATTATTTCTTGCGGTTTTTCCACATAGCGGTCATATCCTCCAGTGTCTTACCCTTCGTCTCAGGCACCATCTTCCATACGAAGAGGGCTGCCACCAGACAGATGAAACCATAGAGACCATAGGTGAACCAGTGACCGAAATCATCGCCCTCGGTGAGGTGCATGTTGAACATGGGCACGAAGGTCGAAGAAACGATGAAGTTGAAGATCCACTGGAAGGCCACAGCAATAGCTACAGCACCACCACGGATGGTATTGGGGAATATCTCGGCAATGAGAACCCAAGTGATGGGTCCCCAAGAGAACATGAACGAAGCAGAGTAAACCAGCAGTGATGCAGCAGTAACCAGTGCAAGACTCTCATTTCCGAATGTGATAGCCACACCTAATGCGCCGATAGCCATACCCAGTGAACCTGAGATAAGCAGAGGCTTACGGCCCCATTTCTCAACGGTGAATACGGCTACAAGAGTGAACGAGATATTGATGATACCCATGAATACGGTCAGCATCATGGGGTCGTCCATACCCATATCACCGAAGATGCGTGGTGCATAGTAGAGCACAGCGTTGATACCTACGGCCTGCTGGAACACAGACAGCATGATACCTACGAAGATACATACGAAACCATAGGTCATCAGCTTCTCGGTCTTCACCACCATCGTGTCCTTGATGTCCTGCAGGATTACCTGAGCCTTGCTGCTACCGTTGATCTTTGCCAGAATACGCTGGGCCACATCATCGCGACCGATGCTGACAAGATAACGTGGGGTCTCAGGAACGAAGCATATCAACAGGGCAAAGAGTCCTGCGGGTACGGCCTCAGAACCGAACATATAACGCCAACCAGTGGTCACGGTCCATTGAGCCTGAGGATTGATAGCGGCAATACCCTTACCCATCTCCTCTACGAGTGGCTGGATATGGTCACCCAGGATGAAGAAGTTGACGAAGTAAACCACCAACTGACCGAAGATGATAGCAAACTGGTTCCAAGAAACCAGCATACCACGGATATTCGAGGGGGCTACCTCACCGATGTACATGGGGCAGATGGCAGAAGCCAGTCCTACGCCGATACCACCGATTACGCGGTAGATGTTGAATGTAATCAGCAGCGAGTAAGTAGGAACTCCATGCTCAAAGAACATGAACTCGGGTTCCATGCTGCCTAATGCTGAAATGAAGAACAGCAGACCTGCTACGATCAACGAACGCTTACGTCCCAAGTTTGTGGCTAAGAAACCTGAAAGGGCAGAACCGATGATACAGCCAATCAATGCGCTAGCCGAAGTAAAACCGTGCCAGGTGTCGGTGTAGGCGAAGTCCTTGGCTTCCATGAAGAAAGCCTGCAGACCCTTTTCTGCACCTGATATAACGGCGGTGTCGTACCCGAAGAGCAAGCCTCCGAGTACGGCAACCATGACGATACTAATCAAGTAGCCTTTGCTACCGTTGTCTGTCTGTGCCATGATGCTTATTTAATAGAGAATTTATAAGCAGCATGACTGTAATATTTCTCACCTGGGTTCAGCACGGGGCTTGGCCACTCAGGATGGTTGGGACTGTCAGGATATTTCTGGCTCTCCAAGCATACAGAGATATACTGAGGATATTTCTTGCCCAGTTTGCGGACTACGTTCTCCTCGCCCTGAATGCCCTGGAAGTTACCAGTGTAAACCTGTACGCCGGGCTCGTTGGTGAACATCTCCATGAAGATACCAGTCTTGGGGCTGTACAGAGTAGCAGCCACCTGCGTGTCGTCACCCTTGGTGTTCAGACACCAGTTGTGGTCGTAACCACCGTTGGCATTCTTCACTTGGTCGAACTCACGATCCAAACCGTCGATAATCACGTGCTCGGTACGCAGGTCCATCGTGGTACCCTCTACGGCACGAATCTCGCCAGTAGGCATGTAGCTGTCGTCAGCCACGGTAAACGAGTCGGCATTGACCATCAGCAGTTGCTGCATACCACCTTCGAACTCCTCGAACTCACCAGAGAGGTTGTAGTAGTTGTGGTTGGTCTGGTTGATGATGGTTGGCTTGTCGGTCTCGGCCTCCCATGTGATATCCAGTGTGTTGCCGTTCACAATCTTATAAGTCGTGGTAGCCACTACCTTGCCGGGGAATCCGTTCTCGCCGTCCTCAGCCACGATAGTCAGCTTCAATGTCTGGTCGTCAATCTGCTCAGCCTTGTAAACCTGGTTCATCCAACCTGTATCGCCACCACCGTGCAGACAGTGATCACGACCATCGTGCTTGTCGTTCTGCTTCAACTGAATGGTGTCACCGTTTAATACGAAGCGACCCATGTTGATGCGGTTAGCATAACGGCCTACGCTTGAACCGTAGTCGGTAGTTTTCTCCATGTACTGGGCAATGTTATCGAAGCCGAGTACCACGTCAACGAGCGAGTCGTTCTTGTCGGGTACCATCAGGCTGACCACGCGTCCGCCATAGTTGGTGATGCACACCTCCATGCCCTTGTCGCCTTTCAGCGTGTAGAGCTTCACGGTGTCACCGTTAACTACTGTGTCAAACTTGGCTGGGTTAAGACCTGAAGCCGTGAGCTCGGGTGCTGCCTGCTGGTTGTCACAAGACATCATTGTGAGGGCCAACATAGCACCCAATCCAAAGATTGAAGCTTTAATTGCTTTCATCGTTTTGATTGATTTAAAATTAAACGTTTTAGTTATTGTCTGAAATTTGGGTGTAAAGTTACAACATATTTTTTATTCCACCAAAATTAATCGCTATTTTTTTTAAATAATATACAAAATATAAGAGAGAGGGCTCACGTATCTCATTGAGAACCCACTCCTTTTATGTAATAAGTGGTTAGAAATGCCAAGTGGCATACTTAGTGATGCTAAGTGGCATACTTAGTGATGCTAAGTAGCATACTTAGAAATGCTAAGTGACCTAACGGCTTAAACGAGGAACTGCGGTGTGTAGCCTTTCGTGCTCTTAGCCACTTCTTCTGGTGTCCCTTCACTGAGTACCAGACCGCCTTTCCTGCCACCCTCCGGCCCCATGTCAATGATATAATCGGCCTGACGGATCACATCGAGGTTGTGTTCAATGATAATGACGGTGTTACCCCTGTCTACCAATTGCTGAATAACCTGCATCAGTATACGGATGTCCTCAAAGTGAAGTCCCGTGGTGGGTTCGTCCAGAATGTAAAGTGTTTTGCCGGTATCGCGTTTCGATAGTTCGGTAGCCAGTTTCACACGCTGGCTCTCACCACCAGAAAGGGTCGTTGAGGGTTGTCCAAGTTTGATATATCCCAAGCCTACATCCTTAATTGTCTTGATTTTGCGCAGGATATCGGGTACGTTCTCAAAAAAATCCACCGCCTGATTGATAGTCATGTCAAGCACGTCGGCAATCGACTTTCCCTTATAGCGCACCTCCAGTGTCTCACGGTTGTAGCGTTTTCCGTGACATTCCTCGCAGGGTACCTGAATATCAGGGAGGAAATTCATCTCTATCGTCTTGTAACCGTTGCCTCCACAAGTCTCACATCGACCGCCTTTGACGTTGAACGAGAAACGGCCGGGCTTGTAGCCTCTGATTTTTGATTCGGGCAGATTGACGAAAAGTGAGCGAATGTCAGAGAATACGCCCGTATAGGTGGCAGGATTGGAGCGAGGAGTTCGTCCCAGGGGCGACTGATCTACGTTGACCACCTTGTCGATAAACTCCAAGCCTTCAATCGACTCGTAGGGCATGGGCTTCTTGATCGAGCGGTAAAAGTGCTGGCTGAGTATGGGTTGAAGCGTCTCATTGATGAGTGTGGACTTGCCAGAACCGCTGACACCGGTGACTACGACAAGGCATCCCAGAGGGAAACGGGCATCAATATGTTTCAAATTATTGCCGCTGGCGCCGTGAATGATAATGGCATGACCATTGCCAGCACGTCGTCCTCCTGTATCAATGAGGTTTGTCATCGTGCCATTCAGGTATTGGGCGGTGATGCTGTTTGTCTTCAGCATCTCTTCTGGTGTGCCTTGGAACACCACCTCGCCACCTTTTCGTCCGGCTTTGGGACCTATGTCGATAATATAGTCGGCTGCAAGCATCATTTCCTGATCATGCTCTACGACAATAACCGTATTTCCCAGGTCACGCAGTTCCTTAAGCGAATTGATCAGTCGTTCGTTGTCACGCTGATGAAGCCCTATCGATGGCTCGTCGAGGATATAAAGCACGTTGACCAACTGTGAGCCAATTTGAGTTGCCAGTCGTATGCGTTGGCTTTCGCCGCCTGAAAGAGATGCCGACTGACGGTTGAGTGACAGGTAGTCAAGCCCCACCTCCAAGAGAAAGTCCAGTCGGGTGCGTATCTCTTTGAGTATCTCTGCGGCAATCTGCTGCTGTTGGCTGTCAAGATGTTTCTCGGCTTCGTCAATCCATTCGCGAAGTTCGGAAATGTCCATCGACGAGAGTTCTGAGATGTTCTTGTCCCAAATACGATATGACAGTGCCTCGCGGTTCAGTCGCTGCCCGTGACATTCCGGGCACTCACATTCTGCGAGGAACTGATCCGACCACTTTTGCCCGGCTGTCGTGTCATCGTTTTCCATCGTGTCGCGCAGATATTTGATCACACCATTGTATGCCACAAAGTAGTCGCTTGATGTATGAACCACCTCTTTGTCGATGCGGACATCCTCCAACGAGCCATAGAGAATCTCGTTCATTGCCTCGTCAGGAATCTCATCAATGGGTGTTTTGATGTCGCAATCGAACTTCTTGAGTATTGCATCTATCTGCCAGAATATCAATTGGTTCCTGTATTTCCCTAAAGGAATTATTCCGCCATTGTAGATATTTTGCTTCCTGTCTGGAATCACCTTGCCAAGATCTATCTCGTTGATGATGCCCAAGCCCTTACATCGTGGGCAGGCTCCCTGTGGCGAGTTAAACGAGAAGTTGTTGGGGGCTGGGTCGCTGTATGCGATACCCGATGTGGGACACATCAGTCGTTTCGAGAAATGCTTCACCTGATTGGTGTCCTTGTCGAATATCATGATTAAGCCTTCGCCTTGTTTCATGGCAATCTCTACACTCTTCTTCAGGCGCTCGCTCTCACCTTCCACCTTCAACTTGTCAATGACTACCTCAATATCGTGGTTCTTATAGCGATCCACCTTCATGCCACGCGTTATCTCCACAATCTCACCGTCTATCCTCATGGTCAGATAGCCCTTTCGGCGCATCGACTCAAAGAGTTCGCGATAATGTCCCTTACGGCTCTTTACCAATGGCGCGAGGATGTAAATCCTGTGTCCCAGATAATCGTTACTTATCATTTCAAGCACGCGTTCCTCGGTATATTTCACCATAGGTTCGCCTGTGATGTAGCTGTAGGCTTTACCTGCTCGTGCAAACAACAGTCGGAGGAAGTCGTATATTTCCGTTGTGGTGCCTACGGTAGAGCGTGGGTTCTTGTTGGTAGTCTTCTGTTCGATGCTGATAACGGGAGAAAGACCGGTAATCTTGTCTACATCAGGGCGTTCCATACCTCCTAAGAAGTTACGGGCATAAGCCGAGAAAGTCTCAATATACCTGCGCTGACCCTCAGCAAAGATTGTGTCAAAGGCCAACGATGACTTTCCACTTCCACTCAATCCGGTAATCACCGTCAGGGAATGGCGCGGAATGGTGACGTCAATATTCTTCAGGTTGTGTACACGGGCTCCATATACATCTATAGTCCCGTATTTCTCGTTATTTGCCACTGCTATTTCCTCCCTCTAAGTGCTTTCTCAATAGGTTTACGTCTTTGCGGATATTGTATTCCTTGCCATCGCCGCCGCGTGCTTTCACCAAGAGGAAATACACGCCGTCGCTAACGTCCTTGCCCTTGTATTTGCCGTCCCATCCGTCGGCAGGATCTGTCCATTCAAAGAGCTTTTGCCCCCAGCGGTTGATGATATACGCATGGAAGTCCACAATACTCTTGTACCCCTTCTTTGCCTGGAATATGTCGTTATATCCGTCGCCATTTGGCGAGAACGCATTTGGAAACTCCAGCCAGCTGTTGGCAATGAAGATGCTGATGGTGGTGGAGTCCCAGGCTACATCATCATTGTCAATGAAATATTTCAGCGTAACCTCGTAATGTCCCGACTCATTGAAGGTGTACTGCGTATCCTCCTCATAGCGTACAAACAACTCCTGGACACCTTTTCCTTCCTCACGCTTTCTGAAATGCCACTCATAAGCAACCGTATGACCATCCATATCTTCAGGGTTAGCCTTGAAGGTGGCATCTAATGGAGCCTGTGCTTCTTCGATGCTTGAAGCCTCGATTAATTCTCCGTCGGCAGTATACGACACAGTAGGGGTGGTCTTTTGTCCAAAAAGACAGACAGGCATCAAAAAGAGTTGAATTAAGAGAGTTATCTGTATCTTTTTCATAAATCTTTCTGTTTTGGTTGCAAAGTTACAAAAAAAATTCGTACTTTTGTAGTCGAAAACTAAAAAATAGCTTTATGAAAAGATTATTAAGATATTTTCTGATATGTGTGCTCGTCTCCGTACAGCCACTTGCTGCGGACGCTCAAACCGTGCGTACGCATAAAGTACAGAAAAAAGATACACAATATGGCATAGCCAGGATGTATGGCATCTCAGTAGAACAGCTCGTCAAGGCAAACCCCGGAATGGAACTTCCCGGCTACAAACTCAAAAAGGGTACCGTCATCAACATTCCTGAAGCAGGAACGTCCGCTCCTGCTCCTGTTTCCAATAACGAAGGGAATACCGATGTGCGTAATCGAAGCATCCGTATGGGCATCATGTTGCCCCTCCATAATGTAAACAACGACGGCAAGCGCATGATAGAATACTATCGAGGCTTACTGATGGCGTGCGATTCAATGAAGAAAGAGGGTATTTCCGTTGATATCCATGCATGGAATCTGGCTGAAAACAGCAACGTAAAGCCAATCCTTGAAGACCCAGCCGCAGCAAAGTGCGATATTATCATCGGCCCCCTCTATTCCAAGTTCGTAGCACCTATGGCAGAGTTTACGGCCAAGAATAAGAGCCTATTGGTGATACCATTCTCTATTCATGCACCCGAACTGCTTACCAATAGGAATATATTCCAGATTTATCAAAACCCTGATGACCTGAATGAAAGCACAGCCAGACGTTGTGCACAGTGGTTCAAGGACTATCATCCGATCATCATCGACTGTGCCGATGCCACAAGCACTAAAGGCGGTTTCACTTCGGCTTACCGCCGTCAACTGGAAATACTTGATGTACCATACAGTCTTACAAGTCTGAAGTCAGAAAATTCCGATTTTGCAAAAGCCTTTGTGAAAGACAAACCCAATCTGGTGATTCTCAACACTGCCCGCTCTCAGGATCTCCTTGCCGTGTTTGGACGTCTGCATGAGTTTCACGAAGATTACCCGGGCATTCGGATAGCCATGTTCGGATATACAGAATGGATGATGTATCTGCAGTATCAGCAGGCTAACTTCCATAAATACAACGTACATATACCCGCTCCATTCTTCACAAATCTGGAGTCGCCAGTAGTAGAACGCATTCAGTCGCTGTATCGACAGAACTTCAAGCAAGACATGATGGTGGCTCTTCCACGATTCGCTATGACAGGCTTCGATCATGGTGTATTCTTCCTGCGTGGATTGCATAAGTACGGTATGACTTTCGACGGGGCTGCCGGGCGTTTTGGCTATCAGCCACTTCAGACACCTTTGAAGTTTGAACGTCTTGGGAATGGGGGACTGCAGAACAGAGCCTTCATGTTTGTACACTTCAAAGATGACAATACGGTAGAAACAGTCAACTATTAAGTCAAATGAAACGATTGTTTCCCTTATTTTTCGTTTTTCTCCTATCGTCTATGCCGATGTTTGCACAAGTGGGTGAGCATCGTAACGATTTCTCTGTAGGATTCAATGGCGGCATCGCAATGAGTAATGTAGGCTTTATGCCCGAAGTACCCCAGAACTGGCACAACGGCATCACGGGCGGCTTTACCTTGCGATATACCTGCGAGAAATATTTCAACAGCATCTGTGCCATAGTAAGCGAAGTCAACTTTGTTCAGACCGGTTGGAAAGAAAAGATTTTGACACCAGAAGACGAGCCCGTCATCAATGCCGTTACAGGACAGCCTGAAGAATATCAGCGTGACATAACCTATTTGCAGGTACCCGTCTTTGCACGCATGGGGTGGGGACGGGAGCGTCAAGGCCTCCAGTTCTTTGTGCAGGCTGGCCCTCAGATAGGATTCTTCCTGAATGAAAAGACGAAGATGAACTTCCCCTGGGATAGTCGTACGCCTGTCTACGTTGACGGATCGGGGCGTACATCATCCGTCGTTGCTCAAGACACGATGAGTGTTCAGCGCAAGATAGATTACGGCATCAGTGCCGGTGCAGGTCTTGAACTCTCACTCAAGCATGTGGGTCATTTTATGCTTGAGGGACGCTACTATTACGGACTTGGAGACATCTTCAAAAACTCTAAGCGCGACTATTTTGGACGTTCCAATCTGAATGTCATCACAGTCAAACTGACATACCTCTTTGATATTACAAGAACCAAAAACTCTAAAATTAAATAATTATGTTTGAAAACCAACCGAAAGGACTTTATGCGTTGGCACTTGCCAACACTGGTGAGCGATTTGGCTACTACACGATGTTAGCCGTATTCGCATTGTTTCTGAGAGCAAACTACGGACTTGATGCCGGATGGGCAGGTGAAATCTATAGTGATTTCCTGATGCTGGTCTATTTCCTTCCAATTGTCGGAGGATGGCTGGCCGACAAATTCGGCTTCGGCCGTATGGTAACCATTGGTATCCTCATCATGTTTGCAGGTTATCTCCTTCTGTCTGTACCCTTAGGTGGGGACACGTTGGCACTTGTTGTCATGCTGGCTGCATTGGTACTCATTGGCTTGGGAACAGGTCTGTTTAAGGGAAATCTGCAGGTGATGGTAGGCGACTTGTATAACGATTCTCGTTATGCTGCTCAGCGTGATTCCGGTTTCTCTATTTTCTACATGGCAATCAATATCGGTGCACTCTTCGCACCTACTGCTGCCGTTAAGATTATGGAGTGGGCTCAGCAGAATCTTGGCACATCGGTCAACGATTCTTATCATTTTGCTTTCGCTGTGGCTTGTGCTTCGCTGATTCTCTCTATTGCCATCTATTACATCTTCCGCAGCACTTTCCGTCACGTAGAGGGTGGTTCTGGTAAGAAAGGCGAACAGGCCCAGATTGAGGAACTGCCTAAGGAAGAGACGAAAGCCCGCATCGTGGCACTCTGTCTGGTATTCGCCGTTGTCATCTTCTTCTGGATGGCTTTCCATCAGAACGGTCTTTCGCTGACTTACTTCGCAGATGAGTTTACCTCTCAGACCTCAACTGGTGTAGAGGGTATGGCCTTTGATGTATGGAATCTGGTGGCTATTATCTTTATTGTCTATGCTGGTTTCTCACTTTTCCAGAGCAAGACAACCAAGGGAAAGAGCATCTCTGCCGGTATTATCGCCGTTGCCTTGTGTTTCCTGTTCTTCCAGTACGATCGCAACTCTGGCGAGATTGTGGCTGTTTCTGCTCCTATTTTCCAGCAGTTCAACCCCTTCTATGTGGTAGCCTTAACGCCAGTGAGCCTTGCTATTTTTGGTTCGTTGTCAAAGAAAGGTAAGGAGTCTTCTGCTCCCCGTAAAATTGCCTATGGTATGGTGGTAGCAGGACTCGCATACTGTTTGATGGCTTGTGCATCATTCGGACTCCCCATGCCTCAGACCACTGTAGGTGCCGATGGAGAGTCTGTTGCTGTTCATGTGGCAGACGTCACACCTCAGCTTCTGATCTATACCTATCTGATTCTTACCTTTGCAGAGCTTCTGCTGTCACCAATGGGTATATCCTTCGTATCTAAGGTAGCACCTCCAAAGTACAAGGGCTTGATGATGGGTGGCTGGTTTGTGGCTACTGCAATAGGCAATAAACTCGTAGGCGTTGGTGGCTATCTGTGGGGCAACATTCCCTTGTGGGCTGTCTGGAGCGTGTTTATCGCCCTTTGCGTCATCTCAGCCATCTTCATGTTCTCTATCATGAAACGTCTGGAGAAGGTCTGCTAAATTTTTAGTATGTTCCTATCCCTTCTGCTGTCCTCCTTTCTAACCCTCGTGGAGTTGAACTGCGAAAACCTGTTCGACACTTGTCACGACGTGGGAAAGGAGGACACAGAGTTTTTACCAGACGGCTCCCGTCATTGGACAGCAACGAAATATTGGGGCAAGCTCAATCGTATAGGGCAGGAGATACTGTCATGTTCTGACGACATTCCCGACTTGGTAGCTTTGGTGGAGGTGGAAAACGACTCCGTTTTGCGAGACCTAACCCGTCGTTCTTTATTGCGTCAGGCTGGTTATCAGTATCTGATGACGGAATCACCCGATGTTCGTGGTGTTGATGTGGCCCTCCTTTATCAGCCAGCCAGTTTCCGTCCGTTGTGTTACGACTATATCGAGGTACCTCCTTTGGAGGGAATGCGCCCCACGCGTGATGTTCTTTATGTCACGGGATGCTGCGCTTCCGGTGATACTATTCATATCTTTGTGATTCATAGTCCCAGCCGCTATGGTGGTGAACGCGTTTCCAGACCTAATCGTCTTCAGGTTATAAGACAACTTCAACACCATCTTGTTGGTATTGGGCCTCATGCTTCCGTCATCATCACAGGCGACTTCAATGACTATTATGATAGTCCTGCCTTAAAAGAACTGTATGCTCTGGGTTTGCAGAACATCACCTGCGATGCACAAGGCAAGAACGGAGCCAAGGGTACCTATCGCTATCGGGGCGAGTGGCATTCCTTGGATCATGTACTCGTTTCGCCTTTAATATATAATAAGGTGGATTCGGTTTATATCAACGATGCCCCCTTTCTTTTAGAGGATGAGCCGCAGTATGGTGGAAAGCGTCCGTTCCGTACCTTTCAAGGTGTTCACTATCAACCAGGCTTCAGCGATCATCTTCCAATAGTTGTCCGATTTAATCTGGAATAACAATTGTATGAAAGAAATTTAGCCTAATTGGGTAAAAGAAATGTTACTTTTGTCATATAAAGTGCTAAATATTATTAAATATGTTCATATAACGGGAAGAAGTTTGCGTATTCTAAGAAATAATTCCTATATTTGCAACGTGTTTTTCATGGTATTAGATTATTAAGGTTAATTACAGAAGATTGATTGTCGAGAGACTATGCAATCTTCACCACAAAAGCAATTAACTTTTTAATTGCAAAAAAAAGGGAGCCTGCGAAGGTTCCCTTTTCCGTATCTAATACTTTGATCAATAACTGCGGGCAATGATAACACGTGCCTTGGAAGGTTTACCGCTTACCATATCTATGCCAGGAGTCTGCTCTACGCTGAAAGGCACACAACGGATAGTGGCCTGCGTCTCTTCCTTGATTTGTGCCTCAGTCTCGGCTGTGCCGTCCCAGTGGCAGAGGAAGAAACCGCCGTCCTTCACACGCTCCTTGAACTCCTCGTAGTTGTCGCACTCATAGATACGCTCATCGCGATATTTACGTGCTTTTTCGAAGATGTTTTTCTGGATATCCTCAAGCAACTGCTCCACATATTCTGCAATGCCTTCGATAGAACGAGTCTCTTTCTCCAAAGTATCGCGACGCATCACTTCTATTGTTCCATTCTCCAAGTCGCGTGCACCCAGAACCAGACGCACAGGAACGCCCTTCAGTTCGTAATCGGCAAACTTGAAGCCAGGACGCTTATTGTCAGAATCGTCGAACTTAACAGATATACCCTTCTTACCCAGTGCCTCGATGATAGGAGCCACCTCTTTATTGACCTGCTCCATCTGCTCTGGTTTGGTGGCAATAGGAATGATGACCACCTGAATAGGTGCCAGACGTGGAGGAAGTACCAAGCCGTTGTCATCAGAGTGAGTCATAATGAGAGCGCCGATGAGTCGCGTAGACACACCCCATGAGGTAGCCCATACGTATTCAGGCTTGTTCTCCTTGTTCAAGTAAGTGACTTCGAATGCTTTGGCAAAGTTTTGTCCGAGGAAATGTGATGTACCGCTCTGTAGGGCTTTTCCGTCCTGCATCATTGCCTCGATAGTATAGGTGTCGAGAGCACCAGCAAAGCGTTCGGTTTCGCTCTTCACGCCCTGTACCACTGGTACAGCCATCCATTCCTCAGCAAACTTAGCATAGACCTTCAGCATCTTCTTTGCTTCCTCTTCGGCCTCCTCGCGGGTAGCGTGTGCGGTATGGCCTTCCTGCCACAGGAACTCGGAGGTGCGTAGGAACGGACGGGTGCGCATTTCCCAGCGCATCACGTTACACCATTGGTTGCACATCAGGGGCAGATCGCGCCAAGAGTGAATCCAGTTCTTATAGGTGTTCCAGATAATGGTCTCTGATGTAGGACGTACAATGAGCTCTTCTTCCAGCTTTGCAGCAGGATCGACAACCACTCCTCCGTCAGCTGCCTTCAGTCGATAGTGTGTCACGACGGCACACTCCTTGGCAAATCCCTCTACATGCTCAGCCTCGCGGCTCAGGAAGGACTTTGGGATAAGCAGGGGGAAATAGGCATTCTGTGCACCCGTCTCTTTGAACATACGATCCAGTTCGCGCTGCATCTTCTCCCAGATAGCATAGCCATAAGGCTTAATCACCATACATCCACGTACGGCAGACTGTTCTGCCAAGTCAGCCTTGACAACAAGATCGTTGTACCATTGGCTGTAATTATCGGCACGTTTTGTTAAATCTTTTAATTCTTTTGCCATGTTTTATCCAATAATTTTAAAATTTTGGTGCAAAGGTACAAAAAAGTTGAGAGTTGAGAGTTGAAAGTTGAAAGTTTTTTCTAACTTTGCAATCGAAAACAGATTAGTTTAACATTTTAATTAATAAAGTGCAATTATGAAATCAATGAAGACAATGGTTCTTGCTCTTTGTGCAGGAATTGTAATGGCCGGTTGTAGCAATATGGCCAAGGGAACTGCAATTGGTGCTGCAGGTGGTGCAGTGCTGGGTGCTATCGTAGGTAAGGTGGCTGGTAATACTGCTGTAGGTGCAGCCGTAGGTACTGCCGTAGGTGCTGGTGCCGGTGCCATTATCGGTAAGAAGATGGATAAGGCTAAGGCAGAGGCTGAGGCTGTGAAGAACGCTCAGGTAGAGTCAGTTACTGACGCTAATGGTCTTCAGGCTGTAAAGGTTACTTTTGACTCAGGTATCCTGTTTACCACAGGTAGTGCCACTTTGAGCCAGACAGCCAAATCTTCTCTCTCTCAGTTCGCTACCGTACTGAAGAACAATTCCGACTGCGACGTTGCCGTCCAAGGCTATACCGACAATGAGGGTTGGAAGAACAGCACTCGTGAGCAGAGCATCCAGAAGAACCTGAATCTGTCGCAGCAGCGTGCACAGGCAGTGACCAACTATCTGCAGTCACTTGGTGTCAGCAGCTCTCAGATTCGTAGCACTATGGGGTATGGCGAGGACAATCCCGTAGCCGACAACTCTACTGCCGCCGGTCGTCAGCAGAACCGCCGCGTCGAGGTTTATATGTATGCTTCTCAGGCTATGATCCAGGCTGCTGAGAACGGCTCACTTCAGTAAGCTGAATGAAGAAGCTGATTAGCAAAATCAGCCAGATAGTCCGATGGGCTATGGCAATATTTTTCGGCACTACCATCTTAACGGTGGTAGTGCTGAAGTTTTTTCCCGTCTATTATACGCCTTTGATGTTTATCCGCCTGTTCCAGTTGGACGAGGTGAAGCTTAGCCATGAATGGGTGTCGATAGACGAGATTTCACCATCTATGCCCTTAGCGGTGATGGGCAGTGAGGATGCTAATTTCCAGGAGCACTGGGGTTTTGACTTCAAAGCTATCCAAGATGCAGCCGAGCACAACAAGAAGCATCCTGAGAAAAACAAACACGGGGCATCCACCATCAGCCAACAGACTGCCAAGAACGTATTCCTCTGGCCTGGCCGTTCGTGGATACGAAAGGGATTGGAAGCCTATTTCACTATATTAATAGAGGTGTTCTGGTCGAAGGAACGCATCATGGAGGTCTATCTAAACTCCATAGAGATGGGGCCTGGCATCTATGGTGTGCAAGCCGTAGCGCACGAGCATTTCGGATGTGATGCCAAAGACCTCACAGCCAACCAATGCGCACTCATTGCTGCCACTTTGCCAAATCCCCGTCGTTTCAGCAGCAAGACCCCTAACAAATACATGAAAAAGCGTCAGCGTTGGATTCTTGACAATATGCGCTACGTAAAACCACTGGAGAAATAAAAAAACTTTGATTGATTGTTTGGTTGTTTGGGAAAAGTTTATTAACTTTGCCCCACATATGTATTATTATTAACATAAACACGAAACAAATGGAAAACAACGCTCAACTCATTGCCCAGTGCGAGGCACGGGCAAAGGAATGGCTCTCTCCCGCATTCGACGAGGAGACACGTAAGGAAGTTCAGGCTATGCTTGACGCAGAGGACAAAAGTGCTCTAATTGATGCTTTCTATCAGAACCTGGAGTTCGGAACGGGCGGTCTGCGCGGTATTATGGGTGCCGGCACCAACCGCATGAACAAATATATCGTGGGTATGGCTACTCAGGGCTTTGCCAACTATATCAACAAGGCATTCCCCGATATTCAGCCCGCAGTGGTCGTAGGTCACGACTGCCGTAACAACGGACGTATGTTTGCAGAGACCGTAGCCGATATCTTCTCTGCTAACGGCATCAAGGTTTACCTGTTCGAGAGCTTGCGTCCCACACCTGAGATTTCTTTCGCCATCCGTCAGCTGAAGTGCCAGGCAGGTGTCAACGTCACCGCCAGCCACAACCCCCGCGAATACAATGGTTATAAGGCTTACTGGGATGATGGTGCCCAGGTTTTGGCACCACACGACAAGGGCATTATCGACGAAGTGAACAAGGTGAAGATTGGTGATGTGAAGTTTGAAGGCAACAAAGACCTCATTATTCCCATCGGCGGTGAGATGGACTGGGATTATATCCAGGCTGTCAAGGAGGCTATGGTTGACCAGGATGTCATCCTTCGCCAGAAAGACCTCAACATCGTCTACTCACCCATGCACGGCACTGGCCGCGTGATTATTCCTATGGCTCTGCGCTCATGGGGCTTCCAGAACATCCACGTGGTACCCGAGCAGATGGTGATCGACGGTAACTTCCCCACTGTTGTCAGCCCCAATCCTGAGAATGCAGAGGCTATGACGCTGGGTATGAAGCTCGGTACGAAGTTGAATGCCGACCTGGTGATTGCTTCCGACCCCGATGCCGACCGTCTGGCTATCGTATGCCGCAATGCCAAGGGCGAGTGGGAAATCCTGAACGGCAACCAGACCTGCATGATGTTCTGCTGGTATATCATTGCCAACAAGAAGAAGCTGGGTCAGCTCAAGGGTAACGAGTTCCTCGTAAAGACCATCGTAACCACTGAGGTGATTGCCGAGATTGCCAAGAAGAACGGCGTAGAACTGATGGACTGCTACACTGGTTTCAAGTGGATTGCAAATGAAATCCGTGTCAATGAAGGCAAGAAGAAGTACATCGGCGGTGGTGAGGAAAGCTTCGGATTCCTGCCATTCGATAAGGTTCGCGATAAGGATTCTCCTGCATCTATCTGCTTGATTTGTGAGATTGCATCTTGGGCTCGCGACAACGGTATGACTCTCTACGACCTGCTGATGAACATCTACAAGGAGTATGGCTTCTCTAAGGAGGTGACCATCAACGTGGTTCGCCCAGGTAAGACTGGTGCCGACGAGATTAAGCAGATGATGACCGACTTCCGTCAGAACCCACCACAGTCGCTCGGTGGCTCAAAGGTTTGCCTGTGGAAGGACTACAAGACTCTGGAGGCTAAGGATGCACAGGGCAATGTGACGAAGCTTAATATGCCCGACACATCAAATGTGCTGCAGTGGTTCTGCGAGGACGGTACGAAGGTATCTGTCCGCCCGTCTGGTACTGAGCCGAAGATTAAGTTCTATACCGAGGTGAAGGATGCCAGCTTCAACGGTGCTGCTGATTACGAGCGCTGCTCGAAAGATGCAGAGGCCAAGATCGAGGCCCTGAAGAAGGATTTGAATCTGTAAGATCGTTGGTAACAGATGGAACAGATGTAACAGTATAAAATGAAACTCTTTCGCGTACGTCTGCGCGCACACGCGCAGACGTACGCGTAGACTTTTGAAAAATATCTGTTACATCTGTTACATCTGTTACTCAATCGAATTTGAGGGTTATCAAAAGTGACGCACTTACGCATAAAAAGTGGCTCACTTTCGTATCAAAAGTGGCTCACTTTTTTTCGTAAATGGCTCACTTTTTTTTCGTAAATGGCATACTTAGAAAATAGCATTAGGAAAAATGATTGAATATTTCTTGGATAACATGTGGGCAGTCTGGGCGGTAGTTGCCGTCTTAGGACTGATTATCGAACTGTCATCGGGTGACTTCTTTGTCATCTGTTTCTCTATTGGTGCTGTCGGTGCGGCTATAGCGGCCCCATTTTCAAACACCTATGTACAATTAGGCGTGTTTGCTGTAGTCACTGCACTGAGCATTTTCCAAGTGCGCCCCTTCGCCTTGCGTTATCTGCACAAGAATGAAGAACCTCGTGTGAGCAATGCGGATGCGCTGATAGGGCAGACGGGCCGTGTGAGCCAGACCATACCCGTGGGCGAATACGGACGCGTGGCTATCGGAGGCGACGACTGGAAAGCCCAGTCCGTCTGCAAAGAGCCAATCCCTGTAGGTACCGCAGTCAGGGTAGTAAGCCGTGAGAGTATTATCATCACTGTAGAAGTCGTATAAAAGATAAACAACAGAAGAATATGGAATTAACATTTTATTTTTTAGGTGCTGCCATCCTGCTGGTCTTTGTCTTTGCAAAGATGGCACTTGTCATTATTCCACAGTCGGAAACCAAAATTATTGAGCGCCTGGGACGATATCATGCCACGTTGAAACCCGGTATCAACCTGATTATCCCCTTCATAGACAGGGCAAAGAATGTGGTGGTGCTCAGGTACGGACGCTATGTCTATTCCAATAATATAGACCTGCGTGAACAGGTGTACGACTTCCCCAAGCAGAATGTGATTACGAAGGACAACATACAAATGGAAATCAACGCATTGCTCTATTTCCAGATCATGGATCCTTTCAAGGCCACATACGAGATTAATAACCTGCCCAATGCTATTGAGAAGTTGACACAGACCACACTGCGTAACATCATCGGTGAACTGGAACTCGACGAGACGCTGACCTCTCGCGACACCATCAACACCAAGTTGCGTGCCGTGCTCGACGATGCTACCGACAAATGGGGTGTGAAAGTTAACCGAGTAGAACTACAGGATATCACTCCTCCTTCATCTGTGCTGAACGCAATGGAGAAGCAGATGCAAGCCGAGCGCAACAAGCGTGCGCAGATCCTGACCTCAGAAGGTGAGAAAGCCGCAGAGATTCTGGCATCAGAAGGTGAGAAAACCGCAACCATCAACCGTGCTGAAGCCGCCAAGCAAGAAGCCATTCTTACTGCCGAAGGTGAAGCTCAGGCACGAATCCGCAAGGCAGAGGCTGAAGCCAAAGCCATTGAGCTCATCACTCAGGCTGTAGGCAAGAGCACTAATCCTGCCAACTACCTGCTAGCTCAGAAGTATATACAGATGCTGGAAGAGCTGGCTCAAGGCGATAAGACGAAGACTGTCTATTTGCCTTACGAAGCCACCAACCTGATGGGAAGCATCGGTGGTATCAAAGATTTGTTCAAGAGTGAATAAAGAGTGAATAAAGACAGCATAAAAAGAACGAAATGTGAAAGAAATACACTTTTTCTTTTGCATTTCGTTTGTTTTTTCGTACCTTTGCAACCGATTTAGACTGCATACACTATGGTATACAATATTTTCAAGGGACTTGGCATCGCTCTTGTCACCCCTTTTAAGCAGGATGGCTCAGTTGATTATGAAGCATTAATGCGATTGGTGGAGTATCAATTGGATAACGGAGCCGACTTCTTCTGTATTCTTGCTACTACAGGTGAGACACCAACACTTACCGCAGAAGAGAAACAGCGTATCAAGGACTTGGTAGTCGAGAAAGTACAGGCACGCGTTCCCATACTGATGGGATGTGGCGGTAACAACACCGCTGCCGTTGTCAACGAACTGAAGAACGGCGATTTCAAGGGAATAGACGGTATACTGAGTGTATGTCCATATTACAATAAGCCATCACAGGAAGGACTCTACCAACATTTCAAGGCAATAGCAGCAGCTACTTCATTGCCTGTTGTCCTGTATAATGTTCCAGGACGTACCGGTGTCAACATGAAGGCTGAGACAACTGTACGCCTGGCTCGCGACTGCCAGAATATTGTAGCCATCAAGGAAGCTTCGGGCAACCTGGAGCAAGTCGATGAAATCATCAAGAACAAGCCAGCCGACTTTGATGTCATCTCTGGTGACGACTCGTTGACATTCCCAATGGTATCGTGCGGCGCAGTAGGTGTGATTTCCGTTATCGGCAACGCTTTGCCAAAGGAGTTCTCAAAGATGATTCGCTTGCAGATGCGTGGAGAATATGATCCGGCCCGCAAGATTCACCACCGTTTCACCGACCTGTTCTCACTGCTTTTTGTCGATGGCAACCCCGCAGGCGTGAAGGCAATGCTCCACGAAATGGGCTTCATCGAGAATGTATTGCGCCTGCCCTTGGTACCAACACGAATCAGTACCAAGCAACGTATGAGCGAACTGCTCAGGGAGTTGAAGATTTGATTTCTCAAATCTTCAACTTAGTATTACTTTTTATCAATCTCTTTCAAGGCTGCCTTTGCTGCCAATACAGCTCGTCGCCAATCGGTGTCGAGCGAAAAGCGTGTAAGGCTGTTAACGTCTTTGAAGTAGCTCAGTACCAGTTCGGTGTCGCTATCGTTGAACAGCGGATTTGAGCAGCTGGCATCAATATAGGCTCTGATAATCTTTTTCTGATGGTTTGCCGGCATATTCCTGCTTTCTACAAGCGATTTGGTGTAGTTGGCAATGAAGATATTCAGCGACAGGGCTTCTTTATCAAGCAATTCGGCAGTAGAATCAGGAAACTCTTCCTTCATCTTGATAGCCAGGTAATTGAGTGCTTCAAGCTTGAACATACTAAACTTCCGTACTAAAACCTCGGCAGTAGGGTCGTTGACTTTTGCCTGAGCATGTTGTCTGATTTCCGAATAAATCTCCTGTGCAGGCAGCGTTGTGGAAACAGATAGTAGTACAAGAAGGGAAAGTAGATTTCTTTTCATAATTAAATATGTTTGATAAGTTGTTTCTTATGTGTGAAGCAGGCTGGGAGTTCTTCTTCGTAGTGAGTCACCATGATAAGCGTCTTGCCTGGCAATTGACTGTAGGTTTGGATAATATCTTTCACTAAAAGCCGGTTTTGGCTGTCCAACCCGTGAAGTGGTTCGTCAAGAATCAATAAGCGGGGGGCTTTGACAAAGGCTCGAGCCAACAGCACCATACGCTGTTCACCGCTTGAAAGAGTCAGGAACGGACGGTCAGCCAAATCCTCGATACCAAAGATATTCATCCACCAGCGGCATTGCTCGCATTCTGATTCGTTAGCACGGGTATAGAGTCCCACGGTATCTTTCAACCCGCTGGCTACTACCTGTAGGGCCGGAATATTGTGCTGATAGGCACGATGCATCTCAGGCGATACGTAGCCAATGGCTCGTTTGATGTCCCATATACTCTCACCGCTGCCACGTTGCTTCCCGAAGAGCCGGATGTCATTGGCATAGGCCTGCGGATTGTCAGCACAGATAAGCGACAGAAGTGTACTTTTCCCACTGCCATTCGGTCCTGATAATGCCCAGCATTCTCCTTGGCGTATCACCCAGTCAAGGTCTTTCAATATGGTGCGGTTGTCATAGCGTATGCTCACCTGATTGAAACTCACAACCTCCTCATCGTTGCCGATATGTTGTTCGGAGGTGTTTGCCAGCGATAGTATGGCTTGATGACGATGTTCGTCTAAATGTTGGAGTGGGGCACGGAACTCACTCTCCGGCGTTATCCAGATAATCTCGTCCACATAGTCGGGTATGTTCTCTTCGTGCGCTATCGCCATATATATAATAAGGTGTTGCTCTCTGGCAAGGAGTGGGAACAACTGGTTGAGCTGTTGCCGCGTCTCTGCATCAAGTCCGATAAACGGATTGTCGAGTATGAGCGTCTCTGGCTGCGCCAGAAGCGTCTTGATAAGCTGGAACTTTCGCAGTTCACCACTGCTTAGGCTAATAACGTATTTGTCGAGAAGCGATTCGAAGCCAAACAGGGCATATAGCTTCCGAAGCAGTTCGCGACGCACTGCCGTATCTTCACCTGTCAGATGATATGCTTTCTGTAGGATGTCTCCAACACGAGGTGTCTCGTTGTCTATGTCGTGCTGGTTCCAACGCAACTGTAAGTAGTACACCCGGTCGGTGGCTGCACCATAGGTGTCGCAGAAGGCAATATAACGTACCCTGCTGCTGGCCATCTGCTTACGCAACTGTTCAACGTAAGCGGTCTTCCCACTTCCGTTGCGTCCTACGATTGCTATTATTTTGGAGCCTTCCATATCTTGTCTTGATTCTTGTTGACAAAATCTTTCCATCCGCGATAGTGTGGAGCATCCGTTTCCGGACGGCCCATCTGAAGAAAATGACAATAGGCAGCAGCCAATGCATCAGTGGCATCCATGAAGCGTCCCATCTCATCATTAGGAATATGCAGTAATCGCTGCAACATACCGGCTACCTGTTCTTTCGAGGCTGTACCGTTGCCTGTCAGAGCCATCTTGATTTTCATAGGTGCATACTCATGAATGGGAACGCTGCGCTGAATGGAAGCTGCAATAGCAACACCTTGGGCCCTGCCAAGCTTGAGCATTGACTGTACGTTCTTTCCAAAGAAAGGGGCTTCAATAGATAGCTCGTCGGGCAGATAGGCTTCGATGATACCGGTTACACGCTCATAGATATGTCCCAGTTTCAGATAGGCATCCTCGTATTTCCTCAGGTCAATGACACCCATTGTCACCATCTGTGCCTTGCCGTCAACAACCCGCAGGATACCATATCCCATGATGTTTGTACCTGGGTCTATTCCCATGATGACTTTTTCCTTCATGGTGCAAAGGTAGCGTTTAATTCGCAGATACGCACATTATTATATTTATTTTAACCAGAAAACATAAAAATTATATCTCAAAAAATTTGTGAAATCAGAAAAATTGTTTAATTTTGCAGCAAAAATAACAATAAAACCATAAGCCGTGGTATGTTAGAAACTGAAAAACTTGAATCCCAAATTCAAAAAAGCGACTATAAGATTCTCATAGTTGATGACGTTATGAGCAATGTGCTTCTGCTGAAGATTTTGCTTACAAACGAGAAATATCAAGTGTGTACGGCGAATTGTGGCAATATGTGCATAGAGCAGGCCAAGGCTGAAAAGCCGGACCTGATACTGCTTGACGTGATGATGCCTGACATTACAGGCTTTGATGCAGCACAGATTCTCAAGAAAGACCCGGAAACTTCACATATTCCTATCATCTTCCTGACTGCTTTGAACAATCCAAGCGACCTGGTTCACGGTTTCCAAGTGGGTGCCAGCGACTTTCTTACTAAGCCTTTTAATAAGGAAGAACTCGTTGTGCGTGTGTTCCACCAGATAAAGCTGGTAGCAGCTACGCGCATCATTGAAAAGCAAAACGCAGAACTGCGTGCCACAATAGGCAATCGTGACAAAATGTACTCTGTCATAGCACACGATTTGCGCTCGCCAATGGCAAGTATTAGAATGGTGCTCAATCTGGTGGTGGCATCATCTTCACCAGAAACCATAGGAGCAGAATTGTATGAATTACTGGACAAAGCCAACAAAGAGTCGGAAGACGTACATGATCTGCTTGATAACCTGCTCAAGTGGACTAAGAGTCAGACAGGGCGACTGAACGTGGTCATGCAGGACTTGGATCTTAACGACATTATTCCTGGTGTGGTGGATATCTTTGAGATGATAGCCCAGACCAAACAGATTAAGTTGAATTATACAGGAAGTAGCGTCCCCGTAGTAGTGACTGCTGATAATGATATGTTGAAGACTGTAGTCAGAAACTTCATGTCAAATGCCATCAAGTTCTCGCCAGAGAGCAGTTCGATAGAAATAACCTTGACTACAGAAAGCGACAACGCAAAGATTAGTGTCCGTGATCATGGAGTGGGTATTGCTCCAGAGCGTCTGAACAGCATCTTCAATAAGGGAGAGACAACATACGGGACAGATGGAGAGGAAGGCTCCGGATTGGGTTTGCAACTCTGTCAGGACTTTGCAAGCAAGATTGGCGGGCATTGCACAGTAGAGTCAGTACTTGGAGAAGGATCTACGTTTAGTGTCTTCGTGCCTTTGAAGAAGTAAGGAGCAGAAAAGGAAAAAAACAAAAAAAAGGTAATCATTTTTTTTGTCGTTATAAAAAAAATGATTACCTTTGCATTCGATTTCAGAACAACGTTTCTACTCTTGAAGCGTTTCTTATGACAAAATCACCATTTATTTTCTAATTTATTACGTATTACGTATAACAGTTTTCTGTATGTATACTAAAGAACAACTTGAAAATATGGCAATTTCAGAGCTAATGGAAGTTGCTGCAAAATTAGGTGTTAAAGTGTCGCAGAATGACTCTTCGGAAACTGTCATCTACGATATTCTCGATAAAGCTGCTATTGACAGTGCTGCTGAAGATGCAGCTCCGAAGCGGAAGCGCACACGTATTGCCAAGAAAGATACTGACAAAGTCTACACCGTTACCGGTGAAGAAGGCGAGAACCTGGATACAAAAAGTAAGAAATCCAAGAAGACAGAGGCTCCTTCTTTGTTCTCAGATGAGCCTGTTGCTGAACCAACAGTAGAAGAAGAGAAAGAAGAAGATGCTAAACCTGCACCCAAAAAACGTGGTCGCAAGTCAAAGGCTGAACTTGCTGCAGAAAAAGAAGCTGCTGTCCAGAATGAAATACAACAGGCTGTTGAAACTCCGGCAGAGGAGGCAAATGTAGAAGAAATAGCTGTTCCTGAAGCTGAAGAGGACATTCCTGCAGCTTCTGCTGATAGTGAAATGTTAGCAAGCTTGCAGGAAAAAATGTCGAGAAACCGTGAGGAAGTCCAAGAATCAGACGATTCGGAGTATTGGGAGAATGATCCTTGTGACGGTACCGACTTTATCACGGTTGTTGACCTCCCAATAGAAGATCAAACAGCTATCCCAACACTCGATATGTTTGATCGCCCAATGGCTGTCCTGCAAGAGCCTGTCTACCAGATACCGGTTCAGATGCCTGCACAAAATGATGCAAAATATGACTTTGCTGATTTTATCGATGGCAACGGTGTGCTTGAACTACTGCAAGACGGTTATGGATTCCTTCGTTCAAGTGACTACAACTATCTTTCATCGCCAGATGATATATATGTGTCGCCACAGCAGATAAAGAAATACAGCCTTAAAACAGGTGATGTCGTGGAGTGTACAGTGCGTCCACCTCACGATAACGAGAAGTATTTCGCTTTGTCGAACGTAAAGACGATTAACGGACGAGATCCTATGGAGGTGCGCGACCGTGTATCCTTTGAACATCTGACACCACTGTTCCCTGAAGAGAAATTCATGCTTTGTGGGGATCCTTCTACAACAAACCCATCAACACGCATCGTTGACCTGTTTGCTCCTATTGGTAAAGGACAGCGTGCGCTGATAGTGGCTCAGCCGAAGACGGGTAAGACTATTTTGATGAAAGATGTTGCCAATGCTATTGCCGCTAACCATCCTGAAGCCTATATCATGATGCTGCTGATTGACGAGCGTCCTGAAGAGGTGACAGATATGAGCCGCACAGTAAATGCCGAAGTCATCGCTTCTACATTCGATGAACCCGCTGACCGTCATGTTAAGATTGCTGGCATTGTATTGGAAAAGGCAAAGCGTATGGTGGAGTGTGGTCATGATGTGGTCATCTTCCTTGACTCTATTACCCGTCTTGCTCGTGCCTACAACACCGTTTCACCTGCCAGCGGTAAGGTGCTGACTGGTGGTGTGGATGCCAATGCCCTACAAAAGCCTAAGCGTTTCTTTGGTGCTGCCCGTAATATAGAGGGTGGGGGATCTCTCACCATCATTGCTACGGCATTGGTAGATACGGGTTCTAAGATGGATGAGGTCATCTTCGAGGAATTCAAGGGTACAGGTAACTCCGAAATCCAACTGGATCGTATGCTCTCCAACAAGCGCGTGTTCCCAGCACTCAACCTCGTACAGTCATCTACTCGTCGTGATGACCTGTTGCAAGATCCTACTACGCTGAACCGTATGTGGATTATCCGTAAGTTTATTGCAGAGATGAATCCTATCGAGGCAATGAACACCGTTCGCGACCGTTTGGTTCAGAGTCGCAATAATGAGGAATTCCTCATGTCTATGAATGGATAAAATGCTTATTTTACTATAATATTTGCCGCAGATACTTTGTTCTGCGGCTTTTTTTTCACTTTTTACCCTAAATGTTTCGCTGTTTCAGAAAATAGTTGTAAATTTGTCGCTGCAAACAAAAGATATTTATATAATATATAAACACTTAAAAACATAAGTAATGGCAAAGATCGTAACATTGGGCGAGATCATGCTTCGCCTGTCGCCTCAGGGCAACGACCGTTTTATTCAGAGTGAATCTTTCCGTATCATCCCTGGTGGTGGTGAGGCTAATGTCGCTATTTCAGTGGCAAACTATGGTCACGAAGCATACTTCGTTTCAAAACTTCCCAAGCACGAGATTGGACAGATTGCAGTGAACGCTATGCGTCGCTATGGAGTAAACACCGATTTCATTGCTCGTGGTGGAGATCGCGTAGGTCTGTATTACGCTGAAACAGGTGCTTCTATGCGTCCTTCAAAGGTAATTTATGACCGTGCTCATTCATCTATTGCTGAGGCTACTCCTGCAGATTTCGACTTCGACAAAATTATGGAAGGTGCTGCTTGGTTCCATTGGAGTGGTATCACGCCAGCTATCAGCGACAAAGCTGCCGAATTGACGAAACTGGCTTGTGAAGCAGCTAAACGTCACGGTGTTACTGTTTCTGTTGATCTGAACTTCCGCAAGAAGCTGTGGACTAGCGAGAAAGCAATCTCTATCATGCGTCCTTTGATGAAATATGTTGACGTATGCATTGGCAATGAGGAAGACGCAGAACTTTGTCTTGGCTTCAAACCCGATGCCGATGTAGAGGGTGGTCAGACCGACGCTTCTGGTTATGAGGGTATCTTCAAGCAGATGATGAAGGAGTTTGGTTTCAAGTATGTCGTTTCTACGCTGCGTGAGAGCTACAGTGCAACCTTCAATGGCTGGAAGGCTCTTATCTACGACGGTAAGGAGTTCTATCAGTCAAAGCGTTATGAGATTAATCCTATCATTGACCGTGTAGGTGGTGGTGACTCTTTCTCTGGTGGCTTGATTCACGGTCTGCTGACTAAGGCTACGCAAGGCGAGGCTCTGGAGTTTGCTGTTGCTGCTTCTGCATTGAAGCATACTATCAATGGTGACTTCAACCTTGTTTCTGTGGAAGAAGTAGAGGCATTGGCAGGTGGTAATGCCAACGGACGCGTACAGCGCTAAATGAAGTGATAAGTGATAAGTGAAAAGTTATGGCAAAATTTGATAAGATAGCAGTTCTGAAGAAGATTGGCGACACTGGTATGGTACCAGTGTTCTACCATAAGGATCTTGAGACCTGTAAGAATGTAGTGAAAGCCTGCTACGAAGGTGGTGTACGTGCTTTCGAGTTTACGAATCGTGGCGACTTCGCTCAGGAAATCTTCGGTGAGCTGGTGAAGTGGGCCGACAAGGAATGCCCGGAGTTGGCATTGGGTATCGGCTCTATCGTAGATGCTCCTACAGCAGCTATGTTCATTCAACTTGGTGCCTGTTTCGTAGTAGGCCCCCTGCTTAATCCTGATATTGCTCCTGTATGTAATCGTCGCTTGATTCCTTACTGTCCTGGTTGTATGACTGTTAGCGAGATTGGAAAGGCTCAGGAGTTAGGATGTGACCTCACTAAGGTATTCCCTGGTGATGTGGTTGGCCCCAATATGGTTAAAGGTCTGAAGGCTCCAATGCCTTGGTCGAAGATCATGGTTACTGGTGGTGTCGCTCCTGAAGAAGAGAACCTGACGAAATGGTTCAAGGCTGGTGTATTCTGTGTTGGCATGGGTTCAAAGCTATTTCCATCTGACAAAGTGAAGGCCGGCGACTGGCAGTATGTCACCGATAAGTGCAAGGAGGCTCTTGGCTATGTGGCTAAGGCTCGCGCTTAAGCTGTTAACGCCCATATTATTTCTTTCAGCTTGTTCACCGTCTGATAGGCAAGCGGTGGACAAGCTGAATTCTTATTCCTATGCCTATCATTACAGAGATATTGATTCCACAGTGTATTATGCACGTTTGGCTTTAAACGAGGCCGAACGCCTTCAATATGACGATGGACAAGCTGAAGCACTGAATAATCTGGCATTTGCTGATATCATTAGAATGCACTATCCTGATGCACATTCTCACCTGGATAGTGTATTAGCGGTTTCAGATAATCACCTTGAACGTCTGATTGCTCATGTTCAGATGATGCGGCTCTGTCAGCGTCAGTCCCAGAACCGTGAGTTCTATGACTGTCGTGAACAGGCTCAACGTGCGCTACAGCGTATCAATGAAGAGCGTCAGCAGCTTTCCGAACGTCAACTGAAACGTCTGCTCTACGCTGAGACGGAGATGGACATCGTCACTTCCACCTATTATTATTATGTGGGGTTAGAACAGCAGTCAGCAGAAGCATTACAAAAAATACGCCCTGATGTAGAGACCGATACGATGCAATTCCTCAACTATCTCTATAATGTCGGCGCAGGTGGTGTAATCAATCACGGCACCCAGCAGGAGATTGTTCAAATAGAGTTCGATTACTTGATGCGCTGTTTTCTATTGGCCCGTCAGACTGATTGTCTGTTCTTTATGGCAAACTCGATGGAAGCCCTTGCTGAACACCTGAGTAATGACGAGTATCGTCAGCAGCTTTCCAAGGATAATCAGCCAGCCATGAAGTTCATTAATCCAGAAAATGTTCCTGACCAGCAACTGCCTCTTTGGCTGGCAGGGAATGCCTTGACACTTTTCCGGCAGTATGGTGACACCTATCAGATAGCAGGTTCCTATCGTACACTGGCCTCCTGCTGTATGAAGCAAGAAGACTATAATGGTGCCTTGTTTTATCTGGAACAATCACTAAGCGACACACTCATCTTCCAAGCTCCGGATTTGGTAGCCAGTATTCGTGAGCAGTTGTGTGTGGCTTACTCTGCCATTGATGATAAGATGTCGAGCGACTTCAACCGTAATGCATATCTGGATTTACAGGAGCGCACCCGTCAGGATCAGTGGTTAGAAGCCCGTGCTTATCAGTTGGAACATTCTTTGTCGCAGTTCAACCTTCTGCTTATCGCGGTTGCTATTGCCTTTGTTTTGTTCCTTCTTGTGCTGCTGGTTTTCTATTTCTATCGGAAGAAATCAATGGCAAACAACCGTGATGAAATCCTTGATGACGAGTTCGAGGAATTAACGGAACAGATAGCCATCGTGCGCAGCAATATCACACAGCAACGCCGTATATATTTCGAACAGTTGGCAAAGATGTCGCTTGTCAATGGCATTATTCCCTTTATCGATCGCATGATTCACGAGGAGAAATGTCTCAATGAAGAACAGCAGCATGATGAGCGTACGGAATATATTCGCGAACTAACCGATAATATTAACCTTCAGAATGACATACTGACTCATTGGATTCAGTTACGAAAGGGTGAGCTGAGTGTCCATATAGAATCTTTTGCCCTACAGGACTTGTTTGATGTGTTGGCAAAGGGTAAACGTAGTTTTGAATTGAAGGAAATCACTCTAAATATCCAACCTACGCCACTTTCTGTTAAAGCCGACAAGGTGCTGACTCTCTTCATGCTTAATACGTTGGCTGATAATGCCCGGAAATATACCGATAAAGGTGGAGAAGTATCAGTCTATGCTACTGACACAGATCACTATGTAGAGATTTCTGTTGCAGACAACGGCATGGGCATGAGCGAAGAGCAGTTGCAGCATTTGTTTGAACGTCAGGTGATTGTTGATAGTGACAGGAAACAGGAAGAGAAGAGCCACGGCTTCGGGCTCATCAACTGCAAGGGTATCATCGAGAAATATCGCAAGCTAAGTCAGATTTTCTCAGTTTGTATGATTGCGGCAGAAAGTGAACAAGGCAAGGGCAGTCGTTTTTATTTCCGTCTGCCCAAGAAGGTGGTGATGACTCTTATTTCCTTTGTGGCTTATGCAAATATAGCGTTTTCTCAGGATTCATATCTTGTTGAGGCTACAGCCTATGCGGACTCGACCTATTACCTCAATATCTGTGGCGACTATCAAGGTGCGTTATCTTATGCAGACTCCTGCCGTCAGAGCTTCAATGCGTTTTATCTTGCAGTGACTGGCAATCAAACCGACACTCTTCTAAGCATCGGGGACTTGTCTACCACGCCTCCTGAGATTCTCTGGTTTCATCAAGGACTTGAAATCAACTATCAGGCGTTGTTAGATATGCGTAACGAGAGTGCTGTAGCAGCTCTTGCACTTCACCAATGGAATCTCTACTATTATAATAATCGAATTTATACACTCCTTTTCAAAGAGCTATCGGCCGATGCTTCGCTTGATTCCTATTGCCGCAAGATGCTCCAATCACAGACCAACAAGCAGGTAGCTATCATCCTGCTCGTATTTCTGTTTCTGGCTATCATAGCTTTGGTATTATGGCAACTGATGGTACTCCATATCCGTCGCTACAGCATTGTCCAGCAGCGTCGTAACGAGTTGGAGATGATGAACGATGAACTTCAGCGCATGAAGATGGAGGCCGCCAATCTGCATATCTGTAATGCTGTGCTCGACAATACGCTGTCTACGCTGAAGCACGAGACTATGTATTACCCCAGTCGTATCAGACAACTGCTTGACGTTGGCGACACATCCTCACTTCTTGAGGTCACAGTCTATTATCGCGAACTGTATGGACTGCTCAGTCAGCAGGCTATGCGTCAGATGGAACATACGAAATTACATCTTAAACCTTTAGAGCATGAGATACTTGGCGATGCAGAAATAATAGCTTATCTGTTTGAAATCCTACGCCGGCAGTCTGGTCAGAAGACCTTGAATATTGAGTGGCAGATGGCTGATGATAATTATGTCAAAGCTATAGTGATGATGCCTTCGCTACAGTTAACTGATGATGATATGCTGCGCCTCTTTATGCCTCAAAGTGAACAGAACATCCATTTTCTCATCTGTCGTGAAATTGTTCGCCAACACGGTGAGGCTGCTAATCGTCACGGGTGCGGTATCCGTGCTGAGCGTTCTGAACAAAATATGATTCAAATAATAATTACACTTCCTAGAATATGCAAAACTTCAAAGTCATTATCGTAGAAGATGTGCCCCTGGAAATGAAGGGTACCGTGGGCATTGTCAAAAATGAGATACCTGAAGCCGAGATTATCGGCACAGCCGAATCCGAAGCCGACTATTGGCGACTGCTGAAGCAGCAGGTTCCTGACCTGCTGTTGCTCGACCTCGGCTTGGGAGGTTCAACTACGATAGGTGTAGAGTTGTGCCGTCAAACCAAGGAGATGCATCCTAAGGTACGCGTGCTCATCTTTACCGGTGAGATACTAAATGAGAAACTGTGGGTTGATGTGCTTGATGCCGGAGCTGACGGTATTATTCTGAAGACGGGCGAGCTACTCACCCGCTACGATGTAATGGCTGTAATGAACGGCAAACAACTGGTATTCAATCAGCCTATTCTCCAGAAGATTGTAGACCGTTTCAAACGTACAGTAGGCTCTGAGCTGATAAAGCAGGAGGCTATGGTTAACTACGAAATTGACGAATACGACGAGCGTTTGCTCCGTCATCTGGCACTTGGTTATACAAAGGATCAGATAGCTCAACTACGTGGTATGCCATTTGGTGTAAAAAGCTTAGAGAAGCGTCAGAACGAATTGATACAAAAACTGTTCCCTGACGGACGTGGCATCAATGCCACGCGCCTTGTTGTACGTGCATTAGAACTACGTATTATTGACATTGACAACCTGGAACCCGACGAAGAGTAAGTCATAGATGATAAAGAAACTGTTTACCAGACTGTTGCTGCTACTTGTGTTGTCAGAAATGTTGCTTGTTCTGATCTCATGGCTTCTTTCTGCCACTCAGACTGATGGCGTGCGTTCCTTGCTCTCCAGCGAGGGCATTCGATGGGGATTAGGACAATTTTCATCGATGATGCTCAAGCCTCAACTCATCTGGTTGTTGCTCATCGCGATGGCAGGAGGCTGTATGTGGCATAGCTGTATATTCCGTCCTTCGCATGTCTCATTCCGCAGACAGTTTGCTTTACGCTTGGCTGTATCTGTCTTTGCATTTCAGATTTTCATTGTTGTTCTACTGATTGCCATACCTCAAGCTGTCCTCCTTTCAGCAACAGGCACACTTTGGCCGTCACCGTTCAGTCGAGCATTAGTGCCGTTGGCAGCCTTCATTATAATAAACACATCTGTTTGTTATGGTTTTTTGTCACAAACATTCGCATCCATGTCAGATGTTTTTGACTCCCTAAAATGGGGACTCACCAAATCTGCATCTTTGTTATTGCTCTATTTTCCAGTTGTACTGATTTATGAATCATACCGTTATGTATTCACATAACGTGTACTAACTGATGTGGAAAAACTTGTGGATAAGTTTGATACACCATATCAGGACTTTGCGCTGCTTGTTGTTCTCGCAGATATCAAAAAGACGGTACAGACTAGTCTTGTCGAGCTTCGAGAGGGTGGCATAATCATCATAGATGCCCTTTGGAAGGTACTCATGGAGCCAGCGGTTTATCTCTGTGCGGTTGCGCTCGTATTGCTGTTCGGATATACCACCTTCCTCGCGACGGCAGACGATGAGTGGTATTAGCTGCACCCGCTTGCCTTCTGATACGATTTTCTGTGTGAAGAAAATCCAGTCGGATACCATGCGATAGTCCTCGCGATAGGGTGAGCCTTCAAAAAGAGATCTGCGAATGAAGGTGCTCTGGTGGTCAAGCGTGGCATTGAAAAACGTAATCATCGATAGACGAGAAGGTTGCACGGAGGCATGTCCTGTTTTTTTTTCTTCATTGTAGTGATAGTCGCGGCCTGTAATAATGTCGGCATCAGATGCATAGCTGTCTACCTGTTCCAGGGAGTAGCTGTCGTAGAAACAGTCGCCAGAATTCATGAAGTTAAGATAATGGCCAGTGGCATGAGCAATGCCTTTATTCATTCCCTGATAAATGCCACCGTCGGGTTCTGACATCCAATATGTTATGCTCTCATTGTACGCTTTCAGAATATCTACGCTGCCATCGGAAGATCCACCGTCGATGACTATAAACTCGAAGTCGCGGAAGGTTTGGTTTATGACGCTTTCAATGGTACGTCTAAGACCTTCGCAATTATTGTAATTCACTGTGATGATTGAATACTTCATCGTTTCCTGATGTTTTTAATTCTGTTAAGACTGTCTTTGGCTCCCTTGGCAACGAGAAGCGTGCTCCCGAGTTGCAGACAGAGAAATATGCTCATACATACAGCTGCATAGCACAGCCAATTCCACAGGCTATGATAGGGGTCAATGGGAATAAAAGTCACAATGTATACTGACAGACCGATGGCGAAGGCAGAGATGGCGTAGTTGCGCAGTACACCTTTCCAAAAGGTCATCACTGGCACCTTGAAGCCAGATGTGAACAAGTAGTATGGCTTCCACAGAACAACGATAGCCACAAGGCTTACTATCTTTCCCATGAGTATGCCAATGATGCCCCATTTCAGTCCGCATACTATGGTGACAGAAACATTTATGATGAGTTCTGCCCAAGCTGACCAGACATCAGCATAGAGCCCATGGGCGTAATTGAAACTGTCGACGCTGTTGCGTGAGTTGGTGATGTAGATATAAATAATAAGGAGTATCAGTATGCGATGATCCATGATGTATTCAGGACCAAGCCAGTGAGCAATAAAGGGTTCGATAAGTATGTATAGCGAGAAACTCAGTGTGGCAGCAATGGTGTGGTGAATGGTGGTCATCTCCCAGAATACTTGCATCATTCGCGGTTTGTTGCCCTCGGCTACCAAATTGCCCACACTGGCTCCTACGCTGCCTGTTAAGGCCGAAAAGAGCGATATGAGCTTGGAGATGATAATCATATAGTTACCATAAAAGGCTACCATTTTCAGAGATACGAAAAGGAATATAAAGAGTTCGTCGCTTTTGACGAGTACAAAATCCTTTATTTTATGAATAAACACCTGCTTCGTCTTTGATATGACCTCTGGGTATTTCTTAATTAAAGCCTTCCCATGATGTTTGTCTACTTTCAGCCAAGGATATTCGCGATTGATTTTCCAGTTGAGCACTATGCAACCGATGATGCCGAAGAGAAACTCTATGCCTACCCATAGAAAGAGATTCTTATAGTTATAGGCCAGGAAAATCTGTAGAGCAATCTTGATAAGATTGGCCGACTGCATATAAATGGCTACAAGATAATTCTTCTGGTCGGCAGTAAGTAGTATCTGACGGTAGTTGATGAAGTAGCCGATAAGTGAAGATCCAAGAAAAGAATAAAAGGCAAAGTAAATTATACCCAACCCAAGTTCTGAACTGGCAAAGATAATAGGGAAAAAAAGACTTACGACGAATGCACCTGCGAAGATAATTGTTCCTATCCAGTTGTATAGATAGCCCAATAATGATAGAATATCCTGTATTTCCTGTTTGTCGTTCTGTTGCAGAGGCTTAAACAGAAAGTATCCTATACTGGCTGTAATGCCAAGTTCTGCCAAGTTCAGATATCCCAATATATTGCCCAATGTTCCTGTGAGTCCAATGAACTCAGTTCCGAGACAATCAAGAAAAACCTTCCTGGAGAAGAATGCCAATGCTAAAGAGAGAAAGTAAAACACAATGTTTACTTCCGCATTCAGCATACTTTTCTTTACTCTTCCACTCATGTTTCTTGTTGTTTAAGATATGGCATTCAAGAACGACTGGGCATAGACTTCTTTTGAATACCTTTGTCTGTTCAAAAGAGCCTGTTGACGCATAGACATAAGCATATCTCTGTCATTATAGAATTTGATAATTTGATTGGCTAATTGGATAGTGAAATCGGATTCTATTGACATTGACAACATGGTACCACACCCAGGACTTACGATTTCTGGTATACCGCCTTTCTTCGTAGTAATGAGGGGAAGCCCCATAGACATCGCCTCCAAACAAGTCATTCCAAAGGGTTCGTCCCAAACGGATGGAAGTACAGCAACATCAGCCATCGCCAGCATAGAAGGCATCTTCTCATAAGGAATGTATCCGGTAAAAAACAGTCGGTTGCCCAAGGGTTCTGCCTTCTTCTTAAGTATCTGGATAAAGTCGGTAGTGTAAGTATTGTTCCCATAAAAAGAACTACCAAGAACCATGAGCTTGATCTTGGGATAATCGTTCAACAGTAGCATGGCTTCAATCAACTGTTTGATGCCTTTCTCAGGAATAATCCTACCTGAAAAGACAAGCAGGAAATCGTCATCCGAAAGTCCGTAATCGCTACGTGAAGCACTGACAGTAATATTGGAGGGGGAGAATTTATTCAAGTCGATACCGTTATAGATAGTAATGCATTTACTACTATTGGCATCAATGGTTTTGACACATTGTGATATGTAGTTAGAAACGGTTATGATGCGGTAGGTCGAATCGTAGATAAGCTTCCCGTTTGGCGTGTTGGCATTGAGCAGATCGTTGTGCAGATGCAGAACGATAGGAGCAGAAGGGAACTCATGTGACAGAAGTGGGATGTATCCAGGTCTGTTCTCCACGATAATAAAGTCAAAGGAAGACTTTTTCATCTGGGAAATAGTGCGATACAGATAATACTGGATAGTATCATGATAGTAGCTTCTTCCATGAATCCATCTGTAGATGCGTTTGCCAATTTTTGCAAACAATGTGTTGGAGTTGATATAGCGATAGTGATTGGCAGAGGATTGTAGTGCTTGATATCTTTTAACCAGAGGATTGAAAATGCTGTATATGGTGATATCGTGCTGATGATGCTTGTCATTGTAGTCCAGATAGAAGTCTATGAGGTTTTCAACAGCACCACCCTCAACAGAAGGTACAGGGAGTATTCCTGATGTCAATACAGCGATTTTCATTTATTGTTTATGGGTTGTATGTATAAATTCCTTGTTTTGTGGGCGAATGTGTGCAAAATTCAGCATCATGCGCCATGTCAGTTTTGGAAGTACTCTCAAATTGTTCAGGATAGCTCTTGAGCGCATACATGACGGAATGGCATTGTAGAGACTGAACACGAGTACGCATAAGAGCGCAGCCCACATAACAGTGGGGAAAGTGAAGCCGAATACGGCGAGTGAAAACAGAGTGAGTAAAGGTGTGAGGATCAAGAGAATGGAACGGGGGATGAGGGCCTGCTGTACGGTCTTGTCAATATAGTTGATGTTGCCTGTCATAACGGCTTTTGGCAGGTAGGGTAGCATACGTATGAGAGCCTGCACCTGACCAGTCATCCAACGAAGTCTCTGGCGTTGGAAATTATTGCTGTCGCTCACCTTTTCATCCTTCACCAGTATGTCTTCCGCATAATGGATGTAGATGTCTTGCTTCATTAGCAGAGCTTCCAACTCGCGATCCTCTACTGCCGAGTCGAGCTTGTTGACATTAGATTTAAACCATTCGTAGTTAAAACACATACCAGAGCCAATGAGTGCTGAAGACATACCTATGCGATTATGTCCGCGACGGAAGATGCTGTTGTTGATCTCCTCACTGAAACCATCGAGGGCAGATATGTCGTTGTCGGCATTCTTGGCTGTACGGTGACACTGCACGGCCTGATACTTCACGGCTATGGGATTCAGCTGGTTAAGAAAGTCAGGCTGCACAATATTATCGGCATCAAGTATGACAACAGATTGGTGTTGATGGTGGTGGGAAGGATTTGGTAACTGGCTTTGGGCTATTGCATATTGAAGGGCTTGGGCCTTGCTGCTTGTCTGAAACGAGGGTTGCAATAGTGTGATAGGTAGAGAGGAGAGGTAGTCGTTGGTTTCTGGCTTCATGTTGTCGGACACTACGACGAGTTGATATAAATCTGTGGGATAGTCCTGATGCAGGAATGATTCTACAGTATTTATGATGACGGCATCTTCGTGATAGGCAGGGATGATAACCAGAAATCGTAATCTATGGGACGAATCGTGTTCTGGTTGCTTGCGTGAAGGAATTAGGGAAGCCATCGAGAAGAAAAAGACATACATCGTCGATGCTGCTATGAAAAGCCACAGTAGCAGGTTGATGGTGAGTAATATGTATTGCCCGTTCACTTCTTTCTTTTAAGTTTAATTTTCTGGATGAAATGCGTAAAGGCATCGAGTCGGGTGCCTGTCTCGTCTTTACCCGCACGGAAAATATTATAGATAGCTCCAATCGTAATTATCGGAGCTCTCAAGAAGTCCTTGTCCCAGTTCTTTGTAACCAGATAGTCAGGAGTAGCCAATGCAAATGCAAACAATGCAATCGTAGCTAAGAGCCACCATTTGAGTGCCAATGTGAAATAGATGAAAGGCAAGATAATACTCATAATGGCGATGATGCCCATCATGATGCAGCGGGGGATAAGCATCCATTGAAGTATCTTGTCAACCATATCATACTGGCTGTTCATGAAAGCAAAGGGTAGGAAATGGAAATTGTTAAGCAGGTTGTGAAGCTGAATGTATGTCCAACGCCCACGCTGGTTGTTAAAGTCTTTAATTGTGCGTGTTTTCTCGTCATACACGTTAATATCCTCAAAATAGTCAATATAGATGCTTTCGCGCAACAATAGTGACTCAAGTTCTTTGTCTTCTCCTACGTTAGAACGTATCTTCATTATATTACGCTTAAACCAGGCGAAATCAAACACAGAACCAGAACTGTTGAGTGCTGCCGAAAGTCCTAAGGATAGGTGTCCGCGACGGAATATGGCGTTGTTGATTTCCTCGAAAATAGCATCCAGACGGGCTGTTGGCGTGTCCAGATTGCGCGCCATCCTATGAGTTTGGATAGCTTTTGTACCTGCCGAATCGAAGGCATCGTTCACTTGTTCCAGAAACTCAGGAGTCACCAAATTACCTGCATCGAGCAGCACTACGGCATCGTAGATCTTGAACTGTGGGAGATTGAGAATGGCATATTGTAGGGCTTTTACCTTGGTGCTCTTCTCAAAATTTGGAGTCAGCAAGGTGATTGGTAGCTGTGCCAGTCGCATATTGATAATTTCGTTTTGGTGATTCGAAATGACCACAATGTCGAAATTACGCTGTGTATAAGTCTGGCCTAAGATAGAGTTGACTGTTTCTATGATCTTAGCATCGCTATTATAAGAAGGTATCAATACTATAAAGCGGTATTGCTGCTTGGATTTCTTGATCTCTTTGGATGACTTGAAGATAGATGCAACGGAAAAAAGCAGAACATAGGCTACGGTCAGTCCTATGGGAACAAACAGCAACCAGTCAATTATATAAAGTATCCACCAAAAATCCATAGGTGCAAAGTTATGAAAAAAGTTAGAAACTACGCAGGAAAGAAGTGGAAAAATTACTTGGTGAGCAAAAAAATCAGTAGTGTTGAGAAGATACGTATAGAAAGTGGCTTACTTTTGAATCGAAAGTGGCTTACTTTTTTTCATAAGTGGCTCACTTTTTTTCATAAGTGGCTTACTTTTTTTCAGTGGCTTACTATTCATCATGAATGACCCACTTTATTCTTTCTTCTTCAGGAGAAGAATGGGAATACAGCAGATTAGTAAGGACAGAATAATAAAAGCCATGTTGATTATCAGCGCATTCCCGAGGAACGACAGGCAATCTATGATGATGACATCGAAAAGCGAGAAAAAAACGAGTTGGCACAGGAATATCTCGTAAGAGCATTTTCCCATCCTTTTTATGAGGTTTACAAGTATATTGTGGCTGAAAAGGAACCGGAAGAGCAGCATCAGTATGACGAACATATAGAAGTAGCACATCCAGTGGGTCTCACCATACGCATTGTAAAAACAAGGACGGAAGTCAAGGCCGGTATAGGTAAAAATCAGAATGGTGGTCATACTGAGAATGGCGATTGACAGAGTCTTGAGGTTGATGAGAATGCCTTTCGTAGCCACAAGATAGCCTAAGAAGACAATAAAGATGTAGCGGAAGAACAAAAGCCTGTAGACAAATTCCGGAAGATGAATTGCTGAGCAGATAATCTCTAAAAGCTGAGAAACCAGGATGAATAAGACGCACGACCATTTAACACCCACATAGTCTATCAGAGGCTTCAACAAGGGCAGCAGAAGTGCAAACTGCACATATATCCAAGGATAATAGCCGCCTGGACCTCCTGGTAGGATAGTCCAAATAATAGTTGAGACAGAAAATGTATGCGATATTAAATGCTGAATACTGATAGCAGTAATGATAAACAGTTCGGTGAATAGGAATGGAAACAAGATGCGCTTCCATAGCTTTTTCCAGTTTGTGGGGTTGACATTCTGTACGTGCTTATATGCGTGGAATACTTGAATGAGAAGAAAAATAGGCACCGCAGGTCGTCCCCAAAGGCAGAAGAGCGAGTTGCTCAGCCAGGCTTCTGGCATACAATGATTCAGGATAATGCATAATATGCATAACCCTTTCAGGTAGTCAAGAAACGGATCATAACCGGTCTTATTGAAACTAATGGCAGATGTGACATTATCTCTTTGCTGCATAATGTTTCAGGTGGTTAGTGATGCTATGAATCAATAGACCTGCTAAGACGCACAGTACTATTGCGGCAATAGTTATTAAATCATGCCAAGCTGTCGGAAATTGTAAGATGCCGGTTGTGGTGAGCGAAAACAGAATGGCTTGCACCAGATAAATTTCCAAACTGGCTTGCCCGATGCTTTTCAAAGGGCAGACCACTTTACCCAACATTTTTGTCAGTAGACAGAACAGATACAGGAATACTGGTAGCAGGAAAAACAGCGAGTAGTATTTAAATTCGTAGATAACGTGATGACGGGGAAAGAATATGGGGAATATGACCATACCTGCCAATGCGAGGAAGAGAAACATCGCAATGCCGGAAGAGGTCATGTTGTGCTTTAACTGCCTGGCGCAATACATACCGAAGATAAAGGCTGGAATGCGATAAACAAAAAAGAAGTGCTCGCGGTCAATGGATTGATACTCAGCTAAGAAATAGGAGCCGACAAGAATACTGACAGCAATGATGGCCAACGCCAGCCTATAGCGGGAATCGACCATCTTCTTCATCAATGGAGCAGCTATGTAAAGCATTACAAGCGAGGGTACGTACCATTCGAAGAAGCATTTATCCTGAGTCCAGAAACCTATCGTCGAGAATCTGTAAAGATAAAGAAATAAATCATCATGCAGGACAAAGAAGCTTGCAAAGATTCCTATGAAATAATAGACTGGAAAAAGGCGCAAGAAGCGTTTCTTATAGAAAGGCAACAAGGCGGCATCTTTGTCGAGGGAGTAGTAGATACCAAGTCCAGATACAAACAAGAATATTTCTACACCAGAGAAACCGTATTGTGAGATAAACCCCAAGGGCTTGATGATGTGGAATTGGAAATGGAGCATCATGATCCATATAATAGACCATCCCATTAGCTCTGACCGATAGGTGGACAGGTATTCCAAACGGAATGTGAAAACCTTGGGAATCTGAATCATACTCAACTCATCTTTAGGAAATCTATGATTCCTCTCATCGTGGATCTGGCACTGTCGGTATGACAGAGCAATGTATGTTTGATAATATCACGCATCCCCACCAGTCCTATTAAATATAAATAGGTGAAGTAGCGTTGAGGTGCGTTGATATTGCGCTTGGCGAAAAGCAGACGATTTCGCATGAGATAGTAGTTCTTAAGCGGACTGTTTTGACCGGTAGACTGACTCTCTTTATGATAAATGGTGCATAGGGGCTCATACCAGATCGTGTAACCAGCACGCGTGAACATCATTGACCAGTCGAGCTCTTCATAATACAGGAAGAAGCATTCGGGCATCATGCCTGCCTTCTCAACAGCTTCGCGCTTCACCATCATTGCAGCACCGTGCGCATAAGGGGTGGGGTGGGCTGTGTCGTACTGTCCGCTATCTTCTTCACCACATCCGATGGCATAATTGCGCAAAGTAACAGTAGTCAGAGGAGAATAGCCTGCAAATTGTATAGGGTTGGTTCCCCATGCGAACCTGATCTTAGGACATACCACGCCTATCTTCTCTGATGACTCAAGACGATGGGTAAGGGCATTTAAGTCTGCATCTGACTTGAGAATAGTATCATTGTTGATAAAAAACAGGAATTTGCCGTGTGAGGCTATGATGCCTAAATTGTTACCTCCGGCAAAGCCTAAGTTTTTGTTGCTCCTGACAACTATGATTTCTGGATATCTCGCTTCAAGAATCGAGGCTTCATCAGTTCTTGAGGCATTATCAACTACGACAATCTCTATATCGTCGCTTTTGGGAATGCTGTCAATCAGTTCACACGTATCGTTCAGCCCGTTGTAGTTGATGGTTATAATTGATATCCTACACTCTCTTTGCACGTTTCTTCTCCTCCTTCAGTCTTTTCTTCTCTTCCTGGATAGCAATGAGCTTGCTCTCGTGTTCAATCCATTCTTTTTCGTAGAGTGGCAAACCATATACAAGTGTCAGACCACCATAGAATAACAGGCAGTTAGGAAACTGCATAAGCACCTGATTAGCATAGCCGCCTAACTGTAGCGATACGAATGCGCAGCAAAGTCCCGCCCCAATGCCTCTAAGCGAGTTGCTCTTTATTTTGAACAACACAATCCAACTGGCACCACAGAACATAATGAATGTAGTTATCAGAAATATCGTTATGCCGATTTTGCCTGTACGAATCCATATAAAAACGTATTCAGAATCCGGTGGAATCGTTGCCATTCTACGCCATTTGTTGTTGGCTGGAACATTATCCATTCCCATACCGATGCCAATGCCCCACGGAGCGTCTGCCAGATGTTTCTTCATAACCTTCTGGTTGTCTGCACGTGCACCCATCGACGCATCGTCTTTGTTGAATCCAGAACGCATACGGCGTATTGAGGCATTGCCGTTACCAATAGTGGTGAAGGCTAACATGACATACAAAAGAAAGAAAATGATACTTACAGGAACGGCAATCTTGATGGACTTAGACAAGAAGATATAGACACCGAAACCAGCAAAAAAGCAGAATGTGGCAGTACGTGTTCCTGACGGGAACATTGCCCATGCACACGCGAACCCCGTTATAAGGAAGATGTATTTGTATTTCTTGACTTTGCTGGTCAGTCCGAAAATAATGAATGCAACAGCTGTACATGCCATGTTGACACCAAAGTTGGCTGCATCACTGAATGTCGAGAAATAACGGATAGTGGTACCGCCATTGATAACGTGCGTACTAAATCCTCTGCCATACAAGAATGCATTCTCTGCGGGGTTCAGTCCTATGTACTCTTGTTTATATACCCAGAATACTGAGAAGAGGGCAAGGCCTGCCCAGAGAAACAGATACCTTGTGAGTACCTTGGGATTGGTGACATAGAGACTGAAGACCAGAAAACAATACATGAGTTGAAAGGCCATCATACGTGCTCCTGTGTACCATGCTCCAAACTGTATTCCCAAATTGCACGAATCATTGAGTACCTCGAGCGTACAAAAAGAGCACCAGATAGTCAGTGCCAGGAGCATGAGATTGAGTAAACGCTGCCCCTTGATATTGACATTAATAATGGCAAGTGCTAAAAGAAGAAGTTCCATTCCCTCGTTGTACATTGACATTGGCAGACCTGTACTTGGAAAGTTTTTCCATTGCACCAGATAATTAATGCAGGTCATAGTCCAAAATACAAATAAGGGGGACTTTAACGTGATGATCGTCGCAATGACAAGAACGGGAATCATGCATACGACAGCAAACATGGGAAATCCCGCATTCTTGAACATATATAGGGCTAAACCAAATAGGAGAAAGAGCAATAATGCTCTTCCTCCACCTATGTTTGTAAGGCCGCTATTATATGCGTTAATCTTCATAAGCCTTATTTGGCATGACTGTTTTCGGTTGCTGTCAGACCAAGTTGAGAGATACGATACACGAAGTTGTTGAATGTGGTATATGGTGGCAACTGGCCCACGAATTCTTCCACTGCATATCGGTTGGCTTCTGTCAGATACATAAACAGAGAGTCCTTGTTTTCAAGACGCGTTTGAAGTTCGTTGAGCGCTTTCTGGTCTACATCCTTCCAGGTTCTGTTGGCACGTGTTACCATCAGGTTCATTGTTCCCATATTCAGAAGTCCGGAAGGAATAGAGTTTTCGTCAAGATTAGGATACTCAACTATGGCAATCTCATTAGGCATGATGTCAGGACAGAGGTCTTTGATATCGTTTGCCAATAAATAGCGGCTATCTTCCGCAAGAAAATCCTCGTCATAGGTCAGACGTCTGACTTGTAGTCCCAGACTCAGCCAATAGTTCTCTAATTCCTGAGCAATATAGCTCTTGCCGTTTGCAGCATCTGTCGACAGCAGGTTAAGCACATTTTGCTGTCCTTCCTTAAAGTGTGGTAGCAGCGACTTGCTCAGATGGTGAAGTGCCATATCACTGATGGTCTTGTTGAATCGACGATAGCGCAGTGTGCTTTCTTTCGGATAACATCCCAAGACAGGAATACTCGTGATACGCTCTGAACGCATACGGTCGCGTAGTGTACGATCGAGCATCTCAATAATCATAAAGTAAAGGGCTGTCAGAAGGAATGTCAGCATAAATGATCCCAGAAGCACCATCATACGGTTTGTAGGCTGGGCGTACATTGGGAACATCGGCGGATTGAGTACTCGCAGCACTGCTGTAGACATCTGAAGGTTGCGCTGGCGCAGACGTGCAGCATTCAAAGCCCGAAGCATCTCCATATAGTTTGCTTCAATGAAGCCGATATGACGATCCTTTCGGTCAAGTGTAGCACCAATGGGTGAGAAGAATATAAACTGCTGGTCAATGCTTTGTTGCATGATATCCTGTGCACCAAGTTCTGCTTTCGTCTTTTCCAAAAGCACGACTTGCTCCAACCATCTGTCAATTAATGACGCAGCTTTCACGCCTGTATCCGTGTTGTAATTGGCTTTTTCCAATGCAAGAGCCAAATCTTTCATTTGTTTCGTTGTGGCGTTCAACTGTCGCTCGGCTTTTGCCAATTCAAGCTGCGCTTCGTTATTGTTGCCACCGTTCTCACTACTCATAAGTTTAAGATTGGCAATACGCGACTGCAGTCGGGTGATGTCTCTTACGAGTGTAGAATATTCTTTATTTGACTCAATGATCTTTGATCTGTCGCCCAGTTGCCTTTTGAGATAGGCTATCAAAGCTTCTGTCGTGGCGATATTCATTCGCAGGTCGTTGTTCTTGACTTGCTGTTGTGCTTCCAAAGCTGCCAGTTGCTTAGTCTGCTCACCATAGTTGATGATGCGGTGCTTGACATTATATCTGATAAGGTCGTTCTCAGCATTGGTTAGGTTCCGGTAGAGGCGTTTCACCTCTTTTTCAAAGAATTTTATGACATTGGAGGTCTCACCATATCTGAGTTGCTGATATTGGTCTGCGAACACCTGATTAAGAATGTCAAGCGTGTTGTAGCAAATTCCTGGGTCATTAGCAGAATAAGAGATATCAATAATATCACTCTTCTCAAACTGCATGACTTTCAGTCTGCTGGTAATACTGTTAATCCCGAAATAGGGGTGATAGTTGAGTAGGCCAAAGAGATAGTTGTCTTGTGAGGGCCTCTCGTATGCCTTGAGATTTCTGTACGAGTCTAATTCATTATTGGGATTAATCAGAGCCTTAACTTCTGCCGGTACACTGGCATTTAACTGCCGGAAATGTTCTGCTGTAATGTAATTATTGTCTTTATTTGTATTTCCGTACATCATACAGCGAGCAAACAGTCGTAATGCAACTTCATGTATGGTGTTGTCGGTCTGAATGATCAACATGAGGTTTGTGATGTTTGTCTGGGCATTGCCGCCTGCGACACCCGTACCACCTTCTATGTTATATCCAGTGATCATACCCGTATAGATAGTGGTATTGGCATCGTAGATGCGTTCCATGTTACGCGTCAAAAACCATGCGACAACAAGGGCAATCATTGGTAAGATGACAAGATACCAACGGATTTTAAATAAGAACCTGACTAAATATCTGAAAATATCCATCTTCCAATACTTTTGTTAGTTAGTAGCTTTTGAATCCTTTTCTGAAATCTTTTCTCTATCTTTAGCGTTTTTTTCTGCTTTCTTGGCATCTTTTGCTTCTTGTTTGAGAATGGCTTTTTCCATTTTCTCACTCTCTTCAGCAGCTTTCTTAATACGCTTTTCTACAGCTTTATTCTCTTTGGCAATCTGCTTAGCCGTCTTTTCTATTGATTTGTCAAGAGTGATTTCAGTTGTTGTATTCGTGATAATTGGCGTATGTGTTAAAATCTCAAGTGTAACAATATCAGTGGTAATGGTTGTCAGCAGAGCCTGATAGTTGCCTGCTGCACTTTGCCCCTCTAATCCTGTGTGGGCATAGTTCTCGATATCCATGTTTCCATGATGGAATTCTACCTCATTAAGGGAACTTGCACCTTGATATGCAGCAGCATTCTCGCCCGCAGTCTTTAGGGCTACAAGATTATTTGTTATGCGGATATAGAGAGTAACAATCTCAAGTTTCAATTTGTCGAATGCGGCATCTTTTTGTATACGGGCATTGTCAACTTCCAGGCGTTTACGCTTGACAGAGTGGCCTAAGTCAAGAATGTCTTCCAAGGGTACACTTAAGTTGACACCAACATTCCAGTAGTTCTGTTCCGATGCATGTGGTTGCCAAACCATTCCCGTTCCGTAGCCGCTGCCTTGCGCTCCGTTCCAGATGTCCGAACGTCCATAGCTATAGCTGGCGTGTCCGCTGATGTACGAGAAGATATGCTTCTTTTGCTTTACCACCTCAGCTTGAGCAATTTCTTCCAGTTTAGCCATCTGTTGGATGGTAGGATTTGCTTTGGCATTTTCAAAAAGGACTGCCAATGGCGGTAGTTTGAACTCAGAGAAATTAATATCCTTGTCTTGGCTGGAATCAAAGAAACCAGCACTGATTCCGCTATCGTCAGCTGACTGTGCAGAAGCTGTTAGCGTGAATGTAATTAAGACTAAAGTATATGCAAATTTAATTATCATTGTCAAATCGGATTTATACGTCTTCTTTTTGCACAAAGGAGAAGAAAGTGCGGAAGATGATTTTCAAGTCGAGAGCCAGCGAGAATTTGCGTCCGTATTCTATGTCGAGTTGTTTGCGCTCTTCTGCCGACATCTTTCCACCTTTCCCGCGTTCCTCTACTTGCCATAATCCAGTCAGTCCTGCTGGTGCCATGAAACGGTCTATACTGTCATCGGCCGTTAGTTTCTCTGCTTCGTAGAGTGGTAATGGACGATTACCGACAATAGACATGTCTCCTTTCAGGATATTGAACAGCTGTGGCAATTCATCTAAGCTATATTTGCGAATAAATCGTCCCACTTTCGTGACACGCGGATCATTCTCAATCTTTACGAATGCATTGTTGATGTCTTCCTCCTTCTGTTTGCTGAAATCACTTTCGTTGATCATGTAATCATCACCAACCAGCATCACCTCGTCTTCGCTTATCATCATGCCTGCCCCGGCTTCATCGTCAAACATCATTCTGTCTGAATAGGCGCTTTCGTCCGGGTTATCATTGGCTTTCGCTTTTGCATATTGATTTTCCGTTTTACTAAGCTCTTTCAGTCGTTTCTCTGCATCGGTGTACATTGAACGGAATTTCAGAAAGTCGAAAATCTTGTAGTTGGTTCCCACTCGTTTGGATTTAAACATCGCAGGGCCGGGGCTTTCCAACTTGATGGCAATGGCAGTAATGATCATGACGGGCGACATTACTATGATTGCCAGAGAAGAGAACACAATGTCAAACAATCGTTTCCATAAGGGTATCTCAAATTGTATGACATTCTTTTTCTTGACATTAAAGTCAAAGAACATATCTTCTCTGTCACATATGAACTGCAGTTTCTTGTTGATTGCCAGCACAGGTGCGTCGCTGTCGAGCGTGTCGTTTATACCTGCCTCGTGATAAGCCTTTCGCACTTCTGGTGAAAGGTATGCAGTGATGAGTATGATATATATCCCTTGGCAATGCTGTTTTAGATATTTTATGGCAGCAACATCCTCTTCCAGTTCTTTCCTTTCAAATACAATAATATAGTGGTTGTTGATTTTGTGCTTATTGCACTCTTCAGCAACCTCCATAAAGCTGTTCTTGAAAACTACCTGTTTTTCGGGCAGGTATTTAAGATTTTCTTCTGACTTCGGATTGTTTCCAAGGTAAATAATGCCAATCATACTTTAATCGTTCGGCAGAATCTTTTTTACACGGATTTTCAACTCCATGGGATTGAACGGCTTTACAATATAGTCCTCTGCACCAGTTTCCAGGAGTCGTATGCGCTCGCTCGTTGAGTCTTCGCTGGAAAGCATGATGACAGGGATATGGCTGAACAATTCATTCTGCTTGATCCATTCCAGAAAATCATCGCCTCTCATGCCTGGCATTCGGATGTCTGAAATAATGAGGTCAGGTGTATTGCCGGCCTGTAGCCATTTTACACCTTGCAAGCCATCTGGCAACCATTGCACGTCGTAGTCACTCATCAGATAAATAGACAGCACTTTTGCAATAGTCTCTTTGTCGTCCAGTATTAGAATTTTCTTTTTCATTATGATATTTACTAAAAAAGTTCTTGTTTCATTGTCTATTACAATTTGCAAAGGTAAACAAAAAAATTGAAATGAGCACAAAATGACAAAAAAAATACTGCTATTTTTAAAAAATATGTATCTTGTTAAAAATAATTCAGGGGATTTGTCGTTAAAAAACGTATAAATAGAAGAAATGTATATTCAATTTATTTTTGAAAGACAATGAGATATTTATTGGGATTCGATGTCGGCAGTTCTTCTGTTAAGGCATCATTGGTAAATGCCGACAACGGCAAGTGTGTGGCTTCTGCATTCTTCCCCGAGAAGGAAGCTCCTATTATGGCAGCAAAGACAGGATGGGCAGAGCAGAAGCCAGAGTCTTGGTGGGAATATGCCAAGTCATCACTTCAGAAGATTATGCACGAGAGTGGTGCCAAGGGTGACGAGATCAAAGCTATCGGTATTTCCTATCAAATGCATGGACTGGTTTGCGTAGATAAGGATTTGCAGCCTCTGCGCCCTGCAATTATCTGGTGTGACTCGCGTGCCGTTCCCTATGGAGAGGCAGCATTTCGTGATCTTGGTTCAGACAAGTGTCTGTCTCATCTTCTGAATTCTCCAGGCAACTTTACCGCAGCCAAGTTGGCTTGGGTCAAGCAGAACGAGCCCGACCTGTATAGCCGTATTTACAAGATCATGCTTCCTGGCGACTATCTTGCCATGCGCCTTTCAGGTGTGGCAAATACCACGGTGAGCGGCCTTTCAGAGGGTATGTTCTGGGACTTCAAGGAGAATCAGGTGGCTCAGTTCCTGCTCGACTACTATGGTTTCGACCGTTCATTGATAGCAGATATCGTACCTACATTCTCAGAGCAATGTGTGGTTTCTAAGGAGGCTGCTGCTGAGCTTGGCTTGAAGGCAGGTACGCCAATTACCTATCGTGGTGGCGACCAGCCCAACAATGCCCTTTCACTCAATGTGCTCAATCCTGGTGAGATTGCTGCTACCGCAGGTACTTCAGGCGTGGTTTATGGCGTTTTGGGTGATGTCAACTATGATCCCAAATCTCGTGTCAATACTTTCGCTCACGTTAATCATCAGGCTGATCAGACTCGTCTGGGTGTGCTGTTGTGTATTAACGGTACTGGTATTCTCAATGCTTGGGTTCATCGTAATATCACCCCGGGTATTGGTTATGCAGAGATGAACGACTTGGCCGCTCAGGCTCCTATTGGTAGCGATGGTGTGACGATTATCCCCTTCGGAAATGGTGCCGAGCGTGTATTGGAGAATCGCGAGATAGGCTGTTCCATCAATGGTGTGAACTTCAACAAGCATTCTCAGGCTCACCTCGTACGTGCAGCTCAGGAAGGAATTGTGTTCTCGTTCTGCTATGGTATGGAGATTATGCAGCAGATGGGTATGGACATTAAGAAGATTCATGCCGGCAAGGCCAATATGTTCCTCAGCCCGCTGTTCCGCGATACGCTGGCAGGTGTTAGCGGTGCCACTATCGAGCTTTACGATACTGACGGTTCTGTAGGTGCAGCCAAGGGTGCAGGTATTGGTGCCGGTATCTATAAGAATGCTGATGAGGCTTTCGCATCACTTGAGAAGCTTCAGGTGATTGAGCCAGACGAGAAGCATCGTGCCGACTATGCAGCTGCTTATGCCGCATGGAAGGAAACCTTGAGCAAGAAGTTGTAATCTCTTTGATTATCAGACAAAAAAGTGGAGTTGCTCATTTGAACGTCTCCACTTTTTTCATATCCTTATTCCTTTTCTTCCGGGCCCTTCAGAATGATGCTTGTAGCACCAATGGTAAAGAGGGTGCCGCTTTCTATGACGCGCCTTTCGCGAGGTGGTATCTCTACGTTCTCAACGAAAGTGCCAGTATTGCTGTTGTTGTCGCGGAGGATATACTTCAGGTGTCCCTGTTTGTCGCGGCTTACGTTGATGGTGCAATGGTTCAGGTCAACGCTGGGGTCAACGGTCTCAAAAGGTGTGTTGATGGGGTTGCCCTTCTGGTGGCGGCCAATCACATTGTCGCCCATCTGCAGAGGGATAATCTGCTTGTAGTGGAACACGTTCTCGATAACCACGATGCTACCATAGGCCATCTCTTCTTTGTCTTGAGTGGCATTGCCGTCGGCCATCATCTTGTTTTCCTCTTTTTGTGTCTCTCTCAGTTTCGAGGTGCCGATTCTGATGCCAAATTGCTTGTTGCAGTTTGGGCATTGGAATACCAAGGACTGACCGTCCTCGTATTTTGTTTCATCAAATGTGATGTAATTCTCGCATTTCGGGCAGCGTATGCGCTTCATCTCAAAATGTGTTTAAAAAGTTGTTGTTATTTTACTTCTAATACCCAAGCATCGTTGAACTGCTTGTTCTGTCTACGCAGCGAGCGGAGCGAGTCGATAGCTTTCTCCTGAGTAGAATAGCTGCCATAGACCACGCGTAACATATTGGTTTTGTTGCTGGTCTGAAGCTTGGCATTCGTAATGCCAACCTGATTCAGCTGGTCGATGAAAATCTCTGCGTTACGCTGGGTAACTTGACTGGCCAATACAATCGTGTAGGTTGGTTTGGCTTCGTCGGCTACAGTCTTTTCTTCCTTAGCATCAGCCTCTGCCACTGTTTCAGCCTCGGCAGACGGGGTGCTTTCTTCCTGGCTGGAAATGGTTTCTTCAGCCACTTTAACAGAGGAACCCCCTATTTCTTCATTATCCTGCGTGGCATTGTATTGAGGCAGGGGTATGAAGGTGCTTTGCTGTACATCCAGAGCTGTGTTGTTGGACACTGGGGTGCTGATCATGAAGAATACGATGGCCGCTGCTGCTACTGCAATAGCATTGCGCAACCACGACATTTTGATGGTGATGGCATCGTCTTTTGGCGAATCCACCTTGTCGCGAGCCTCTTCGTCGGAATTTGTTGTCTCAAGCTCTTCTGATGGCAGAGGCAAGAACTCGTACGAACTGAGTCCATAAAGAGTTGGCGTGAGAATTCCTGCTTCGCATGGTTCGAACTCCAGATTGCCGTCGTCATTAAGATGCAGTGTGCCAAGTCCGTTCAGTTCATAGGTGCCTTCAGTATCCAAGTGCTGTCGTATCTCTGCAACTTTGGCTTCAATGCGTCTAAGGGCTTCTGGATAGCTGATGTCGTAGGCTTCGATGTATGACTGAACCAGCAGTGAATCGTTCATGGTCAGTCGCGGATTGAACCCAAGCGTACGAAGTGGCGGCAGGAAAATATTCTCTGCGCCTTCATAGCGTGCATCCACATGATGAGCCATGAATCCACCCAAGCCTGGAACAATGACGCAATCATTGTCCAGCAACAGAATTTCTATGTGTCTTTTCAGTTCAATCACGTTGCAAAGGTACGGTATTTTTCTGATTTAAACAAATAAAAAATCCAAAAAACTTATCTTTTCTGAATATAATATCGTACCTTTGCACCTTGAAAACAAGAAAAACAGAAAAAGTGATGATTTTTAATGAGACAGCAATAAAGGGAGTATTCATCATAGAGCCTAAGGTGTTCTCTGATTCTCGCGGTTATTTTTTTGAATCGTGGAAGCAGGCAGAGTTTGATGCCAATATTGGTCATGTGACATTTGTCCAGGACAATGAGTCGAAGTCTTCCTACGGTGTGCTCCGAGGCCTTCATTACCAGAAAGGTGAATTATCTCAAGCCAAGTTGGTACGTGTCATCAAGGGGCGCGTAATTGATGTGGCTGTTGACATACGCCGCAGCTCTCCGTCCTTTGGACAGTATGTGATGGTGGAGCTGAGCGAGGACAACAAGCGTCAGCTCTTTATCCCTCGTGGTTTTGCCCACGGTTTTCTGGTTCTGAGCGACGAGGCCATCTTTACCTATAAGGTGGACAATGTCTATGCTCCTCAGGCCGAAGCCGGCATCCGCTGGAACGACCCTGCTTTGGGAATTGAATGGCCTGTTGCTATGGACGATGTTCTGACGAGCGAGAAGGACTTGAAGAATCCCTTGTTAAGCGAAGCTGTTTTGTTTGATTAACTACAATTAATAATAAATATTATAAGGTATGAATATTGCAATCGTAGGAACCGGATACGTAGGTCTGGTATCTGGTACTTGTTTTGCCGAGACAGGTGTCAACGTGACGTGTGTTGATGTGGATGCTCAGAAGATAGAGCGTCTGAAGAATGGTGAAATACCCATCTATGAGCCAGGCCTCGACCAGTTGGTGTTGAAGAATGTGAAGGCAGGCCGCCTGAATTTTACTACTGATTTGGCTTCCGTGCTCAATGATCAGGAGATTGTTTTTTCTGCTGTAGGCACGCCTCCCGATGAGGATGGATCTGCCGATTTGAAATACGTGCTTCAAGTAGCGAAGACCATTGGCCAGAACCTGAACCACTATGTGGTGGTTGTTACGAAGTCAACGGTGCCTGTAGGTACTGCCCAGAAAGTACGTCAGGCTATTGAGGCTGAGCTTCAGAAACGTGGTGTTGACATTCCTTTCGACGTGGCCTCCAATCCAGAGTTCCTTAAGGAGGGTAATGCCATCAAGGACTTCATGAGCCCCGACCGCGTGGTAGTGGGTGTAGAGAGCGAAAAGGCCAAGAAGGCTTTGACTCGTCTTTACAAGCCTTTCCTGATCAACAATTTCCGCGTGATCTTCATGGATATTCCTTCTGCCGAGATGACCAAGTATGCCGCCAACTCCATGCTGGCTACCCGTATCTCGTTTATGAATGATATTGCAAACCTATGCGAACGCGTGGGAGCCGATGTCAATATGGTGCGTGCCGGCATAGGCAGTGACACCCGCATCGGCCGTAAGTTCCTCTATGCTGGCTGTGGCTATGGTGGCTCATGCTTCCCCAAGGACGTGAAGGCACTCATCAAGACAGCCGACCAGAACGGTTATTCTATGGAGGTTCTCAAGGCTGTTGAGCGTGTCAATGAGCGTCAGAAATCAGTGCTCTTCGACAAGTTACAGAAGGCTTATCAGGGTGAAGACCTCAAGGGTAAGACGATTGCCATGTGGGGACTTTCCTTCAAGCCTGAGACCGACGATATGCGCGAGTCAACGGCTTTGGTGATGATAGACAAACTGCTTGAGGCCGGGTGCAGCATCCGTGTCTATGACCCCATAGCTATGGACGAATGCCGCCGTCGTATTGGCGACAAGGTGGTTTACTGCCGTGATATGTATGATGCCGTGCTGGATGCCGATGCGCTCTTGCTGCTCACGGAGTGGAAGGAATTCCGTCTGCCTACATGGGGTGTCATCAAGAAGGCCATGCACCGTCCTCTTGTCATTGATGGTCGTAACATATTTGATATTGAGGAACTTGAGGAGAACGAATTCGAGTATCACTGCATAGGTAAATGACAAGACTTCTTGTTATAGCTCTTCTTGTCTGTCTTGCCCTTGCCGGCTGTAAGTCGGGGGGCGACAGTCCTTCTGAGGTTGCCGAAGACATCGATGCCAAGGCCATGCTTCAGGGTATTTGGATTGAGAGTGCCACGGAGACCATCTCTTTTCGTGCCGAGGGCGACACCATCTATTACCCCGACAGTACCAGTCAGCCGGCTTTTTTCCGTATTGTCGGCGATACGCTGTATCTGGGTGACCAGCATTATCTGATTGTTGAGCAGGATGAGTATCATTTCTGTTTCCAGGACATGACTGGTGAAGAGGTGCGACTGGTGCGAAGCGAGGAGGCCGACGATTCGTTGGAGTTTACCAAGAAGAAACCCGAGATACTCACGCTGACCGAGGTGGTGAAGATAGATTCCGTGGTGAACTACGATGGCCAGCGTTACCACTGGTATATCGCGTTCAACCCCACGAAATATCAGGTTGTCAGGACTGTCTATAATGACGATGGAGTAGGGGTGGACAATATCTATTACGACAATATTGTTAACCTGAGTCTCTATCAGGGCAAACATTGTCTGTTTTCGCGTGATATCAAGAAGGAGATGTTTATTTCGGATGTGCCTCAGCAATTCCTTGAACAGGCCATCCTTGCCAATATGCAGTACGACCGCGTGGATGCTCTTGGTTTCCATTTCAACGCCACGCTATGCATCCCCGATGGTGCCAGTTGCTACCTCGTGGAGACTTGCGTGAGCTTCGACGGTCAGTTCTCGATGAAGTTGTTAGAGTATTAGTCCTCGTCCAGCCAGTGGTCTATCAGACGGCGTGCGATGGACAGTTTTTCGGGAATAGTAGGCAGGTGGGTGCGATGAAACCATCCTGCCTTTTTCAGTTCCTCGCGCTGCACGTGGATTTCGCCGCTCTCGTAGTCAGCGGTGAAGCCCACCATCAGTCCGCTGGGATAGGGCCAGGGCTGCGAGTCGAAGTAGCGTATGTTCTTGATGGTGAGTCCCGTTTCCTCCATCACCTCTCGCTTTACGGCTTCTTCGAGCGTCTCGCCCGTTTCCACGAAACCTGCTATGAGTCCATAAAAATCGCTGCGGAAGTTGCGGCCTCGCGCCAGTAGTATCTCGTCCTTACCCTTGCGTATCAGTACGATGACGGCGGTGGCCAGCTGTGGCCATACTTCCTTGCCGCACATCTCGCAACGCTTGCTAATGTCGGTATGGAAATGCATATGACCGCCACAGACGCCGCAGAATTTGGTGTTGCGATCCCAATAGAGCAGCTCCGCACATTTTCCTGCTTTCAGGTAGAGCGGGTAGGGCAGTTTGTAGTAGCTCTGGCGAAGGGGACACATCTCGTAGAGGGTAGAAGTGGGCGGGGTGTCAATGCTGTAGGCCTTCACCTCGATATTGTCCAGCGGGGTGATGTTCATGATGGTTGTCCAGGGCTTTACCTCTGTGGGCGGTTCTTCCTGAAGTGGTATGGTATAGGTACCGTCTGGCTGACGCTCCAGCATCAGCTCATCCTTGCAGAACACGAAAAAATAGCGTTTCATCTTACTCTCCAAATAGTTGCTGATAGTCGTGCTGGGCGGCAGGAACAGTCCATTCCTCTGGCACGAATTTCCAGTTGCTGCCCTTTTCTGGGTGCACGTTGCCGTGACGCTCAATCTCCTGTGTCAGATAGTGGCGCAAATCCAGTGGCGATTGATATACGATGCGGCTGTTAAGCTGTTCCTTGGGGATGCCGGCACCCTTGATGAGCAGGTCGCCGCCGCCGTTGCCTCTGTAGCTGTTCATCACCACCTTGTACATCTTGTCTGGCTGGAAGGGCTCACCGTTCGACATTCTCAGGATTCTCACTTTCTGACCGTTTGGCTTGGTCACGTCCACCTCGTAATCGATGCCCGATGCCGAGTCGAAGTTGAAGGTGTAGTTCACGAATCCCGTGCGCTGCTGGTCATTCTTGGAGTTGTCGTTGAGCAGCAGCAGGTGGTCGCTGGGACTCTTCATGGTGTTCACCCATCGGTCGTAGCTTTCTTCCAGGTGGCCTTGTATCTCGCGTCCCGTCATGTTGAGCACATACAGCTTGTTCTCAAAGCGATAGAGCTTGAACATATCAGCCATTGTGACGTCGCCAGCCTCTATCTTGCTGTCGAAGGCCAAGGGTGCGTTAAACGAGACATCAGCTCCTGAGATCCTGAGTTGCAGGCTGTGGATAAAGTCGATGAAGGCTGAGTTGCCAAAGAAGCAGTCTCGTGTGCTCACGGTGTTATCGAAATGCCCTATCTTGCGGTCTACATATTTCTTGATGCGCTCGAAATCTTGTTGGAAGTAGGCTTGCATCTGCTCGTCCACCGGCTCTTTTCTCACGCTGACAATGTCGCCTTTAATGTCCTTTTTCGTCAGTCGGCCGTTCTCGTAGGTCAGGCTCACCTGTGCGTCAGCCACGTTGCGTGCCCAGCACGAGGGGTCGAGGGTCAATACATCATGACCTTCCGTGTTCTTGATCCACTCGTTGTGTACCTGATGATCGTGTCCGTAGAAGATGATGTCGAAACCGGGTACCTCGCGAGCCACGCGTGCCGTAGCGTCTTCCTCCATACCGTTGAGCACCAGTCCGTTCTCCTTGCCGCTATGGAAGAGTCCAATCACCAAGTCGGCCTGCTCTACCTCGCGCACCTGTTTCACCCATTTCTTGGCACTGCTCACCATTTCCTCGAACGCCAGCCCTTCCCACGTCTTTTCGTTGAGCCAGCAGGCGATGGTAGGTGTCAGCATTCCTATTACCGCAATTTTCACCCCGTCGCGCACGAAGATTTCATAGGGTTTCAGATAGGGCTTCCCCGTCTTTGTGTCAATGACGTTGGCACTCAGCAACGGACAGTTCACCTCGCTTATCCACTTGTCGTAGACGGTATGTCCTGGCTCCAGGTCGTGGTTGCCAATGCCCTCGGCATCATAGTGCATATAGTTCACCATCTTGGCAGAGATGTTCTCATCTTTGGTCATCACATAGTTCGACCAGTAGCAGGTGGGCTGTCCCTGAAGTATGTCTCCGTTGTCAATGAGCAGCAGATTGTCGCCATATTCCTTGCGCAGTCGGTCTACGTAGGTGCTGACTCTCATCAGCGTACCGTCCAGTGGCTTGCGCTCCACGAAGTCGTAGGGGAAGAAGTAGCCATGCACGTCGCTGGTCTCTATGATGCGCAGGTTCACGGTCTTTGTCTGTGCCATATCGTTAGTTGTCAGGCATAGCATCATCATGCCAATAGAAAGGATTCTCTTCATACTGTTTTCTTTGAAAGTGGTCCACTTTGTGTCTCTAAGTATGCTGCTTTTGCTTTGCAAATGGCCTGTTTGCGCGGCGCGGGCGGGCTACTTTCGAATCACATTGCAAAGGTACTAAAAAAAACAGAGGTATGCAAGAAACTCGCTGAAATAAGCACGAAAAAAAAAGCACGTTGTAATATATCCGCAGGTACCCCGAAATCGTGACAGTGACATCGTGACAACGTGACATTAAGCACCTGCGAATATGCACAATTTATATTTATAATTAATATATAATATATTATATATTAATTATAACTATTCTTCTCCACATTTCCTCAAAAATATGGATACACCTTAATGTCACGATGTCACGATGTCATTGTCACTTTTTTCGAATGTGCTCATTCTTTCGTGCTTTTATTTGGTGAATAAAAAAAAAATGCGTATCTTTGTAGTCAATATGAAAGACGTTAAAATAGATAAGGTTTTAGGGAAGCTGGGGGTCGATTCTCTGAATGCGATGCAGCAGGAGGCAATGGAGTGTATATTGAGAGGACGTAATGACGTAGTAGTCCTTTCTCCAACGGGTACGGGTAAGACGCTGGCGTATCTGCTGCCGCTCGTTCAGATGATTGATGCAGAGAGTGACGAAGTACAGGCGTTGGTTGTAGTGCCAGGACGAGAATTGGCGATGCAGTCGGACGCTGTGCTTAAAAACATGGGTACGGGTATTCGTTCGCAGGCTTGCTATGGCGGCCGTGCTGCGATGGACGAGCATCGTGTGCTCCGTCAGAACAGACCTCATGTGGTATTCGGAACGCCAGGCCGACTGAATGACCATCTGGACAAGGGCAACATAGATTCACACCTTATTAAATATATAGTCATCGACGAGTTCGACAAATGCCTGGAGATGGGCTTTATGAATGAGATGTCACGACTGGTGGGAAAGCTTACGTCACTTCAGCGCCGTTTCCTCCTTTCTGCTACTGATGCCGAACAGATTCCACAGTTCGTGGAAATGCGTCGCACTGACCGACTGGATTATCTCATAGACGAGGAGCCCCTAAATGACAGAGTGGAGGTGTATCGTGTGGATAGTCCTGAGAAAGATAAACTGGCTACACTTGCGCAATTGCTGATGACGTTGGGTGATACGCAGAGCATCGTGTTCCTGAACTATCGTGACTCCGTAGAGCGAACGGATGAGTATCTGCGCAAACAGGGATTCGTGACCAGCGCCTTTCATGGTGGTATGGAACAGCGTCAGCGTGAGGATGCCCTCTATAAGTTCTCCAATGGTTCGGCTACGGTACTCGTATCCACCGATTTGGCTTCTCGCGGCCTGGATATTCCCCATATCGAAAACATTATCCATTATCACTTGCCTTCGTCCGAGGATGCCCTCATTCATCGCGTAGGCCGCACCGCCCGTTGGGATCAGATGGGAAAGACCTTCTTCATAGTGGGGCCTGAAGAGCATTTTCCTGAATATGCAGAAGGCAACATCGAGAACTATCTACTCCCCTCGCCCTTTGGAGAGGGGTTGGAGGTGAGGCTTCCTCGTATGTCCACCTTATATATCGGTAAGGGCAAGAAAGACAAGATATCGAAAGGCGATATCGTGGGCTTCCTTTGCAAGAAGGGTGGGGTGGAACCATCGGATATCGGAAGAATAGATGTCAACGACCGTTATGCCTATGTTGCCGTGAAGAGAGAAAAAGTGCAACAAGTCCTTCGGCTGACACAGGGTGAGAAAATCAAGGGGATTCGTACCGTTGTAGAACTTGTGAGGTAATTATTTGCCACTTTCAGTTAGCAAATTGTCACGAAATATGCCCTTTTGCATTAATTTTTGCCAAAAAATTTGCCCAATTCAAATAAAAAGTGTAATTTCGCACCCAAATTTAGAAAACCATTATAAAACCTATTAAAAAAATTATGAAGAAGTACAACTTTAATGCAGGTCCGTCAATGCTTCCCCGCGAGGTGATTGAGGCAACCGCCAAACAGTGTTTAGACTTCAATGGTTCTGGTCTCTCTCTGATGGAGATCAGCCATCGTGCTAAGGATTTCCAGCCCGTTGTTGACGAGGCTGTGGCTCTGGTAAAGGAACTCCTTGAGATTCCTGAGGGCTATTCAGTGATCTTCCTTGGTGGTGGTGCCAGTCTTGAGTTCTGTATGATTCCTTATAACTTCCTGATCAAGAAGGCTGCTTACCTGAACACTGGCGTTTGGGCAAAGAAAGCCATGAAGGAAGCAAAACTCTTTGGTGAGGTGGTAGAGGTGGCTTCTTCTGCTGATGCCAACTATACCTTCATCCCCAAGGATTGGAGCGTTCCCGCTGATGCCGACTACCTGCACATCACAACCAACAATACTATCTACGGTACGGAAATCCGCAAGGATCTCGACGTTAACGTACCCCTGATTGCCGATATGTCATCTGACTTTATGAGCCGTCCTGTTGACGTGGCAAAATACGATGCTATCTATGCCGGTGCTCAGAAGAACCTCTCTATGGCAGGTGTTACCATCGTTATCCTGAAGGATGAGAAGTTAGGAAAGGCTCCTCGCGAGATTCCTACGATGCTCGACTATCGTACACACGTTGACAAGGGCTCAATGTTCAACACACCTCCTGTGGTACCCATCTACTGCGCACTTGAGAACCTGCGCTGGATCAAGCGTCAGGGTGGTTTGCAGGCCATGGACAAGCTGGCTCAGCAGCGTGCAGAGATCGTTTACGGTGAAATCGACCGCAACAAGATGTTCGTAGGTACTGCCAAGGAAGAGGATCGTTCACTGATGAACATCTGCTTCGTCATGGCTGACGAGTACAAGGAGTTGGAAAAGGACTTCCTCGACTTCGCTGTCAGCAAGGGTATGGTAGGTGTTAAGGGTCATCGCAGTGTTGGTGGCTTCCGTGCTTCTTGCTACAACGCTCAGACCATCGAAGGCTGCAACGCCCTCGTTGCCTGCATGAAGGAATTTGAGGCAAATCATTAAAGCCCACCCCAAACCCCTCCCCAAGGGAGGGGCTTTCATTAGTATGTGGGCATAACAATATAAAAATTAGAATTAATAACATAAAAAAGGAGACCCCAAAGTAACTTAACTCCCCTCCCTTGGGGAGGGGCTGGGGGTAGGCTTATGAAAGTATTAGTTGCAACTGAAAAACCTTTCGCAGCAGCCGCTGTGAATGGTATCAAGGCAGAAGTAGAAGCAGCTGGCAATGAGTTGGCACTGCTTGAGAAATATACTGAGAAAGCACAGCTTCTGGATGCTGTGAAGGATGCTGACGCACTGATCATCCGTTCGGATAAGGTGGATGCCGAGGTGCTCGACGCTGCTAAGCAGTTGAAGATTGTGGTTCGTGCCGGTGCTGGCTACGATAACATCGACCTCGCTGCTGCTACCGCTCACAACGTAGTGGCTGAGAACACTCCTGGTCAGAACGCAAACGCCGTAGCAGAGTTGGTATTCGGTCTGCTTGTTATGGCTGTCCGTGGTTTCTACAACGGTAAGAGCGGTTCTGAACTGCTGGGTAAGAAGCTTGGCATTCTGGCTTTCGGTAACGTAGGCCGTAACGTGGCTCGCATCGCCAAGGGCTTTGGTATGGATGTTTATGCTTACGATGCTTTCTGCCCTGCAGAGGTCATCGAGAAGGCTGGCGTTCACGCCGTAGCTAATCAGGATGCTCTGTTCGAGACCTGCGACGTCGTTTCACTCCACATCCCTGCTACGCCTGAGACCAAGCAGAGCATTAACTACGAGCTGGTAGGCAAGATGAAGAAGGGTGGTATCCTGGTGAACACAGCCCGTAAGGAAGTTATCGATGAGGCTGGCCTCATCAAACTGATGGCAGAGCGTGAGGACTTGAAGTTCGTTACCGACATTATGCCCGATGCCAACGATGAGTTCGCTAAGTTCGAGGGTCGTTACTTCTCTACGCCCAAGAAGATGGGTGCTCAGACAGCCGAGGCCAACATCAACGCTGGTATAGCTGCTGCTAAGCAGATCAACGCCTTCTTCAAGGATGGCGACACCAAGTTCCAGGTGAACAAGTAAACATCTTTACATCATACAGAGAGAGGCACTCGGTTCGTTAATCGAGTGCCTCTCTCAGTATGATGATAATTTATTGGTACTGTCGCAAAGCTCCCATCAATTCGCTGTTCTCATTACGGGTGCCAATGGTGATGCGCAGGCAATTATAACATAACTGTACACGCGTGCGATTGCGTACGATGATGCCTTTCTCTACCAGATAGTCGTAGATGCGCTGCGCATCGCTGACCTTTGCCAGGAAGAAGTTGGCATCGGTAGGATAGACCTTCTCACAGAAATCCAATTGGCTAAAAGCCTCAATGAGTCGGCTACGCTCTTGCAGAATCAGTCTCACCCAACTGTCAATCTCATCGGAATTACCCAGCACCTTCAGAGCTTGTTCCTGAGTCAGGAGATTGATGTTGTAAGGATATTTCACCTTATTCATAATCGCAATGATCTCAGGGTCTGCAAAAGCCATACCCAGACGGAGGGCTGCTGATGCCCATGCCTTACTCAGCGTATTGAGTACTACCAGGTTCTTGTAGCGGGGCAACTCAAAGCGCAACGGACGAGCGTTGGAAAAGTCGCTGTAGGCCTCATCGACTACTACAATCCCCTCAAAACCATTGAGCACTTTCACCACCTCTTCGCGATTGATATCATTACCCGTGGGGTTGTTAGGGCTGCATATCCATATCACCTTCGTGTGAGCATCGCAGGCTGCAAGTAGCTTATCAGCAGAAATCTGGTAGTTGTCATCAAGCTTCACGGGTCGATATTCCACATCGTTGATGTCGGCACATACCTTATACATACCGTATGTAGGCTCGATAGCCACCACATTATCCTCCTTTGGCTCGCAGAAACAACGATACATCAGGTCGATAGCCTCGTCGCTGCCGTTCCCAAGGAACGTGTATTCAGAGGGGATGCCTTTCACCTGGTGAATCTTCTTCTTCAGTTCCAGTTGCAGGGGATCGGGGTAACGGTTATAGGGTGCACCGTATGGGTTCTCGTTGGCATCAAGAAATACAGTGGCTGTAGTGCCCGAAAACTCATTTCGAGCACAACTATATGGTGCCAGGTTCCATATATTCTTACGTGTCAGTTTCTCAAGACTAATCATAATTCTCCATTCTCAATTTTCAATTCTCAATAGCCCTCATGCGTACAGTCATGGCATTCTTATGCGCATCCAGTTGTTCTGCAGCTGCCATGAACTCTACGGCAGACCCAATCTCGCGGATGCCTTCTTCTGTCAGGTGCTGGAACGTAATCTTACGGCAATAGCTGTCCAAGTTCACACCGCTATAGGCAGTGGCATAGCCGTGGGTAGGCAGGGTGTGGTTGGTGCCGCTGGCATAGTCGCCTGCACTCTCGCAGGCATACTGACCTAAGAATACGCTACCAGCATTCACCACCTGCTCAGTCAATTCTTCATAGTTAGCTGTCTGGATAATCAGATGCTCTGGTGCATAGGCATTGGATAGTGCCATCATCTCATCGGCAGAGGCCACGAGTACGCAGCGACTGTTCTCCAAAGCCTTCTGGGCTATCTCCTTACGAGGTAATAGGTTCAACTGGCGCTCCACCTCGACCTGCACCTGATTGATCATAGTCTCAGAGGTGCTGATAAGCAGTACCTGCGAGTCGATGCCATGTTCTGCCTGTGAGAGCAGGTCGGCAGCTACGAAAGTGGCGTTGGCAGTATCGTCAGCTAATACACAGACCTCACTGGGACCGGCAGGCATATCAATTGCCACCTCGCCAAGAGACACTTGTTGCTTGGCAGCCATCACATATTGGTTACCAGGACCGAATATCTTATAGACCTTGGGTACCGATTCCGTTCCGTAGGCCATCGCACCGATAGCCTGTACACCACCAGCCTTGAATATCTTGCTCACACCAGCTGTACGGGCAGCTACCAGAATGGCAGGATTCACCTTTCCTTCTTTGTTAGGAGGCGTGCATAGTACGATTTCCTTGCATCCGGCAATCTTCGCAGGTGTAGCCAGCATCAGTACGGTAGAGAAGAGTGGGGCAGTGCCTCCAGGAATATACAGGCCTACCTTTTCAATGGCTACACTTTTCTGCCAACATACAACACCGGCACGCGTCTCTATCTTCTGACCTTCAAACTTCTGCGCCGCATGGAACTTATAGATATTCTCATGAGCCAGTTTGATTGCTGCTTTCAGGTCTTCACTTACCAAGCCTTCTGCCTCGTCAATCTCAGCCTCAGAGACAGCCAATTGCGTAAGTACAGCATGATCGAAACGCTCTTCATATTCTTTGACGGCAGCATCGCCACGTTGACGTACATCGTTAAGTACGGTATTCACCGTTGCCTGTAACTGCGTGATGTCAAGATGTGGACGCTGACAAATCTCAGCCCACTGCTCTTTTTTCGGATAACGGATGATTTTCATTAAATACTGAAATTTAATGTTTAATCTTTAATGTTTAATCTTTAATGTTTAATCTTTAATGTTTAATCTTTAATGTTTAATCTTAAAGAATCATTTTTTCAATTGGTGTCACGAGAATGCCTTGCGCTCCCATCTCCTTCAGTTTGCCGATAATCTCCCAGAACTGCTTCTGGTCGAGCACGGTGTGTACAGAGCACCACTCATCATCTGCCAGAGGAATAATCGTAGGACTCTTCAAACCAGGCAGTACGTCGATAATCTCCTGCAGACGAGCCTTTGGAGCGTTCATACGGACGTATTTCTTGTCCTCGGCATCCTTAACGGCCTTGAAACGGAACAGCATCTGATCCAGTATCTCGCGCTTCTCCTGACTCATACCTGCGTGGCCAATCAGCAATGCCTCACTCTGCATCACCACTTCTACCTCGCGCAGGTTGTTGCTTACCAACGTAGAACCACTGCTCACGATATCGAAGATGGCATCTGCCAATCCGATGCCCGGGCTAATCTCTACACTGCCCATGATAACGTGAACATCTGCCTTGATACCTTTCTCCTGAAGGAATTTGTTGAGGATAACGGGATAAGAGGTTGCAATGGTCTTGCCATTGAACCACTCAAGTCCTTGGTAGTCAATCTCCTTGGGAATGGCCAGTGAAAGACGGCAACTGCTGAAGCCCAGACGCGAGATAATATCTGCCTCGGCACCTTTTTCAACAAACTCGTTCTCGCCTACCACACCAATGTCGGCTACACCCGTAGCTACACTCTGGGGAATATCATCGTCACGCAGATAAAGCACTTCCAAGGGGAAGTTCTTGGCTTCTACCAACAAGGTTCTTTTGCTGGCACTCACTTTAATGTCGGCCTCGTTGAGCAACTGCATCGTGTCTTCGTAGAGGCGACCTTTTGATTGTACTGCTATTCTTAACATATCTTCTTTTTTACCTTTTTACCCTTTTACTTTTATATAATCGGTTGCAAAATTACGGATTTTTTCTTTAATTTGCAATAAAATGATTACTTTTGCATGAAAATTATCATGTTTTTATAACTCAAGGAATATTTATACGCTTTGGAGCCAATCATAGATGATGAAACAGAATATATTGATAGCAGACAGTGGTAGCACAAAGACCGACTGGGTCTTAGACGGAAAATGTGTTCATACTCAGGGGATTAATCCTTTTCATCAGGATGAGGAAACGATTCGTGGGATATTGAAAGAGGAACTTCTGCCAAATCTCAAATCTCAAATCTCAAACATCCAATCTATTCGTTTCTATGGCAGTGGCGTAAGGCCTGAATTGGAGGAAAAAATGCAGCGCTTGCTGGCTGAAGCATTCCCCCATGCAACGGATATCGAGGCGCATGGTGATTTGCTGGGGGCATGCATTGCGCTTTGTGGTAATCATGAAGGCATAGCTTGTATTCTTGGAACTGGAGCCAATTCCTGTTTATACGACGGACAGCATATTGTGATGAACACACCTCCTTTAGGGTATATCTTAGGTGACGAGGGCAGTGGTGCTGTATTGGGCATCCGTTTTCTGAATGCTCTATATAAAAACCGATTGTCAGAAAATATGAAGACGGCTTTCGAGGCTCATACAGCCATGCAGATGCCTCAGGTCATTGAACGCGTATATCGCCAACCAATGCCAAACCGATGGTTGGCTTCGCTCTCGACTTTTATTCATGAGTATATCAGCGAGCCAGCCGTTGAACAGTTGGTTGTTGATAATTTCCGTCAGTTTATAGTTAAGAATATCGCCCCCTATCATCGTCCTGATTTGCCAATCAATGCTGTAGGCAGCATCGCCTTTTATTATAAAGACCAATTAGGGGCTGCTGTAAAAGCAGAAGGCTACACATTGGGAAAAGTAGTGCGTAGCCCTCTGGATGCGTTAGTCGAGATGGAATAGCTCGGGTAGGGGAATGGTGATAGGTGAATTGTCGGGGTTCACTTCCATGATATCTGCCATCATGTCCCACCAGCGTTGGGTGATAGGGTCCACATTCTCCGTATCCTGTGAGTTGCCCTCTTTCGTACATTCCTGATAGGCAAAGAGAATGTTGGTGTCTTTGTCCCAGTAGATGCTATAGTTTTGTACGCCCTGTTCCTTAATCATCTGTTTCAACTCAGGCCAGATAGCGGCATGACGTTTCTCATATTCCTCCTCGAAGCCTGGCTTCAAAAACATCTTAAAAGCAAATCTCTTGATCATTGTCTTAGTCGTTATTTGTTAGTGTTAGATAAAAACCGAGTCGGTAGAGCTTAAAGACTTTCACATTGGGACGTTTGCCGCATAGGTTCTTGCGTTCTATGCTTCCGAAAAGTCTGTGCCACAGTCTGATGAGGCTCTTTACAGCCCCGATATGAATGCCATCAGTAAAGGTCAGCAGGTGTGAGTAGCCACGCAAATCGTTTCTGAATGTGTGAAGCGTGCGTAAGCCTTCCTCTGTCTTACTGACAAAGTGGTCATTATCTTCGTAGTCGAAGAATCCTGCGGGATTGTCGGGATGTACGATTGTGATGCCTGCCTGTAGCAAGTGTTTTCCAAACAGTACGTCCTCGTAACCATAATGATGAAACCTTTCATCAAAGGGATTGCTGAGTATAATCTCCTTGGCTATCATGAAGTTACAGGTGTGGAAGTGCATAAAAGGCCGCTTCCTGCGCTCTTCAGCACGATGCATGGGCTCGCATTGTTTCTCGTAGAGGTAACGCAGGTTACTTCGTTCTCCACTTCCTACAATATAACCGCCATAGCCCACTTGTTTAACATCTGCTTCAATCCATTTTCTTAAGAAGTCCTCCGTAGGAATGCTCATGTCGCCATCCATGAAAAGCAGCCATTCATACTTGGCCTGCTGAGCCAGAAAATTGCGGATGGCAGCTCGTCCCACATTCTGCTCCCTACGAATATAATGGACATTTTTTAGTGAGGATAATTGAGCATTAAGCATTAGGCATTGAGCATCGCTTGATCCGTCATCAGCCACGATAATCTCGTAGGCAAGCCCTTCGATGGCTTCTGCTTGCCTGCTTAGTTTCGTGACTTGTTCACGACAGTCACTATTGTAAATCGGGATCAATATTGATAGCTCTTGCTTCATTTCGAGTCCAAAATTACACAAAAAACTCTAAAATACAACACAAAAGTGTGGAAAAGTTTGTTTAAGTTCTTAAAAATGAGTAATTTTGCACCCGCTTTCACGAGATGGAAGCATGAAATTCAAATTTGTTACATTAAAAATTAAAGATTAAACATTAAATCATGGCAACAAAAATCAGATTGCAGCGCGGTGGTCGTAAGAGCTATGCTTTCTACAGCATCGTAATCGCCGACGCTCGTGCACCACGTGATGGTCGTTTCACTGAGAAGATTGGTTCTTACAATCCTAACACCAATCCCGCCACGGTAGACTTGAATTTCGACCGTGCATTGTACTGGTTGGAGTGTGGTGCTCAGCCCACCGATACCGTTCGTAACATCCTGAGCCGCGAGGGCGTGATGCTGATGAAGCACCTCCGTGGTGGCGTAAAGAAGGGTGCTTTCGATGAGGCTACTGCTCAGAAGAAGTTCGATGCATGGAAGGCTGACAAGCAGAAGGGTCTTGACAAGATTGCAGCTGAGGTAGCTAAGGCTAAGAAGGATGCTGAGGCAAAGGCCCTCGCTGAGGAGAAGAAGGTTAACGAGGCTATCGCTAAGAAGGTGGCTGACAAGAAGGCTGCTGCTGTGGCAGAGGCAGAAGCTCCCGCTGAGGAGGCTGCTGAGACTCCCGCAGAGGCTTAATCCTTTCTTCTTTTATTCAAGAGAAAACCAAAAAGAGTGCCGCTCGAATCATCGGGCGGCACTCTCTTTTTGTTTCATGGAATGAACTATCGTCTTTCACTCCTTTTCACTCCTTTTCACTCCTTTCACTCCTTTTCACTCCTTTTCACTCCTTTCACTCCTTTCACTCCTTTCACTCCTTTCACTCCTATCACTCCTATCAATTATATCCCCAGTTTCTTACGGATGTCCTTAGGTATAGCGTTCTTGTTCACAAGGAAGTCCATCGTGTTAGCAGCGATGAAGTTCTTGGTCATATACCAGATGCCTTTATATTCGCCAGTCTCACCCCATGAGTTCTTCACCATGTAGTATTCTTTGCCATTCTGATCCTTGGCAATACCATAGATGAGCATACCGTGATCGTCGGTCAGCTCCCAGTTGTCGAAACGCTCCTGACGCAGTTCCTGGGTGGGAGTAATCTCTGGCACATTGCATCCCAGTGAGTCGATGAGGTTCTTTTTCTTGGCAGCAGTCATCTTCAGCCATTTTGCCATATCGCTGCCAGCCAGACTCTCGGTCTTCTTGGTATCGATAGCATAGGCCAGACCCTGACGGGTGAAGCCGTCTTCGCTCACGTCACCGCCCCATGCAATGGTGTAACCGTTGTTCACGGCATTGTCAATAACCTGCATCATCTCGTCCATAGGCAGATTGTAGCTGAGAGGGAAGCGCCAGTTGTCCTGCACCTCTACGGCAAAACCGGTGTAGAAGGGGTGATGGGTGTAGCTGGTGATGCTTACATAGTCGTCGAGGTTGATGCCGAGACTCTGCATGAAGCTTTTCGGGGTGTACTTCTTGCCTTCGTAGGTGAACTCTTCAGGACATTTTCCCAAATAAGCATCGAGGATACCCTGCAGACCTTCTTTCCACTGATTGCTGATCTTCTTGGCAGAACTCTTGGCAATAGCAGCCACATAGGGTTCCAGCAGTGAGAAAAACTCATTGAAATTGTTCAGCGAGTCTCCATAGAGCGAACCTGGGAAAGGCATGATACCCTGTGGTACGATACCGTGTTTCTTCATCGTGGCCAGCACATCCTCTGCAGAACCGCCTTGTGAAAACTGACAGTCACCATGGAAACGAACCACCTGGATGGCACGGTCCATATAGGTCTTGTTGGCAACAAACGACTCTTCAAGGTCGTAGGTCTTGCCGGTAGCCTTCAAAATCTCTGCCTCAAAGAACGAGAGGGTAGAGTAGTCCCAGCAGGTACCTGAACGGTTCTGGTCCTTAATGCTGGTAATGGGGTTCTCCTTAATAGTAGTGAAGACGGGCTTGTTGTCTGCCTTCTTCTCTGCCTCTTGAGCCTGTGCACCAATTGTGATGAGGCTGATCAGTGCGAGTGATAAAATCTTTTTCATTGTTGTTTTTTTAATATTAGTTGTTTTTCATAAATTCTTCAAGCTCCTGTGGATGATAAGGAATGCGCTTGCTGCCTAAGAACCGACAACCGCTCTCTGTAATCAGCAGGTCGTCCTCTATGCGGATGCCACCAAAGTCCTTGTAGGTATCCAGCAGGTCGAAGTTCAGGAACTCCTTGCAATGACCTTCCTTACGCCACAGGTCAATGAGGTGGGGAATGAAGTAGATGCCAGGCTCATCAGTTACTACGAAACCTGGCTCCAACTTTCTACCCATACGCAGACAGTTGGTTCCAAACTGCTCCAGATTTGGACGTGTCTCTTCATCGAAGCCTACGTAAATCTGACCAAGTCCTTCCATATCATGCACATCCATACCCATCATGTGACCCAATCCGTGAGGCAGGAACATGGCATGAGCACCAGCACGTACGGCCTCCTCTGTATCGCCCTTCATCAATCCCAGTTCCTTTAATCGTTCTGTCATCAGACGGCATACGGCAAAGTGTACGTCCTGATACTTGACATCAGGCTTGGCCACCTCAAGCACGTAGTCGTGACACGCCTCAACGATAGAATAAATCTCTAACTGACGCTGTGTGAACTTTCCATTCACCGGCATCGTGCGGGTGTTATCAGAACAGTAGTCGTTCAGTTCGCAACCGGCATCGCAAAGAGCCAGGCGTCCGGCTTCCAACTTCGCATCCGATGGGTTGCCATGCATAATCTCGCCATGCTGTGAAAAGATAGTGGCGAAACTCACTCCCTGTGCTAATGAACGGGCAATACCGTCCACCTGTCCGCCAACGAAACGCTCGGTTACACCAGGCTTGATAAGCAACTGGGCGGTGGTATGCATCGCATAGCCCACGTCGCATGCCTTTTCTATAGCCTCTATCTCCTGCGGTTCCTTTGTGGCGCGCATCTTTACGACGGCCTTAATCAGGTCTATGCTGGCAGCCTCTTTCTGCTTTGAGGGATGGATGCCCAGCAGGTCCATAATCTGTATCTTCGTGTCGTGTCGATAAGGAGGCAGGAAATGCTTATTGACTATTGACCATTGACCATTGACCATTTTTGCCAATTCTGCCATCGGTGCTGTCTTCTTAACACCTACCTCTGCAGCCAAGTCAGCTACCGAAGGGGTATAGCCCATCCATACGATATCCTCTACATCAATGTCATCACCGAAGAGCCATTCCTCGTCATTGTCTATGTCAATCACACCTACCAGCCCATCACGATGCTGACCAAAGTAATACAGGAACGAGGAGTCCTGACGAAACGGTGCATAGCCGTTAGCTGGATAGTTGGCTGGTGACTCGTTATTGCCAAACAGTATGATGAGGCCTTTGCCTACTAATCGCTTCAATTCCGCACGACGACGGATGTAAGTTTCTTTGTCGAACATATGTGTTTTTTTATTTTTCCCTGCAAAATTAATAAATTTCCATAAAATAATCGTATCTTTGCATCCAATAATTGTTAAAGGACTATGATTCAGCGTTTGGAACGTCATACGGGATTGGTGCTTGAGGGCGGTGGTATGCGTGGGGTGTTCACCAGTGGCGTACTCGATGCCTTCATGAAATACGAGTTGTATTTCCCCTATGTCGTTGCTGTCTCAGCAGGTGCATGCAATGGACTCTCTTATATGAGTCATCAGCCTCGTAGGGCTCGTTTCTCCAATATAGATATGTTGCGTAAGTATGGTTATATCTCGCTGAAAAATCTGTTGGTTCAGGGTAGCATCTTCGATCCAAACATCCTTTATGAGCGCTTCCCTTCGGAAATAGTTCCATTCGATTATAAGACTTATGTAGAGAATCCGGCCTTATTTGAGATGGTTACCACCAACTGTCTTACTGGTTTTGCCGAATATCTTAGCGAGAAGTACGATGCCCGTCGTATCACCGCTATTGCCAAAGCAAGCAGTTCACTGCCTTATGTAGCTCAGATAACAAATGTAGATGGTATTCCTATGCTTGATGGTGGCATTGTCGACTCAATTCCGGTACTACGTGCCACAAGTCAGGGGCATCCTTTCAATATCGTCGTGATGACTCGTAACAAGGGCTATCGCTCCTTAGAGCGCGATATGAAGATTCCACCTATTATATATAAAGAGTACCCCCGACTGCGTGTCGCCTTGAGTCATCGGGTGGAGGTGTATAACGAGCAGTTGGAAATGGTGGAGCGCATGGAACGCTGGGGTGAAATCCTTGTTATCCGTCCTCAACGTAAAATGGAGGTAGGTCGCACATGTAGCGACATAGAAAAACTGGAGCGTCTCTACGAAGAGGGCTTTCACGAAGGCGAGAAGTTCTGTCAGTCCTATAAACTCTAAGAGTTTTTATAATGACTTCCTCATTAAATCGGAATTCGCCAGTCTTGCCGACTTCATCCAAGAACCGCTACACCATGACACCCAGTCACTACCGCGAATTGAAAGCGAAGGGGTAAAACATTCGACCACCTATCCAACTTAGTTCCCATGTGTTCCAACAATGGGAACTGACAGTTTCTTAGGCGGAAACTGGTAGTTTCTGCCTAAGAAACTGAGCTAAAGAATTTGTATGAACACATATTTACTTTGGTAGCCTTCTGGAAGGGCGGGCTGAGACCTGTCTGTCTGGTGGCCGTCAGATGAGGCTGGAACCAGCCTAAAAAGAAATTACAAGAATCAAGGGGAATAATTTGGCTTATTCCTTGTTTTTTCGTAATTTTGCAGCTCAAAAGAAATACTAAACGAAAAAAGATAACAATGGGAAAAGTAATTTTGACAGGCGACCGTCCTACTGGTAAGTTACATCTGGGCCATTTCGTGGGCTCACTTCGCCGTCGTGTGGAACTGCAGAATGCTGGAGATTATGACAGAATGTTTGTGTTTATGGCTGATGTTCAGGCTCTAACAGACAATGCCGATAATCCAGAGAAGATTCGTAATAGCATCACACAGGTGGCGCTCGACTATTTGTCGGCTGGACTGGACCCAACGAAATGCACCTTGTTTATACAGAGTCAGATTCCTGAGTTGGCTGAACTGACCACCTATCTGATGAACCTCATCTCTGTGAGTCGCGTACAGCGTAACCCTACAGTGAAGACAGAAATCAAGATGCGTGGTTTCGAGGGTGAGAGCATTCCCTTGGGCTTCTTCTGCTATCCTGTGAGTCAGGCTGCTGATATTACACTTTTCAAGGCTACTACGGTGCCTGCTGGTGAGGATCAGGAACCAATGTTGGAGGTTACTCGTGAATTGGTAAACCGTTTTAATAATACTTACGGACCTGTGTTGGTGGAACCCAACATCATGTTGCCTGAGAATATGACGGCTCGACGTTTGCCAGGTACTGACGGCAAGGAGAAGATGTCTAAGAGCTTGGGGAACTGTATTTATCTTTCTGACTCAGCCGATGAGGTTTGGCAGAAGGTGCGCTCAATGTATACTGACCCCACACACCTGAACGTCTCAGACCCTGGTCATGTAGAGGGTAACGCTGTGTTCACTTATCTGGATGCCTTCTCTACCGATGCTGATTTCCAAAACTTCTGGCCTGAGTATCAGAACCTGGATGAACTAAAGGAGCACTATACACGCGGAGGTCTGGGTGACATGAAGTGTAAGAAGTTCCTCAATGAGGTGCTGAACCAGTATCTGGAGCCTATGCGTCAGCGTAGAGCAGAACTTGAGAAGGATATCCCAGAAATCTATCATATCCTGAAGAAAGGTAGTGAGTCTGCACGCGAGGTTGGCGCACAGACCATGAGCGAAGTGCGCAAGGCTATGCAGATAGATTATTTTGGATAAGATATAATCCTATTAACCACTTAAAACATAAAATCAATGAAACAATTCAATGACAAAAACTTCGTTCTGGAGACGGAAGTCGCTCAGGACCTGTATCACAATCATGCGGCTAAGATGCCGATTATCGACTATCATTGCCATCTGATTCCAGAGATGGTGGCTAACGATCATAAGTTTAAGAGCATCACAGAGCTGTGGTTGGGTGGTGACCACTATAAGTGGCGTGCTATGCGTACCAACGGTGTTGACGAGCGCTATTGCACAGGTAAGGACACCAGTGATTGGGAGAAGTTTGAGAAGTGGGCTGAGACGGTGCCTTATACTTTCCGTAACCCATTGTATCACTGGACGCATCTGGAACTGAAGACTGCTTTTGGCATTGAGAAGCAGTTGAGCCCAAAGACTGCCCGTGAAATCTTTGATGAGTGTAACGAGAAACTGAAGCAGCCTGAGTTCTCTGCTCGTGGTCTGATGAAGCACTATCATGTAGAGTGCGTCTGCACCACCGATGATCCCGTTGATGACCTGCATAACCATATCGAATACGCCCGTCATAAAGCTGCCGATGATCCCATGATGATTCCTGCTTGGCGTCCTGATAAGGCGATGAATATCGAGAAGCCAGAGTTTGCCAAGTATGTTGAGCAGTTGGCAAACGTAAGTGGTGTCAATATCGTGAAGTTCGCTGATATGGTGGATGCCCTGCAAAAGCGCCACGACTTCTTTGCTGAGAATGGCTGCAAGCTTTCTGATCATGGTATTGAGGAGTTCTATGATGAGGAGTACACAGATTCGCAGATTGAGACAATCTTCGAGAAGGCTATGCGTGGCCAGCAGCTCTCACAGATGGAGATTCGTCAGTTCAAGAACTGCTTCCTCACGGTAATGGCTGAGATGGATGCTGATGCCGACTGGACACAGCAGTTCCACTATGGCGCTATTCGTGATAACAACACGAAGATGTACAATCAGCTTGGCCCTGATACTGGTTTCGATTCTATCGGTGAGTTCAATACAGCTAAGGCAATGTCGAAGTTCCTCAACAAGCTGAATATGGAGGATAAGCTCACGCGTACCATATTATATACATTGAACCCCTGCGCCAATGAAGTGATTGCAACCATGCTGGGTAACTTTCAAGGTGGTGAGCCAGGAAAGATCCAGTTTGGTTCTGGCTGGTGGTTCAACGATCAGATGGATGGTATGATTAAGCAGATGAACGCTCTCAGCGTTTTGGGACTGCTGAGTCGTTTCGTTGGTATGCTGACCGACTCGCGCTCGTTCCTGAGCTATCCTCGTCATGAGTACTTCCGTCGTATTCTCTGTAACATTCTGGGGAATGACGTAGAAAAAGGTTTGCTGCCTGATGATCGTGAGACGTTGGCACGCATGGTAGAGGATATTTCCTACAACAATGCTCGTAGATATTTCAAATTCTATTGATATTTCAATTAACAAAAAAAGGTAGGGTTTTACAAAAAACTCCTCCTTTTTTTGCGTATGTCGAAAATAAGCAGTAATTTTGCAGCCAAATTAATAAAAAGATTAAAAGAATGAAGTTTCTTAATAAGAGTCTTTTGCTGTTTGCGGCAATATTGACGCTTGCAAGTTGTGCAAGTCATAAAAACGTGGCGTATTTCCAAAATTCAGATCAGGTAGATTTGTCTAAGTCGCATTATTTGTATGATGCGCGTATCATGCCTAAGGACCAGTTGACTATTACTGTTAGCACAACTAACGATGAGGCTGCCGTTCCCTTCAACTTGACGGTGCCTACACCGTATACTGTGAATTCACGTAGTACCTATTCTCAGGCAATGCTCCAGACTTATCTGGTAGACAATGATGGAAATATCAACTATCCGATGCTCGGAATGATTCACGTGGGTGGTCTTACAAAGTCAGAGTGTGAGAAGATGATTCAGGAAAAAATCAAACCCTATATGGCGACTGTTGAGAATCCCATTGTCACCGTTCGTATGACTGGTTATCAAATATCAGTTATTGGTGAGGTCGCACGTCCGGGTACGTTTACTGTTTCTCGTGAGAAGATTTCAATCCTTGAGGCATTGGCACAGGCAGGCGACTTGACCATCTATGGACAGCGTAAGAATGTGCAACTGATACGTGAGGATGCATCTGGAAAGAAGTCTATACATACGTTTGACTTGACTGATGCCGACATTATCAACTCACCGTATTTCTATTTACAACAGAATGATGTAATCTATGTAACGCCAAACAAGGTTAAGGCTCAGAATTCTAGTGTGGGTAGTATGACGACGCTTTGGTTCTCGGCAACGTCAATTCTTATTTCGTTGACTTCTTTGCTTTACAACATCTTAAGATAATGACAATAAAAGATTGGGGATTCTTCTCCAATCTTTTTTTATACATAGACTTAACAGAATACGCTTTAATAAAAAAAGACAATAGGATGAGAGATGTAACACTTGTTCTTCAGGATGGAACAGAATTTAAGGGAAAGAGTTTTGGATACGAGAAGGCTGTTGCCGGCGAGGTGGTGTTCAATACTGCCATGATGGGTTATCCGGAAAGTCTTACCGACCCCAGCTATGCTGGTCAGTTGATGGTACTCACCTATCCGTTGGTAGGTAACTATGGCGTACCTCCCTTCACGGTTGAGCAGAACGGCATTGCTACCTTTATGGAGAGCGACCGTATCTATGCGTCAGCTATTATCGTGAGCGACTATTCGCAAGCTTATTCTCATTGGAATGCTTGCGAAAGTTTAGGTGATTGGTTGAAGCGTGAAAAGGTACCTGGTATCACAGGCATTGATACACGTCAGCTGACCAAGGTTCTGCGTGAGCATGGTGTGATGATGGGAAAACTTGTTTTTGACGATGCAGAGATAAATTCGCAGCTTACAGAACAAGAAGATTACGGTTCTATCAACTGGGTGGAACGTGTATCTTGCAAGGATGTGATTCGTTATAATGAGGGCGCAGGCAAGAAGGTGGTTCTCGTTGACTGTGGTGTGAAGAACAACATCATTCGTTGTCTGATTAATCGTGGTGTGGAGGTGATTCGAGTTCCCTGGAACTATGACTACACAGATATGGCATTCGACGGACTCTTCCTGGCTAACGGACCTGGTGATCCTGATAAGTGTGTAGATGCTGTTGAAATTCTGAAGAAGCAGATGTCTTCTAACAGAAAGCCCATCTGTGGTATCTGTATGGGTAATCAGTTGCTGGCAAAGGCCGGTGGCGCTATCATTTACAAACTGAAGTATGGTCATCGCTCCCACAACCAACCAGTTCGTGAGGTGGGAACCAATCGTTGCTATGTTACTTCGCAGAATCATGGCTATGCCGTAGATGCAGCCACACTGGGTAACGAATGGCGCGAGCTCTTTGTGAATATGAATGATGGCTCCAATGAGGGAATCCGTCACTTGACGCACCCCTGGTTCTCAAGCCAGTTTCATCCAGAGGCTTGTTCAGGTCCTGTAGATACAGAATTTATGTTCGATCGTTTCATAGAAACGCTCTGAGAAGTGAGAAGGGTTAAGTGTTAATTGTTAAGTAAGAAAAAAGATGAAAGATCAGAATATAAAGAAAGTCCTGTTACTTGGTTCAGGCGCGTTGAAGATCGGTGAAGCTGGTGAGTTCGACTATAGTGGCTCGCAGGCATTGAAAGCATTGAAGGAAGAGGGCGTCGAGACGGTGCTGATTAATCCTAATATTGCTACGGTACAGACGTCTGAGGGCGTTGCGGACCAAGTGTACTTCCTGCCAGTTCAACCGTATTTCGTAGAGAAGGTTATCGAAAAAGAGCGTCCTGATGGTATCCTGTTGGCCTTTGGTGGTCAGACAGCATTGAACTGTGGTGTGGAACTTTATCAGAGCGGTGTGCTGGAGAAGTACAACGTGAAGGTGCTGGGTACGCCCGTTCAGGCTATTATGGATACGGAAGACCGTGAGCTTTTTGTGAAGAAACTCGATGAGATCAACGTGAAGACCATCAAGAGTCAGGCTTGCGATAATATTGCCGATGCCCGTAAGGCAGCTGCAGAGCTGGGTTATCCTATCATCCTGCGTGCAGCCTATGCATTAGGTGGACTTGGCTCTGGCTTCTGTGATAATGAGGAACAGCTGAATACGCTTGCAGAGAAAGCGTTCTCGTTCTCACCTCAGGTTCTGGTGGAGAAGTCGTTGAAGGGCTGGAAGGAGATAGAGTACGAAGTGGTACGCGACCGTTATGACAACTGTATCACGGTTTGTAACATGGAGAACTTCGATCCCCTGGGTATTCATACGGGTGAAAGTATCGTAGTTGCTCCTTCGCAGACGCTGACAAACTCTGAGTATCATAAACTCCGTGCGCTGGCTATCAAAATTATCCGTCATATTGGTATTGTGGGTGAGTGTAACGTACAGTATGCCTTCGACCCAGAGTCAGAGGACTATCGTGTCATTGAGGTGAATGCTCGTCTGAGTCGTTCTTCCGCTTTGGCATCAAAAGCTACAGGTTACCCCTTGGCTTTTGTTGCTGCTAAGCTTGGTATGGGTTACGGTTTGTTCGAACTGAAGAACTCTGTAACCAAGACTACCAGTGCATTCTTTGAGCCTGCACTTGACTATGTGGTATGTAAGATTCCTCGTTGGGATCTCTCGAAGTTTCACGGTGTTGATAAGGAATTGGGCTCTAGCATGAAGTCTGTTGGTGAGGTGATGGCGATAGGTCGCACCTTTGAGGAGGCTATTCAGAAGGGTTTGCGTATGATTGGCCAGGGAATGCATGGTTTCGTAGAGAATAAAGAACTGAAGATTGCTGACATCGATACAGCTTTGCATGAGCCAACAGATAAGCGTGTCTTTGTCATCTCAAAGGCTATGCATATGCCAGAATATGACATCGACAAGATTCATGAACTGACAAAGATTGATAAGTGGTTCCTTGAGAAACTAAAACATATTATTGATATTGATGAGCGTTTACAGAAAAAGAATATCAATACGCTAGAGGAATCGCTGCTTCGTGAGGCAAAGGTATATGGATTTACAGATTTCCAGATAGCCCGTGCTGTAGGTCTGGAAGACGAATGCAAGTCAATGCATGAGGCTTTGCTGCTGGTACGTAATCGCAGAAAGCAACTCGGAATCCTGCCTGTTGTAAAACAGATTGACACCCTTGCTGCTGAGTATCCAGCGCAGACTAACTATCTGTATGTTACTTACTCTGGTGTGGCCAGTGATATTCCTTTTGAAAATGACAAGAAGAGTATCATCGTTCTTGGTTCTGGTGCTTACCGTATCGGTTCTTCAGTAGAGTTCGACTGGTGTGGCGTACAGGCTCTGAATACGATTCGCAAGGAAGGCTGGCGCTCTGTGATGATCAACTATAATCCAGAAACCGTCTCTACCGACTATGATATGTGTGACCGTCTCTACTTCGACGAGTTGACTTTTGAGCGTGTGATGGATATCATCGACTTCGAGACACCTCATGGGGTGATTGTTTCTACAGGTGGACAGATTCCGAATAACTTGGCTGTCTATCTGGATGAGCAGCAAGTAAAGATTCTGGGAACACAGGCAAAGGATATCGATGGTGCTGAAGACCGTGCTAAGTTCTCGCAGATGTTGAACGAACTGGGTGTTAACCAGCCAGAATGGAGTGCGCTGACATCTATGGATGATATTAACCAATTTGTAGACCGTGTAGGCTTCCCTGTATTGGTTCGTCCTTCGTATGTGCTCTCTGGTGCTGCTATGAACGTGTGCTCGAACAATGACGAGTTGGACCGTTTCTTGAAGTTGGCAGCCAATGTCAGCGAGGATCATCCCGTTGTGGTTTCGAAGTTCATAGAACATGCCAAGGAGATTGAGATGGATGCTGTGGCTAAGGACGGAAACATCATTGCATACGCTATCTCAGAGCACATTGAGTTTGCTGGTGTTCACTCTGGGGATGCCACGATTCAGTTCCCCCCACAGAAGTTGTATGTGGAGACCGTACGTCGTATCAAGCGTATCTCTCGTCAGATAGCAGCTGCTCTCCATATCAACGGTCCGTTCAACATCCAGTATATGGCTCGTGAGAATGACATCCTGGTTATTGAGTGTAACCTACGTGCTTCACGTAGCTTCCCATTCGTGTCGAAGGTGTTGAAGATGAACATGATTGACCTCGCTACGAAAGTGATGTTAGGATTGCCAGTTGAGAAGCCTTCGAAGAACCTCTTTGATCTCGATTATGTAGGTATCAAAGCTTCGCAGTTCTCATTCAACCGTTTGCAGAAGGCAGACCCCGTGCTGGGTGTCGATATGGCATCAACGGGTGAAGTTGGCTGTATTGGCGACAACACGGATACAGCCTTGTTGAAGGCAATGCTCTCTGTGGGACATCGTATTCCTAAGAAGACCGTTCTGCTGTCAACAGGTGGTGCTAAGCAGAAGGCTGATATGCTGGATGCTGCCCGTATGTTGGTGGCTCATGGCTACGAGCTTTATGCTACGGCAGGCACCTCAAAATATCTCTCTGATAATGGCGTGGAGAATAAGCGTGTGCTCTGGCCAAGCGAGATTTGCGACGAGACAAAAGATATTCCATCAGCACTCGAATTGCTTCACAATCATCAGATAGATATGGTGGTCAATATCCCTAAAGATCTGACTACCCATGAACTGACCAACGGCTATAAAATTCGTCGTGCTGCCATCGATTTAAACGTACCCCTGATTACAAATGCACGACTTGCTGTAGCCTTCATTGAGGCCTTCTGCAAAGTGGGAATCGAGGGAATAGGCATAAAAGCATGGAGTGAATACAAATAATAGTTAAATTTTGGGCGCAAAAGTACGTAAAACTTTGATATGTCACGAAAAAATCGTACCTTTGCGCCCGCATTTTGCAAAATATTTTCTAATTTTATTATTTAATTAAACGTATGAATAAGTACGAAACCGTTTTCATTTTAACTCCCGTTTTGTCTGACGATCAGACAAAGGAAACGGTCGCTAAGTTCAAGAAAGTGCTCACCGACAAAGGTGCAGAGATTGTGAACGAAGAGGCCTGGGGATTGAAGAAACTGGCCTATCAGATTGAGAAGAAGAGCTCTGGCTTCTATTTCCTCATCGAGTTCAACGCTGAGCCAGCTGTGATTAAGACATTGGAGACCGCTTATCGTCGCGATGAGAAAGTGATTCGTTTCCAAACTGTTAAACTTGACAAGTATGCTGCTGAATATGCTGAGAAGCGTCGTAGCAAGCTTGGTAAAAAAGAGGAGGCTTAAACTATGGCAGAACAGAGTGAAATTCGTTATTTGACAGCTCCTTCTATCGACCTGAAGAAGAAGAAGTATTGTCGTTTCAAGAAGAGCGGTATCAAGTATATCGATTACAAAGATCCCGAGTTCCTGAAGAAGTTCCTGAACGAGCAGGGTAAGATTCTGCCCCGTCGCATCACCGGTACATCTCTGAAGTACCAGCGTCGTGTGGCTCAGGCCGTGAAGCGTGCACGTCAGATTGCATTGCTGCCTTACGTAACCGATTTGATGAAATAAACAAAGGAGGACGCAAGAATGGAATTGATTTTGAAAGAAGATGTTATCGGCTTGGGATTCAAGAACGATATCGTAAATGTTAAGTCGGGTTATGGTCGCAACTATCTGATTCCTCAGGGCAAGGCCGTTATCGCCTCACCCTCTGCCAAGAAGATTCTGGCCGAGAACCTGAAACAGCAGGCTCACAAGCTGGCAGCTATTAAGGCTGCTGCTGAAGAGAAGGCTGCAGCACTTGCAGGAGTGGCACTCACCATCGCTGCTAAGGTAAGCACCACTGGTCAGCTCTACGGTTCTGTGACCAACATGACCATTGCTGACGAGCTTGCTAAACTGGGTAAAGAGGTTGACCGCAAGATTATCGTCCTCAAGGACATCAAGAAGGTCGGCGACTATGTAGCTGTTGTTCGTTTCCACAAGGAAGTAAGCGCCGAGATTCCCGTTAAGGTTGTTGCCGAGGGTGTTCCCGCTGAAGAAGAGGTAACTGCAGCCGCTACCGTGGAAGCTGAAGTTCCTGCTGTTGAGGAGGCTCCCGTTGCTGAAGAAGCAGAAGCTCCTGTAGCTGAGTAATTACGCTGTAAAGCAATATCATTGATATTACAACGCCAAGAGGGTGTGTCAAAATAGGCACACCCTCTTTATTTTGTTATTGATTAGTTCTACTTCAGAAAAAGACAAAAATAGACTCCTGATTCAAAATCAGGAGTCCTTTATTTTCAGTATTACTTCGTCTGATATTATTTCAGCTCAGCGAGGTACTTAATGGTGCGAACCATCTGAGAAGTGTAAGAGTTCTCATTGTCGTACCAAGCAACAACCTGTACGAGAGAGTTGCCATCACCAATCTTGCTTACCATTGTCTGGTTAGCATCGAACAGTGAACCGAACTTCATACCGATGATGTCGCTAGAAACCAGCTTCTCCTCAGTGTAACCGAAGCTCTCGTTGGTAGCAGCCTTCATGGCAGCGTTGATACCCTCAACAGTTACCTCACCCTTAACAACAGCGTGCAGGATGGTTGTAGAACCTGTAGGAGTTGGAACGCGCTGAGCAGCACCGATCAGCTTACCGTTCAGCTCGGGGATAACGAGACCGATAGCCTTGGCAGCACCAGTTGAGTTAGGAACGATGTTCTGAGCACCGGCACGAGCACGCTGCACATCACCCTTGCGCTGAGGACCGTCCAGAATCATCTGGTCGCCAGTGTAAGCGTGAACAGTGGTCATGATACCGCTCTGGATAGGAGCGAAGTCATTCAGAGCCTTGGTCATAGGAGCCAAGCAGTTGGTGGTGCAAGAAGCAGCTGAAATAACAGTATCAGCGGGAGTCAGAGTCTTGTGGTTTACATTGTAAACAATAGTGGGCAGATCGTTACCAGCAGGAGCTGAGATAACAACCTTCTTTGCACCAGCTGTCAAGTGAGCAGAAGCCTTCTCCTTTGAAGTATAGAAACCTGTGCACTCCAGAACAACGTCAACGTCCAGCTTGCCCCAAGGCAGCTCAGCAGCGTTAGGAATAGCGTAGATAGTGATCTTCTTACCATCAACAACGATGAAGTCCTCACCAGCCTCAACAGTGTGCTTGTTCTCACCGAACTTGCCACAGAAACCACCCTGAGCGGTGTCGTACTTCAACAGGTGAGCCAGCATCTTGGGGCTGGTCAAGTCGTTGATAGCTACTACTTCATAACCTTCAGCCTCGAACATCTGACGGAAAGCGAGGCGACCGATACGGCCAAAACCGTTAATTGCAACTTTTGTCATTT
>Ga0310694_10000145_pt1 | contig 106438 bp, 88 predicted proteins | sample 174DNAGHGhighgp2_FD_203884 | JGI IMG/M metagenome (GOLD analysis project Ga0310694, IMG submission 203884) | Sheep rumen microbial communities from Palmerston North, Manawatu-Wanganui, New Zealand - 1742 DNA GHGhigh gp2 (v2) (version 2) | ecosystem: Host-associated > Mammals > Digestive system...
CTATAGCAGCACGGGCGATACCACTGCTATTGCCTGCGACAGCTTCGACTGGTACGAGCATACTAACATCACCGCCAGCTGCGACAACCTGACGCATACCTTCACGAACGCGAGCGGCTGCGACAGCATGGTAACCTTGCACCTGACCATCAACCACAGCAACACGGGCGACACCACCGCCATTGCCTGCGACTCCTTCGACTGGTACGAGCATACTAACATCACCGCCAGCTGCGACAACCTGACGCACACCTTCACGAATGCGAACGGCTGCGACAGCGTGGTCACCCTGCACTTGACGGTCAACTATAGCAACACGGGCGACACCACCGCCATTGCCTGCGACAGCTTCGACTGGTACGAGCATACTAACATCACCGCCAGCTGCGACAACCTGACGCATACCTTCACGAACGCGAGCGGCTGCGACAGCGTGGTAACCCTGCACCTGACCATCAACCATAGCAGCACGGGCGACACGACCGCTATTGCCTGCAACAGCTTCGACTGGTACGAGCATACTAACATCACCGCCAGCTGCGACAACCTGACGCATACCTTCACGAACGCGAGCGGCTGCGACAGCGTGGTAACCCTGCACCTGACCATCAACCATAACAGCACGGGCGACACGACCGCTATTGCCTGCGACTCGTTCGACTGGTTCGAGCATACTAACATCACCGCCAGCTGCGACAACCTGACGCACACATTCACGAATGCGAACGGTTGTGACAGTGTGGTCACCCTGCACTTGACCATCAACCACAGCAACACAGGTGACACCACCGCTATTGCCTGCGACAGTTTCGACTGGTACGAGCATACCAACATTACCGCCAGTTGCGACAACCTGACTCATACCTTCACGAACACAAATGGTTGTGACAGTGTGGTCACCCTGCACTTGACCATCAACCACAGCAACACGGGTGACACTACAGCTACGGCGCAGGATTCCTTCACATGGTACGAGCACGCCAACATCACGCAGACGGGCAACTACACCCATACTTTCGTCAATGCTGCTGGTTGTGACTCTGTGGTCACCTTGCACCTGACCATCGGACATTCCTCGTTGGGTGACACCACGGCTGTGGCTTGTGACTCCTTTGACTGGTACGAGCACACGGGCATCACGCAGTCTGGCGACTACACGCACACCTTCGTCAACGCTGCTGGTTATGATTCTGTCGTCACCCTGCACTTGACGGTCAACTATAGCAGCACGGGCGACACCACCGCTATTGTCTGCGACAGCTTTAACTGGTATGAGCACACGGGCATCACGCAGTCTGGCGACTACACGCATACATTCACTAATTCCAATGGATGTGACTCCGTCGTCACGCTGCACCTGACCATCAACGGAGCATCCGTGGCCAACCTCACCAAAACCGTATGTGAGGCCGCACTGCCCTACACTTGGAACGGCATCACCTTCAACGCTGCCGGCGACACCACTGTTACAATGACCGCCGCCAACGGTTGCGACTCCGTAGTGAACATGACACTGATCTTGAGTTCTGTCTATCATGTGAGCGAGACCAGAAGCATCTGCCCGAATGAACTTCCTTACACTTGGAACAGCTTCACCTTTGGCACCGGTGGCACGCAAGCGGTCACGCTGACATCTTCTGCCGGCTGCGACTCTGTGGTTACCATGACACTAATCCTGAACGCTGTCTATAATGTAAGTGAAACCAGAAGCATCTGTCAGAACGAGCTTCCTTACATCTGGAACAGCTTCACCTTTGGCACTGGGGGCACGCAAACGGTCACGCTGACCTCCTCGGCGGGCTGCGACTCTGTAGTCACCATGACCCTTATTGTAAACAATCCGGTATCAACGGAACTGCAGGTTGCCGCATGCGACAGTTACGAGTGGAATGGCGAAACATATACCGAATCTGGCGACCACACTCTAACCCTCACTACAGCCGCTGGCTGCGATTCTGTAGTGACGCTGCACCTGACCATCAACCATGCTGTCAGTTCCGAGTTTACCATCGAGACTACCGACAGTTGTTACATTTGGAACGGACAAGCATATTGCGTTTCCGGAGATTATGAGCAGACACTCACCTCCGCCAACGGATGCGACTCTATAGTTACGCTGCATTTGACCATCAATGTAGGCATAGATGAGTATGATTTCGCCGCCTCCATGACGGTATATCCCAACCCGACCACAGGCATCCTCAACATACAGATCGCCAATCTCGGCACTCCGATTTCGGAATTCCTTCTGTATGACATTTACGGAAAATTAGTGGATAAGGTATGGTTACAAAACAGCGACTCCACTGAAACGGCGCAGATAGACCTTGCAGAGCTGTCCAACGGCATCTATTTCGTGAAGGCAGTGGCAGATGGCAAGGTCGTGGCTGTGCGGAAAGTGGTGAAACAATAATATAATGAATGAAAAATGCCGCTGCCACGAGGTGGCACCGCCAGGTGGAGATCATCACCAACTACGAGGACTACAAGAAGAGCATCGCCAAGAACGATCCAAATGTCACCCCCATCAACGACGAAACCACCAAGCGCGAGCCCTACGACGGCTACCTCGTCTATCAGGGCTGCGTGCCGGAGGTGGAGGAGTTCGTGAAGAAGGGTAGGAAATAACTAGAAATTTGGAATGAGTAATTATAGGGCTGCGGCGTGCCGCGGCTCTTTTTTCAGAGGGTCAAATCAAATATGTATCAGATCCTCTCCCATCACATTGGATATCTTGGCTAATGTGCGTAAGGTAAAATTGTGCGTACCACCCAACCATCGGGACACCTCGGCTTCTGTTTTACCGGTAATCCTTGCCAAATCACGCTGGGACAGTCCTTTTGTCTTGAGCATTCCAATCAGTTTTTCGGCGATAGAATCTGAAAAACGCAACTGTGTTTTCAAATCTTCCGGGGTTTCTTCTATCATTTGACGAAATAAAACCCGACCTTTATGATCTTGTTTCATATATCGTATTCTTTATTGTCAACACCTAAAATTTTAGTCTTTTCAATTCTTACAGAACCGGTTTTGATATCCGCTTTTAAAAGGGAGTCCAATTTCTGAAGATTGATCACATATCCGTTTAAATCAACATCTTCTTCGTACTTTTTTGTGCTTTTAACCCCTCCATTTCCCACAATAAGCACACTGTTAGACATACGCAAACAATAAAGTCGCAAACCGGTCTTATATACGGGTAACGCCATCACCCCATCATTGATTTTGCCTTCAGGTCGGAAGCGGCGCTCTTCAACCCCTTTTATCAGCATAGTGTCTATTTGATTGAGAATTATTCTTAGTTCTTCCTTCCTCACCGAATCGTCCTTGAATTTCTTAACAAATTTCACGAATTCCGAATGGGTTTCCCCTTCAAAAATAATAGTGAACAAACCAGTAGTTTCTGTTTGTTCTAATGATAATATTATTGCTTTTGTCATGATTGATAATTTTGCGGCAAAGATAGTAAAAATTCAATTAGTTTAGCATATAAGGTAAGTTTTTTTTTTAAAATTTCTTTTATACATACAACTGATGCTCACCCGCATCAACGACGAAACCACCAAGCGCGAGCCCTACGACGGATATCTCGTCTATCAAGGCGGAATGCCGGAAGTGGAGGAGTTTATAAAGAAGGGTAGGAAATAGAGTTTTGAGACAATTATATAATAAAGTCGTTCGATCACTGATTCCTTTAACTTAAAACCTGACACTCCAACCTCCAACCCATAACTTTTCTTCAAACCCCAAACTACTAACTCTTCACCAGAATTCCTCATCAGCACCCTGACGAAACAACAACACAGCAGGATTTCTATAAAATTCTGTTTTTTTTCAAAAAATGTTGATAATTATTTTTGACATAGGCACTTGCATATCAGAAAAAGTGTATATTTGCAGGCTCGAATTTTAAACCGCAAAGTGTTGACAACTTTTTCATTTCGAGAAAGTTACAATAAAAGGATGGTTTAACTTCGATGCGTAAAAGACACTAAATTTTTTATAAATCAATTAAAAATGTCAGGATTAATAGGAAAAAAAATTGGTATGACTAGCATCTACGATGCCTCCGGCAAGATCGTGCCGTGCACAGTGATAGAGGCTGGTCCTTGCGTGGTTACGCAAGTCAAGACCGTCGAGAAAGACGGCTACAGTGCAATCCAATTGGGTTACGACGAAAAGAAAGAGAAAAACACGACGAAACCTTTGAAGGGTCATTTCGCCAAAGCCGGCACCACGCCGAAAAAGATCTTACATGAGTTCACCCGTTTTGAGGAGGGTCACAAGAAGAACTTCGGTGAAGTTCTTGATGTTACCGTTTTCGAAGAAGGCGAATTTGTGGATGTCAGCGGAACTTCCAAAGGTAAGGGTTTCCAAGGCGTTGTGAAACGTCACGGATTCGGTGGTGTTGGCGATGCCACGCACGGACAGCACAACCGTCTGAGAGCTCCCGGTTCTATGGGTGCTTCCTCCTACCCTTCCCGCGTATTCAAGGGCATGCGAATGGCTGGCCAAATGGGTAACGCAAAGGTCAAAGTCATCAATATTCAGATTCTGAAGATTGTCAAGGAAAAGAATTTATTAGTAGTAAAAGGTTCTGTACCCGGAGCCAATGGATCTTATTTAATTATTGAAAGATGGAGCTAACAGTATATAAAATAGACGGCAGTGCAACTGCAAAGACGGTTACCCTGAATGATCAGATCTTCAATGTGGAACCCAACGATCACGCCATCTGGCTTGACGTGAAACAATATTTGGCAAACCAAAGACAAGGCACACACGACACCTTGGAGCGCTCCACCGTTTCCGGCAGCACCCGTAAACTGAAACGCCAGAAAGGTACTGGCGGCGCACGTGCCGGTAGTATCAAGAGCCCGACCATCCGCGGCGGTGCCACCGTTTTCGGACCTCACCCGAGAGACTACTCCTTCAAATTGAACAAGAAAGTGAAGAGACTCGCCCGTTTCTCCGCCTTCACCTACAAACAGAAAGAAGGTAAGATCACGGTTGTGGAGGATTTCAACTTCGAAGCTCCGAAGACCAAAGCGTACAAAGAGATGTTGCAGAAACTCAACCTCGAAGGCAAGAAGACTCTTCTGCTCACCCCTGAATTGAACCGCAACGTGCTCCTCTCAGCCCGCAACCTGCAACGCACCAATGTGATGCGCGCGCTCGACGCCAACACCTACCATGTGCTGAACGCCGGTCACCTCATCATTTGCGAAAGCAGTCTTCCTGAGCTGGAAAAAATGTTAGGCGAATAATTTTAAAAACCTTTAAAAGAAACAACAATGAGTATCATTATAAAACCCATCATCAGCGAAAAAATGACGCAGACGGCTGAAAAATACAACCGCTACGGTTTCATGGTGACCCGCGAAGCCACCAAGCCCGAAATCAAACGCGAAGTAGAAGCCGTTTATGGTGTTAAAGTAGTCCGCGTAAATACCCTGATCCAACGCGGTAAAGTCCAGAACCGTAATACTAAGGCTGGCGTCATTACAGGTCAGAAAAACAACTTCAAAAAGGCCTACGTGTTCGTGGACAAGGATCAAAAAATCGATTTTTATAGTAATATTTAAAAAAGATGGCACTTAAAAAGTACAAACCAGTAACGCCGGGTCAGCGCTTCAAAGTGATCAGCGCATTTGATGACATTACCACCAACAAGCCGGAAAAGAGTTTGTTGTGTCCGAAACACAGGACAGGCGGAAGAAACAACAGTGGTAAAATGACGGTACGGTACCGCGGAGGCGGTCACAAACAGATGTACCGTATTATTGACTTCAAGAGAGAAAAGGATGGCGTTCCCGCTACCGTTAAGACGATTGAATACGATCCGAACCGCTCGGCCCGTATCGCCCTCGTTTATTATGCTGACGGCGAGAAACGCTACATCGTGGCTCCTCACGGTATTAAGGTGGGCCAGGAAATCATCAGCGGCGCAGGCGTTTCCCCCGATCTGGGCAACTGCCTCCCTGTTGGCGAAATCCCCTTCGGTTCCATCATCCACAACATTGAGATGCGTCCCGGACAGGGTGCCAAGATCGCCCGTAGCGCCGGCTCCTACGCCCAACTCATGTCCCGCGACGGCAAATACGCCATTATCAAACTGCCTTCCGGTGAGACTCGTATGATTCTCTGCGCCTGCAAGGCCACCATCGGTATCGTGTCTAACGGCGACCACAGCCTTGAGGTTTCCGGTAAGGCCGGTAGAAGCCGCTGGTTGGGCAGACGCCCGCGCAACCGTGGTGTGGTTATGAACCCAGTTGATCACCCGATGGGTGGTGGTGAAGGCCGCGCATCCGGTGGACACCCACGCTCTCGCAAGGGTATTCCTGCTAAGGGTTATAAGACCAGACACCCGAAGAAGAATTCCAGCAAATTCATTGTCGAAAGAAGAAAGAAATAATCTAAAAGCTTAATATTATGAGTCGTTCATTAAAAAAAGGTCCGTATATACATTACAAACTGGAACAACGTGTGATCGCCGCTCAGGAATCCGGCAAGAAGACCACCATCAAAACCTGGTCCCGCGCCTCTATGATCTCCCCTGACTTCGTAGGCCTCACCATCGCTGTCCACAACGGCAACAAATTCATCCCCGTGTATGTCACCGAAAACATGGTCGGCCACAAACTCGGCGAATTTGCCCCAACCCGTATCTTCCGCGGACACGCAGGCAATAAAGACAAAGGTTCCAAATAATTTTCGTTATTCCGAACCCGCTTCCTTCCTTCGATATCTATTATCACACTATATCAGAAAATCCCTCACCAACTGGCGAGGGATTTTTTTATCTAACCCCCTCATAAAAACACACCAGAGCACTTAATTATTCTTTATTTTTGCAGCTTCATAAAAGACACCCCTGATGCTTTTCAACTCCCTGGAATTCGCCATCTTCTTGCCTATAGCGTTCCTGCTTTACTGGTTTGTATTCAACCGGAAAGTACGATGGCAAAACCTTTTCGTTGTCGTGGCGTCCTATATCTTTTATGGCTGGTGGGACTGGCGGTTCCTCTTTCTCATTGCCTTCACCTCGTTCTGCAGCTGGGGAAGCGGCCTCCTGATCCACAAATACCGGGAAACACCCACGGCGAAATTGTGCCATGTGCTCAACATTGTCCTTAACCTCGCCATATTAGGCGTTTTCAAATACTACAACTTCTTCGTTTCTTCGTTCAGCAAACTCTTCTCACTTGGACATGCTGACGGATTGCTGCTTCACATCATCCTTCCCGTCGGCATCAGTTTTTACACCTTCCAGGCACTGAGTTACAGCATTGATGTTTACCGCCAGAAACTGGAGTCCACCCGCGATATCATCCAGTTCTTCGCTTTTGTGAGTTTCTTCCCACAGCTTGTCGCCGGTCCCATCGAGCGCGCCACTAACCTGCTCCCCCAATTTGAGAAGCCCAGAAAGTTCGACTATTCGCAAGCCGTGGACGGCATGAGACAAATATTGTGGGGACTTTTCAAGAAAATAGCGGTGGCGGACACCTGTGCGGTATATGTGGACCAGGTTTTCGGAAATTTCCAGACACAAAACGGGACAACCCTAATTATTGCCGCCATTCTTTTCGCCATCCAAATTTACGGCGACTTCTCTGGTTACTCCGACATTGCCATAGGCACAGCCAAATTGTTTGGAATCAGGTTGATGCGCAACTTCCGCAATCCGTACTTCAGCCGCGACATCGCCGAATTTTGGCGCAGATGGCACATTTCTCTGACCACATGGTTTCGCGACTATGTCTATATTCCCCTTGGCGGAAGCCGGGTATCAAAAGGGAAGATTATTCGTAACACATTCATTATCTTTCTTTTAAGCGGATTTTGGCACGGCGCGAATTGGACCTTTATCGCTTGGGGCGCATACCATGCTATTCTATTCCTGCCCCTGATCCTAATGGGTAAGAACAGGAAGTATTTGAATGAGGTGGCGGAAGGCAAAGCGCTACCCTCCCTGAAAGAAACCGGACAGATGCTGCTGACCTTCATGCTGGCCACCGCCGGATGGATCATTTTCCGCTCCGATTCCATTGCTCAGGCATGGCAATATTTTGGCCAAATCCCGCATCTTGGCACCCCTTATACAGAAGGGCTGTTAACCATAACCCTTCTAACGGCCGGAATGTTTGTCGTGGAATGGGTGCAACGGCAACGCGAGCATGGCCTTGATTTGCAAATGCTTAAATCCCACATACTCAAATTTTCCATCTATTACATTATCATTTTCATCCTCTTCCTCGTTCAAAAAGGGGCTGAATCTTTCATCTATTTCCAATTTTAAATGAGAACATTCCTACTGCGCTCCATATTGTTTTTCGGCATCTTGTTTCTTCTGGCATGGTCAGCGGATATTTGGATTACACGCCAATTCAAAAAGTTGGACTCTTCGCCCTTTGGCAATTGGAATGACATATACAGTTCAAGCATCCAAAGTGACATTCTCATTTTAGGCAGTTCCCGGGCCTATGTTCAGTTCAACCCACGCATATTGGACAGTGTTCTGCATGTGAACAGCTATAACTTGGGCATGAATGGCAGGGCTGTGGAATCGCAAGTAATCAAATACCACACCTACCGGCGCAAGCATAATACCAAACCCAAACTTATTCTTTTTGAAATATATCAAGGCACGCTGGACACCAGCAACGGGTTCGACCGCCTGCAATTCGTGCCCTATCTCAAAGACCCGCTGCTATGGAACGACATCCGCAAGGTGGATGGATTTTCGTGGGCAGACTGCTTCATCCCCTGCTGGCGGTACAGCCACTACAAAAAAGATGTGGCGGATATCATCAAGGGCAAATCCGTTTATTGCGATCCGAAATACACGCTATATAAGGGTTTTTGCGACTTTGACAAACCTTGGGATGGCAGTAAACTGGCCAAAATCGACACACTGCATTACAGAAGGATACCCTCTGCCATTAACGAGTTGAAACAATTCTTGAAGGAATGCCAAGAGGACAGCATTCAAGTGGTGTTTGTTATCGCACCTTACTATATCGGTGCCACTCGGAAAATCGACGATATTGACGGCATGTACAACCTGTTCTATTCCATCACAGAACCTTATCAAGTGCCTATCATGGATTACACCAACAATCCACTATCGTGCGACACCGCTTATTTTTACAACAATTCGCATTTGAACCGTAAAGGCGCCACACTGTTCTCTTTAAAGTTAGCGCATGACCTCGATTCCCTGCACCTGATACCAGGCGAAGGAAACTGTACGGTTCCGAAATATGTCAGAAAATATGACCTATAGGTTTGTCAGCACATTCAAGGCTTCCGGGACAACCTCGATTCGATAACTGCCCGTAGGCAACAGTTCTCCCTCCACCTCGCTCCGGAGCAATTCTTTTGAGGAGACATCCAAATGATTCACCCGACAAGTTTGGATTCCCTTGATAGACATCACATGTTCGCCCGAAAAAATCTTTTTGAAATTCTTGAACACCGTCCAAATGCTCACATTGGGAATCACGACCACATCCATCAAGCCGTCATCGGGCACAGCCATGGGCACCTGGCGCATACCTCCACCATTGTATTGGCAAATACCCGCCACCATCAGGAAAGATTTTCCATTAAACTCAAAATCAGGAGCATGTACCATGAGGGGTTGGCTTTTGAAACTGAAAATTGTGCGGATAAGACTTAAAACATATACTGAAACGCCCAAAAAATGAGGTTTTTTGTGTGTCACATCGTAAATAACTTCGGCATCAAAACCAAAACCGGCAATATTGATGAAATAGCGATGCGCTTTCTCATTCCCATCCTGAAGTGTACGGACCATGCCGATATCATGTTGGATGAAATGGCCGTTGAGGAAGATTTCCAAATTGTCACTAAGAGTCGTAGAGAAGTTATGTGTGCGGGCCCAATCGTTGCCGCGTCCCACAGGCATTACGGCAAGGTAAACTTCTTCAAGAGACACTCCTGATTCGCAAATACCGTTGACCACCTCGTTGAGTGTGCCGTCACCGCCCAACACCATCAGATGCCGATAACCATCCTGACAAAGTTGGCGGGCGGTTTCTATACCCTTGCGCGGAGCATCCGCCAGATGCAGGATATAATGAACATTCTTTTCCTGGAACAGTTTCTCGATTTCATGCCATATTCCCATGCACTTGTGTTCTCGCGCGTTTGGATTGAGAATCACCTGCCATGTAAAATGCGTAACATTCAAGTCATTCGTAGTCATTATAAAAAATCACTTATTTTCACATAAAGCCAACGCTTTTTCCGCAGCAGCCTGCTCGGATTTCTTTACAGAAAATCCCAATCCTTCCGATATTTCATCCCCATCCAGTTTGACAACGCTTCTATACAGACGATCACGCTCATCCTTTGCAATCGCATTCTCAAACTGCACTTTATGTTTGTGTTTCTGAGCCCAAATCAAGAGACGACTCTTGTAATCGTCATCCTCCTCATAGACAGTATCCATGTCAAGATGTGTGAGGAAAACGCGGTTGATAATGATGTCGTATGTTTTTTTGTACCCATGGTCCAGGTAAATAGCGCCAACCACAGCCTCGAAAGCGTTGCCGTCAACTGAATTGCCGGCATTATGCGGATCCATTTTGATCATGTCATGCAGACCCAGTTTCCGGGCCAGGTTATTGAGCATATTGCGGTTCACCAGTTTGGAGCGCATACGGGTAAGCACGCCTTCGGTTTCCAAGGGATATTTATGGAACAGGAAATCGGCGGTCACGGCACTCAGCACAGCGTCGCCCAAATATTCAAGGCGCTCGTTGTTCAATTTTCCGCATACCACATTATTGTCCGAACTGGAACGGTGAATCAACGCCACCTTGTAGAGTTCCGTGTTTTTGACACGCAAGCCAAAGACATTGCGGAAAAAAGCGCGGATTTCCTTGTCGGTATGTTCCATAAGAATTATTCGTACTTCTTGTATATAAGCGAAACATTGTGTCCGCCGAAACCAAATGAGTTGGTAAGTCCCACCTTCACCTCGCGGTGCACAGGACCGTTGAGGGCATAATTCCAGTTCTGGGGAAGTCGAGGGTCAAGATGCTCAACATTGATAGTGGGGTGCACCACGCTGTCTCTCATCGAAAGCAGAATAGCGATGCTCTCCACCGCCGCGCCGGCACCCATCAGGTGACCGATCATGGATTTGGTGGAATTGAACACCATTTCCTCGGCATGGGAGCCAAACACGCGCTGAATGGCCACACACTCCGAAAGGTCGCCAATAGGAGTGGAAGTGCCATGCATGTTGATATAGTCAACCTCTTCGGGGCGTATCTGGGCGTCTTCCAAAGCTTGCTCCATGGAAATCACCGCGCCGTCTCCGTTGGGGTTCGGGGCCGTGGCGTTGTAGGCGTCTGCGGACATGCCCACGCCGACCAGTTCGCCATATATTTTGGCTCCTCGCGCCAGTGCGTGTTCCAGTTCCTCCAGCACCAATGTGCCCGAACCCTCGCCCATCACAAAACCATCGCGGTCCACATCAAAGGGTCGCGAAGCGTGCTTGGGATCGTCATTGCGGGTGGAAAGGGCGCGCATGGAGTTGAACCCGCCGATGGCGGTTTCCACGATGCTGGCCTCAGTACCGCCGGTCAGGATTACATCCGCCTTGCCCAACTGGATCAGGCGCATCGCGTCACCAATGGCGTTGCCTGACGAGGCGCATGCGGAACTGGTCACATAGGCAGGGCCCTGGATACCGAATTTCAAGGAAATGTACCCCGTCACCATATCCGCCAAAACCTTCAGCAGCAGATAGGGACTGAATCTGGGAGTGTAATCATTGGAGTAAAACGCGTAAGCGGAATCCATCATGGAGGTGAATCCTCCGACGCCAGTGCCGAAAATGACACCCACGCGCCGTTTGTTCATCTCATCAAGTGCAAGACCTGAATCGCGCAAGGCCTCCATCACGGAGACCATCGCGTATTGGGCACACGGATCCATGCGCTGCGCCTCTTTGCCAGGAAGATAGTCCAAAACATTGAACCCTTTCAGTTCGCAGGCAAACCGCGTCTGAAATTTCTCCGGATTGAAATGCGTTATATAATCAGCGCCGGAAACACCTTGCAAAAGGGAATTCCAATAAGAATTAACATCGTTACCGATCGGAGTCAACGCTCCTAGACCGGTAACGACCACACGTTTGAGCTCCATCACTCAATATATAAAGACAGGATTTTATTTGGAAGCCACTTGACTTTCAATATAGGCAACTGCGTCACCTACGGTCATGATTTTTTCGGTTTCCTCATCCGGGATCTTGATTCCGAAAACGTTTTCAAATTCCATAATCAGTTCCACGGTATCCAAAGAATCAGCTCCGAGGTCATTGGTGAAACTTTTTTCAGGAGTCACATCAGCAGCGTCAACGCTAAGTTTTTCAGCTATGATGGATTGTACTTTTTCTAGAATTTCTGACATAATAGTGAATTTTAAAATCGCCGGCAAAAATACACTTTTTTTTAATATTCAACTTTTTTTTGAAAAAGTGAGAAAAAAAACAAAACGAGGGTGGCAAGTCACAAAAAACGCAGTCATGAATCAATTTCTGACAAAACCCAGCGGCCATTGGTCAGAAAAACAATTTGAAACCTATGGCAAACCATGGTGTCCTGGCCATTTAAATAAAAATTATTTTATTGATAATTAGATATTTGAATGAAAAAATCAAAAAAAACGCCACGGAATTGTTGCACCGATTGAAAAAAAGACTATTTTTGCGGCCTCAAACAAAGAGAGGTTCTTTGAAAAAAAATTGCAGTGCCGATATAGCTCAGTTGGTAGAGCAGCTGATTTGTAATCAGCCGGTCGTGGGTTCAAGTCCCTCTATCGGCTCCAAGGCACAAAGAAATATGATGGGAGAGTTCCAGAGCGGTCAAATGGGACAGACTGTAAATCTGCTGGCTAAGCCTTCGGAGGTTCGAATCCTTCCTCTCCCACTCTTTGCGGAAGTAGCTCATTTGGCAGAGCGACAGCCTTCCAAGCTGTAGGTGGCGGGTTCGAGCCCCGTTTTCCGCTCACATCAAACAAACACATAGCACAAAGGTCGTCAATACATGGCGACCTTTTTTGCTTTATATCCGCCAGAATGTGATAAAATGCCGCCACGATGCGACGGCACTACAATTTTTGTACCTTTGCAGCCGTTAATCGGTTAGTGCTTAGTGACTAGCGATTGACGGATTACGATTTATCAACAACATGGCAGTTCCTGACTACATTCTACAAAAAATACAAGGCAAGAAAATTATCATTCTCGGTTTCGGCAAGGAGGGTGTTTCCACCTATCGCTTCATCCGCAAACATTTTCCGGATATGCCGCTCACCATTGCCGACGGCAACGCGAACCTGCGCACCGATGAGTTTGATGATCACAAAATAAAGTTCGTCACAGGCGAAAAGTACGATCAGAACCTCAACAATTACGACTTGATTTTCAAAACGCCCGGGATCAGTTTCAACAAGATAAACTATTGGATTGACAACGAGCGCATCACCTCGCAGACCAACCTGTTTCTGGAAGCATACCACCAGCAGGTGATAGGCGTGACGGGCACCAAGGGCAAAAGCACCACCTCCTCACTCATCTATCACATCCTGCATGAGGCGGGCCGCGACGTGCTGCTGGCCGGCAACATCGGCGTGCCTTTTTTCGATATCATAGAAAAAATGACGGATGACACATTGGTGGTGGCTGAGTTGTCGGCACACCAATTGGAGTTCGTGCACTGCTCGCCCGACTATGCCGTACTGTTGAACCTTTACCAAGAGCATCTTGACCATTTCAATTCGTTCAACAACTACATCATCGCCAAGATGAACATCACCAAATATCAGAAATACGAGAATTTCTTTGTCTATAATGGTGATGACGAGCACATTCCGGACCTCGTGAAGCAGCACGAGTACAACCGAAACCGTTGCATTTTCGGCACCAAACCATACAATGGACTCTACGCCTGTTGCATAGACCAGGTGATCCACTTCGCCCTCAACGGCCATGTGGAGGACGAGTACAACCTGCGCAACTACCATAACCTGCCCGGCACGCACAACTACTACAACATCATGGCGGCCATTGCTATTTGCCGGCGAGTGGGACTTTCGCACGATGATATCATGAGCGGCCTGCGAACTTTCAAAGGATTACCCAACCGTATAGAGTTTGTGGGGCAGTTCAAGGGCATCAGCTTCTATAATGACAGCATCTCCACCATCCCGGAAGCCACCATTGCCGCGGTGAAAGCCCTCCGCAAGGTGGACACGCTCATCATCGGCGGCTACGACCGCGGAATCGAGTACGGCATCCTCATCGACTTCCTGCGCGAGAACCCCGTGCCCAACCTTGTTTTCACCGGTCCCGCCGGCAAGCGCATCTTTAACGAATGGAAACCGCAAGGGAACCTGCCAGAAGCCTACATTTTGGAAGACGATTTCCGCAAGATTGTGGATTTCATTTTTGAAAAAACCGAAGAGGGACGCATCGCGCTGCTTTCCCCCGCCGCCGCTTCCTACGACCAGTTCAAGAATTTCGAGGAACGCGGCCGCATTTTCAAACAATACATCATCGAAAAAAGCAAAACATTATAATATTATGAGAAGACTATTGTTCCTTTCCGTTATCACCCTATCCTTATTCCTAGGAGCATGCCAACACAAAACATCCACCGAAACAAACGCCACAACAGAAGCGGAGAACCAAAATCCCGCAGGCAATCCGTATATCTCCGACACCCATACATCCGACACACCTTCCATAGCTGAAGACCTGTCTGGCAAAGTGATCTCACTCTCTTCCACCGAGTTCATTGAGAGAATTTGCGACATAAACAACCCGAAAGGTTTCGCATACAAAGGTTCAACCCCTTGCTTGGTTGACTTTTACGCCGGATGGTGCGGACCGTGCATGAAACTGAAACCTATTATTGAGGAACTGGCTAAGGAGTACAAAGGCGAGCTTATCGTCTATTCCGTCAATGTGGACAAAGCCCAGGATGTATGTGGGGTATTCGGCATCGAGAGCATCCCCACCCTCTTGTTTTTCAGTCGGACTGCCCAACCCATGAAAATTGTGGGTTATGTGTCCAAACCCGAGCTCAAAACCGCTATTGATGACTTTTTGAAGAAATAGTTGAAAAAGATTCTGTTTCTCACCGGTTTGATTTTAAGTCTTTTGCGCGTTAATGCCCAAATGGCGTGTGACTCCATCTTCGCCACCTTCAGGCATTGGGAAGCGCAATTGGAAAAACTCAACTACGAGGATCCCGAACTTATCAGTTTGCATTATCTTTTCTTGCAGGATATCCAACGGGAGATGCGCAAATTTGAGGCGAACACGCTGCCGGTCATGCACAAATGCATGCAATTGGACTATTACGACGCAAAAGCCGCTTATCGGAAAGTTCAATACAAGGCAAACCGCCTAAATGAGATTTTATCGAAACAAAAAAAACAAGTTGACCAGTTATTTTACCAGCGTGCGCAGGAGGAACTGTCGTTTCAAGACACCACCAACGCCCTATACAATTTGGACCGCGCGCTTCAGTTCAACAAATACCAACCGGAAGCTTTGCTTTTGAAAGCGAGGTTGATGCTCGCCAGAAAATCCTATCAGGAGAGTGTTGACCTCATTCATCTTCTTTATACCCAGGCAGAATTGAACGAGGAAATGGAGATGGCGGTTTCCGATTTCACCATCGAGTTGTACGAGGAATTGTACAGTGTAGGTGACGCTTTAGTGAAGAACGGCCATGCGGCGGAGGCGCTGGAGGTGTTTTTGGCATTGGAGCAGTTCTGCACCAACATGCCCAGCGGTTACTGCAACGACGACTACTACCGCGGCATCCTGCGCTCGCGCGAAGGGGTTTACGAATCTTACCTCTCCATTGCGCGCGAAGCGGAAAAAAGGCGCAACTACGAGATGGCCCGGAAGTTCTACCAATACGCGGAGGAGTATCGCAAAAAGGGAGAAGTTACCGAATAACAACAACCGGATTTGTTCGGGGCTAACGCCCCTCACCAGCCAGATATGTCAATCGCTCCCATTTGAGTGATGATTCTCCAAAATTCACCAACAACCCCACTTTCTTTTTTGTGCCATGCAGATAGTTTATAACCTGCGCTTTGTGGGCATTCACAATATGTGAGACACACTTTAACTCAACTATTATTTCGTTGTAACAGATAAAATCCGCATAGTACTCTTTGTTGAGTTTGCGGCCTCTGTAATAAATGTTGATTTTGGCTTCCCGAAGATAAGGTATTTCCATTTCCTTAAACTCGATAGCCAGAGCTTCTTGATAAACGGCTTCTAAAAACCCATTGCCGAGCTCGTTAAAAACATTCATACAAGCCCGAAGTATTTTTCCAGATTCTTCTTCGAATAAAAGCATATTTTATTTTTTTGGTTAATAATTTGTCAGGTTTGAGTCTAACGATTCTGAAGAATATTTATTGTGAGCAGCGTTAGCTGCGAACCAATCCGATTGTCTTTTTTTTCGCTACCGGATTTGTTCGGGGCTAACGCCCCTCAGGGTACAATATTAAATCGTATCTTTGCGTTTTCAAAACATCACCATTTCTTTATAGCAATGAAAAAACACCTTCTTTGCCTTTTAACCCTACCCTTGATTTTTATGAATACCATTTCCGCACAGCAAACGCCTAAAGACATCAAAGTCTTGCTGGACAAGTACGAGCTTAATCTGATGCGTGACGACAACGGATTTGACTCCGTATATCTGGCCATCACAACACAGATTGCCCAACAAGAGAACAATCCGGCGAACCTGGCGGTTTGGCACAGTTGCATGGCCCAACTGCTGGAAAACTACTATCATAGCAACCGCTATCGCATCCTGGAGCGCACGCCGGTGGAGGGTGCGGTGCCCGCCGACCCCAATGTATGGGACATCCAGACCTTGGTGAAACAGATTGTGTTCCATCACCAACAGTCGCTGCGCGACGAGGATTACCTGATGCGCATCCCTATCCGGGATTGGGTTCCAGTGCTTGACTCCGTGACCTCTGAGGCATACCGCCCCACCCTGTACGACTTCCTGGCCTTCCGCGCGTTGGACTTCCTGAGCCGGCGCATCAGCGAGATGCCCATCCCCACCACTCCGTTTGATATCAACAACGGCAAATACTGGTCTGACAATGAGATATTTAATAACATTATCATCAGTTCTCCTGACGAATATTCATTCTCCTATCTCTCCTTGAAGATAATGCAGACCCTCACACGGCTGCACCTGCGCGACGAGGACCCGCACGCCTTGCTCGATGTCACCCTGCGCCGGTATGAGTATCTTTCCGCCAACAGTACCCTGGACAATGCCTCGGAAACCAATCTGAAAGAGCTGTTGAAACTGGAAGAGCGCTACCGCAACCTGCCCGGTCACGAAATGGTGGCGTACCAATTGGGCAACTATTACCAAAACCGCGGCAACTCTTACGACAAGAACGAGCACCCCGAATATGCCAACGACTATGTCACGGCCATCGAATGGTTCCAAAATGCCATCCAAGATGATCCAAAATCCCTTGAAGGGCGCAATGCCTCTGTAAGAATATCGGAAATCCGGAAATCCATCATCCGCTTCAGCGTAATGGAAACGATGCCCGTTGGAGAACCCAACCTCATCAATTTCATCTACAGAAACAGCCAGAAGCTATATTTCCGCATTATTCCCGTTACCAAATCCGAGTACACCAAAATAATGAGAAGCCGCAATGTTTATGCGGAACTGATATCCAAGAAACAGGTTTATGAGACGAGTATTCCTGTGCCCGAAGAAAAGGACTATCGCCAGAAAAGCGGCCATTTTCTGATGCCCTCGTTAAAACAAGGCACATACGTTCTGGTGGCTTCCAACGCTCCCTTCAGTGCCAATAGCAACGGGGATTTCACCTACGAGAAAGTCACCATTTCCAATTTGGCGACCGACTGGCGCAACAACGGATTACATTACGAGTTTTTCGTCACCGACCGAGTGACGGGCAATCCCATAGACGGGGCGACCATCACGCTAAGCACCTACTCCGACTACAATTTCAGGGACCAGCTGTGCCAGCACAAGCTCACCACCAACAAGAACGGGCGGTGCGAATACACTTTTACAGTGAAGGAAATTGGTCGCTTACGCGTTATAGTCAGCAAGAGCGGTGAGGAAATAACTCTGCTGGAAAATCAATGGATGTCCAACGATAACACACAAAGTCGCGAGGAGTATCAGACATACCTTTTCACCGACCGAACCATATACAGACCCGGACAAACCGTATATTATAAAGGCATTGTTGTAAAAAATTCCGTAACAGGATATTACAATACCACCACCCAAGGAGTGGCCGCCAACGAAAGCGAACTCGTGATTTTGAAAGACGCCAACTGGCAGGATATTGAAAAGGTCTTTGTTACCACCAACGAATACGGTTCCTTCTCGGGCAGTTTCACGCTACCCACATCGAAACTGAATGGTACTTTCCGCATCCAGTGTAACCACGGATCGGCCTCCATTCAGGTGGAAAAGTACAAACGGCCCACCTTTGAAGTGGAGATGGCGCAACCTAAGGAGCAATTCCGCACAGACCAGGAAGTGGAGGTAAGCGGCACCGTAAAGGCATACGCCGGCTACGCCATTGGCGGGGCCACGGTCAAGTACCACGTGGAACGCACGGCCAGTTTCCCGTGGTGGCGCTGCTGGTGGTGGTACCCGAGCAGTCCCACACAAGAGATCGCCTCCGGCGAGGTGACGACCGACGAGGACGGCACCTTCCGCATCCAGTTCACCGCGCTGCCCGACTTGGAGGCGCAACGCCACAACCCACTCTATCGCTTCAAGGTTACCGTGGATGTGACTGACATCACGGGGGAGACGCACTCCGCCAACGCCACCGTCTTAGTCAGCAACACCAGCCTGATCATTGAAAGCAACCTGCCCGGGCAATTGGAGATGAGCGAGAAGAACGCTTTTTCCGTGAAAGCCACCAACTTGGCTGGCGAACCCCAAAAGGCCACGCTTCATTACGAAATCGGCCTGCTGCAGACTCCCTCAGAATACCTCAACGAATGCCCCAGCCACGACTACTACCTCTCCGATCAGGAAGCGATGCTGAAGGCCCTCCCCTATCTCGACCTCGAGAACAAACGGCACGTGGAGGATTGGGAGGGAGACCTTGTCTGCAGCGGCGACTTTGAAGCCGACGGCAAAGCGCTCTTCTCCATCCCGAATCTGGAAAATCTGGTCGAAGGCACCTACAAAATAACCTTCACCACCCGCGACCGCGACCGCAACGAGATCGTAAAAGAATCTTATGTCACTATTTACAATAAAAACAGCAAGAAATCCGTACGGTACGAACCGCTTTGGATTCATCAGGAGAAAACGGATGTGAATGAGGTGGGCCAGACCATCCACATCACAATGGAGAGTTATCTGAAGAACGCCCGAGTGCTCTGCGAGATCACCTCCAACGACCGTCTGGTCGAGTCCAAGTGGGTGACCCTCAACCGTGGCAAGGCCAATTTCAGTTACACGCTCACCGAGAAAGACCTCGGCACCGTGTCATTCCACGCCTTTACAGTACAAAACAACCACCGATATGAACAGTCGCTGAGCATAAATGTTCCTTATTCCCATCAGAAAATAGTTTTTGACTTCCTTACCTTCCGCGACAAGACGGAACCGGGAAGTGCCGAGCAGTATCAGATACGATTGAAAGACAAGGATGGCGACAAGGTGGCCGCCGAGTTGCTCTGTTCTATGTACGATGCCTCTCTGGATGCCCTCGCCTCACCGAATTCCTTCGCCCGAACCATATTCCATCATCTTCGTCCCTCTTTCAGGACCTCACTAACCGGTGCCATTAAAAACGGTTTTTCCACAACCTACAGCGAATCATTAGCCAACACGCTTCCCAAGGAGATAAAGATGCGGAACTATCCCCACCTGCGTTTCCTGATGAACCATTATTATGGTTTCGGGGCTAAGGGCGGAAGACTCTACAAAACCGAAGGCGCACCTTATCAAGAAGAGGTGGTTTTAAATATGGTGGAAGACAATATCAGAGTAAGTTCATCCTTTGACTTTGAAACGGGTGTGATGGAAGAAGCTGATGCTCTTGACGAAGTTGAAGTAATGGAAGTCCCCTCCACGAGCGCAACGAAGGAAGAATCCAAACCGGAAAGCGTCCGCACCAACTTCGCCGAGACCGCCTTTTTCTTCCCCGACTTGCGCACCGACAAAGAGGGCAATGTGCTGATAACCTTCACGATGCCCGAGTCGCTGACCAAATGGAAACTGTTGGGTTTTGCCCACAACACAGACTTGATGTCGGGTGCGTTTGAGAAATTCGTCCAAACCAGCAAGAAACTGATGGTGGTACCCAATGTGCCGCGGTTCCTGCGCGAGGGCGACACGCTAATCCTGTCGGCCAAGGTGGTCAATATGGACAGCGTCACCCAGTGTGGCAATGTCACCCTGTCGTTCCGCAACCCGTTCAACAATGCCGATTTGCAGATTGTGGAGGGCGCCACTGCCCAGCCCTTCGAGGTGAAGCCCGGCCAATCCCAGGAAGTGCATTTCCGCGTGGTGGTGCCGCAAAACCTCGGGGCTGTCACCTGCCGTATCGTAGCCCGCAACCTGGAGACCCCGGCCTTTTCCGACGGCGAGGAGCGCACCCTGCCCGTGCTCACCAACCGCATTCTGATTACGGAGAGTTTGCCCTTGCACATCTCCGGCAAGGGCAGCAAGACCTTCCGCTTCGACCGTTTGGAGAAGAGTTTCCTCCCCAATGCCAGCAGCACGCTCACCACGCAGTCGCTGACCTTGGAATTCACCCCGAACCCCATCTGGTACGCCATCCAGGCAATGCCCTATCTGATGGAATATCCCTACGAGTGCAACGAGCAGATTTTCAGCCGCTACTATGCCAACACCCTGGCCACCAACATCGTGAACAGCCACCCACGCGTGAAGCAGGTTTTTGACGAATGGTTCAACGCCACCCCCGACGCATTCTGTTCGCAGTTGGAGAAGAACCAGGAGCTCAAGAGCGTCTTGCTGGAAGAGACTCCTTGGGTGCTCGACGCGCAGCGCGAATCCTCACGCAAGCAGAATGTGGCCTTGCTCTTCGACCTGCATCGTATGGCCAAAGAGGGCAAAAGCGCCTGCAAGAAGCTGGAAGACCGTCAGAACAACGATGGCGGCTGGTCGTGGTTTGCCGGCGGACAAAGCAGCAGCTACATCACCGAGCACATCGTGGCGGGCAGCGGACATCTTAACGCATTGGGCGTCAAGTCGGAACTGAAATCCAACACCCTCAAAAAGGCCATCAGCTTCATCGACCGCGAGATGAACGACTACTACCAGCGTTGGCAGAAGAAGGAGCACTCCTCTTCCTGGGGCGACATCCACTACCTCTATGCCCGCAGCTTCTTCCTCGACCAGAAAGTCAACAGCACTCATCTGGAGGCCTATAACTTCAACTACAACAACATCAAGAAGAACTGGAAGAGCCAGTCCATCTATATGCAGGGAATGATCGCCTTAGTCTGCTATCGCAACGGCGACACACAGCTGGCAAAACAGATCATCGCCCACATCAAATCAATGGCGCAGTACAATGAGGAGATGGGAATGTTCTGGAAGAAGAGCGGCTATGGCTGGTTCTGGTACGAAGCCCCCATCGAGCGGCAAGCACTTCTTATTGAGGCATTTAACACCATAACGCACGACACAGAGTCGGTGGAGAAGATGCAGTTGTGGCTGCTCAAGCAGAAGCAGACACAAAGCTGGCCCACCACCAAATCCACCACGGAAGCCATCTACGCCCTGCTGCTCAACAACACGCAGTTGGAGAACACCAACGGTGTGACCTTGTCGCTCGGCAACCAATGGATCTACACCGAAGGCGACGGCACCGAGCAGGCGGAGGCCGGCACTGGATACATCAAGAAGAGCTGGAAGGGCGGCGATGTGACCGCCGATATGGCCAATCTGAAGATTGAAAAACAGACCTCCGGTCCCGCGTGGGGCGGTCTGTACTGGCAGTATCTGGAGAATCTGGACAAGGTGGAGCACAGCCAGGACGGCAACTTCAGCATACAAAAACAACTGTACAAGGTGGAACTTGGCGAGCGCGGAGAGGTGTTGACAGCCATCACAGAAGAGTCTCCGCTGAAGGCGGGTGACAAAGTGCGCGTGCGTGTGGAAATCCGCACCGACCGCGACATGGAGTATGTGCATCTGAAGGATATGCGCGCGGCCTGTTTCGAGCCCACGAATGTGCTGTCGGGCTACCGCCACCAAGACGGCTTGTGGTACTATGAGTGCACGAAAGACGCCTCCACCAACTTCTTCATCGACTACCTGCCCAAGGGCACCTACGTGTTCGAGTACACCTTGGTAGCCACGATGACGGGCACCTACAGCAACGGCCTCACTACCATCCAATGCATGTATGCGCCGGAGTTCACCTCGCATAGCGAAGGAATCCGGGTAAGCGTAAAATGATAATCATCGCATAGAGAAGACACTATGAAAAAAATCTCCCTCACCGCCCAAATCGGCATCGCCCTCGTGTTCACCTCAGCAGGCATCCCCGTGGGGTGTGTGGCCGTAGTCTCCGGCATTGACCGTATCATCGACATGGGCCGCACGGTCATGTCCGTTACCGGCGACACCTCTTGCGCGGTAGTAATGCAAAGGATAGTGGGGGAAAAATATAGTTGAGCCCTTGAAAGGACTATTTCCCACTCATTTCCAGCACCTTTCTGAAACTTGCAATTCCTTCCTCCAGATTGTCAATAATCTCAGCCGCAATCTCATCAGGCTCCGGCAAGTTGTCGAGGTCGGTTAGGCTCTTGTCCTTGATCCAGAAAATGTCGAGATTGGTCTTGTCGCGGGCGATGATTTCATCGTAGGTGAACTTGCGCCAACGGCCTTCGGAATTCTCCTCGCTCCATGTCTCGGTGCGCAAGTTGCGGTTTTCGGGATTGTAGCACTTAATGAAGTCGGCCAAATCCTCAAACGTGAGCGGTGATTTCTTCAGGGTGTGGTGGATGTTAGTGCGATAGTCGTAAAACCAAATGTCTCGAGTCTGCACCTCTTTGCTTGCCGGACGGTTGTCGAAGAAAAGAACGTTGGCTTTCACGCCATTGGCGTAGAAGATGCCCGTCGGCAAACGCAAGATGGTGTGCAGTTCGGTGGTTTTCATCAGTTGCTTGCGGATTTCCTCGCCCGCTCCACCTTCAAACAACACGTTGTCGGGCAAGACGACCGCCGCCTGACCGTTGATTTTCAGCAAGGTCTTGATATGCTGAAGGAAATTCAACTGCTTGTTGGAGGTGGTCTCCCAAAAATCCTGACGGTTGTAGCTCAAATCCTCCCTTTCCACTTCGCCGTCCTCGTTGGTGATGGTGATACTGCTCTTTTTGCCGAAAGGCGGATTGGTAAGCACGTAGTCGTAGCGGTTGCCTGTGTCGGACACAAGGGCATCGTTGGGCGAGATGAAATCCTCGCTGTCGAGTTCGCCGATGTTGTGCAGATATAGGTTCATCAGACACAGGCGGCGGGTGTTGGCCACAATCTCGTTACCGAAGAAGGTCTTTTTCTTCAAAAAGAGTTTCTGGTCTTTGTTGAGCGGCTGACCTGCAATATAATCGTAGGCGGCAAGGAAAAAACCGCCCGTGCCGCAGGCTGGGTCGATGATGGTCTTTTCGGGCTTGGGACGCACGCACGCCACCATTGCGCGAATCAAGGCACGGGGCGTAAAATATTGTCCCGCACCGCTTTTGGTATCTTCGGCGTTCTTTTCGAGCAAACCCTCGTAAATCTTGCCCTTCACATCGGAACCCATCAACGACCAGTTTTCGCGGTTTATCATCTCAATGACGCGCAACAGTTTGGCAGGGTCCTGGATTTTGTTCTGGCTCTTGGTGTAAATCTGCCCAAGCATTCCTTTTTCGGTAGCAAGGCTGCGAAGCATCTGCACATAGTAGGCTTCCAATTCAGCACCACGCTTGCTTGTGAGCGTTTCCCAATCGCACATTTCGCCATCGGCAATCTCCTTACCTTCGGCGTCCTTCAAGTGTGGGAACCTCAATCCTTTGTTGTAGGGCGGACGGTTCATCTCGTCAGCCATCTTCAGGAAAAGTAGATAGGTGATTTGCTCCAAATAGTCGCCATAACTTACGCCATCGTCGCGAAGGACGTTGGCCATATTCCAGATTTTCGATATGATGGTTGATTCGGTCATTGTTTATAAATAATTCAGCGTCACTTTCATTAACATGCCTACACAAACGGCCAAACCGAAACTCAAAAGAGTCCCTATCAATATATATTCAGTCCGTTTTATCTCTTTTTCATTTTTAAGTTCACCAAACCTGAATATTGATTTTGCTGCCAACAGAAAGCCTATTCCTTCGTAGTAGGACATCAAAACAAAAGTCAATATCAGGAAACGTTCAATATAGCCAATCCACAATCCGCCATCCTTAAGTCCTTTTTCCGATGGCTTGAAATCAAATATGTCCATTACGTTTTTTGCAGTAATACCAAAAGGTTTTAGGACAATCAGGTATCCCAATACATATATTAGAAATATTACCCACTTCTTGTCAACCTCAATAATTTGTTTCGTGCAAACTATCCATACAAAAATTCCCAATACAATTAAGTGAAGGAGCTGATCGATAAAGAAATAAGATATGGTGTCTTTGTGTTTCTTCTTTAGACCATCTGTTATCACATGTGAAACGCCGACTGCAACAAATGCAACTATGGTCAGCCAACATACGCTTGTCAAAATGAAAACGGCGCCTGAAACTGCCAAAGCATATATAAAGCAGTGCCAATACAAGTATTTCGACTTAAAACCTTCGGTGTTTTTTGAATCTACCCATTTAGACGGCTGAAAATAAAAATCGAACAAAACATGAACGACCAAAAAGATAGCAATGACAAGTATTATATTCATAGCAATGTAGGTATTAGTTTTTCAAAATAATCACACAAGCTCAGTATTTCATCAATGTGTCCTCCAGATTTTCGTCGGCTTATGGTAGTTTGGGGTATTCCATATTCCTTTTCTAATGCTTGCTGCGTTTTATTTGGAAACAAAAGGCATTCTGCCGCCAATTGTGACTGGGCTTCTGTCCATCCCTGTACCAATGCGTCACCCATGCGAAGCAGTGTGTTGAATTGCGACTGCATTAACGAACACTCGTCAACACCTTGCATTTTTATGGATAGACGTTCATTTGATTTCATTTTGTCCAGTTCGTGCCCTGACAAAACGAAGGCTTCGCCATCGGAAGTTATGACAGACTTTGAACGATATTCCATATCACCAATGCCTATGGACATTCGTGCATCCCAAAGTTTTTTGTTGCCGCTCTTCTGCGTATATTTCGACAACAAAGGTTCTTCCTGCAGATTCTTTCTCCCATAGGCAGCACGCAATCTTGCACGTAGAAACAATGCCACTCGTAGAGCCATTTCAGGATTTTCCACCAGCAACTGGAAACTGTCGCCTCTGAAAAATTCTAATTTGAAATCAGTAAAGCAGCCTCGCTGAATGACAAAGCAAGAATAGCTCCATTCCATATACGCATAAATTTCTTTCCGTTTTTCGATAGAAATTTGGCGTGAATTGACTAAATCGCCAGTGATTACTGCCACTTTCTTTTTTTCCATATTCATAGTATTTACAATCGCAAAGATACATAAAATATGAATAATTTGGCTCATATTTTTATTATATACATTATATGTGTTGTATTTTTATTTATGCGTCATACGACACATATCTTTATTTACGCATCATATCATACATACATATAATTTCACAAATATTATCATTTAGGAAGTTCTAAGCCAAACAGCTTATAAATTTGTCACACCAACTCCCCGCTAAACGCCTTTTTGAGTATACTTTGCCTGAGTGCCTCGGCTTGTTGTAGTGCGTTTTCAATGTAGGTTTCGCTTGCCGTTGCCTGCGACAGGCGCGATTCGATTTCCTTTACTATGCGCTGCTGCTCGGCGAGCGGGGGAAGAGGTAAAATCATATTTTTAATAATTCCTAAGTTTAAATTTGGTTGCACTCCTCCACTTGACAACATTCTCATATCCTCATAGTTTTTTTCAAAGAACCATTTGGCAAAGTTCTTATACATTCTTGAATCCGTAAATGTAATGCTCGCAAGTGCCTGGTTAGTCGTTGCATCAATTGACAATTCAGCACATTTCCCACGAGTTTTACCTTCTCCATACATAGCAATAACCAAAGAGCCCTTGGCTATTATTTTGCAATTAGTTTCAGCAATTGCTTTCGTGGTAATGAATTCTGTAGCCTTTGTAATGTACGGGTTATTTGTTTCTCCACTTGTAATCCAAGGAATGTTTCCGTTTTCCCAATAATCTTTGTTCCCTCTTTTAGGTGTAGAACCCGTATTTACATCTGCTATATTACCTAACTTCACCATCTCCCATTTCCCCTCCTCATTATTCAGCCAATGGTTGAGCACCGCCTGTCGGTAGGTTTTGAGTTGCTGTTGTGCGGTGCGCAGGTGCACTGCGGCCTTGTCGAGTTCGGCGAAAAGGGCTTCTATGCGGGTTACTATGGCGCGCTGGGTGGGGAGAGGGGGAAGGGGAATGGGAAGGTTTTTTATCGTATCGCCTGAAATTGACGAAAACGTTGTCCCCGTTGCTTTTGATTCCAAATATTTGCTTACGCTTCGCAAATAGTACAATACATATTTGTAACAATCAGCATAACGAATAGCAGCCAAGCCACGACCAATGCAACATTTTTCTTTGGCAATGTTTGTTGGTCCGACTGGGGCACGAACAGACAATAAAACATCAAAAGGTTCTGCTATTTTTTTAGGTTCTGTACACCATTTATTAGGAATAGGAAACCAATCTGTAAATTCGGTTTTCCCTTGAAAGAACGGCAAACCCTCACCTTTTGTATTGTAAGATTTAGATTCAGGAGACTGACCTAAAATAATTTCGGCGACATCGCCTAATTTATATGTTGGGTAATTACTCATTTTATGATTTCTCTTGTTTCTTTTTCATAGTTACACCAATTTGAAAAATCTATTCTTAAAAGAATTATGCCAAGGATTTTCTTCTATATATTTTTTCGCCTTTTCCTTTATTGTTTCATTTTTTAGAAGACCTTTTAAATCATTGTCTTCACAATACAATAACCAAGTATCCTTTACTTCGTCTATAGGCTTAAACGCCAATGGGCTACTCAAAAATCTTATACAAGCACTTTTTTTTGACAACCCACAACATGCCTCTTTTAAGTCCTGACGTTCTTTTTCACATAATTCCAACAAATAAGCACATGCAAGTTCTTCTGAATTCCTGAAGGAACAATTCTCACTACCAATGTTTTTGCTAAACTTTCTTATTAATTCTCCTGTTAAGAAATGTTCCCCAGTATATAATTCAGACATAACTAAATCATATAAGCAATCTGCATTGTCTTGAACATATTGGATTATTGTTGAGGACAGGCTCTCATTAACGGCTTTGATAAAAGAGGCTGTATAAAAGACAAAATTTCGATGTTTTATTTGTTCTATTGAAACGATATTTTGACATATTTTTCCATCATTACCTATTATATCAGCAAGTTTAGCCACATATTGCGAAGTTATATCTGCACCATGAATATGCGATCCAATAACACAATCTAACATTTTAATAGCATTGTCAGAAGATGGCTTTGAAATGTTAAGAAAAGGTATAAGATAGTCCACCCATATAAAGAATCTGCCATCATACCAAGTGTCAATGATAAGTTCGTGAATTCGATCAAGAATGGGTGGATTATCAATGAAATTACAAATCAAAATGATGTTTTTTATGTAATTAGCGACAGTTTGTTGTGGTAATACTTTATGTTGTGTATAATTAATCTCATCTAAAGAATGAGCCAAGTTTGCCACTATTTTTTTTAGCTCATCTTTAAAATCATTATTTGCGGGTATTGGCTTATCCACATGACTTGATAGCACTTTCGATAACGCCTCTGGATTCAACTGAAAAACAAACAACAAAATGTTATCTTTATATAGTTTGTCTAATTTCGTTTGCCCGAACTTGCCAACATCAGGGGTCATTATACTGTCAAGAATGCCTTCGGCTATTATTTTATAAATATCTTGGCTTTCTGAGAAAAAATCATTGACAATACAATTCTCATTACAAAAATCAAAAGATTGACGAAAAGAATATAGCAATTTACCAATATTACTATTCAATGACCACCCTCCTTTTTCTGCGGACTTTCGTTGCTTTTCGATTTCACTCTGAAGTTTATATACTTCTATCAGAGTATCATTCACGACTTTAAAACTAAAAACATCGTTCAAAATTGTTTTTAAATTTTCTTCCAGAGGCAACTCACTTAGAATTTTTTGCAATTCATCATTTGAAATTGAATTGCTTTGCTGTAAACGAGATAATGAGTAATAATTATATAGACAAATAAAATAAAGGTAATACTTTCTCTTATCCCAAAATTTGGGAGCCAAATCCTTGAATATCTGACAGGCCTCAGAATAATCACCAATTCTGTATAATATAAATGGCAACTGGAGATCTTCCTTAGTATATGTTAAAGATTTATTGCGTAGTTCCTTAATGTATTCACTTATTTGCACTAAATCCAAGTCATAATAGTGATCCGCAGCAAAAGAAGGTCTTCGTTTCTTGTATTCTTGAAAATAGTTTTCTTTTCTCAAAGAAAAGCCTTCTATTTCTTCAACTTGATTATCTAACAAAAAGGCTATTAAATCATATAGTTTGTCACCGTATTTTTTTTTGATTACTTCTTTTAATTCCTCTGACTGAACAACCTCTTTAAAATGTTTACTATACGTATCAGGTAAATGAAGATGCCCCATTGACAGATAAAATCCTTGGCGTTTATTCTTAGGGATGATATATTTTATGTATTTACCAAGATAAGCAACCTGATCCCCATATTCTTCCAAAAAAGATATAGCTAAACCTATGATATCACCTACATAAGGGTCATATAATCTTATAGTTTTTAATTGTTGCAATAATACTTTGCCTTTATCCGAACTGGATGATGAATCCTCATTTAAATTCACCAAGCATACACCTTTCTTTTTATAATATTCATCTGTAAGACTATCTGGAGTATAATCCACTAACAAATATGATTTTTGCATCTTATCTTTAAGGATATTACTCACATTTCTAAGAATATATTTAAGATTGATGTCATTAAAAGAGAAACCAACAAACAAGACAAGTTTCGATGCAAATAGAGACAAAACAAAAGAACGAATTAAAGGGAATTGACGAGAATAATCAAAATAATCGTTTTCCGTCAGCACAATGTTTCCTACGCCAAAATCACCATGCATCTTGATTATCATTTTTTCTCCTCTGTTACACGGAATGTCATCATCTTTACGGACAACATAAAACTGTTGATTAAAAGCAAGAGCTGACTGCTCTAGCAAGTCATCATAATTTGTTGTAACAATATGGCAAGGGTTTAATTCAAATATTGCTTTATGAATTTCATTGGGTGAAACTTTTCCAAATTTTAGTATTTCTTTTATCTTTTCAAGATATTCTTTCTCTCCCCGTAATTCTTTATAAAGTTGGGCTATTTTTAAACTGTCGGTGTCTTCATTTACATGATCTGGAAGGCTTGTTTTCAAAGATTTGATTAAGTCAGACCAGAGAGGTACACCAGAATTTGCAGAAACTCCAGCACCAACAAAAATGACCAATCTGTTTTGCCTAGAAGCAAGTTGAATTTGTTCTATATGCGATCGTGTAATGTTATCCATTATGCTACTAATACTTCATTCAATTCATCAATAATCTTCATCATCTCCTCTCCAAACAGTTGATACATCTTGCCGCGTCCGCCTTGGGCGTCGAAGGGGGTGTAGTCCAAATCGTCAATATCAAAGTGGTAACTGCTCACAATATGGTCTTTTATCATTCGCAGCCATTCTATCTGCTCGGGTGTGAAGCGGTTGCGGTTGCCTGTATGCTGGCGGAACAGCCACGCGTTGAAATTCCGCTCAATGGTGTTGTTGAAGGCCTCAAGACTTTGGTCGATGCCGCAGGCGTGGCGCACTAATGAAACCAATGCCGTAAGTTCCGTAACAGGGCGGTTGGCTTTCACCTTCTCAATAGCACAATAGGCATCCCAAACGTACATCGGTGCTAACATCGGCTTGTCCTGCTTCAGTTTTTCGAGAAGTTCCTGTGCCATCTGCAAGGTGAGATTGCGGCGGTTGTAGGGCTGGTTGTAGAAAATGCTCAACGCCATAATCTCGTCTTTGTGCTGCTCCAAATATTCCGCAAAATCCTTTACCGTCTCTTTCGCCTTTTCGAGCGTGAAACTGTTGAACTCGCTTTTCAGCACGGTGTCAAGGTTCACGGTGTCAATCTTCTGGTCGTGCAGGTTGCGGACGTTCACAATGTACTCGTTCAACTCGCCGTTGAAGGTGCTGCTGGCAATGTCGGCCAACCGTTGTTGCGCCTTTTTCCGTATCTCCTCCTCAATGGCGGGCGTCAGTTCGGTTGGCGGAATCTTTTTCAGTTCTGCCAGGGCCTCGTCGTCAATTTTGTCGGGGTCGAAAGCCGATAGCAGTTCGGCACACATCTGCCCCAACGTCTTGCCCCGCGACAGGTTTTCGATCTTTTCCTTTTCTTTTTCGGTAACTTCTTTATTGAGCCGAATCAGGCGGTTGGCCAACGAAGTGAACAAATCTTCTTCCGTAACGCCCATCGTGACAGCACCCAACAAATCTTTCAGCGGCACGGTGGGCTTGCGTTCCAATGGTCGGCTGTCGGTCTTCTTGGTCTGCGTCACGCCCACGGCATCCACAATCACAAAGTGCGTTTTGGTCTGCGCCGTGCGGCTCACCAATTGCAGCGAGTCGGGGTTTATGGTTCGTGTGCCGCGACCTTTCATCTGCTCGAAATAGTTGGCACTGCGCACATCGCGCATAAAGAGCAGCACTTCGAGCGGCTTCACGTCGGTGCCCGTGGCAATCATATCCACCGTCACGGCAATGCGCGGATAGTATTGGTTGCGGAAGCGGTTGAGCACCGACTTGGGGTCTTCGTCAATCTTGTAGGTCACCTTCTTGCAGAAGTCGTTGCCCTCATCGAACTCCTCACGCACAATCTTGATAATATCGTCGGCGTGGCTGTCGGTCTTGGCGAAAATGAGCGTCTTGGGCACCTCGTACTGCCCGTTTTCGTCGTAGCGGTTCGGGAAAATCTCCTCCATCAGCGCTTTGCGGAACTGACGGATAACGGTGCGTATCTGGCTCGGATTCACTACAGAACGGTCGAGGTCGTTTTTCTTGTACTCAGTATCCTCATCCACTTGTTGCCAGCGTGTTTTGCGTGTCACCTTGTTGCGATGGTCGATATACCAACCCGCTTTGATGAGACCTCCGTTTCTTGAGATTTCCGTTTCAATGGTATAGACATCGTACGGCACATTCACACCGTCGATAACCGATTGTTCGTAGGTGTATTCGCTCACCACATTCTCGTTGAAGAAGCCGAAAGTGCGCTTGTCGGGCGTGGCGGTCAAGCCGACAAGGAACGCATCGAAGTAGTCGAGCACCTGTTTCCAAAGATTGTAAATACTGCGGTGGCATTCGTCGATCACCACAAAATCGAACTGTTCGATAGGCACTTTGGCGGTGTATTCCACAGGAATGGCCTGCTGTTCCTTCAGCCGTTGCTGCAACCACGACGATTCGTTCGGGTTGTCGGTTTCGGCCGATTCGTCCAACTCCTCGCCTTTCAGAATCGAATAAAGCCGCTGAATGGTGGAAATGCACACCTGGCTGTCGTTGGCGATGAAACTCGACGAGAGTCGCTGCACATTGTAGAGTTCGGTGAATTTGCGGTTGTCGTCGTTCGGGCGGAAGTTCATAAACTCCTGCTCGGCCTGCTCGCCCAAATTGCGTGTATCTACAAGAAACAGAATGCGTTTCGCTTTGGCGAATTTCAACAGACGATAGATGAACGTGATGGCGGTAAACGTTTTTCCCGCACCCGTCGCCATCTGAATCAGCGCCCGCGGACGGTTGTTCTTGAAGGATTCCTCAAGATTTTCAACCGCCTTTATCTGAGCGGGGCGCAAACCCGTGGGATCCAATTTGGGAAAATCCTGCAAACGGCTTCTCAGACTCCGCCCGTTGCGAATCCATTCGGCGAAAGTCTCCGGTTTATGGAAGGCGAAGACCATTCTGCTGCGTGGTTTCGGGTCGCTGTAATCAGTGAAATGTGTCAAGGATCCTGTCGTCTCATACACATAGTTCAACGGTTCGTTGTTCAAGTATTTCAGTTTGGCGTTGGCATAGCGCACCGACTGTTCTTCAACCACCGTGATATTGACGGCTTCCTCCTCTCGTTTCGCCTCAATAATGCCCAGAGGTTTGCGGTTCACGAACAAAACGTAATCCGCAGGCCCCACATCAGTTTGGTATTCACGCACGGCAATGCCCAAGCCAGCCGAAAAGTCAATCTTGTTTTTCGACTGAATCTTCCAGCCTGCCAACTCAAGCAGGTTGTCGATTTTGTCGCGGGCGATTTGTTCGGGATTCTGATTTGGCACTTTCACAAATATTTTCGCAAAGATATAAAAAAAAGTCGAACAGGAAAGTTCGTCTTTAGTTGTCAATTAGTCATATTTTTCCGAAACAATGGTCCTGAAAGCAAGAGCTATTTACAAGACGAACGGCGAAAATACAAACTAGTTTTGTCGCAATTATTTCTATTTTTGCACAAAAAAATTGAGCAACAACTACACCCACCCTCACCGTCCGACACAAACGACACTGGTAGGGGCCGAGACTGCCGCATGAGGTCTTTCTGAACGGCCACTAAGCTGGCACATTGAAGGATGGCCAACTGCAAGAGGTTGTGCCGCCGGGCAATTATTACTTGTTCTGAACGAGGCGCACTGTACGCCAATTGCATCGTTTGGATTCACTCACATCCCTAATATTCTTGGTGAAGATGAGAATGTGCGAGAGATTTAAACCAGCGGATGTTGACGACCAGTAGCTCCCGGAACCGCCGCTCGACTCATAATATTCGCCATCACAATCGCGAACACTCGTTACGGGCAAATAAATAGAGTTGCCGTTGGGTCCTGTAACCTTATAGCCGTTATCCATCCACTCCCACTTGCAATTATCCTTCAATTCCATAAACTGCGCATAAGTGGGCAGACTATTGGCAAACTCGCCGAAAGCGGCATTGTAATTGAACAATTCTTTTTCGTTTTTATCTTTCCATTTTGTTCCGCTGGGTAATCCTAAATCCACGAACTCCTGCGCGTTAACAGCCAATGCCATCAGGCACATCATACTAAAAAAGAATATTTTTTTCATTGCTTCGATATTTAAACACGGCAAATCTACAAAAAATCCACTATGCAAATATCATTTTAAGGGTCAGAGAAGTTAAAAAATATTAAAATCCCGCAAAACAGACGACACTCAATGCCAGAGAAGGTGGGCGATCCAGATAAACCTTGCGCGATGCTGATGGTAACGGATCAATCCCGCAAACATCTGACTGACATCGCATTTGTCTTACCGGAACCACCCACGGGAGTTCCCACTCCCGCTGAATTATCCAACCTGCGATAATAGACTTCATTGCTTGGGTAAACTGGAGTTTGAGGTGGAACAAGCGTAGAACTCCAGAAAAATGCAGTTCTCCCCAAAGATGCGTATGTGTTGGATCCCACCCCATTGTACATTCCTGCAGGGCGTGCCGAAAATCCAGACATATTATTTGAACCCCCGGCATACCCTGGAGCACATTGATATGGGGAATCGTCCCAACCCACACTATCAGCCAAAGCAGCCGCATCACACATACTGTTTGAATCACACCACAACCAACTGGTGTTTTTGACAAAACTGAACAACGCGTTCAGTTCTCCAATGGTAGGAACATGCCATCCCGTAGGACAAGCACCCTGGTTAGGATTGCTGCCGGAAAAACTATGTGTGGTCGCATTCCAATCATAAAGATAACCATATGTCTGCAGATTAGCCGAGTCACCATTCGGCAGATAGCGGTAACAATAACCATATCCACCCGTTGTCATGGGTATTGATTCCCCATTGGCATAGTGCGTTGTGCGCAGATTTTCTTTCAACCAACATTGTGTACCTACCTGAACGGTATTATACAAGTTCCCATCCACATCCGTAACCATTGGCATACCAAAGCATGGCAAGCCCGTATGTGTTACATCAAAGTTTAGGGTGACTTTCTTGGAAGGGACCAGCACATAAGTAGCAGGAGCACTTTCAATCTCCACTCCATTGTATGTGGCATAACCCACATAACGCATATGATCGTATTGATCGGCCGGCTTTATGATAGTGGCTCTGCTCATCTTATCATCATACTTATAGGTGTTTTGTTCTGTGTAGAACCCATCAAGCGATATCAGATTTTCACCCCCATTGCCAGTATTCAGCAATTTTGCAGAACGCACTCCGTCTTTCTGACTGACAGTAAGGGCATACATTCCCTTGTTTGCCAACGATATGTTCAAAACGCAACTACCGTCTTGGGAACACTCGAATGTACGCGATGTCACAATTTGCCCTTGCATATTGGCAATTTCCGACATCAAAACACCTGCTTTAACACCTTGCAATCTCACCTGCGTGATACCCGAAAACGGATTAGGAGCGACTACTGATAGTCTAAACCCTGTCTGGGCGTTCATATCATCAACACCTGTTCCATTCGTTATCTGTACCATCGTATCTGGAGCCATAATGGAGTCAACCCACTGTTTGCTTAAATTCTCGATTATCACCTTATCAAGCCGAACAGGTAACTGATCCTTATCCATGGCTTTGAACGACACGGTAAAAGTTTGGCAATTCACATTTGTCATCCAAATGAAAAGGAACAACAATGGTATCATTGTCTTGCATTTAGTCACAGTCATGTTCTGAATTCTCATAAGATCATGGTTATTTGAATAAAAATAGTGTTAAAATCCTGCAAACGGCATGAACAGCGGCGGAAGCAGCAAGAAGAAGCCAAGGATAATGAGAGCGAGCAGGAATTTCCAGATGAACTTGAACCACCTGGCATACGGGATCCGAGCCACACCCAATACACCAATCAGTACGCCGGAGGTAGGCGTTATCATGTTGGTGAAGCCATCGCCGAACTGGAAGGCCAGCACCGTGAGTTGGCGTGACACACCCATCAAATCCGACCACTCGGCCATCATGGGGATGGTGAGTGCGGCCTTGGCGGAGCCAGACGGGATGATCAAGTTGAGCAGGTTCTGCACCACATACATCACGCCCGTGGTGCCCACGCGTCCCGCATCGCCAAAACCCTGTGAAATGGCGTAAAGTATGGTATCTATTATTTTCCCATCTTCCAAAATAATGATGATACCGCCGGCCAAACCAACCACCAACGCGGCCACCATAATATCTTTGCAACCCTCCAAAAAAAGACGCACAATGCGGTCGAACTTCAAATTATAAGCAAAACCCGCCGCAATGCCCATGGCAAAGAAAAGTCCGGCAATTTCCATCACATACCAGCCGTAACCCAGCACGCCGGTCACCAGCGCCACAATGGTAAGCAGCAACAAGACCAGAATGTAGTGATGCACCGACTTGCGGGCAGCGAAGAAGCCCAAAACAACATAGCAAGCGGCAATGATAGGAAACAGGATTACCGTATGCTTGCCCATACCCACCGTAATGTCGGTTCGGGGCATTTTTATGGCACAGAAAACCAGCGCAGCCGCCACTAAGCCATACACAATCCATGTGGCCAGCGACGATTTCGTGACCGACTGCTCCGTGCTGACCTCCTCCCGCTTGTCGCGCCAATACTGGTCCAACTCATACATAAAGGATTTTTGCGGATTCTTTTTCACCCAGTTGGCATAAATCAGCGTGAAAACAATGGCCACCACAGTCAGCAGAATCCAACAGAACAGGCGGTATCCGATGCCCGAGAAGGTGGGCAAACCGGACAAACCTTGCGCGATACCAATGGTGAATGGGTTGAGCATGGCACCCGCAAAGCCCACATGCGCAGCCACATAGCACATAAGCACGCCCGTGATGGAGTCGTAGCCCATGGAAATGGCCAAGGGCACGAATATGACAATGAAGGCGATGGTCTCCTCGCTCATGCCGAACACCGAACCGAACAAACTGAACATCAACATGATGGCGATGATGAGCAGATTGTTCACCCCAATTACTTGAAAAAACTTGTGTTTCTGCATCTTCTGGGTCCTGTCCAGAAACAGGTATATACCCTTGTTGATGGCGTTGGTCTCGTTCATAATCCAGAACGCACCGCCAATCATCAGAATAAACACGATAATGTTGGCGGTTCGCTCAAAGCCCTTGAAAAAGGCGGTGAACACCTGCCAGGTCTGGGGCTGGCTTTGCACATGATGGTAGGAATCACCCACCACCACATTGCGCGCGTGACCGTCCACCATAACGGTTTGCCGTTCAAATTCACCACCCGGGACAATCCAGGTGAGCACGGCACAAACCACAATAATGGCAAAAACAATGGTAAATGTATGGGGTATTTTGAAATTGGTACGCATAATCTGATCAGAATCGTCTCTACTTCAAAAACTCTATTTCCTCTTTCTGTCCTAACTCATTCATAACCTGTTGAATGTGGGCAATCAGCACCTCTGACAAATTCTGCACCCGTTGTCTCCACACCTCAATATCCACATCCAGATTATCGGAAACAATCTTATACGACACATACTTTTTGCCGTAATCCTGCGCAAAAGAGATCAAAACCGAGGATTCCATGTCGAAGCAATCGACCTTGGATTTTACCGATTCCAAATATTTCTCGGTGAAAACTTCCGGTGACACAAAGCAGTCGGAGGAATACAATTTAGCCTTCTGAACTTGATTGTCGGCATAGACACCAAAATGGGATGGCAACATTTTTTCCTCATAAAATGACGAGCTTCCGGAAATAATTTCGCAGACACTGAGGATGGTACCCACAGGTAAGTCATGCGAACCCACGGAACCGACATTGAGCATGACAAAATCCTCATCTTTATACTTTTCCATAAACCGGACCATGGCGCGGGTAGTGTTCTCGCGTCCGATACCGGTGAAGTTCACATGGTCGGCAAAAGATCCGACCTCATCGGGCACGGCGGCAAAAAGAGCAATTTTCATAACGCATTAGTATTATTTGAACCTAAAATCGTTATTGCAACAATCTTTCCATTTCACATAACAGAAGTTCCTCTATCGGCAACTTTTTTCCATCAGACTCAATAATTCTACGTAATTCCATCATCATGGCAGATTTCTTTTCTTGGCTGTCCAGAATGGAATCTTTTTGATTAACAATGAAATTCAGCACCTCATCATCATTCATCTTATTGAATTTCTGGCGTACCTCAACCACTTTTAGGGCATCAAACTTTTCCAACACCACTTTCAACTCATCCGGTTTTATTTTGCCATCGATATTTGCTGCATAAAGCATCAGCATTATCATAAATTCTTCTTGCATAGCATCTTTATTTTGGATAATATTTAAGTTGCAAAAATAAAAAAATATACAACATAAGACTACTTCCCCTCCAAAATCCGGTCCATGAACAGCCCCACCCGGTTCAGCACGATGCAGGCACGGCTTTTGTCTATGACCACGCGCACCTTCTTCGTGGTGACGGTCTCGGTGAGCACAATGCGCTTGTAGCCGATGGTAGTTTCCTCTGCGATGGTGCGCCATTGGCCGTTGTCATCCTCTACCTCAACATGGAACTTCTCCACGCGCTGCCCCAGCGGGATGTACTCCTGCAGCATCACGCGGTTGAAGGTCTGCGGCTCGTTGAACGTAAACTCTACCCAAGCGGTAGTTACACTGTCGTCGGTGGCCCAATAGTTATCGTAATGGTTGTCTCCAATCAGATGGAATGGGCTATATCGAAAAGAATTACAGTTGTTTTCATGCCCCTTCATATAAGCAGGGATGTTATCCCAGCAAAGGCAGTGCCTATGGTTGCTTTTGCGGACATTTGACACATAAATTCCGAAATATCCTTCACCTTTCGCCGCTTCAACCACTAAATCGTGTGCGAAGATGCTGTCCAGCGCGGCGCGGAACTCCATGAGGCGGAGGGAGTCCTCGGCGGGGATGAGACCGCGGCGGTCGGGCGGCACATTGAGGAGCAGCAAGGAGTTGCGGCCCACGCTGTTGTAGTAGATTTTCAGCAACTCCTGCACACTCTTCGGGTGCTCGCTCTCGCGCCAGAACCAGCCCGGTCGGATGGAGACATCCGTCTCGGCGGGAATCCAGCACGCGCCGTTGTAGTTGCCCGCGTTGAGCGTGTCCTGCGACGGGGCATCGGCACCAGGACCAAAACCCTCCACATCGAGCCGCGACCAGCAAGTACGCCCGCATTTTCCCTCTTCGTTGCCGACCCAGCGGCATCCCGGACCCACATCGCTGAAAATCACCGCATTGGGCTGCAGTTTCAATGTCTGTGCGTTGAATCTTTCCCAATCATAGACCTGCCGCTTGCCGTTCGAGCCCTCGCCGTTGGCTCCGTCGAACCATTGCTCGAAGATAGGACCGTAGTGGGTGTGCGCGTGCCGTAAAGTTTTGAGAAACACCTCGTTGTACTTGTCTGTACCGTAGGTAGGCGCGTTGCGGTCCCACGGGGAGATGTAGATGCCGAACTTCACGCCGCCTTTCTGGCACGCTTTTGAGAGTTCCTTGAGCACATCGCCTTTACCGTTGCGCCACGCGCTCGCGCGCAAGGTGTGCGTACTCTGCGGATTGGGCCACAGACAGAAACCGTCGTGATGCTTGGCGGTTAGGATAATACCTTGAAAACCAGCACTCTTAGCCACCGATACCCACTGATTACAATCGAGGTTGGTCGGGTTAAAGATATCCTCGGGTTCTGTGCCCTCGCCCCATTCCAAACCGGTAAAGGTGTTAGGACCGAAATGGCAGAACATGTTCATTTCCATCCGTTGCCAGGCCACCTGCGCGGGGGTGGGCGTGGGACCGTAGGACGCTGGCGGCTCCGGAGACTTGTATTTCGGGGGATTCTTCTGCGCCTGAAGGGTTATACCTAAAAGGCAGAGTATCAGGAGCAAGGCGGTCTTTTTCATAACGGGAGGATTCTGTCGGCGAAAATACGAAAAAAGAAGTATAATGGATTTTCCTGTGTACAGAAAAACAGGGGGGCTGAACAATCGTCCATCCGGCGCTTTTCTGAAGAGTTGAGTCGTATCCATTCGGTATGAACATGATCCACCATGTTTAATCCACTGGTATTTTTGTAACAAAAAAGAGTTCTGCAACATCGTACAGAACTCTTTATCTTCTCAAAGATGAAACTTTCTTAGAACCAAGGTAAAAACCACTCTATAAAGGAAGCCTCATGAAAGTGCTGCTCCATGTTCTGGGGCTCGGGCAAGGTCCATTCCTCCTCCACATCATGCATGATAATGGTGGCATTTTGCTTTCCTCCTTTCGTGTAGAAGAGGGCTTTCAGATTCTCCTCCTCCATGTAATTTTCGGGAATCGTGTCCCAGTCCGCAATGACCTTCAGCGTCAAATCCCCGGAAGTCCACAGGTTATGGATATCCATGCCTTTGAAATTCTGTATCTGGGCATTCTCGATTGTGAACGACTGGCAGTAATAGACATCCTTGTCCGGGTTTCTCATAGCCAAAAAGTGATAGGCACCTTCCCCTGACAGCGTGAAATCCTGACCTGTCAGCGAGGCAGGTACGGAATTGTCGGGAAGTGTTAGTTCCATCTGGGTGTACCACGGAAAACCGGGATGCTCTACCCAAGATGGCTTGAAATATATTGTCCAGGTGTTGTCATTATTGTTCAACCGGGATATCATCGAAGTACAAGAATTCAAGTAGGTAGTATGGAAAGGCGTGCTCGAATATGCAAGTGTGTCCCAACCAACTATCCAACAGGCATTGGGATTATTCAGTGAGCTGCAATCATTGGTGTTGACACCAGAAATTACGCGTCCGTCCAACAAGAACTCCCACACACCAGGATTTCTACTATTTTCTTGAATATCATAATTCGGGAAATAGAGATTCTTGATGCTGTCTTTCTCAGAAGACGGGGCATTAAGCCACGCATTGAACTTGAATGCCACATCGACACTGCGCATGAGCACCTCTTCGGTGGCATCCAGCCAATAGGCGGCGGCAGAAGCACCCTTGCCATTCTTGTGATCATTTTTTTCCACAGTACAACCACTTAGTAATACGGTGATTGTCAATATGATGATAAACTGTATTTTTTTCATGATAGCTCAATTTTTCTGTTGTTATTTCTTGGGGTTGAAACGGAACCCCAAACCGGCATTCACGTAACCTCCTTTGTATCCACAACCCAACTCGGCAAAACCAAACCACCGCTGGTTTCCGGCTGTGAAGCCCAAAAGAGTGAGTTGAAATGCCAGATGATTGTTGTGGGCTTTGTAGTCTGGGTAGCTTTCGCTGTATTCAAAGGCAATACCGCAGGCTATGCCGCTGTACATGGCGAAATGCTCCCGGTACAGAGACGAAAACCGGACTGCCGGCATGATGGAGATGAAGTGGTCTCGGTACTTGCCCACCTTTTGGTCCGTGTAGACGTCTTTGAAAGAACCGAAAAAGCCGCAATAGCTCACATCGCCGCCCACCCACAGCCATTTCAGCACGCGGAAGCGGTAGCCTAAGGTGATGGGACATGTGGTATAGATATTCCCGATATGGTATTGGTTCTGCAGCCATACCTCCGGATAGTAGTTGGGCTCAGTCCCTACCCTGTTCCTGAAATAGTTGACCCTGGAGGGGTCGCCCACCCCAAGGGTGAACTCGTGCCGTTTGAACTGTGTTTTCCAACTTTGGTCTTTGGGCGAAGAAGTCACCGTCTCTGTTTTGTCTGGGGCTTGATAGCCTGTCGTGTCAACCTGTGCCGGCGCAGCGGTGTCCATCGCCAGAACCATCAAGGCTGCCAGTCCGATATTTTTGATGCTGTCCATATTTGAATAATTATCGTGTTCATCATCAAAGACGATGTTCTCATCAAAGGTGACAGGTGTAGAGGAAAAATCTTGGGTTGTCATGGGGTTGCTCCCTGCCTGTTCAGCCTGTCCTACAGGGATGGTGTGCCGCTTCTCGGCGAAAGTATAGGTGTTTGGCTCGACGGATGGCGGAGAGGCGGCAGGTCGCTCCCCTATTGCCGGATTGGCGTTTTTCCCGACAGGCATTGTGGGCCTGGCGACGGGTGTCGTGACCATGGGAGCGTTTTTAACTTTGGGAAGAAGTTCCCGGCAATGACTGGTTTTTCGTTGAGCCCCGACAACGTGTTTGTTTTTAACAGCGCTCATGTGTGGAGATGCATCGTGGAAAGTCGCGACAGTATCGCAAGTCGAGGTGGTCTGTTGCTCCATTGGGGACAGCGTCTTGGTTGTAGAGGGGCGGAGCACCTGCCAGGCAACGATCCCCCCGATCAAACCGGTGGCCGCAATGATGAGGAAGAGAGCCCTGCGCGTCGTGACAGCTGCACCCATTTTGGAAGAAATATCGGATGGGGGTGGACAAACCATGCCCCCAGCTTTGGTATATTCCGACAACATCGAACGGTAGAAGCGGTCGAGTTGGCGGGTGTTGCTCTTGATTATTTTTCGTAAAAACATAGTCTAATCCTTTCTTTTTGTTTTCATCACTTCGTGTTTGTCGGCGAGTAACCTGCCCAACCGTGTGCGCGCCCGGTGGTGCAACTGCTTGGAATAATCAACGGAGATGCCCAACAAGGCTGCAATGCGCTTGTGGGAATAACCCTCTATGGCGTAAAGGTTGAACACCGTGCGCTGCAACTCGGGAAGTTGTCGGATGGTTTCCGCAAGTTCATCCGCCGTAATGTCCTTCACCCACAGGACGACACCTTCCGCCTCCTCTTCCTCGGCGAGTTCTTCTGTAAGAGGGACGAAATTAGGCTGCTGGCGCAAGTAGTCTATGCAGTGGTTCACAGCAATACGTTTCAACCAAGTGTCAAATTTGAATGCAGCCCTTATCGTGTGATACTTTTCTATCGCCTTGAGAAAAATGTCATGGGCAAGGTCTTCCGCCACGGACTGGTCTCCCACATAGAGGTAACAGAGTCCGGTGATGCGGCCGATGTTGCGTCTGTATTGGTTTTCCCAAAACGATACGTTATCCATTCAAATGTATTACAATAGGTAATGTGACAACTATAACAACTATATGACGAGAATAATCCAAAAGGTGACAGCTAAGGATTGCTTTTCCCGTTTTTAGTTTTAAACCATGTACTTTGTAACAAAAAACATTTTCTCAGTTATTATGATGCAAAAATACGCATTATTTTAAACGATCACAGCGTCATTTACCTCTCGCCATGTGTCACACACCTTTTGAGGGCAATGATATAGATGTCAACCTGTTTACGCAGTTATTTCCACTCACCGCTAATGCGTTTCGCGTAATGGTGTACAGTTTACAGGTGAAAAAGGAAAAAAGAATAATTTGCCAGACTAAAAAGGGATAATTCCGTGTTTTTTTTATTTTTGCACTCGTTATATCCTTCTGATAATGATATAATAACATAATCATTATTGCTACCAAATAAAATCAAAATGAAAAAAATCTCCTTATTAATCATTGCCTTGTCTGCCACCTTTGCGCTGCATGCCCAATGGACGGACGACCCCGTCAACAACAACCATATCGCCAACTGTTCCCCAGATGCTGGCGAGATTTATATTTCGACCGACAGTGAAACGGGCGACACCTATGTGCAATGGATTGAATCAGGAATCAACGGCTACGGTCCCACCTTGCAGCGACTCACATTCGACGGCACTCCGCAATGGGGCACCGAGGGCATCCGTATCACCGGACATAATTTCTACTCCTATTCGGAAGGCATTGCCATGACCACCACTTCCGACCATGCTGTGGTGAGTTGCTTTGCCACCGCTCAAGACCAAACTGTGGCCGTTAAAATCGACTCCAACGGCACTTACACATGGGGAGCGCAAGGCATCGCACTTTTCAACAACAATGCCTTCTCTCGTGCCGAGCTGGTCGCCGGCAATGACGGAGGCGTATGGGCACTGGGTTACGACTACCAGCGGCTTTACTTGCAGTACATCAACGCTGATGGCACACTCAACCCCTGCATCACCGTTGACGGTGGCAACTACAATGTGAGATATGGAAAACTTACCCTTGGTCCCGAGAACACTGTTTTCCTCACCTATGAGAAAGTTTCTTCAAACGTTGGATTGTACGCTGACAAAGAGATTTATGTTATCGGATATTCCCCTAATGGCACACAAATGGGACCTGCCGTCAAGCTAATGTCAATGCAATCTTTTCAAGTCACCTATCTCCACTATGCGATACCCGACGGCATGGGTGGCGGATATGCTTACATTTGGCATCCGGGCATTGGCAACGCCTTCAACACCTATGTTTTTCATTACAATGGTGACGGATTATCTACGATTGACGGACAAAACGGAATTCCCGTTCACTCCTCAGACCCTTCGAATTATTATGTCGAGGCCTACGGCACCGTAGATCCTGTCAGCCACGACCTCATTATCGGTTATGAGCAGACCGATGCCGTTTCACAAAGCCAATCGAGAGTTTATGTCAATCGCATCACCCCGACTGGCACAAAAGTCTGGGGCGAGGGCATTTTAGTGGCCGATAATGTAGGTGTCAGTTATTCAAACATCATGGTGGATGCTTTTGAAGACGGTAGCGGTTTTTCTGTGATTTATAAGAAAAGCAGTGGCAATAATTCCTATACTTCAACTGTTGAGGCAGTAGGTATGGATATGAATGGCAATATTCTATGGACCAAAACATTAAGTTCCACCCAATACGATCGCACTGTTAGCAGAAACACCGCAGGATTCCACCTCGGACAAAACATCGTGGCTTGGGTCAACAGCGCCAATGGCGGATTGTACGCCCAAAACATCTTGTCCGATGGCACTATGGGCATACTTGTTCCTGACGACACCGGAATCGAGGAATGGACCAATGACGCTGTCGTAACCGTCATACAAGTGTTCAACATATTAGGACAACCTCTAAAGGTCAACGACTTGAAAGAACTAAGCACCGGCATCTACATTCTTCAGGGCATGACCGAGGATGGACAATTAGTAAATAAAAAAGTGTTAATCAACAAGAAATGACAATCGCTGAATTTATGCAGCGATAAAGGGAGAGTACTTATCTTAGCCCCAAACGCTCTATTATGGATATCGTTCTAATCATACTGGGTGCCCTTTGTCTGCTGGTCGGACTGGTGGGCTGTATTTTGCCCATTTTGCCGGGCGTGCCGCTGGCGTATGGCGGAATGTGGCTTCTTCATGCCACAAGCAAGGTGCAGTTCAGTTGGCGCTTCCTGCTAATATGGGGAATCGTAACCACCGTAGTGCAGATTCTTGATGCCGTGGTCCCCGTATGGGGCACTAAGGTGATGGGCGGTTCCAAGGCAGGTGTGTGGGGCAGCACCTTGGGACTGGTCGCGGGACTCTTTTTCGGCCCCTGGGGCATAGTGCTCGGTCCTTTTGTCGGTGCTGTACTTGGAGAACTGATGTCCAACCGGAACGAGAACGACATGTCGTTAGGGCAGGCGTTGAAAGCAGGTTCCGGTGCGTTTGTCGGACTGATGACCGGCACCGTGCTGAAACTGATCTGCGTGGGGCTGATGATCTACTATTTTGTGGCAGCATTGGTTTAAACATCTTTCCAAGAACATCTTCGGTGTGTGGAAATTTGTTATTTTTGCACATTCTTAATTGAACGACTCTATTCTGAACAGACCATGCAACTCTCCGTCAGCCACAAGGAAATCTGGCAAATCACATACCCTATCATTTTCGGCAATTTGGCACAGACCCTTATCGTGTTGGTGAACACCATTTTTCTCGGGCATGTAGGCAATGCCGAACTTGGGGCCGCCATGATGGCTGGATTGTATTACCTCGTTTTCACAACCATCACGCAAGGATTTGCCGTTGGCGTGCAAATCATGGTGGCACGACGGCTTGGCGAGGGCAATATCGCCAAAATAGGTAAGATTTTCGAGCATGGACTCTATTTTTCCCTACTGCTCGGGCTATTCTTGCTCATTGTACTCGGCTCATGCACCGACTGGCTGTTCTCACGCATCATTACCTCCCCAAATATACGTGTTTCAGCACTTGAGTTCATGCACTTTCGGCAATGGGGCATCCTCTTTGTCAGTATCAATTTCCTGTTCCGTTCACTCTACATTGGGCTCTCCAACACCAAAATCATCACCCTCACCACCATAATGATGGCTTTTGTGAACATCTTCTTCGACTATGCGCTGATTTTCGGACATTTCGGACTGCCCGAAATGGGGGTTGCTGGCGCTGGCCTATCCTCCGTTTTGTCGGAAGCCACCGCATTTGTCACCTTTTTTGCCTACACCTTGCTGAAACTGCCCTATAAGGAGTATCGTTTGTTCTCTTTTCAAAAATTTGACATCGGATTGCTGAAATCAGTGCTTCGGATTTCCATCCCTACCATGTTCCAACGGCTCATCTCTTTCGGAAGCTGGTTCTTGTTTTTTGCCATGATTGAGCATCTTGGGGAAGAGCCGATGGCCATTTCCGGTATTGTGCGCAGCGTTTATATGCTCTGTACTCTTTCGGTTTTTGCCTACAGCGCCACCGCCAACACAGTGACCAGCCGACTCTTGGGGGCAGGAAAGGCGACAGAGATTCCGCAAACCTTATTACGGATTCTCAAAATGTCGGTCCTCACTCTACTCCCCATTCTGCTGTTTTTCACTCTGTTCCCACGCGAAGTAGCCTCCATATATACTAACGATGCCACTCTCGCCACGCAATCGGTGCCTGTACTATACACTATTTATGTAGGTGCCCTTATTATGGCTGCTGCCATGATTTATTTCGAGTTTGTATCCGGCACTGGCAACACGTTCATAGCCCTAATCATGGAAACCGGAGTGCTGCTGTTTTACATCGTTTTCATTTATCTCGCCACCACGGTGTTCCGCTTTCACATACGCTGGGTATGGTGCTCCGAATGGGTGTATAGTTCCTTGATTCTCATCGCCTCCATCGTCTTTCTGAAATGGCATCCCTGGGCCAGAGACACACGCTCTAAAAATCTATGATAATCCTCCATCATCTTTGATGCGGCGTTTCAATGCTTCTAGTACACGAAACTCATTCTTGAATAATCGTTGCGTCCCCAAAGATGTTGACCACTCCATGTCCTCTGCGCTGAACTTTAGCGATACCCGTAACCGTAGCCACTATCCGCCCTGTTCCCGCCAAAGAGACAATGGCCCGCTGGGCTGTCAGTTCCAGGGCATCCACATTGCCCACACCAACACAAGAAATTTTCAATTCTTGTGTTGAACCTTTCAACTCCACAGCTCCCGCTCCTTCGTTTTCAATTTTCAACTCATTCACATAACACTCACCCATGACACTGCCATTGCCTCTGTTATTTACATGAATAGAGGTATAGGCATCCACCGCATTGTAGCGCGCAAACGCGAAGTCCACACTTCCACCTCCTGAATTATCAATCAACAGAAGGGTTCCCGTCAAATCACCGAGCGACAGTCCGCCCAATCCGGCATTATGCGCTTCAACCAAGACTGGTGCATACACCAAGATCACATATTTCTCATCTTTGTTTGGCACCAGCATCTCATCCAAAGAAATATACAACATGCCGTCGCGCACCTCTGTTTTAAGTCCCTGCACCAAACGCTCCTCCATATTTATAAACACCTTATACTCATTGCTTTGAGCATAACTGATTTTCAATGGGGATTCATTGGTGACGGAATTGAACGATGGCATCACCCGTTTTTGAGTTACGGATATCGCATGTAACGAAAACACAAGCAGATTAAACGCCATTCCAAGCATCAGGGAACGAATTATATTTTTCATCTTGAAAGGATTAAAATTATTAATGAATTAAAAAGCATAGTTAACGAGAGCGGGCGGATTCACCAGATTATGATTGCAAAGATATATATTTTTCATAAAACAGGAGACGCGCCAAAGCGCGTCTCCCAAACCCTTTCATTATTCATTTTGAAACATGGTATATCAAAAAGCGACCTTGGTCGCATAGCATCCTCTTTAACGGAACAAATAAGAAAGTGGAGCAAGATTCAAACCTTATCCATAGTGCAGGGCTCGACTCCCCTTAAGACGAATAAGGAAGAACAAGCCCCACCTAAAGTATTGGCAATTACCATACAATAAGATGAGCGTTCTTCTCATATTCCGGTCTTAATTATGCGAGTTGTCGAGGTTCACACTATCGGAATAAGCGAAAATGCGCTTTCAAATATGTCTGTTGCTGTTTTATCATTCAAACAGCGTTGCAAAGATAGTAAAAAATGATTCAAAGGCGTTTTTTTTTATTTTTGCAAACTTAAAAAAATCAAGATTCAAAGACCAACTAACAACACCCTATCACCGATGTCCACACCTGAAACCGCCGTACTTCTTGCCGTATCCACGCCCAACATATCCGAAGAGAAAACCCGTGAATATTTGGACGAGCTTGCCTTTTTGGTTGACACCGCCGGCGGCGAGGCCGTGAAACAGTTCACACAAAATTTGCAGCATCCTGATTCACGCACCTATATGGGTTCCGGAAAAATCAAGGAGGTGGCGGAATATGTGCATGAGAACGGCATAGACTTCGCTGTGGTGGACGATGAGTTGTCTCCCTCGCAGCAGCGCAACATCGAAGGCCTTTTGGGGTGTCGCGTGATGGACCGCACGCACTTGATTCTGGACATCTTCGCCAAGCGCGCGCAGACCGCCCATGCTAAAGTGCAGGTGGAATTGGCGCAATACAAGTACCTTCTGCCCCGACTGACGGGCATGTGGACCCACTTGGAAAAACAGCGCGGCGGCATCGGCATGAGGGGACCTGGCGAGAAGGAAATCGAGACTGACCGACGGATTATCCGCAATCGTATCTCATTGTTGGAAAAGAAGTTGAAAGACATTGACCGGCAGAAGGCCACCCAGCGCGGGCACCGAGACAAGTTCGTGCGCGTGGCGCTGGTGGGCTACACCAATGTGGGCAAATCCACCATCATGAACATGCTCAGCAATGCGGAGGTATTTGCCGAGAACAAGCTGTTTGCCACCTTGGACACCACCGTGCGCAAGGTCGTCTTCGGAAACTTGCCATTTCTGCTCTCCGACACGGTGGGTTTCATCCGCAAATTGCCGCACAGTTTGGTGGAGTCCTTCAAATCCACATTGGACGAAATCCGCGAAACCGACCTGCTGCTGCATGTGGTCGATATCAGCCATCCGGATTTCGAGGAGCACATCGCCGTGGTGAACCAGACGCTGGCTGAAATCAACGCCGCCAACAAACCCATGATTATCATTTTCAACAAGATAGACCAATACACCTGGGTGGAGAAAGATCCCGAAGATTTAACGCCCAAAGGCAAGGAAAACATCACCCTGGAAGAATTGAAGGCCACTTGGATGGCCAAGAGCGCCCACAAAACCTTTTTCATCTCCGCCAAGACTAAAGAGAATGTGAACGAGATGAAAGACATGCTCTACGAGGAAATCAAGAAACTGCACATCCAGATTTACCCATACAATAATTTTTTGTATTGATATTCCAAAGTTATATCCTCTGGTTGACGGGGTGAGGATAGGAAAAATCCATCACGCCTCCGTCTGCAATGCCTTTTTCTCTTCGGCGGTTAGGCGTCGCTCCACTTTCTTCACATCCTCGGCCGGCGGAAGACTCTCGGGAACAATCCCACGTTTCACCAGCATCTGACGTACGGCCGTGTTGTTGTCAACATGCTCCTGCGAGATGTTAGTCTCCCCATGCAAATCCTTTGTCTGCACGTTTACACTGGTCATTTCGGCGGCAAAATCCTTGGCCTTGATACTAATTGTCGGAAGGAAATCCGCAAGTGGTCTGTTTTTGGGAACATTCATTTTCCGTTTCAAAGTGGTGGTTCCCAGCCGAAAAAGCGCCTGATCCCCTTTTGAACGTATGACAGCGAAACTCTTGTCATCAATACCACGCTCGTACAAAATGCCAGACAACTTCTTTTCAGTTTCCTGCAATTTTGCACGCGCCTTTACCCGTTCCACTTCCAATAGCCGCTGTTCAATTAATTCGGCGCGGCGCGTCTGCACGGCAAAGTAGGTTTGTGCAAAGGCAATCTGCGGTTTTCGAGGATCCCCGTTTTGTGCAATCAAATAACACGCATAACGTGTAAGCAACATGTCATCTACCTCTCTGACAGCACCTTTGGGGAGCTCTATCATTTTGCTGACGTCAGCAAAATGATAAAAAATGGGTTGCCCTGCATTCTGACATGCTTCCTTGGCTTTGTCAACGACATTGGTGAAATTGCGCCATTGCGTATAACCCAGTAATGTGGAAAGTTCGCGTGCACTCCAACATTCAATGCCGTTAGTTTCACATGCGACCTGCTCAAAATTTTCAAATAAAGCCAAAATTTCTTCTTTTTTCATGATTTTTTTGTTTTAATGAGTGAATAAATATGTTTTCAAAATCTCGCCAACCCTACAATACATCACGCTTTCAGATTGATGAGGCAAATATCGTAAAAAATTTCACCACCTCTCTTGCATATTTAAAAAATATTTTGTTACTTTGCAGCGTAAAGTACTTTTTAAAAGATATGAATAAGAACGATGTATTGGAAAACCTCCGGGATATCAAACAGATGATGGAGAAATCATCTCGTTTTCAAGCTATTAACGGAGTGTCAATTATCATAGTCGGGATTTATGCCTGCATCGCATCTGCTGTTGCTTGCTACCTGATAGGAGGCGCTGACTGGTTGCCTTTTCTTCCAAAAAACGACCAAATACTCCATTTGAACACTCCCACACGCATCCGATGGGCCGTGATTCTGGCCGCAGGCCTGTTCCTGCTCTCCTTCTTCACCGTGACGGCGATGGCCCATGCCAAAGCCAAACGTCACCAGTTGCGGTTTGAGGTTAACAAGCGCTTGCTGCAAATGATTTTCAACTTCCTGCTCCCACTCGGCGTGGGTGCAGTACTCTGTACAGCCCTTATACTCCAAGGCCATTACGGACTAACCTCATCCGTGATGCTACTTTTCTACGGTCTGGCTCTCGTCAATTGCCAACATTATACCTACCCATCTTTGCGTTTCCTCGGCTATGGTGAAATCCTCTTAGGCATCATTGACTGTTTCTCCATCCACCACGCTCTCCTCTTCTGGTTCCTTGGATTCGGCGTGCTGCATATCCTCTTTGGCATTCTCTACACCCTTAAATACGACAGAAAAAAGTGATTGACGAATTGAACGGCTTCAACAAAGCCTTCGAAAGCAAGGCACGCCTTGGCATCATGTCTATCCTGATGGCCAATGAGTCGGCTGACTTCACCACACTGAAGTCACTGCTCGGGCTTACGGACGGCAATTTGGCCGGCCATACCCGCAATCTGGAGGAACTGGGCTTTATCCAATCTGAAAAACGATTCATCGGTCGCAAGCCCAATACCACATTCTCTATTACAGAAGCCGGCCGTTCCGCCTTCACCGCTCATATAGCGGCCCTGGAGACTTTTTTGAAAAACAATTCATAACCTCTTTTTTTTATTTTATTACTTTATATTATAAAGTACTTTAAAATACAGTTAATGTAAACACAAAACATTTAAAATTACATCATTATGGAAGAAATTACCCCAAAAACCGCTCCAAGAAACAACATGCGTCTTGGTTTGAAGCTCTTAATCATCATTGGCATCAGCGTATTGTTGCTCATTCCGCAATTTCTCATTATGAATCTTGTTACTGAACGGCAGAGTACCCGCAACGATGCAAAAAGGGAACTGGCCAAAAGCTGGGGCATGGACCAGCATATAGAAGGTCCGGCCATTGTCATTCCCGTCAAGGAAAAACAACTCTATCTTTTTCCGGAATCGTTAGATGTCTCGGGTAACATCCAATCGCAGACTCTCAAACGCGGCATTTTTGAATACAGCGTTTATAATGCGCCCATCAAAATATCCGGAACATTCAAGTGTCCAAAAGAGCTTCTTAAGAGGGGTATTTCACAAAATGCCTGTGAAAAAAGTTTCCTTTTTATCGGACTGGGCGACTTGCGAGGTCTTTCGGAAAATGTAACGATAAAACTGAACGGTATATCGTGCCAGGCAGAACCAGCTTCATCTTTCGCAGAATCCCCTTCCATAAATGGATTGGTATGTGCCTTTAATCTTAGCACTCTGCTTAATGGCGACACGGTACTTTTTGAAATCACGCTTCCCATCAAGGGTATCGATGGACTATACCTTGCCCCGGTGGGCAACTCTACCTCCGTTTCACTAACCTCCGACTGGGGAGATCCCAGTTTCCAGGGCAATTTCCTGCCCACACAACGCGAAGTCAGCGACAACGGATTCAAAGCCGTTTGGAAAGTGATGGCACTTAACCGTGACTATGGCCAAATTGCAACAGTAGCATCAGATTCCTACCGTTGGCAGGCCATGATGGAAGGATCAGAACTTGGTGTTAATCTTTGCATCCCAGTGGACCAGTACCAGCAGACCACCCGCACGGTGAAATATGCCATCCTGATTATTATCCTCACTTTTGCGGTAGTCTTTTTCGTGGAAGTACGACGCAAAACCAATGTTCACATCGTACAATACATCCTCATCGGCATTGCCTTGCTTCTGTTCTACACCTTGCTGCTTTCATTTTCGGAGCACCTCCTATTTGCAATATCATACGCCATTGCCGCATTGATGACAATCGGGCTGATTACGGTATTTATGGCTGCCATTCTCAAAGACAAGAAAACAGCATTGGTGGTCGGTGGACTGCTGACATTGCTCTACATTTTCATTTTCGTGCTTTTACAACTGGAAAGCTATGCACTTCTGGCTGGTAGTCTTGGCCTCTTTGTCATACTTGCTGCCACGATGTACGCCACTGTGAAGATTCGACGCCAGAGGTCTTAACGCCCTCTGGACGGGGTGTGCCCAAACGGACAGCTCTCGTCCTCCTGCACTCCCGACTTATTAACAATTTGACCCCAGTTCGCCGCAACCCCTTATCTTAAAATGGTTTCCAATGTGTATAAAATTTAAAGCGTTTTTTTCTAAAAATCGCCTCTAAAAATGTACTTTTGCAACCGGATTCAGGTTCCGAAAGGATCAAAAGGGAATCCTGTGAAAATCAGGAGCTATTCCCGTAGCTGTCAGCCCTTTACAACTTTCCGGCACCCAAGTCACTGACAACTTTTTGTTGTTGGGAAGACGCCGGGAGGCAGGACAAGCCAGAAGACCTGCCTGAATCTGCCAGTTAGTAGCTTTCGGGACAAAAGCGCACCTGTCCGCAAGGATATCCGTATTCCTGATAAGTTGCTGTTTTTTAATAACAACTTAACCAACCAAACCAAACCTATGATTGAAGACACCTACATTATCAAACGAAACGGCAAACGGGAGCCCTTTTCCATGGAGAAAATCCGCAATGCCGTCACTAAGGCATTTGTGTCCGTCGGTTCGTTCCCGTCGCAAGAGGACATGATCAACATCCTGGGCCGCCTCTCCATTCACGACGGCATCGCTGTGGAGGAGATCCAGAACCAGGTGGAGAAGTCGCTGATGGCCGAGCGCTACTACGAAGTGGCCAAGTCCTATATCCTTTACCGCCAAAAACACTATGAAGACCGCGAAGTGAAGGACAAACTGGACTTCCTCATCAACTACTGCAACGCCAAGAACGCCGCCACCGGCAGCAAATACGATGCAAACGCCAATGTGGAGAAGAAGAACATCGCCACGCTCATCGGCGAGCTGCCCAAGTCGAGTTTCATCCGCCTCAACCGTCGTATGCTCTGCGACCGCATCAAAGAAATGTTCGGCAAAGAGGTGTCTGACAAATACTTATACCTGCTCAATCATCATTTTATCTATAAAAATGATGAGACGAGTATCGCCAATTACTGCGCCAGCATCACCATGTACCCATGGTTGCTCAACGGCACGCAAAGCATTGGCGGCAACGCTACCAAACCCACTAACCTGAAATCCTTCTGCGGCGGCTTCATCAACATGGTGTTCATGGTGTCCAGCATGTTGAGCGGCGCGTGCGCAACCCCCGAGTTCCTGATGTACCTCAACTACTTCATCGAACAGGAATACGGCACTGACTACTACAAGAATCCGGATAAGATTGTGGACCTTTCCAGCAAGCAGCGCACCATTGACAAGATGATCACCGACTGTTTCCAACAGGTGGTCTATTCCATCAACCAACCCACGGGTGCGCGCAATTTCCAATCCGTGTTCTGGAACATTTCCTACTACGACAAATACTATTTCCAGAGTTTGTTCGGCGAGTTCCGCTTCCCCGACGGCAGCCAACCCCACTGGGAATCTGTAAGTTGGCTGCAGAAACGCTTCATGCGCTGGTTCAACCAGGAACGCACCCGCGCCGTACTCACCTTCCCGGTGGAGACCATGGCGCTGCTTTCCGAGAACGGCGACATCAAAGACAAGGAATACGCCGACTTCACCGCGGAAATGTACGCCGAAGGCCACTCCTTCTTCACCTATGTGAGCGACAACGCCGACTCCTTGAGCAGCTGCTGTCGCTTGCGCAACGAGATCAAGGACAATGGTTTCAGCTACACCTTGGGCGCCGGCGGCGTGTCCACCGGCTCCAAGAGCGTGCTCACCATCAACCTCAACCGCTGTATCCAGCAAGCACGCCGCCTGGATATCCCCTACTTGCAATATCTGGAAGACATCATTGACCTTACCCACAAGGTGCAGATGGCCTACAACGAGAACCTCAAGTATCTGCTGGAGAAAGGTATGCTGCCTTTGTTTGACGCCGGTTTCATCGCCATCAACCGCCAATACCTCACCATCGGTATCAACGGTCTGGTGGAGGCCGCCGAGTTTGAAGGCATCACCATCAACGACAACAAAGAATACCAGAAATTTGTGGAAGGCATCTTAGGCCTCATTGAGAAATACAACAAGAAATACAGCAAGAAGGGACTGCTCTTCAACTGCGAGATGATTCCCGCCGAGAATGTGGGCGTGAAACATGCCAAATGGGACCGTGAGGACGGTTACAAGGTGCCGCGCGACTGCTACAACAGCTATTTCTACATCGTGGAAGACGACTCTTTAGACATCATCGACAAGTTCAAACTGCACGGCCGCAACTACATCACACACCTTACCGGCGGTTCGGCCCTGCACATGAACCTGGCCGAACATCTGTCACAAAAACAGTACCGCCAATTGCTGCGCGTGGCCGCCAAAGAGGGCTGTAACTACTTCACCTTCAACATTCCCAACACACTCTGCAACGACTGCGGACATATCGACAAACGCTATCTGAAAGAGTGTCCCCACTGCCATAGCAAGAATGTGGACTACCTTACCCGCATCATCGGATACATGAAACGCGTGAGCAACTTCTCGCACGCACGTCAGGAAGAAGCCGCGAAGAGATACTACGCAAAGGCGGATAGCGAATTAAACTAAACGATAATTGACAACATCGTGTTTTGGGTAGGGGCGCAATGCATTGCGCCCCTACCCCATATAAAACTCAGAACCATTGCTAAAATACTACAATTACGACATTGTTTTCCAGGAGATCCCGGACGAGGTGACATTGGCCATCAACATCACGCATTGCCCGAACCATTGTGAGGGATGCCATAGCCCGCATCTGCGCGAGGACATTGGTGAGGTATTGGATTTTGATGCCTTGGACCGGTTGTTGGCGCGCTACGCCGACAACATCACCTGCGTGTGCTTCATGGGTGGCGACCGCGATGTTGCCTGCATTGAGAATCTTGCAAAACATGTTCGTGAAAAGACAGGGTTGCTTACCGGCTGGTACTCCGGCCGCAATGAGATGCCACCCCACCCCATGTTGTTCGATTTCGTGAAATTGGGACCCTACATCCCCGAAAAGGGCAGTCTGAAGCAAAGGACCACGAACCAGCGGCTCTACCGCCGCAATGGGGAAGACTGGGAAGATATTACGGAAAGATTCTGGAAAAGGGGGAGCTAATTCTCCACACGGCTTCGCATTTCACCCTTATACACTTGCGTGACAATCTCATCGCCAGGTTTCAATTTTGAGGCATCAGACACCGCCTTGCCCTTGAACCGGGTGATACTGTATCCGCGTTTCAGGATGTTGTCCGGATGCAACAACTGGATTTTCTCCTCCACATTCCCAATCCGCTCATGCAGTCTTGAGAAATAAAGCGGCACCAGTGTCCTCATTTTCTCCGACAATTGAATAACCGCGTCTCTCGAGCCGCTCATCTGGTTTTTACCCAAACGTGCCACATCCGCGGCCATATTCAACAGATATGTGCGCTGGAGCATAACCAGTTCCTTTGTTTTCAAGACGATATCCTGCGACATCTGGGTCAGTTTTTCATCAAACCGCTGGAAATAGCCAATTAAGGCGAACGCCACATCTGTGGGCGTGATATTATAAGTGTGCGCCACCATGTCGGTGACACTGAGATTGGTGGAGTGTCCAATGCCCGTTAGCACGGGTAACGGGAAGGTGGCCACACAACTGGCCATCTCATATTCGTCGTAGCAACTGAGCCCCACATCGCCCCCGCCGCCGCGCACGATCACCACACAATCAAATTCCTGTTGCCGCAACTTAATCTCCGCCAAACGACCCGTGATGCCCACGATGGCCTTATCGCCTTGTAGGATGGACGGAAATAACTCTGTTTCAAACTTATAGCCATACCGGTTACTGTTCAGCGTCGTGATAAAATCGCTGTATCCCTTGCTGGTTTCCACCGAAATGATTGCAATGCGTTTGGGAAGCAGCGGCATCTCCAAATTTTTGTTATGGGCAAAAATGCCCTCTTTTTTCAAACGCGCGATAACCGCATTGCGGTTTTTCACCATCTCGCCCAGCGTATAGGTTGGCTCGATATCCTGAATATGCAGCGCCAAACCATGCTTGGGACTGAACTCTATGCTGGCCAAACACAAAATGCTGATGTTCTCTTTCAGCGGGTTGCCGGTTATCTGGACAAAACGGTCGTTGATGCGCTGGTAATTGGCAGACCATATAATGGCGCGCATCTCCGCCTTGATGGTGTTACCCTCCTTCTCCACCAGCTCCGGATAACAATGGCCGCTGTGCGGATAGAAATTGAGTTTCAGTATCTCGGCCTTGATGAAATAGGGTTGTGGATAGGTTCTCTCCACCACCTTATGCAAACTGAAAGCAATCTCAGAAAGCGTATAAACCGGGTGGTCGTGGAAAGTCTCGCGCGTGCTGTTTGGGGTTGGTGTGTTTAGCATGGTAAAAGGAACAAACATTGGCCATTAGCCATTGGCAGAAAACTGCCAACAACCAACGGCCAATGGTCAACACTTAATAGTAGTAGGCAATTATTTCTGTTTCAGAATATCGCGTATTTCGGTAAGAAGAACTTCCTCCTTGGTTGGTTCTGGAGCAGGAGCCGGAGCTTCTTCCTCTTTCTTCTTGGCCAAAGAAGTGGCTTTGTTGATCAGCTTGATGACGCCGAAGATACACAGGGCCACGATAAGGAAGTCAACGGTTGTCTGGATAAAGTTACCATAGTTGAGCGTTACGGCTTCTTTGATAACCTCACCACCTTCGCCCAATTTCGGGGCGCGGAGCGTGGCGGAAAGGGTCGTGAAATCCACATTACCGATCAGAGCGCCAACCAGCGGCATCAGAAGGTCGTTCACCAGAGAGGTGACAATCTTGCCGAATGCGCCACCGATAATCACACCGATAGCCATGTCCATAACATTGCCCTTCATGGCAAAATCCTTGAATTCTTGTAAAAACTTTTTCATAGCAGCAAAGGTTTTAGTTAATAATGTATTGAAAGCGCAAAAGTACAAAAAAAGAGTTATCTTTGCACGCAATAAAAAATTTCTATGAAAATCTCAAGTAACCCTGTAACCATGTCGGCGCCCGCCGAACGAATCTTCTCCATACTGGTCGGATTCGCCCACCTGGACCATGCGCCGGCCATCCCGCAAGTGACCAACTGGACTACGCTGGAAGACGGCTGCCAATTCACCGTTGCCGGCATGATCACCTGCAGCATGCGCCTCACCGAGCAATGCCCTTTTTCGCATCTTGTCTATGAGATCAGCAGTGACAAAGGGATTTCGGCCAAGGCCACTTTCCATATTGAAGAGGCGGGAGGTGCCCGCCAAGTAAGCATTGAAGCCGATGCGGATGCGCCCATCTTCCTGCAACCCATGATCAAGAAACCACTGGAGCAGGCCATGAACAAAGGGCTCGAGAAACTGAAAGAAATGACGGAAAGGATTTAGCATGGAAGATAACAATATTATTCGGACTGAAGGTTTGACAAAGAAATACAAGAACCGCACAGTTGTGAACGAAGTGTCGGTCAATTTCCACCAAGGGGAGATTGTCGGTCTTTTAGGTCCCAACGGTGCCGGAAAGACCACCTCTTTCTATATGATTGTAGGTTTGATAAAACCATTTGCCGGCAAGATATTCCTCAACGATCAGGACATCACTGAACTGCCCATGTACAAGCGCGCGCAGATGGGAATCGCATACCTGCCTCAAGAGGCGTCTGTCTTCCGCCATCTCACCGTGGAGGAGAACATCAAGGCCATCCTCCAGTTCAGTGGCAAAAGCAAGGAGGAGCAGCGCGACAAGCTGGAGAGTCTGATTTCGGAATTCAACATCCAGAAAGTGCGCCACAACAAGGGCAACAACCTGTCGGGTGGCGAGCGCCGGAGAACGGAGATTGCCCGCTGTCTGGCCTCTGATCCCAAATTCATCCTGTTGGACGAGCCCTTTGCCGGTGTGGACCCCATCGCCGTAGAAGATATTCAAGGCATTGTAGCCAAGCTTAAAGACAAGAATATAGGCATTGTGATCACGGACCATAATGTGCATGAGACTTTGTCTATCACCGACCGCGCCTACCTGCTCTACGAGGGCAAGGTGCTCAAATCGGGCACAGCGGAGGAACTGGCCGCCGACCCCATGGTGAAAAAAGTGTATCTGGGATCCAACTTCGAGCTTCGCAAATAATGTAATGGGCGGCCTTTGTGCCGACAATCAATAAAAAAGGCGGGTACACCCCGCCTTTAACGAAAAGAGGCGGTCTGCAGACCGCCTCTATCTTATTATTTGAATTTCAACTGATTCTTATCTTTATCAATTGTAAAGTCACCCCACGCCTCACGAATGAAACCATCACCAATCACAAATGGCGCGGCAAGACCTTTCTTCACGATGACCTTCACATTCTCCTCATAGTCGTCACCCACACGGAGTTCCTCCAGATAGAGAACTGAATTTTCAATGATGCTACCGTCTTCCTGCTTAATGGCACCGGCCTTGTCTTCAAAGTCATTCACATTGATGATACTTTCTTTTAAGAAGCGGGTCGCATCGATGTAGTTCATGAAGATTTCTTCGGAATTATTACCAATCACAAAATTCATGGATTTGTTGTTGGCAAAACAGGTACCAACCACATCATCTCCGTTAATCGTTACAGGCACTGTGCGCTGTTGGATAACGGCAATCGTGTTGGCGCCACCCACGGTTCCAATCGTGTCATCGTGCGGCACATAGTCGTCACGCAGGATCAGGAATTCCGTACGACGGTTCAGGGCGTGTGCGGCTTCCTTCTCATTCTTCGTAGGTTGTGACTCGCAGAACTCCTCGGTCAGGTATGTGCCTTTCGGGAAGAAGTAGCGTTTGCCATTGTAGGTGGAATACATGTCTTTCTCCAATCTACGAGGAACACGCTCGCCATATCCTTTCGGAACGATACGGTCGGCGGCAATACCCTTGGAAATCAGGAAATCGACACAGGACTGCGCACGGTTCTGGGACAAAATATCGTTTTTCTCTTCCGTATCACGGGAGTCAGTATGGGAGCGCAACTCAATCACGATGGTCGGGTTCTTGACCATAATATTATACAAGTACATCAAAGAGTCCTGATATTGCGGTTTCAGATCCCATTTTGCCAGATCATACAGAATTTCAGGAAGCAGAATCGGATCCTTGGGAATAGGTTCAAGGGTGAAGTCCTGTGTGAAGTCCGTATTCTCCATAATGCCAATGGTTGTGATTTTGGCCGTGTTACCGCTTTCCCAGTAACCTTTCTTTGCCACCTTGATATCGTATGTGGTCGCACCCAAAATCTTGGCCTTGTCAAAATGATAATAACCTTTCACATCCGTGGTTGTCTTATAGGATGTTCCATCCGAACCCACGATTTCCACATCCACAGCATCCATATACTGACCGTTGTTCTTATCACGGATTCTACCGGAAAGCGTATAAACGATCGGACGGAGCAGGAAATAATAGATGTCATCGCCACCTTTACCGCCAGGACGGTTGGATGAGAAATAGCCCTTCGCCATGTACGGGGACTGTGACTGGGGATCAATTGCCTCATTCTCATCGAACATGATACCGATATCATCACCGGAAGAGTTGATCGGTGACATCATATTCTCGGCAGCGCCGAAGTTGCCGTCTTTATCGACACGAGACATGAAAATGTCAAGTCCGCCCATGCCCGGATGGCCGTCAGAAGAGAAATAGAACTCCTGATCGTTGCGCAAGCAGGGGAACACTTCCTGTCCGGCGGTGTTCACATTCTTGCCCAAATTGGTGATATTGGAGAATTTGGCTGATTTCTTGGCACGGGTTGCCCTATAAATGTCGTAACCACCTTCGCCGCCCGGCATATTGGAAGCGAAATAGATGGTCAACTCATCGTCGCTAATGAACGGATGCACATAGTTGTATGCGGAGTCGCCCAAGAACACCAGTTCGGGCTCGCCCCAGGAATTGCCTTTCTTCAAAGATTTGTAGATATAGCAACCTTGCACTTTCTTCTTGTCTTGCGGACATTTGGTGAAATACAACACCGTACCTTTACGGTTGCAACTGGCCTCACCTTCGTTCACGCCAGAGTTCAAAACACCACCCTCGTCGTAGGATTTAACCGGAGACCATTCACCAGGCCAATCCGTATTCTTGCTTTTCGGTTTGTTCGTCACATAAATATCAGAAAAAGAAACGCCTGTCCATTGGTCAGTGCCTTTTCCTGTGGAACCTTCGCGGTTGGATGTGAAGATAATGGAGTTGCGTTTCTCGTTATTACCCCAACGCGGCGCCCACTCATCCTCACGGGTGTTGAATTTCTTCAAATTCTCCACCTCATATCGGGTAGCGTTCTCGGTCCACATTTTGGCATTCTGGCAACCTAAGATGGCCGTATCCGCACGCGGGTCATCCGTAGCGCGTTTCTTAAACTTGTTGTAATAGGCCAACGCCTGATCATATTCACCTCTGAGGTTATAGATGTTGCCCAGATGGTACAGAATGATGGGGTTGTCCTTCTGATAGTTCTTCTTTTCCAAACGGAGATATTGCTGTTCGGCTTTCTTCAGGTCGCCCATGATACGATAGCACTCGGCGATACGAAATGTGGCACGCTGGATTTCAACACGGTTGGAAGAAAGTTTCTTGATTCCCTTCTTATACGCTTCCAAAGACTTCTCATACTGACAATCGCGAAACAGGTTGTCCGCCTCACGCAAAATTTGGGCATTTGCTACGCAAATAGTTGCCAATGAGACAGTTAAGAATACCAGCAAGAATTTATATAACTTCATATTTTAAAATATTTTACCTTATACAAATGAGGGTGCTAAAATAAAAAAAAATCGGGATAGTTTCACTACCCCGATTAATTTTTATTTTCGGAAAAATTATTTCGTCAATTCGGCTTTAGCGCGTTTCACTTTTCCGCCGCCCATACGGATCAAGTCGTATGCCAACGGGTTGGAAACGAGGATACCGGAATAGGTACCGAAGAGGATACCCATGAACATGGCGAACACGAATCCGCGAATCACCTCACCACCGAACAGGAAGATCACCAACAAGGTCACCAATGTGGTACCAGCGGTGTTGATGTTACGACCGAGGGTCTGGTTGATGGCGTTGTTGAAGTTCTCGTAGTTGTCGCGTTTCGGATAAAGGGCGAGGTTCTCACGAACACGGTCGAAGATCACCACATTGTTGTTGATAGAGTAGCCGATCACCGTCAGGATAGCCGCAATGAAGTTCTGGTCAATTTCCATGGAGAACGGCATCACCTTGTAGAACAGGGAGAACATACCGATGGTCAGGAAAGTATCGTGGAACAATGCGAACACACCAGCGCAACCGAACTGCCAGTTCTTGAAACGGATGGCGATATAGATGAAAATCAACACCAAAGAAGCGAGCACAGCCCAGATGGCGTTGCGCAGCAACTCACGAGCCACGGTAGGTTGAATCTTCTGTGAGGATTGGATACCACGGACATCATTGGTCAAATGGGTGAAGTCATACTCAGAGAGATCTTGTTTGGTATAGAATCCCTTCAAAGCGTTGAACAATTTCTTCTCGCAGAGTTGGTCAACAGACGGGTCGTTGCTTTCGATCTGGTAGTTGGTGATGATACGGATTTGGTCATTGCTACCGAAGGTCTTCACCTCAGGATTACCGCCAAACTCTTTAGCGACGGCAGCACGCACATCCTTCGTGGTCACATCCTTGTCGAAGCGCACCACATAACAACGGCCACCAGTGAAATCGATACCCGGTTTCAAGCCCAATGTAGCGAAAGAGATAGCGGAGATAATAATCATAGCGGCAGAAAGCGCGTAGAAGATTTTTCTCTTGCTGAGGAAATCGATATGCGTATTCATGAACGCATTAATCGTCAGTTTGTTACCAACTTCGATGGTCTTGCCTTTCTTCAGTCTGGCCTCGATAATCATACGAGAAACGAGGATAGCGGTGAAGAGGGAGGAAAGGATACCGATGATCAAGGTAGTGGCGAAACCTTGGATAGGACCGGAACCGAAGATATAAAGTACGATAGCGGTAATCAAGGTGGTCACGTTACCGTCGATGATAGCGGAATAGGAGTGTTTGAAACCTTCGTCCACAGCGACGCGGATACCCTTGCCGGCGCGGACTTCCTCACGGACGCGCTCATAGATAATCACATTCGCGTCAACAGCCATACCCAATGTCAATACGATACCGGCGATACCAGGCAATGTAAGCACGGCGCCCATAGAGGCAAGCACACCAACGATGAAGAACACATTGGCGAACAGAGCCAAGTCAGCCACCAAACCGGCACGGCTATAGTAGAAGAACATGTACAGAATAACCAAGATGAAGGCGGCGAGGAAGGAGAGCAAACCGGATTTGATGGATTCCTTACCCAAGGTAGGACCCACGATTTCGGATTGGACGATGTTCACACGGGCCTCAAGGTTACCGGAGTTCAACACAGTGGCAAGGTCTTTGGCTTCTTCAATAGTGAAGTTACCGGAAATTTCGGAGTTACCGTTCGGAATCTCGGAACGCACGGTCGGAGCTGAATAAACAAACTCATCCAGCACGATAGCGATGGCGGTCAGTTTGCGGGCGCTGTTGTCAGCGGCCTCTTTGGTGATCTTGCGCCACTCGTCAGCGGCTTGGTCTTCCATAGACATATTGACCACCACGCGGTTGTTCTGGTCAACATCCTGGCGGGCCGTACGCACCACGCGCGCGCCACCGATAGTTTCGGAACTCAAAAGCGGTCCGATACGATCGTTTTTCTTCTTCAACGGATACAACGGATAGGCGTTGCCGTATTCTTTTTCAGGAGAGCCCCAGTAGAACACCACATTGTTGTCACCGAGGATCTTCTGCAATTGCGGGAGCAAGCTGTTGATCTTGGGCATGTCGGACTCTTTGAAGTAACCGATCACATAGCTGCCGGGGATAGCCACGGCTTTGCTCAGGATGGCGCCTTCGCCGACTTCTTCCACTTCATCCTCATCAACCTCCTCATCTGGAAGTTGTGCGGTGAGACTGTCGGTTGTGGCAGCGGTATCAGCAACGGCGTTCGGGTTTTCCTTCTGGTTCTTCAACTGCTGTGCCAGTTGCGCGTCGGCAACGGCAAAGCGCTGTTGGATGGAACGACCGCCCACGGCCTCGTTGTAAACCTCCCAGAATTCAAGTTTCGCAGTGCTCTTCAAAAGGTCGGTCACACGCTCGGGTTCCTTGACACCAGGAAGTTCCACGAGGATACGGCCGCCTTGCAGCAATTGGATGTTGGGCTGTGCCACACCGAAACGGTCGATACGGGTACGCAGAATCTTAAAGGTGCGGTCCACGATTTCGCCGGACTCTTTCTTGATGAAACTGATAATTTGCGCGTCGGTGGCGTTCTTGATGCCGGAACGCTCGCCAAAATAGGTGCGCAGGTTGGCATTGTTCAATTTCAAAGCAGCCTTCTGACTGTTGAAATTCTTGACAAATATATCAATGAAATCACCGCCGGTCGTCTTTTCATACTCGCTGACGGATTTTTCAAAAGTGGTCTTGAACAACGGATCTTCCGTATTGGTGGCCAAACTTTGCACCACATCCGGCATGGAGATCTCGAGGGTGACATTCATACCGCCCTTCAAGTCCAAACCCAAATTCAACTCTTTATACTTACATTTCTTGTAAGTGTTTCCCAAATACACGGTGGAATCGTTCATGTTGGTCAGATACTGACGAGTTCTGGCCTCCACAACGGAATCAATCAAATGTTTCTCCAACATCACATCACCGTTGGCCTCTTTCTTCACTTCCTCGATGGCAGCCGGGTCATTCGCAAAATTCGCGGCCTTCTTCTCCACTCTCCAGGTAACGAAGGAGAAGGAAAGACAATACAAACAAACCAGCACGAGAAGAACTGTAAAGAATAAAATTAGTCCTTTGTTTTTCATCTTTTCTTTTCTATTTATTTGATTTATAATTATTTATATATTTTTACACCTTAAAAATTCAAGGTTGCAAATATACAAAAATTGTCAATCCGTCAAATGACTGTAATAAAATATTTTGCGGGCGGGGATTTCAGACTACAGATTGTCACGGAAATCATGATGCAACGGGAGTTTCAACACATCTTTCAGCACTGAAGCCTTAACATTCAAGGTGAACCTCCAACCCTTGCGGTATCCGAACGGTATCCAATTGAAACTCATCTCCCAGCAGTGCATGTCACGGTAAACATCTATCGAGGTGTAAGACAGACTCTTCTGCACAAAATCATAACCGGTAGTGAAACCCACCCGCCACTTCCGCGTGACATTGATCTCGCCTTGCACATTCAGCGTGTGAACCATGTTATGGGTGTACTTGTTGGTATCTATCAGACGATAGTACAGAAGGTTGTCGTTGATGCCGTAGGTAAATGTGTAATTGAAGGTGAACGACCATTTCTGCCAATCCTTGTCTGTTTGCCGGTTTTGACCACTCTTTTCGTCGTTTTTCTTCTTGCGGAAGGTATTCTGGTCGATACGCCAGTTCAACGCGATGCTGAAATCGGTGGACGACAAGCGGAACAACCGGTGGTTGACCTTCCACTCGAACTGGTTCACCCGCACCCCATTGGTGTTGATGATATAGGGGTCGAACAGAAAATTGAAGGTGAGGTACAATTGTCTGAACAGCGTGCTCCGCCCGTTAATGGAGAGCCGTGACCAATTAAGCGAGTCCGCGGCAATGTTATAATTCATCGAGACATTCAGATTGTCGAAGATGGGAATCTTCTTATAGCCCGTGATGGTGTCGCGGCGCGAGCGCACTTTTATTTCCACATTATTGCCAAACGAAAGTTGCACAAGGGCCTGCGTATTACGGCTCACCGTTCCGAAAATGGCGTTGTCGTACAAGGTGTACTCCACCTCCTCGCCGGTGAACGGGTTCAGATAGCGGTCCACAATCCGCCCTGAAAGGTTGGGACGGTAGGTGAAGTTCAGCGTCGGGGTAACCACATGGCGAATGGCGTTGAGGGCGCCCTTCTTGAACATGTACATAAAGTATATCTTAGTCGTCAGGGATGAAGAGACGCTAACATCGTGCAAGGCGCCGAATCCCCTATGGAAATGCTGGTTTATCACGCCCATCATATTACCGCCCGTAGTATCAATCGTCATATCCCGGGTATAAGACTGCAAGTACCATTTCTCCACCAAAGTGGCAGTCGTGTTCCAGTTAATCAGTTTCGCGATTTTAATCGGGATGGTCAATGGAATATTGTGCATCATGCCAAAATTCATCTCATCCCATGTTTGCTTCTTCAAGAAAAGCGTATCGTAAGTGTCCACCTGGCCTGTCAGTTGCGAGGTCCACTTTAACGATATGTTGTCATACCATTTCAACGAACCCACCTTGTTTTTCTTCCGGAACGGGTAAAACTGCACCACCGACATGTTGATATCGGGAAGTTTGAGGTTCACATCGTGAGTGTTGGTGTTCTGGGAATACGAAAGGGTCGCATCCATAAAAAACACATCTTTCAGCGAGGTGGAAACATTGAGTGAGGAAGTGTACTGGTTGGAAAGATAGTCGGCCGTGGAGGTCATGTTATATTTCGAGTAATTGCTACTCACAATGTCAACATGGGCGTTGAACCGGGTGTGCGGGTGGGACTTCATATCCTGCTTGTGATCCCAATAAATCTTGTAGTCATTGGAGCAACGGTAACTGGAGTCGAGCCGGTCGCCGGTACGCGTCTGCGAGAACTGCAGATTCACTTCGCCGTTGCATTTGTACCGGAACACATAATTCGACTTGGCCTTCACCGCCCAGCTTCCACGGGTGTAAATGTCAGACGAGAGCAGCAGGTCCAGGTTGTCGCTGATGGCAAAATAAAAACCCAAATCCTGGAAATAGAAACCCAAACTGGATGATTCGCCGAAGGAGGGCATCACGAAACCGGATTTGCGCTGCGTTTCCAACGGAAAGAAGGCAAACGGGATGGCGATTGGGGTCGGCACATCCTTGAAACTCAGGTACGCCGGGCCGATAATAATTTTATCATGTTGGATAAACTTGGCTTTGGTAAAATCCACCTCATAATGCGGGTGGTCCAATTCGCAGGTGGTGTACTTGCCCTTTTTGATGAAAGCCACATTATCATCCATTTTCTTAATATGCTCACCATGCACAAAACCCTCATCCTGCGTCGTAATCACATGGGTGATCTTTCCCTTATGGGTAGTGAAGTTGTACTTGATCTCCCGGGCGCGGTATTCCGACTCGCCCTGCGCAAAGACAGGGCTTCCGCGCACAATTCCAAAAGAATCGGCCACACCGCAGGCGTACAGCTCGTTGTTGGCAAAGTCAATCTCAATGTAATCGGCACGCAGTTCCATATCCTCATATTTCACCACGGCATCGCCAAACAGGTAGGTATAGCGGCGACTGATATCATTGACGGCGGAATCCTTGGCGCTGTAAGTCACCAGGGAATTCAACGCATTGGGGGAAAGTTTCTTATGGAACACCACCGTGTCGGAGGAAAGCGAATCCGTCCTCAACGAATCTTTCGCCACCTGCGCGGGCGCTCCCGTCGCGCGCAATGGCCTACGCCCCCGAGGGGTCTGAGCATGGGAATATACACAAAACAGATTGAATATCAGAAAGATAAACAATCCGAAAAATAAAAAACGAGTTGTGTATATTTTTTTACTCAACGCTTATATATTGTATAATAATATCCTAAATTTGCACGTTTAAAAAAAAGGCAAAAATAATCAAAAAGTTTGAAAGAAATGAACTTAAAAAAACAGTTCTTATTGTGTTTGATGATAATTTTCGGTTTTGCTCCGTTATGGGGCCAGTCCAATGGCAAGACCTTCAAAGTGGTGATTGACGCCGGACACGGTGGAAATGATCCGGGTTGTCTGGGACTCACCTTAAAGGAGAAGGATGTGAATCTGGATGTGGCCTTGCGGGTTGGCAAACTGATCAGCGAGAACTGTTCCGATGTCCAGGTCATCTACACGCGCAAAACGGATGTCTTCATCGAATTATACAGAAGGGCGCAGATTGCGAACAGCAACCATGCCGACCTTTTCATATCATTCCATTGCAACGCGTCCGACAACCATTCCGGGAACGGGGTGGAGACTTATGTGATGGGTCTTGCCAAAAGCGAGGCCAATCAGGCCGTGGCCCGCAAGGAGAATGCCGCCATGCTTATGGAAAAGAACTATCAGAACAATTATGACGGCTTCAACCCCAACTCGCCAGAGTCGAATGTCATCTTCTCCCTTTATTCCTCGGCGTATCTGAACAATTCCATCTCGATGGCCAGCAAGGTGCAGAAAAACCTGGTTTCCATATCGCATCTGACAGACCGAGGGGTAAAACAGGCCGGTTACTGGGTGCTCTACAAGGTTGCCATGCCCAGCATCCTCATTGAAATGGGGTTCCTCACCAATGCCACCGACGACGCTTTCCTGTCGAAAAAGAGCAATTTGGACAAATATGCTGCCGGCATCTACAACGCATTCGCCGATTACGCATCAGGAATCACTGGCAGCAGCTACAAGAGACTCCCCATGAACGGCACTTCCACACCCGAACCCAAGAAAAATGAAAAAATTGAAAAAGTTCAAGAGCCCGAGCAGTCGGTGGCCGTGAAAGAAGAGACCGCCCAAAAACATGAAGTGGTGGAAGTGACGAAAGACATTCCCGTTCAAAAGGCCGAAACCGGGGATGACGGCGCTATTCGATTCAAGGTTCAGTTCTTCGCCTCTCCGGACAAACTCTCCAACAACGACAAACGCCTTCAGGCACTGTCAAATGTCAGTTGCTACCAGGAAAATGGTCTATGGAAATACACCACAGGAAATGAAGGCAGTTATGAGGCCGCTGCCGACATCCTGAAAGAGGTGAAAAAAACATACGGTGACGCGTTCATGGTCGCTTTTCAAGGCAATAAAAAAATATCTGTCAACGAGGCTCGCCAATTGCTGAAAAAATGATATTTTTGCAACCTTGAATATTAAAAATGAAGAACAACAAGGATAACCAACAGTATTCAGCCAAGAACATACGCAGCATGAAGGTGGCCATTTTCTGCATTGCCGCCCTCATTATTTTCTATCTAGGCGCAAACTTTCTGAAAGGACTCAATGTGTTCAGCCACAAGACATATTTTTATGCTGTGATGGAGAACATCGGCGGTCTGCACGAAAGCACGACTGTGGCAGTCAACGGATACCCGATCGGCAAGGTGACCAAAATGAAAATGCTGAGCACGGATCCTGTGCGGATTTGTGCCGAAATCATGGTCACCGAAAAGATTGACCTTCCTAAGGACTCCCGCATTGAGGTGGCGCAAAAGGATGTGCTGGGCGGTATGATTGTCAACATCATCCCCGGTTCCTCAAAAGTGATGGCGCAAAGCGGCGACACGCTGCAATCCTCACTCGCCGGCGGGCTTTTCGACGGCATTGACGGCTTGAAGGACCAGCTGGCCAGTGTCATCGCCTCCGTGGACACCATCGCCCTGGCGCTCAAATCAGCATTCCAACCCGACGACCCCGCCAACGGAGCCGCCACGCTGAAGAACACGCTCGCCAACCTTGAGACTTCCACACAGCATCTCAGCCAGATTCTCTCATCCAATGAACCGAAATTGAATGAGATGGTGACCAAACTGAACCGATTCTCCACCACCCTGGACAACGCCTCCCCACAACTCAACGCCATGATCGAGAACCTCAACAACATCTCCGATTCCGTGGCACAAAGCAACATCAAAGCCCTGTTCATGGATGCGCAACAAGCTGTCAGCAACATCAACCATGTGACCGACAAACTGGAGCGCGGCGAAGGATCTGTGGGGCAACTCATGAACAACGACTCCCTGTATAAGAACATCAACAAGGCCGTGGAAAGTCTGGACAACCTGATCTACGACCTGAAAGCCCATCCGGGCCGCTATATAAATGTATCCGTTTTCGGAAAGAAAAAAGACAAAGAATAAAACCAACAATATGTCATTAGAAATCACAGGCAAACTCATACTTAAACTGCCCATGCAGTCGGGCACCAGCGCCAGCACAGGAAAGCACTGGCAAAAGCAACAATTCGTAATTGAAACCGTGGAGCAGTATCCGCGCAAAATTTGCTCTATGCTCTGGGGCGACAAAACCGACCAGCTCAACCAATTCAACATCGGCGACATGATGAAGATATCGTTCGATGTGGAATCCAGAGAATATCAGGGCAAATGGTACACAGATGTGAAGACCTGGAAGATAGAGCACGCCACCGAGGCGATGCCCGGCATTCCGGAGCCCATGACCTACACCTCTGCCGGCACCCCACCGCACACTTCCTACACACCCCCTGCGGCCGAACCAATGGGCGCACCCGCCGACTTCATGGCTGCCGAGGACACTTTTACAGACGACGGCATGACCGACGATCTTCCGTTCTAAAACACTGGCACCATGGACACTGGCATCTGCATTTGGTCTTCCGTTGCTTTGCGCGCCGAAGCCAGTCACCGCTCCGAGATGGTATCGCAACTTCTGTTTGGCGAAACTTATACGATACTGGAAATGGTCACCGACTGGTATAAAATCCGCACTACGGATTGCGCATACGAGGGATGGCTTTACGCCAAGCAGCATTATCCATTAACAGCGGAAGAGTATGCGCTGAACATCTCCGCGCCACAATACTTTGTGCGAGACACCTTTCTTTATGTGCAAGACACCCTGAACCATATAGCAGCGCCATTGTTCATCGGTTCGCGGTTCCCTATGCCCAAAGACGGTATTTTCTCGCTGGGCAACCGCACTTATAAGGTCTGCCTGCCACAACCCACCGCCCTACCCCACCACGAAGGATTAAGCGAGCAACAGGACCTTCTGCTTGATTTCGCCTTCCATTACCTCAACGCCCCATACCTTTGGGGTGGCCGCACCCCCGCTGGCATTGACTGCTCGGGGTTCGTGCAGAATGTGTACAACAGCATAGGCATACGCCTGCCCCGCGATGCCGCCCAACAGGTGGAATTCGGTGATATTGTGGATTTTGTGGACGAAGCGCGCATTGGCGATTTGGCTTTCTTTGAAAACGAAGAGGGCTATATCATCCATGTGGGCATTGTTTGCGGTTATCACCAAATCCTCCACGCTTCTGGACATGTCCAAATCAACACGCTGGACTCCAATGGCATTTTCCGCGCCGATATGAACAAATACACACACCGGTTGCGCATCATCAAGCGCATCTTGGAATAATCCGGATTCTCTGTCATCATGAAAAAAACACTTCTCATCACTGCCGCGGTGATTGTCGGTTTAGGACTGCTCGCAGCAGGCACTGTGGGTTACATTGTTTTTGGCACGAACACCAAAAACAAAACCGAGGTCACCATCCACATTCCGCGCCACACCGATTATCTGCAACTCCTGGACTCCCTTCACAAGCATGACATCCTGCGCAGTGAAGAGACCTTTGACATGGTGGCGCATTACATGAAATACAAGACCGTCAAGGTCGGCAATTACACTATAAAACCCAAAATGAGCAACTTCGAACTGGTTCGGATGCTCCGCAAAGGGCAGCATTACCCGGTGAAATTCGCCTTCAACAATGTACGCACCTTGCCGCAGTTCATTGAGCGCGCCAGCAAAGTGCTGTTCTTCGACACCCGCGAGCTGGCATCAGTCATGTACGACAGCGGTTTCTGGGAACAATACGGGCTCAACATCGCCTCTTGCCCGCAAATCTTCATCCCCAACAGTTACGAGTTCTACTACGACATAACCCCAGAGGAGTTTGTGGACAAATTTTACAAGATCCACCAGCAATTCTGGAACGAAACCCGCCGGAAGCAGGCCGAGGAAATCGGGCTGACCCCTCTTGAGGTCAGCACCCTGGCATCCATTGTGGAAGAGGAAAATTTCCGTCCGCAGGAAAAAGCCATCATTGCCGGGCTTTATATCAACCGGTTGCACAAAAACATGCTGCTGCAGTCAGATCCTACCGTAAAATTCGCCCTTCGCGATTTTTCCCGCAAGCGCATTTTGAACGCCGATCTGAAGGTGGACTCTCCGTATAACACTTACAAATACAAGGGACTTCCTCCGGGTCCTATCCGTTTTCCGGAGGCGTCAACCCTTGACTCCGTTCTTCACTACACGCACCACAACTATTTGTACATGTGCGCCAAAGAGGATTTTTCGGGCTATCACAATTTCACCAACAGCGCTGCTGTTCACGCACAGAACGCCAACCGTTACCGTAAGGCCCTGAACGAACGAAACATCAAACATTAACCCCCGATATGAATCACTATTCCATTGGCATTGACATTGGTGGCACGAACACCGTAGTGGGTCTTGTGCGCGACGACGGTTTAGTGTCCATGCGCCTTAGTCTGCCCACTCAAGAATACACGACAACACCGGCGTACATTTCCGCCATGGACGAGGCCATCCGCACCCTTATGCAAGAGCAGGACATCCCAGATATTGAGAGCATCGGTATTGGTGCGCCCAACAGCAATTTCTATGAAGGATGCATTGAAGAAGGTACGGTCAACCTGCCCATCAAGGAGCGCATTCCGCTTAAAGAGCTGATGGAGAGTCGCTTCGGCGTTCCTGTTGTGGTGGATAACGACGCCAACGCCGCCGCTTTTGGCGAGTTGATTTATGGGGGAGGACGCGGCATGCGTCACCTGATCACCATGACATTGGGCACAGGCATCGGCAGTGGCATTGTGGTGGACGGCAAGATCGTGCACGGGCACACTGGTACGGCAGGCGAATTGGGTCATTGCATCGTGAATCCGAACGGCAGAATGTGCGGTTGCGGGCGCCAGGGGTGCATTGAGATGTATGCTTCAGCGCGCGGTATCTGCCAGAACTATTTGGAGGCAGCCGCACAAGCGGGCGCACCTCTGTCGGAAAGCGCCACGCAAACACTCACTTGCCAACAGGTGGGCGAGGCCGCTGCAAAAGGCGACCCTATCGCCTGCAAGGCGTACGACACAACGGCCTACTGGTTGGGAATCGCGCTGGCCAACGCCGCCAACTTCTCGGCACCGGAAGCCATTTTCCTGATGGGCGGACCCACGCGCGCCGGAGAAGCGCTGATGACACCTCTACGCAAATACTTCGAGCAATTCCTGCTCTTTATCTACAAAGGGAAAATATCCGTGCAACTATCCCAACTGAACAGCAACGACACCGCCATCCTGGGAAGCGCGGCTTTGGGAAAAATCAGTGAGTAGCATTTCTACACAATCCTACCCTATTCCTCATTCATCCGATTACGGTAGAACATCTGCTTGGGATCCTCGTAATCAGCATCATCTATATTTTTCTTACTGACATTCAGCAACATACCCATTGCGCAACCCGACACGAACAGAGACGCGCCACCACTGCTGATAAAGGGCAGCGTCTGTCCGGTGGTAGGCAACAATTCGCAGTTCACGCCTATATGGACCAGCGCCTGACATGTAAACCAGAACCCAATGCCGAAAGACAGAATTGCCCCTAAGGCATTGGTCGATGCTCTCGAGATTTTCCACGCCCGATAAAAAATCACCATATACACCATCAACACTATCAAGCCAACCACAATGCCGGTTTCTTCAAAGAGCGAGGCGAAGGCATAGTCTGTGGCATTTTCAGGCAGCCGGTTCTTAATTACGCCCTTGCCTGGTCCTGCCGGATGGAGACCCGAACGGGCAATGGCGGCTCGCGCCAGAATCATCTGGTCGCCATACCCATTCACATTATCTTTGGTGAAATAGTATTCCAGTCGGTTTACAAATGTGCTCATACGGCCGATTTGCTTGCCGTCGTCGCCGCTCTTCCACACCACAAAGGCAAGAACACCGACCACCAGCACCACAATGCCGAACACGCGCAACAAATGCTTCATGGTGAATCCGCCAACAAAGAATATCACCATGCCGGTGACAAAGAGAATAATGGCTGTGGACATGTTCAGCGCCGCTATACAGGCACAAAACACAAGCAAAATGATGTTCATATATACCATGTTTTGCTCCGTCAGTCCTTCCCCTTTGTTATAGCGGCGGCCTATATAATTGGAAATGAAAATAATCACAAGGAAACCAATAAGATAAAAGGTCTGCACATCACGGCCCAGGAAAGTGATGCCACGCACCGCCCTCGAAGTAAGCGTTAACGCAACCAGCAGCAGCGCCAACATCAACCCTAGAAGGGCGCCTTTTTCCAATATCAACTTATAGTTCACCAGATAGAAGAACGCCAGTCCCGCATAACAGAAAAACAGGTGCACCAGATGACTCTGGACCTTATTGCCACCTGTACTGTACACCAAAAGGATGGACAGGACGGTTAGGAACACCACCAATCCCAATATAATCTTATCCCCTTTGAAGGATATTTTCGATAACCAACGCGCTTTATCCATAATCGTTTACAACTGGCCTACTGCCTCTTGAAATTTTTCGCCACGCTCACGATAAGAATCCTGAGACAAGCTCTTCTCACCCGGTGAGTACAATACCGCATACCCGCCTTCAGCAGCGTAAAACGCCTGACTTACAGCATCTTCAAGATTCATCTCCACAAAAACCGGAATACCTAATGAAGAGAAACGATCATAAACATCCGTATTATACACTCCTTGGAGCACAATGGCCTTCACTTTTTCTTGAACCATGTCCATAACATCGTCCGTAATACGGTCTGGGGAAGAAATGTTATTGATCCAAATGGTGGGTTTGGTCATGCTCTGCAAGGCAAACCAAACCGAATTGGCGTTCACTGAGCGCGCATCATCGATAAAATCGACTCGCCGCAAAGTCTTCACATGTTCCAATTTATGTGCACTTCCTTCAAAATCGGACAAAGATGCCGCGATGTTTTTCTTACGAAGGTTCACCAAATGATCGGTAATGGATGCCACCATAGGGTTAGCATACTCTCTCTCTTTCTCAAACAGATTGAAATTGTTGGTTTTATTTGTTGGCATATCTTAATGGGTTAATGGTTTTTAAAGTTCTTGAGGTTTGTAAGGTTTTGTTTTCGGTTATTTTTTATCGTACTTTGAGTGTCACTACGGTGAGCACGGCAAGGATGAGGCCAATAATGATAAAATGCTGAACTATTTTCGACTCATGCATTCCTTTTTTCTGATAGTGGTGATGCAATGGAGCCATCAGGAAGATGCGACGGCCTTCTCCATAGCGTTTTTTAGTATATTTGAAATAAGAAACCTGCATCATCACGGAGAGGGATTGGGCAAGATACACACCGCACAGGATTGGGATGAGGAGTTCCTTACGGATGATGATACAAGAAACGGCCACCAGACCACCGAGCATCAAGCTGCCAGTGTCGCCCATGAACACTTGGGCGGGGAAGCAATTCCACCAATAAAAGCCCAGACAGGCACCAATTACGGCCGACATGAAAATCACCAACTCTCCGATATTGGGGATATACATAATATTCAGGTAATCAGCAAACACCACATTACCAGATACATACGCCAATATGGCGATACCCACAGCAATCACAGAAGTGGTGCCAGTCGCCAGACCGTCAAGGCCATCGGTCAAGTTAGCCCCATTTGAAACAGCGGCTATGATGAAGACGACAACGATAATGAAGATAATGAAAGACCATTTGCCCGTCTTGTCGCCTAACCACCGAGTGCCCCACGCATAGTCAAACTCATTGTTTTTCACGAATGGGATCGTGGTTTTGGTAGAATGATGCGGTTCGCCGAAGATTCTGGGTGTTTGGGCGCTCTCCTGATTTTCCACCGAAAGGGCAGACTCAATGGGGGTCATCACCGGTTTTGTGGCCACTTTCTCGCAAATCATGGCATCGGGATGGAAATACATCACAAGTCCTACGCCAAGTCCCAGCACTATTTGGCCCAGCAGTTTCTTGCGCGGAGACAAACCCTCTTTGTTCTTCTTGAACACCTTGATGTAATCATCCATGAATCCCAAAAATCCCAACCAAAGTGTAGTGAAAATCATCAGCAGCACATAGATGTTCCGCAAATCGCACACCAGCAGCACCGGCACCAATATGGCGGCGATGATGATCAATCCGCCCATCGTCGGTGTGCCCGCTTTCTCATTCTGGCCTGCAAGACCCAGGTCACGCACCGTTTCTCCGATTTGCTTTTTACGCAAATACTTAATGAAATATTTGCCGATAAAAATGGAGATGATGAGCGACAAGACAAAAGCTGTTGCGGATCGGAAGGAAATGTACTGGAACATTCCTGATCCGGGCAATCCGATTGAATGAAGCCATTTGAAAAGGTAATACAACATGATAGGTTAATGGGGTAAAAGTGGTTTAAAGGTTAAGGGTTTAAGATTTAAGGTTCATTGTTATAGCTCAAGCATCAAAGTTCATTTTCACTTCTTCCGTGTCGTCGAAATGGTGCTTGACATGATTGATCTCCTGATAGCTCTCATGGCCTTTCCCGGCCACCAGCAGCACACCGCCGGGTTGCAGGAGCATACATCCGGTTTTGATGGCCTCGTGACGATTCTCAATCACAAGTATGTTTTTTCGTTTGGATGCAGGCACACCGGCCAGCATATCTTCCAGAATGGCGTTCGGATCCTCCGTTCTGGGGTTGTCCGAGGTGAAAATCACGCGAGTGCTGTATTTGCAGGCAATGGCCGCCATTTCAGGGCGCTTTGTTTTATCGCGGTCGCCACCACAACCCACCACGGTAATAACCTCGTTTTTACGACGGGTCACCTCCAGGATGGTGGTCAGCACATTTTCCAATGCGTCAGGTGTGTGGGCGTAGTCCACGATGGCGGTGCTTCCGTCAGCCCGATGCACCAGCTGGAACCGGCCAGCGGCACTTTCCAGCGTGCTCATCTGCATCAGCACCTCATCTTGTGGCATTCCCAACAGCACTGCCGCTCCGTAGATGGCCAAAAGATTATAGGCATTGAACTTGCCGCACAATTTGAAATAAACCTCCTGATCATTCACCCGCATCAGGAGTCCGCGGAAACCGTCTTCCAGAATCAGGCCTTTGAAATCGGCAGCCGTGAGCAAACTGTAGGTTTTCACATTCGCGCGGCTGTTCTGCACCATCACCATTCCATTTTTGTCGTCCACATTAGTCAAAGCGAACGCACTCTTAGGAAGATGGTCAAAGAAGGCCTTCTTGGCGGCTATATAATTGGCAAAAGTTTTGTGAAAATCCAAATGATCGTGCGTGATATTGCTGAAAATACCGCCGGCGAACTGCAATCCAGCAATGCGGTGCTGGCAAATGGCATGCGAACTGACCTCCATAAAGCAGTAGGTGCAACCCGCATCCACCATACGACGAAGCAGTCCGTTCAACTCCACCGCATCAGGTGTGGTGTGCGTGGCCGGAACCTCCTCCCAACCAATTTTATTTACGATTGTGGAAAGCAATCCCGCCTTCTGTCCCAACTGCATAAAAAGCCGGTGAAGAAGCGTTACGGTGGTAGTCTTGCCGTTAGTGCCTGTAATGCCCACCAATTTCAACTTCCGACTCGGGTTATCGAAAAAGGCGGCCGCCAGATGACCGAGCGCCACTGTGCTGTCGGGCACCCGCACATAGGTCACTTCCGATTTGACTTCTGTCGGCATTTCCTCACACACAATCACCTTCGCACCACTCTCAATCGCCTGTGGAATGTACTTATGACCGTCGGTCTGTGTACCACGCTGAGCCACATACAACGGACCGGCGTTCACGGTTTCCGCCTTCACCACCGCACGCGAATCAAAGGTCACCATGGTGACATCCACATCCGCGCTTCCCGCAATCTCATAGCGTTTCAGCGATTTCAGTAATTGGGTCAAGGATTTCATATTCTCGTTATTTTTCAATTCGTTTTTATTCCAAATAGAGTTTAACCTTGCGTGCCGACACCTCGTTCACCTGCGTTCTCACCACACCACGGCCTACCAGGGTGACTTTATATCCAGCGCGGGTCAGCTCCGCCACAGCATCCGACGCGATCATATTGCGCACATCGGGCACACCTTCATGCTTCGACAACGCCATCGCTTTCACCACAGGGATCCTCTTGTCTGAATCCTTCACCTTCGTCTTCTCCATCTGCACGGTGAGATAGGGCGCATTGGTTTCATAGGAAACCGTATCGTACCCCATCTGGCTCAGCAATTTGTTGAAATAGCGCTTGTTCACCGGTGTGTTGGTCAGCATGGGTTTCACTTGATACTCCGTGATGCTGTGCATGGCGCTGAAATTGTTGCTATTCATGATGCTTCGCGCGATCTTTCCGAAAACATCTACCGCCACCTCGCTGTGCTGTGGCACATTGTACATATAGACGATAGCCGTATATTTGGGATTGTCCTTCGGGAAATAACCGCAGAATGACACTGCGTTACGGTCATAGTTGTACGCCCCGATCGTCTGATCCCAAATATCACGCGTTCCGGTTTTGCCTGCAAAGGGGCAGGTGGAATCCTTGTAGCGGCGACCCGTTCCGTAGCGGCCCCACACCACACTGTCCAGATAATTCCGCGCCTTCTTCAAGGTGGCTTCCGATACAAACTGTTCCATAAGCACCTCTGCCTCAAATTTTTGTATCGTATCAAACTCATTCGTGACATACTTCACAAAGAGCGGGGCCAGCATGCGACCATTGTTGGCGATAGCGTTGTAGTAAATCAGCGTGCGAAGGATTGGGATATTGAAACCGGCGCCGAAGCAAGTGCCGTAATAGTTGTCGAATCTGCCATCGTTACGGATGCCGGCGGGCATCAGGTCGCCAAGTTGCGTATGTACCGTGTCAAAAAATCCGAACTTGGCCAACTGGGCACGATAGGAGGCGAAATTGCGCATCCCGTACGCATCGAAAATCATAGAGGCGATACCGATATTGGACGAGCGCTGGAATATCTCATTAGGTGTGCCCAGCGTCTCGCCATGCACCTTGCTGTCGCTTTTGGTCTTGGCAATGAAACTGCCCGACTTGGTGGGAACCTTGAAAGTATGGTTGAACATCGGGTAGATACAGGCCGTGTCGTTCGCTTTCTTCTCCATAAAGGCAAGCAACGAGGCCAATTTAAAGGTGGAACCGGGTTCCACTTTGGCGTTGAGGGCATACTCCATGCTCTCGCTGTAATAGTTAGCGGCACCGGGTGTGCGGCGCAAGTTCGATATCGCCTTAATCTCACCCGTTTTGGTCTCCATCACTATCACGCACCCCCACTCCGCATTCAGTTCTTCCAACTTCTTGCTCAACTCGTTGTGCACCGCGTTTTGGATTTCCAAATTCAGCGTCGTATGGATATTGCAACCATCCACTGGATCCATGCGGTCTTTGAGCGGCACTTTGGCGTGGTTCAGTTCGAGATACTTCTTACTGCCCTCCTCTCCAGCCAGCACATCATTCATAAAATACTCCAAGCCATACTGACGATCACCATCATTCATGCCCAGCGTGCGGCGGGCCATCTCCCCGTAGGGATTGATTCGCACCGGCCAGGAGACGAAATTGATGAAACGGCAATAGCTCAAAGTGTCAATCACCTCGCCAGTTTTGCGATCCAGCTTTTTCTTTACCAGATAAGGAAGATTTTTGATATATGCTGTGTCGATGGAGGTGATCCATTTATGCTCATCCCACAACTTGGCGGGGAAAATCGTCACATAATGACGGTCCTTGTAGTTCTTGGTGAAGAGGTCATAATAATGTTTCTCGGAATATTTCGGGAAACGGTCTTTGAACTGTTTGTAGAAATCGGCGGCAAGTTTATGGATCAACTGATCGTTTTCCGCTTCCGTATATTTGGAGGTGCCATACTCTTTTGCAAACGCTTTGCCGTCGAAGGCCACTTCGAAAACCGTATAGTTGCCCATCAGCAGGCGGCCGTGGTCGTCGTAAATCTCACCGCGATCCGGCCGCAAGGTGTTTTCTTTCACAAAACAGTTGCAGGTCGAGTCCACGCGGTCTTCCCATCCCTCCACGGTCGTATCCACGCAATCCTTACCGGTGCCGGAAGCCAGCGCGCTCTCGAAAAAGGAGAGGTAGCAGATCTTCACAAAGCAGGCGGCGCCCAGCAACACAATGCAAAAACGCACTATGGTCATCCGCACGGGGCTCACACCGGGTTTCTTTTCATTAGGATTGTTCATGGCAGGGGTTATCGTTTTACATTTTTATTCTTTTTGAAGATACCCCGGCGTTTCGGGGTTTCGCGTTTCACGCGTATGGTGTAGTTCTGTTCCTCGTTGAGCACATAACCGCGTTCCTGCATCTTCTGGATGAGAATCTGGTTTTCCTCATACGGGATGAACTGGTTGTTGGCTTTCAGGCGGCTGAGTTCCGCCTTGTACTGGTTTTCCAAACGGGTTATTTTCCGTTTCTTGTCCTGGATACGCTGCTCACTGATGATCATCACGGCCATCAGGACGAAAACAAGGGCGATGTACGGATACCAACGAAGCATCTGGCGGCTGAGCAGGAACTCGCCACCAAACACATCTTTCAGTACCTTAAACAGGCCGCGTTTCTCTTTCCGGACCGGTTCTTCGCTATGGGTTGTGGATTTCATGAGCAGTTACGATTATCTTTTCCGCGATGCGCAGTTTCGCGCTGCGCGCGCGGGGGTTGGTTAAGGTTTCTTCGTCGGTAGGTATAATGGCTTTTCGGCTGACCAAGCGGAACGGGGTGAGCGGATTCCCGAAAAAGTCCTTCTTCACCTCTCCGGAGAGGTCGCCGGAGCGCATGAAGTTCTTCACCATCCTATCTTCCAGGGAATGGTAGGCGATGATGACCAGGCGCCCGCCGGGGTTCAGCGCCGCGACGGTCTGGGGCAGGAAAGACTCCAGCACCTCCATCTCCTTGTTCACCTCAATGCGGAGGGCCTGGAATATCTTGGACAGGAATTTATTCTCTTTCCCCTTAGGCAGACAGGGTTTGAGCACCTCTGCCAGCTGGGTAGTCGTTTCTATAGGTTGTTCCTCCCGTGCCTTCACAATGGCGCGTGCCAGGCGGCGGCCGTCAGTGAGTTCGCCGTAGTTGTAGAACACGCGGCTGAGTTGCTGTTCGTCGTAGTCGTTCACCACATCCCGGGCTGACATTCCGCTTTGCGCATTCATCCGCATGTCCAACGCGCCCTCCTTACTATAGGAAAAACCGCGCTCGGGGGTATCGATCTGGTGGGAGGATATTCCGAGATCGGCCAAAATGCCGTCTACGGGATATACATTATAATATTGTAGGAAACGGGTTAGGTTCTTGAAATTGGACGGGACAAACTGGAAGCGAGCGTCATCTATGAGATTGGCTTGGCTGTCGGCGTCCTGGTCGAAGGCAATCAGGCGGCCTTCCGGACCCAGTTTCTCCAGTATGGCACGCGAGTGGCCGCCGCCACCGAAGGTCACATCCACATAGGTGCCCGACGGATTCTGCACCAGCGCGTCCACAGAATCATGAAGCAACACAGGGTTATGATAACTCATCCGTGCCCTCCTTTTCTGCTTGAAAATGCCCCAAGTGGATCTCCTCATTGAGTTTCTCCAACTCATCGGGCGACATGTCAAACTTCTCGTGATACTTGCTGCAATTCCAGATTTCAATACGGCCGTTGTCAAGCAACAGCACGATTTCACGCTCGATGTCATACTGCTCCATCAGGGGTTTCGGGATCACAATACGGTCCTGGGCGTCACACTCCAGAAAGGCCGTGTTGCGCAGAAAAGCGTTGCGGTACAACTTCACCTGCGTGACATTCCGGTTCAATGAGTTCAGGTAAGCCATCTGCTCCTCATACGCCTTCACCGACCACAGCATGATGTGTTCGCCAAAACCATGCGTCACATAGAAAGCGCCCCGCTCGTCCTCCGGCAAAGAGCGCAACAGCGCTGCCGGCAGTTTCAAACGGCCGCTCTTCTCTATCGAGACCTCCCAATATCCGTAGTCAAAATTTGGCATAATTTTCCACTCATTGAATGCTCCAAAAATAAACTTTTTTCAATATCATTTCCATAAAATTGATAAAAATAATTATTAACAGCGATTTTTTACCATAACTATTTGATTATCAATATGGAAAATTTTGGAAAAAATTTATTGCACATCTATGTTATGAACATTAAACTATTGATAACCCGATATTTAAAAAGCATTTTTTGTATTCAATTCTTAAATATTTGATTATACGGTATTTAACTTGAAAGTTATGAAATTCGACTGTTCAAAACTTTTTATCCGACCCTAAATTTCGGAATTTTTTGGAAAAAAATGGAAAATTCGGGCATTAAATCTTTTTGTAAATTTGCAATCTATTTGAACCGTTATGAGAAAATCGATTTTATTCCCTGTATTTATCCTGTTCTCCATGCTGGCCGCCGCCCAGCCGGAACTCTCCGGCATACAGTTTGACAACAAGGTATATGTCAAAGGTGTCACCAGTGTGACCCTGCTTCCCACCAACCAGATTCACGGCGAGCCCGTGATGCAGCTCGGCAAGGGTTACGGCCAACTCTCGCTGACATTTGACGACCTCGACGAGGTGGACCGCTACTACAAGTACACGCTCATACATTGCACGCACGACTGGAAACCCTCCGACATGAATCCGATCGAGTACTTGGACGGTTTTACGGAAGACGAATTGGAGGTTTACAACTACTCGTTCAACACCATCACGCACTATGTGCAGCACCAGTTGGTGTTCCCAACGCAGAACATGCAGATCACCCGGTCAGGGAACTACCTGTTGTTGGTTTACGACGACACGCCTGACCAACCGGTGCTCACGCGCCGTTTCATGGTCTTGGAGTCCGACCCTGTGGGTATCGACTGCCAAGTGCACGCCGCTTCTGATGTGAACGACCGTTTCACCAAACAGGAAATTGATTTCTCCATGACAACCGGCAGCTACCTCATCCGGAACCCTACCATGACGGTGCACGCCACCATCAAGCAGAACGGGCGCTGGGACAACGCCATATACGGGCTCACCTACCGCTCGGGCTATCCCGGCGTGTTGAGTTTCGACTATGACGACGGGCGCAATGTCATGCCCGGAGGCGCCGAGTTCCGCACCTTTGACATCAGCACATTGCACTCCAACGCTGACCGCATCGTGGGCATCACCTACGCCAATCACGAGAACCACGCCTATGTGCTGCAGGACGACGCCCGCCCGTTTGGCGCATACGAGAGCCGGAGCACCATGAACGGCGACTGTTTCTATCGCAACCGCGACATGCAGAACGCCTATTCCGAAGACTATGTGAACACCCACTTCACGCTCAAAAGCGGTTTCCCGTTCGATGGAGGTGATGTCTATGTTTTCGGGAAACTGACCGATTGGCAGATACTTCCGGAGGCGAAACTTCATTACAACAAGGTGTATCAGTACTGGGAAACCAACTTCCTCATCAAGCAGGGCATGTACAACTACCAATATGTGTTCGTGCCCACCGGCACCAGCACCATCGACGCCACCTACATTGAGGGCAGCCATTATGAGACCTTGAACAGTTACACCATCCTCATCTATTTCCAAGAGGAGGGCTCCTCCTACGACCGCCTCATCGGGATGACGACTGTGCGGTAAATGTGGTCTGACCACCCACCGCTTCGCCCACGATTCTGTCATCCTATAACATAATTATATAATAATACTTTATAAGCAAAAAAATATTATATTTGCCGCGCAAATAGTAATGCTCTAACTTATTTGCAGGAGGGCGGTTAACTGCGGCTGGAGTCAGTCGCAGCCCGGTTTCCAGGCATGATTTTTTCGGAAATCCCTCCCTTTTCGCTTCATTTTCTGAATGGAGGAATGGGAGTATTGTATTTGACTAACGATAATCTATCACATCTGAACACGAACGAATTGCATTGGTTTGCCTTAAAGGTTTTCTACAACAAGGTTTTGTGGATTGATTCCGAGTTGAAGAAATTGGCCGTTGAATCATACTACCCGGTCAAAACCGTAATGCACGAGCGGAATGGAAAGCGGCATCAGGTGAGCGAACCGGCTGTCAGTTCGTTGATTTTTTTCCGAAGCACAGCCACTCAAGCGGAGGATATCCAAAAGTGTTATGATGGTCAGGTTATGCTGTACCGGAACCGCTGTTCGCGAAATCCCGCCATCATCTCAGACAGCGAGATGCGTGTTTTCAAGATGGTCACATCCGCCGAAAATGCTGACTACGAGTTTGTTGATGCGAACACTGCCTGCTTCAAAGAAGGTCAGCGCGTACGGGTGACCGGCGGTGTGTTTGAAGGCACGGAAGGGCACATCCAGCGCATACACGGCAACCGGCGGCTCGTGGTGGCCATTGAGGGCATCGTGGCCGTCGCCACATCCTACATCCCGTCCTGCTTTTTGCAGAGGATGAGTGAGGCATAAGACGAGAGATGTAAGACGTGAGACGAGAGAATTTTGAATTTTAACTTTGAATAATATTTTCCTTATCATGAAAAACCACATTATCCTATTTTTTGCTGCAGCATTGCTGATGGCGTCCTGTGCGACAGAACAGCAAATCTCCTACTTCCAGGATATTGCCTCGGACACGAGCACATCAGCGCAAGCAGCGCCCTTGGCTCCGGAAATCCGTCTGCGTCCCGAAGACAAGATTTCCATCATCGTGAACAGCAAGGACCCGGAACTCACCAATCTCTTCAACCTGGCATACACTTCCCGGATTCTGGGACAGAACAGCGAAAACGCCACCAGCACCAACCAAGGGTCTTCCGGATACATCGTCAAGGGCAACGGCACGATTGACTTCCCCGTGCTCGGCACCATCTATGTGGCAGGCATGACGCGCGACGAGGTGTCCTCCCATATCAAGCAGCAACTCATCTCCCAAAATCTGGTCAACGACCCCGTGGTCACGGTTGAATTCATTAATCTACAGTTCTCCGTCATGGGCGAGGTGAAAGCCCCCGGTTCCTACAAAATCACCCGCGACCGCGTCACTCTGCTGGACGCCATCTCCCAAGCCGGCGACATGACCATCTACGGCAAACGCGACAATGTGCTCATTCTCCGTCCCGACTCCGTCGGAAAATTGAGCGCATACCATGTGGACATGCGATCTTTCAACAATGTGGTCAACTCACCCGCCTACTACATCCACCAGAACGATTACATCTATGTGGAGCCCAACAAGAAACGCGCCAATGAATCCACCGTGAACGGCAACACAGTGCAATCCGCATCCTTCTGGATTTCCATTGTATCCCTATTAGCCTCATTGGCATCCACCACCACGCTCATTATCACACGGGCGCGCCCATAACACAGGCACAATAAGTTTTCGGACAACATCGCAAAAACAACATCATAATGGACAATCAAAACAACAACATACAGGAAAAGACGGACAGCATCATTCAGATTAAAACCATTTTTTACAACTGTCTAAGCAAATGGTACTGGTTTGTGATTTCCGTGGCTGTGGTCATGCTTTGCACCGTCTTCTATTTGCTGAAAACCACTCCTGTCTTCACCCGAAACGCCAAAGTGCTCGTCAAATCCGAGGACAAAGGACGCTCAATGGGTGATTTGAGTGACTTTTCCGACCTGGGTGTTTTCACCAACAGTGTGAAAATTAACAACGAGCTCAAAACGATGCAGTCCATCGATGTCATGACGGATGTGGTGCGGAATCTGCATCTGGAGATGAACTATTCCCAAGACGGTTTGTTCCATCCCACTGTGCTGTACGACAAAACACTGCCTGTTACGGTCACCTTAATTGACGCACCCGACAACATGGTGGCGTCGTTTGACATGAAACTGAACAAAGGTGAAATCACGCTTTCTGATTTTGAGAAATCGGGCGAAGAGTTGAAAGGGAAACTCAATGTGAAATTCAACGACACCGTACAAACGCCTATCGGACCGCTTTGCGTTACCAAAACGGACTTTTATGAGAACAAGAAATACGATGCCATCCATGTGGGGCGTTCGTCCATAAACGGCACGGCAAGACGCTATTCCAACAAGGTGCACATCACGCTGGCCGACAAAAACACCGATGTGATCGCGCTTTCCGTGGAGGACATCAACAAGAAGCGTGGCGACGACATTCTCAACATGCTCATCGCCGTCTATAACGGCAACTGGATCAAGGACAAAAACCAAGTCACGGTAAGCACCTCGCGATTCATTGACGACCGTCTGCAGGTCATAGAGCAGGAACTCGGCAATGTGGACAGTGACATTTCCTCCTACAAGAGCGAAAACTTACTGCCGGATGTGCAGGCCGTGTCCAACATGTACCTCAGCCAAAACAGCGAAGCCAGCGCCCGCATCACCGAACTGAACAACCAGATATCCATCACCAAATACATTCGCAATTATCTGACCAACGAGTCGGGCAACAACCAGTTGCTGCCAGCCAATTCCGGACTCAACAACAATCACATAGAGAGTCAGATATCGGCCTACAACACCATGATGCTGAAGCGGAACGGGCTTGTGGCCAACAGCAGCGAACAGAACCCTATCGTGCTGGATTTGGATGAAAAGCTCCAAGCCATGCGCCGCGCCATCATCTCGTCCATTGATAACCAACTCGTCACCCTTAACTCACAGTTGGCCATATACCAGGGCAACGAGCGGATGATCAACGCGCGTCTTGCCGCCAACCCCACGCAAGCCAAATACCTGCTCTCCGTGGAGCGCCAGCAAAAGGTGAAAGAGGCGCTGTATCTCTTTCTGTTGCAAAAGCGTGAGGAAAACGAGCTCTCGCAAGCATTCACCGCCTATAACACCCGTGTGATTGAGCGTCCAAACGGCAGTTCCAAACCCACCAAGCCAAAGCGTTCCATCATCATGCTGCTGGGGTTGGTTGCCGGTTTGGCCATTCCATTGGCCATCATCATCCTTCAAGAGCACCTCAACACCACCGTGCGCAGCCGTAAGGATCTGGAGAAACTCTCTCTGCCCTTTATTGGGGAAATCCCCATGGCATACAGCGTAAAAGAAGAGAAGAAGAAATTGAAAAACGCCCGCGAGATGCTCAAAAAGTGGAAGAAAGAGCACATTAACGCCTCTCCTGACGAGCAGCCCAAAGGGTTCGGCAATGTGATTGTAGTGAAACAGGGCAACCGGAATATCATCAACGAGGCGTTCCGCGTATTGCGCACCAATCTTGAGTTCATGACCAAGGACAACACCTCCAATGTTATCATGGTCACCTCGTTTAATCCCGGATCCGGCAAATCGTTCATCACCATGAACCTGGCCATCGCGTTAGCTATCAAAAACAAGAAAGTGCTGGTTATGGACGGAGACCTCCGGCACGCCTCCATGTCCGCTTACATTTTCTCTCCCAAGCGGGGTATTGCCAACTACCTGGGTCGCCAGGATGACGACATTCACCATGTGATCATCAAAAGTGAGGACTACCCCACCCTGAGTTATCTGCCCGTAGGCACCATTCCGCCCAACCCCACCGAATTGCTTGAAACGGAGCGTTTCGGGGAAACCATCAAAACGCTGCGCGACGAATACGACTATGTGCTTATTGACTGCCCACCCATTGACATTGTGGCCGACCCGCAAATCATCAACAACCATGTGGACCGCACCATTTTCATTATCCGCGCTGGGCTCATGGAGCGCAGCTTGATTCCGGAAATCCAATCGTTGTACTCCCAGCATAAGTTCAACAACATGTCCATTGTACTCAACGCCTCCACCGGTTCTGACGGCCGCTACGGTTACGGGCATTACGGGTATAAATACGGATACAAGTATGGTTACAAGTATGGGTATGGGCACTATGGGTATTACCATAACGAAGAATAAAATTCAAAGTTCATAATTCAGAGGACAGGGCTCATGATATTTCGCCGGAGCACCATAGTGTCACAACTCAAGGGATTCACCGACTTTCATTCCCACATACTTTTTGGGGTGGATGACGGGGTGAAGACATTGGATGTGTCTTTGGAGGTACTGAAACGCTATGAGGACATCGGCATTGCGGAAGTGTGGTGCACACCGCATGTTATGGAAGACATCCCCAACACGACTGAAGAATTGCGCAACCGTTTTGCCGAATTGGAAAAGGCATATACAGGGCCTATCCAATTGCATTTGGCGGCAGAGTATATGATGGATGAGTTGTTTGAAAGCCGCTTGGAGCAGAACGACCTCTTGGCATTAGGCGAAGAGGGCAACTGGTTGCTGGTGGAGACCTCCTATTTCAACCCGCCCATGGACCTTGGGGGCATTTTGAAGAGAATAAAGTCCAAAGGATTTTTCCCCGTGCTGGCACATCCCGAGCGATATGTGTATATGGGCAAGGGGATGTACAAGATGCTAAAGCAGGAAGGCATTCTTTTACAGCTAAACTTGTCATCATTGGCTGGCGCATACGGAGTGGAAGCGCAGAAAAAAGCCCGTTGGCTGCTCAAAAAGCAGTATTATGACATGGTCGGTTCCGACTTGCACTCCATACGGAACATGCAATTTTGGGACGCCCGCGCCCCAAGAATCCTCAAAATCGGAGAATGAGAAACATTTGTCTATCATAAATATAACGACAACAATTAATTAATCATCAATCAATAATCATTAAAAAAGAAAGAAAATGAAAAAAATTATTCTTTTGGCTACGATATTTGTAGCAGCTTCCACATTATGCTTCGCGCAGAACAACACGAAGTATGGAGAGAAAGCGGAAACCAGCAAGGAATCGAAATTCCATGGCACTGTGATGAGCAAGCCCAACAAGGTGGACTACGGTTTCTATTTCGGTTATGGTGGCGACCGTCTTGCCTGGACCGGAGGTTTGGTATTGGACATCAACTGCGCCCGTAACAACTACCGTACCCGTATTGCGGTTGAGGGTTTGGAAAGATGGTATTGGCCGGCAGTTTCCGTGCACGCCCAATATCTCCTGCCGATTGCCGGTGGTCTTTACTTTTACCCGTCTGTAGGTATTCGTGGCGAGATACACTTGAGAAACGCATGGAGAAAATCCTATTGTGAGAAACACGACATCATTTATGATCCCGATGCGGAATGGGGTCCTGGCAGCTGGGGCGTCGGCGCAGACCTTGGCGGTGGTTTGGAATACCAGTTCTGCCCTTACGTCGCTCTCTTTGCTGAAGGCAGATACACGATCATGTACAACACCAACTTCCGTTGGCAGGCCAACTTAGGTTTGACATTCCACTTCGGAAAGGGACACAGAAACAAGATGAACTAATACGACTGCCTTGTATTCTCAACTTCAATTTCCGGAGGACACCCTTTTCCTTGTCACAGGTGGTGCCGGTTTTATCGGTTCCAACCTTTGCGAGGCAATACTTAATTTAGGTTATAGGGTACGATGCCTTGACGATTTGAGCATGGGCAAACAGGCCAATGTGGATTTGTTCCTTAAACACTCGAATTATGAATTCATCAAGGGTGATATTAAGGATTTAAACACCTGCTTAATGGCTTGCGAGGGTGTGGATTATGTGCTGCACGAAGCCGCATGGGGCAGTGTGCCACGCTCCATCGAAATGCCATTGTTCTATTGTGCCAACAACATTCAGGGCACCTTGAACATGTTGGAAGCCGCCAGACTGAAGAGTGTCAAAACTTTCGTGTATGCAACCAGTTCTTCCGTTTATGGCGATGAGGAGCATCTTCCCAAACAGGAAGGTGTGGAAGGCAATCTGCTTTCCCCCTATGCCGTAACCAAACGAGCCGGTGAGGAATGGGCTAAGCAATATGCCAAACATTATGGTTTGAAAACCATCGGATTACGCTATTTCAATGTATTTGGAAGGCGTCAGGATCCGAATGGCACTTATGCTGCCGTGATACCTAAGTTTATCAAGATGCTGTTGAACGACGAACAGCCCACCATTAACGGCGATGGCAAGCAGAGCCGAGATTTCACCTATATTGAGAATGTCATCGAAGCCAATCTCAAAGCATGTCTGGCTCCCGATGAGGCCAACGGGGAAGTCTTTAATATAGCATACGGTGGGAGAGAATATCTCATAGACATCTATTATGCTCTCACTAAAGCACTGGGTAAAAACATCGAGCCCATCTTTGGCCCCGACCGCCCCGGTGACATCAAGCACTCCAATGCCGACATCGGCAAGGCAAAACGATTGTTGGGATATGATCCACAATACGATTTCGCCCGTGGTCTGAATGAAGCCATCGAATGGTATAAAGCCAATCTATAAGCAAGAAACCGAACAAATTGTACTCATCAACCGATCAAACAGCTTTTATGAAAGTAACCATCATTGCCGGAGCCAGGCCGAACTTCATGAAGATAGCGCCTTTGATCCATGCCATTCAAAAAGCACAACAGGAAGGCAAGCCCATTGACTACCGACTGGTGCATACAGGCCAGCATTACGACAAGAATATGAGTGACACCTTTTTCGAGGAGCTCAACATTCCGAAGCCCGATGTGAATTTGGGAGTCGGAAGCGGAACCCAGGCCGAGCAGACGGCTGGCATCATGGTGGCTTTCGAGAAAGATCTGATGGAGAATCCCACAGACCTGGTCATCGTGGTGGGCGATGTAACCTCCACCATGGCCTGTTCTATTGTCGCGAAGAAGCTATGCACAAAAGTTGCCCATATAGAAGCGGGCATCCGCAGTTGGGACTTGACCATGCCGGAAGAGATAAACCGCATGGTAACAGACGCTTTGGCCGACATGTATTTTACCACCTCCGAAGTGGCCAACAACAATCTCAGGAATTTGGGCGCCAGGGAGGGGCAAATTCATTTCGTGGGCAATGTGATGATTGACACGCTGCTTGCCAACATGGGCAGATTACGCAAACCTGAAGTCTATGACCGACTAAATCTCAACGAAAAAGGATACTTGATGCTCACCATGCACCGTCCTGCCAATGTGGATGAAAGCGGCAAGTTAAGACGGACCATGACTGAAATCCTCAACAATGTTCAAGGTTTTCCTGTCATATTTCCCATACATCCGCGTACGGCCAAGATATTCAAGGATTTAGGCATAGCGGCAGACAACTTGCACATTGTGGATCCGATGGGATACCTGGAATTCAACTACATGGTAAAGCACTGCAAGGCGGTAATCACCGATTCCGGTGGCATCACGGAAGAGACCACGGTAATGGGAGTGCCCTGCATCACCTTGCGCGACAACACGGAGCGTCCTGAAACATGTACTATCGGCACCAACGAACTCATTGGCACCAATCCGGATGCCATAAAGCCCGCCTTGGACATGCTTTTTTCAGGCAACTGGAAAAAGGGAGGTATTCCGGAATTGTGGGATGGCAAAGCGGCGGAAAGAATTGTGGGGATTTTGACGGCAAAATGAAAAAACAATAAGTATGCAATCCTTTGTTTTTCCTGGCAACATTGATGAGTCCATCATGAAGATTGGTTCTCAACCCTTTATGTATATGAGAACGGACAAATTCTCTGAAATCAACAAGGAGTCAGAACAAATTTTGCTGGATTTAATCCATTGCAAGGATGGTAGGACCATTATCTATACTGGTTCTGGCACAGGGGCAATGAGTGCAGTGGTGGAAAATTATTGTACCACGAAGAAAAAAGCGTTTGTTATCGATGGTGGTTCTTTTGGACATCGCTGGTTCCAACTTTGCGAATACTATAATGTTCCTGTCGTTGACTATACAGTAGCATTCGCCAAAGACATCGACTATGAAGATCTGGAAAGAAATGTGGCTGCGGAAAAGCCTGACGTTTTCCTTTGCCAGCATCATGAAACTAGTAGCGGACAACTATTTAATCTACACGCTATTAGTCAAATTTGTCACAAATACAATGTTTCCCTTGTTGTAGATGTGATAAGCACATTCCTCGCCGAAGAATTGGACATGGATGAGCTAGGTATTGACATCTGCATTACTAGTACCCAAAAGGGACTCAATATCCCCCCTGGTCTTTCTATTCTTTTTTTCAGCAAGCAGCTTAATGATTACAAGTTCAACCATAGAGGATATTATTGGGATTTCGATGACAACTTTAACAACTTGAAGCGCGGGCAAACCCCATATAGCCCTGCCACTATTCTATATTTACAACTCCATTCCCGTTTGAAACAATTACAGGCCGAGGGTGGCGAATTTATGAATATTGAAAATGTACGCCACAGAGCCCTTTATTTTCGAAAATTGTGTCAGAAATATAAATGGAAAGTCCCTGCCGAAAACCCTTCTATGGCTATTACCGGATTCCAAACAATGGACTCCGCTGAGCGTTTTGTCTTTAAAGGACTGATCGAAAAGTATGATACTTACATTATGCCAAGCGCTGTTATGGGATTCTACCGTGTGTCACACATGGGACTACAAACTGATGAGGAGTTGGATATGCTTGCGAAAAGAATTCACGAAATGGAACTTATTTAGTTCATGTGAAATGGACATCATCATAAAAAGACTTGAAGAAACACCCGTCACCTATGAAGAAATCGTTGATTTAATGCACGATTCTTTCAAGGAAAGACTAGAGCAAGGACTCCATTTCACATCCTGTACCATGAGTGTGGACGACTTTAAGAGAAAGTATTCAGATGGTGTGATCATTGTGGGGTTTGATAAAGCAACGGGGGAGATGATGGCTTTTTATACTTTCCATCTAAGACGGGACAAAAAAAACATATCTTTTGGTTATCTCGAACAATTGGCTGTCAGTCCTAAAGCCAAACGAAGCGGAATCGGATCAAAAATGCTAGCAGAAAATTGCAGGATAGCATCATCAATGGGGGCCCATTACATGTTGTCAGACACCGCATGTAAAGCAACAAGTTCCGTTCTTTGGCATTATAAAAACGGTTTCTACAAATACGAATTAGAATCCTATCGTTCCACTAATTACTGGTCGTTCGTTTTTATCAAGTATCTTGATGACACCTTAAAGGTAAGACCTTTAATGATAAAATTTCATTATGGGTGGTCTTGGTTGTTTATACGGGCAACCCGCCACAAGAATGGTTCAGACACCACATTGGGCTTATTATTCAAAAAGATAAAGTCAAAATGCAAGAGTTGACTTTAAAAGAACTTCAACAAGTGAGTTTGGACATTCTAAAAGATGTCCATACTTTTTGCGAGAAAAACGATATCTGCTATTCTATAGCATACGGCACCTTGATAGGTGCCATTCGCCATAAGGGATTCATTCCCTGGGACGACGATGTGGATATTGTGATGCCTCGTCCGGATTTCGACAGGTTCTGCAAAGAATATATGTCCGATAATATGCGGTTAATTTATTACGGTAACGAAAAAACCGCCTTAGCCGCTTTCGCTCGTGTGTGTGAATGTACGAAAACCGACTTTAAAGCCGAAAGGCCATGGACAAATCAAAAGTCTGGGGTTTGGATAGATATTTTTCCTCTAGATGGGGTAAAAAATCAGAAAGAATACAAGAGGCGTTACACTCGTCTTAAACATATCAGCACTATAGTTTATAAGTTTCGCAGACAAAACCACCATATCACGGCTACGGATTCTTGGTGGTCGAAAGCAAAAACCATCACAGCAAAAATCATCGGCATTAACGGCCTGCTTCCCCATGCGTTGCTGAATCTGATAGTTTCAATCATGACCAAGTATGACTATGCCAAGTGTTCTATGTATGGACAAATGTCTTGTCTGGATGACGGACCTATTCTTTTCTCAAAATTGGACTTTCAAAACACTGTTTTACTTGATTTTGAAGACACAAGATTCCGGGCAATGAACGGCTTTGACAATATACTGCGCCAAATATACGGCGAGTACATACAGTTACCACCCGAAGAGAAACGAGTACCTAAACAATATTGGATTCATTTCCTTTGGAAATAACAATTGAAAGAATGAAAAAAGTTATTACCTACGGCACTTATGACCTATTCCATTACGGGCATCAGCGGCTTTTGGAGCGAGCCAAAGCGCTGGGCGACTATCTTATCGTTGGTGTCACCGCCGATGATTTCGACAAATCACGCGGGAAAATCAATGTAGAGCAATCCCTAATAGAACGCATTGAAGCCGTAAAGAAAACAGGATTGGCCGACGAGGTAATCGTAGAGGAATACGAAGGCCAGAAGATTGACGACATCCAACGATACGATGTTGATATTTTTGCTATCGGGAGCGATTGGATGGGCAAGTTCGACTACTTGAAAGAGTATTGCCAAGTGGTTTATCTTGACCGCACGGAAGGTGTGTCAAGTACTGATATCCGCACTGAACGCAACTTTGTAAGGCTTGGTCTTTTGGGGCGCTATGCGGGCATCCGCAAATATGCTGCTGAAACCGCATTCGTAAACGGTTTGAAGGTAGCGGGCGTCTATGTGGATGATAAACAGAGTTTTTCTGAGGAATTCGAGAACATCACTTTTCTGGCAGACAGTTATGATGAATTATTGGATAATGTTGACGCTGTCTATATAGTATCCCATCCTTCGCAACATTTCAACCATATTCGACAAGCACTATTAAAACAGAAACATGTATTGTGTGAATCTCCAATCGCATTGAGCATAGGACAATATGATGAATTGATGGCGTTAGCCAAGCAACAAGGCGTAATACTCATGGATGCTATCAAAACCGCATACAGCATGGCCTATAACCGTTTAATATTATTATTGAAAGGCGGCAAAATTGGACGAATCGTTTCCGTGGATGCCATCTGCACTAGTTTAAAAGACTTGCAAGACAGCGACTACAAAGATTTGGAGAATAAATGGAATAGCATATGCGCTTGGGGACCGACCGCCATGCTACCTATTTTTCAATTATTGGGTCCAAACTACCAAAGCAAGGTCATCACCTCAAGTTTCATAAATAAAGATATGCAATTCGACATGTTCACGAAAATTGCCTTCGTATATGCACATGCGGTTGCATCCATAAAAGTCGGAAAAGGAGTAAAAAGTGAAGGTGAGCTAATCATCAGTGGTACTAAGGGTTATGTGTATGTTCCAGCTCCTTGGTGGAAGATGGACTATTTTGAAATCCGTTATGAGGATGCCGACTGCAACAAACGATATTTCTATCAGTTGGACGGCGAAGGTATCCGCTACGAATTGGTGTCGTTTATAAAAGCAATAGAAAACGGTCGTCCAAGCCACTATATTCAGCCACACACTTCCAAAGCCATAGTAAAGGCGGTGGAAGATTTTTATAACAATATCGACTTGAAAGAAATATAATCATGGTCAAACAACCTCTTAGTTTGAAAGAGCAGCAAAATGTTTATTTGGACATTCTGAAGGAATTGGACAGATTTTGCACAGAACACGATATTACATATTACATGGGGTGTGGCACATTGATTGGCGCTGTTCGGCATAACGGGTTCATTCCTTGGGACAACGACATTGATGTTTTCATGCCTGAGCCTGATTTTAAACGGTTTTCCGACGAATATCATTCCCCTATATATACATTACACACTTGCAACAATGATTTGGCACATCCTTTTACTTTCGGTCTGTTGTGCGATTCTAGACTTTACACCAATTTCTTTAAACGAAAGCAACACACTTGTGGGATAGACATATATATTATCTATGGTGCCCCTTCTGAACGCAGTGAACAAATAAAACACATGGACAATGTAAAAAAACACATAAAGAGGAAGAATTTTTTGGTAAAAGTCCGCAACAATCTGGCAAAAAGAGGATTATGGCCCTTCAAATCCCTGGATTCAAAGTGGATCAACAAACTTGTAAAAAGATCTATCAAAGAGTTCCAAAAATATCATTTTGAAGACTGTGACTATATTTGGCCATTTGGTGGAGGGCGCTTGATTTTGGAAAAAGAATTGTATGGGACACCTATCCGCTTGCCATTTGAAGACGGATTGTTTTTAGCGCCTCAACACTATCATGAAGTGTTGACTGCCGGATATGGTGACTATATGACACTACCACCAGAGGACCAAAGAAACAAAGGAGACAACCGGATTCCTTATTTTTGGGATAATTAAAAGACAATGGACAAAGAGGTTTCAAACACCCAGAAGGTGATGAAAGGCATTTCTTCTCAAACAATAGTTACTATTGTTTTGGGAGTTGTTGAAATTGTCACCTTTTCCATAATGTCGCGGCTTTTAACCAAAGAGGACTTCGGATATTATGCTGCCATCACCGCCATAACTGCGGTTTTCGCCACTTTTTCCGACACAGGCATCGGGTCTTCCATTGTTCAGCAAAAAAACATCAACAAACGATATGTTGACAACGCATTCACCCTAAGTTTAATATTTGGTCTATTTATATCATTACTCCTCTTCTCCTTGTCGGGTGTTTTGTCAAGATCTGTTGCGGATGTCAGTATGAAAGTCCCGCTGATGTTGATGTCCATCACACTTCTACTGCATTGTTTGACTTCAGTCAACTTCAGCCTGATGCACCGGAAGTTGCAGTTTTTCAGAATAGGTTCCATAAAACTGGTTTCATTGGTCATTACAATGAGCATAGCCATCTGGTTGGCATACAGGGGCTTTGGTTATTACGCCATCATCACAAAAGCCGTATTGGATTCTTTATTAAGGTATCTCCTTTCACTTGTTTTATGCAGAACCCGTTTCGGAATCGCTCTCAATGGTTCCACAATCAAGAAGATTTTTTCTTTCAGTGGATGGCTAATGGCCAGTTCACTATTCCGGAATCTATCCCATCAAATTGACAAATTACTGATGCCCAGACTTTTATCCGTCAATGCATTAGGATCTTACAACCGTCCTAAAGAATTTGTCGAACAGATATCCAGCAATCTTAACGGAATCTTTGACTCGGCATTGTTTCCTGTTCTATCGGGCATTCAGGACGATATACCCAGACTCAATTCCGCTTTCAAGCGTTCCGTCTATTACATGAATATTTTTGCCATGTTTCTCACACTGTTGTTCGTTTTCAACAGCAGTTTGCTGATTCGAATTTTTTTTGGAGCCCAATGGCTTAATTTGAAATTTGTAATGATGGTTTCATCATGTACAATATTGTTCAACATCGACGGAAGATTGGCTGATTGTTATCTAAGGAGTTTAGGAATGACAAAGCAGCAATTTTTTTTCCGGATTTTTGAGTTTGTGCTCAAGACGCTTGGCGTATTGATTGGATACCATTGGGGAATCATTGGGGTGGCATTTTCCGTTGTAATCACAAATACTATTGCAAAAACAATAAAGATCGGATATATCGGCAACCGCATAGAAGTAACGGTGAAGGAGTGTTTCAGCATAATTTTTTCATCATGGCGTTTTGCCATCACGCTGATACCCATTTGCTTGTTGGCCTTATATCTTCTACCTCAAGGATGGATTGGAGATATAGCTTTGGCCGGGATTTTTTCCATATCAACCTTTATTATTTTTCTGTTTATTCCCCGAATTGTTGGCGGACTGTATTACAAAGAGGGTTTTGTAAAAATCAAATCATTTATAACCCTTAAATTATGTAATAAAAACACCAACAACAACCTCAACAACCTTGTATAATCCCATAGAAGTGAATCCTAAAGATAGCATAGACTATCATGAAATTCATCACAAAAATCATATATTTACTTTTAATACTTCTGCCCATAGTGGATTTCCTCTATCGGTGGCAAGAAGACACCTCTAGTCCTGCTTTATATTTAAGAGCAATGACATTGCTTTCTTTTATTTTTATAGCCATTACTAACATCCGTTCCATATTCACTAAAAATGACCTTTCCATTAAACTCTTTTGGCATTTTTTGTTTTATATTCTTTTGATTTCATTCTGTTGTTATGTTGGGACGAATACTTTATATGCTTTAATTCGGGCAGTCTTTGCCATACTTGGACTTTTAATTTTTTACTATTTGACTAAAAACAACATAATTACTGAAAAAGAGGTCACTTTTTTCTTCTTATTATTGATAATAATTCTTGCCACTACAACTTATCTTAACTTAGATTACCGATTAAACACTCAAAGGGAACTCCGAACAGCCGACAATACAGGATACGCCCTATTGTGTGTTTACGCTGCTATTATGCTGTTGATCCATAAAAGAATATTTCCTATAGCCCTTTTCCTGGTAGTGATAGGCACATTTATTTCAGGGAAGAGAGGTGCTATTGTTGGATTAGTTGTCTCTTCCCTTCCATTGATAAGATATTTTTTCACCAGTAAACAATGGAAAGCATCCAAAAAGATATTCTTCACTGTCTTGATTCTCATAAGTGTTTCCATAGCCATTCATGTATTTGGCGATTATTTATCAGCATCAATCGGCAGATTCCAAATGCTTGAAGAAGATCATGGATCCGGACGAGATACTATTTTAAAACTCTATTGGCAACATTTTAAAGAGTCAAACCTCATCAATCAAATATTTGGGCATGGCGTATATGCAGGGATCTGGTCTTCTGGAAGCAAATACGCTTTTTACTCAAAGATGGCCCATAACGATTGGATTGAAATACTGTATGATTTCGGAATTATTGGTGTTTTGCTTTATTTATCCATCTTCATTCGTGTTTTTTTAATCCTACTAAGAAATCGAAGAAACAGAACGAATTACTTTTATATGCTTGAAATGGCATTCCTTATTTGGTTTCTAACCAGTATTTTCAGTTCCACCTTTTTGATGAACATCAATTCCATATATCTATTTATAATTTTAGCATATTCCATAGCTAAATTGGAACCCAATAGTTCCTCTACGGAATCGACCTCTACCCTACTACAGAGCAACACTCCATAGTTTATCACCTCATGAATCCATCATATCTTTTAAGTTTAAGAAAGAATTTTTATGAAAGCTTGTATTTTGCGGAGTGATCTGGAACTTCCCGTTCAAAGATGGATAACCAGTTGCAACAAATTTGGCATCAAATACGAAGTGGTCAATCTATTGTCTAACGATTGGCAAGAAAGAATCTTCAATTCTAAGTGCAATTTCTATTTAGCTTGTCCTCCTGGTTTCCAGGAACATCTAAAAAGGGTTTACGACGAAAAAATCTTTTTAATTGAAAGAACGATGAACAAAAGGGTGTTTCCGTCGTTCAATGAGATCAGCATATATGAGAACAAGCGTTTTTTCAGTTATTTTGCCCAAACACACAATATTCCTACTCCTCGTACAAATGTATATTATTTGAAAGAAGAAGCTTTGGAATCCTTACAAACCACGGTTTTCCCCCTTGTTGCTAAAACCAGTATTGGCGCTGGAGGTTCAGGCGTTCGCATATTACAATCTATAAAACAAGCTACTGAATATATAAACGATGCTTTCACAAAAGGTATTAAGCGAAAAAATGGACCTTCAATAGTTGGAAGATCCAAAATAAGTTTAATCAAAAAAGCCATCAACGACCCAAAATATCTCTTGGAACGGTTACATTTTTATCGAACCTTCAACGACTATCCCCAAAAAGGATATGTGATTTTTCAAGAATACATCCCACATGATTTTGAATGGAGAATCATCAAAATTGGCGAATCTCTTTTTGGACACAAGAAAGTCAAAATTGGTGAGATGGCTAGTGGCACAAAACTCAAACAATACGATGCACCACCACTTTCATTGCTCGATATGGTTGACACATTATGCAATCGCTTAGGTTTTGATATTATGGCAGTGGACCTGCTTGAGCATGACGGCAAGTACTATGTCAATGAAATGCAAACCAATTGGGGGCAAAAATTCGATTTCCTGATGGAGATTAATGGTAAAAAGGGGCGTTTCGTAAAAAAAGAAGGGACCTGGACTTTCGAAGAAGGCGATTTCAACCAGAATGCTTCTTTTGACTTGAAACTGCAACATATTTTAAGCGTTTTACAAAATGGGTAATCGAGTCCTAATCACTTGTCCCTATTATCGTGAAGGTGCTGGCGGCGTAGCTACTTTCTATAAAGTGTTTGCTGAGAAACAGACGCAAAATGCCCGTTTGTTTTTTGTAGGCAAAGATAAACCTTGTGGCATAGTACGAACATTGGTCTTGTTATTCTGCCAATTTGTGAAGTTATTCTTTGTCTTACCCCGATATGATTTGCTCGTCGTAAATCCATCACTTATGACCAATGCCATAAGAAGAGACACTGTTTCCATCCGCATTGCCCGTTTTTGGAAGAAAAAGACCTGCGTGTTTTGGCGAGGGTTTGACGATGACTTCTTTAACAATGTGGCGCGAAAAGAATACAAGAAAAAACTTCAATGCGGATTGTTTAAGGTGGATTACTCTATAGTTTTAGGAAAAAACACCCATGAGAAATACAAAAGCATTGGTCTGAACACGCCCTATTCACTTGGCACAACCATGCTTCACAGCGACTTGCTCCGCACTTCACCCAAAGTTTTTTCCCAACAGTCATTCACAATCCTTTTTCTTGCCCGATTAATTAAGGGAAAAGGTATTTTTGAAGCATTGGAAGCATTCAAAGTTTTTCACCACCAACACCCTGAATGCAATTTTTTGATTGCGGGCGATGGCGAAGAGGCCTATGCCGTAAAACAATATATTGCCGACAACCAACTGCAACATGTCGAAATGTTGGGAGATATTCGAGGTGAACAGAAAAAGGCCTGTTATGAATCGTCCGATATTTATCTGTTCCCTTCTTATACCGAAGGCATGCCTAATTCTGTACTTGAGGCCATGGGAATGGGATTGCCCATCATCACTTCGACAGTAGGAGCCATTCCCGATTTCTTTGAGGATGGCAAAATGGGAGTGTTGATGACGGGACATTCTACAAATGACATCCTCGATGCCCTCAAAACCCTCTACCATAATAGGAACCACCTTCCCGAAATATCAAATTACAACTGCAATTATGCGGCAAGTCATTTTGTTGATACTATCGTTGTCCAAAATTTGGAACATATTTTCAACCAAATATAAAACACCCTTTGGTTTTGAACCAACACATTCTCAACTCTTTCCAACGCCTAAAACTGTATTGCGAATCCGAACACTTCAAAGGTTGGGACCCCTATGACGGCCTCAATTCTAGAGTGTTCCAAGCACTGCCACAGCTGAAGAACTCCGCTTTTTGCAGAGAAGTGGTCATCCAAGGATTCAAACGATGCCCCATTAACCTTAGAAAAATAGCTTTGGTGCCAAAAGGATATAATCCAAAAGGTTTAGCATTATTTCTAAGCGGATACTGCAATCTTTTCCATATTACTGAAAACAATGAGAATTTAATTTTTTCAAAGGAAGATTGTATTGCAAAGATTGACTTTCTTGCACAATTATTGATAAACTTAATATCCAAAGGATATAGCGGCGCTTGCTGGGGTTATAATTTTGATTGGCAATCCAAAGCCTTCTTCCTTCCCAAATGGACACCTACCGTTGTGGCCACCTCGTTTGTCGTTGACGCATTGCTCAACGCATACTCAATCACAGGAAACAAACAATATTACATCATTGCAACTTCCTCTGCAGATTTTATTCTTAATGACCTGAATAGGATAAATAAAGAAAATGGTTATATGTTCTCTTACTCTCCTTTAGACTATAGGGCGGTTTATAATGCTACTTTGTTGGGGTCAAAAACCCTTGCCCAAATTTACAGTTACACAAAAGAAAATCGATTGAAAGAAGCTGCGCGCATTTCCGTCCAATGTGCATGTGACACACAAAACCCTGATGGTTCTTTTCCTCATAGTGACCAAGTCGGGAACACTTGGAGGGATAATTTTCATACTGGATTCAAGTTGGAAAGTCTTAAAATGTATCAGGATTTGTGTGACGACTATTCATTCAATTCTAATTTGGAAATGGGATATCATTATTGGTTAGAAAATTTCTTTGACAAAGACAAGGGCATGGCCTTGTATTATGATAGGAACAAGCAACCTTCGCTTGTTGACCTGCATTGCGTAGCACAATCCATGGCCACGCTTTTCAAACTTGGCAAAATGGGTGAAGAAAAAGAATTGGCTAACAAACTTATAAAATGGGCCATAGATAATATGCAAAGTAAAAAAGGCTATTTCTGTTTTCAAAAGAAAGGTCTTTTGAAATCAAGAATAGAATATATGCGCTGGCCTAATGCCTGGATGTTTTACGGAATGTCATATTGGTTGAATTATAATTACAAATAGATATGATAAAAGCAATCCGTGAGTTTATACGCTTATTAGTAATAGCCGTCAGATACCAATATTTCACTAAAATCAGGAAAATGGATATTGCAAAATCGGCCAGAATATCTGTTGGGACTCGTTTAGACAAAGTAAATCCTAAAGGCATACACATAGGTGATGAATCCTATACGGCTTCTGGAAGCATTATCTTCACACATGATTATTGTAGAGGACTTTATTGCAACACCTATATCGGAAAACAATGCTTCATTGGTGCGAACGCAATCATTATGTGTGGCGTGAACATTGGCAATAATGTTATAGTAGGAAGTGGTGCTATCGTGACTAAAGACATTCCATCTAACTGTATCGTTGCGGGGAATCCGGCAAAAATCATCAAAGAAGGCATCCAAACTAAAAGATTCGGACAAATTGTCAACCAATTTGATCAACAACATGCCTGATACAATACCTGTTACTCTCAACAACGGGGTAAAAATATATCCGTTCTCGTCGTTTGACGAACTTATTGGGTTTGCAAAAGACAAAAACAAACTCTTGGTCGCCATCAATGCCGAGAAGATCCTGCATGCCACCGACCAGACACGCGGCATCATCAATCGCAACATCGGTTATTGTGACGGCATAGGCGCGGTGATGGCACTGAAAAAGCACGGATACAAAGAAGTGGTCAAGCTTCCGGGTTGCGAGCTTTGGTTGAAGATGGTGGAACAATTGCATAAGGAGGGCAAATCATTCTATCTGGTGGGAAGCAAACAGGAAGTGATTGAGGAAACCGTGTCCAAACTGAAAAATGATTATCCGTCCGCGAATATCACCGGATACCGCAACGGCTACATTAATAGTGATGCGGAAAAGCAAGAACTTATAGCGGACATTGTGGCGAAGAAACCGGATGTGGTGTTCGTGGCCATGGGAAGTCCGAAGCAGGAACTGCTCATGGAAGAGATAGCCCAACAACATCCCGCCATTTATCAGGGTTTAGGTGGCAGTTTCGATGTTTATACGGGCCATGTGGAACGCGCGCCGAAGTGGTGGGTGGAGCATAATTTGGAGTTTGCCTACCGGCTTATCAGGCAGCCCTCCCGAATCAAGCGGCAAATCTTTTTGGTGAAATTCTGGTTCCTGGTGAAATTGGGCAGAATATAAACATTCCTTCTGTTCATAAATCCCGCTATTTTGTTAACAAATAGCGGTTTACGGCTCCTGCAGGGCAGGAGTTTTTTTTATCTTTGCGGCAACGATACAGGCGTAGTCCATTACGCTTGTAATTTTCTTATTGTCAGAAATTTAAGAAAATATCAATAACAATAAAAAAACAGCATTTATGAGAAAGAATTTCAACACATTCAAACCGTTCCGCCATTTGCGGAACTTCCTTGCCCTCTGCCTCGTCATGGTGATGACCGTGGGGATGAGTTGGGGACAGACTGATGTATTGGTTTACACCTTGACTCCCGCTTCTGGTTCAAACAACAGTTATACAGGCAATTGCGACATCGCCATTAGCGGTATCACATGGAATTTGACTGGTAACTCACAGCAAATTCCTTGGCGTATAGGAGGGAAAAGTCTTTCAAGTGTGGATCGCACCCTGTATTCTAAAACAGCTATTACAGATAATGTGTCCAAAATAGAGGTAACGCACGGAGCTGCATCATCAATTACTATTAACTCCTGGACTCTTGTTGTTGCTTCCGATGCTAACTTCAACAATATAATCAGCACTCTGACACCTACATTTGCTGCTAATAATACAACTACTATAAACAGACCTGCAGGTGTTGATTGGAGCAATTGTTATTACAAATTCACTTATAATGTTAGTGTTACTGGTACTTCTAACAAATTCTTGGAATTTTCAGAGGCAAAATTCTACAAAGAATCCGGCGGTGATACTCCCACCCCAACCTACACCGTAACCTATGACTGTAATGGTGGCACAAGCGGATGTCCGGACAATGTGTCCAACATTACAGCTGGCACCAGTATCACACTTGCATCCGCCCCTTCTAAAACCGACTACACATTTGATGGTTGGAACGATGGTACCACAAACTATGATGCTGGTGATTCATACACCGTGAACGGGGATGTGACCATGACCGCGCAATGGACAGAAAACACCACGCCCGGACCTGGGGGAACGATAACCGCAACCCTTACCCAAACCAACCTTGAATTGACAGGTTCATACACAACGAATACTTCAAAAACAATTGACAACATCACATACGTATATTCCGACTTGATGAAAAACAATACGAATATTCAAGCTAAAGCATCAACTGGCACTATAAAAAACACCACGGCCTATCCTGGAGATATCACAAGTGTTGTCATTACCCATTTCGGCACGGCGAGAGCCACAACCATCAATGGTAGTGCCGATGGAACAAATTGGACACAAGTTGCGACGGGTTCAGGTTCTCTTACAGCAGATTTTAGTGGAAGAGGATATAAATATTTCCAAATCACAAGAGGAGCCAATGCGGCATATTGGGAAAAAATAGATATAACCTACTCAACAGGCGGCGGCAGTTCACAAAATCAGAGCGACCTCGCTATCACCAATCCGTCAACCGACCTTACTTTCGACCTTTATAACAACACGACTGCTCAAGTTATTAGTTATACTTCTTCAAGTACAGGGACGATCACCATCACCCCGACACAAAGCGACTATTTCACCTATGTCCATAATGCTGCAGAAAAGACCATCACGGTCACTCCTACGGCTGTTACCCCGAGCACCCAAACCGTCACCATCAGTCAAGAGGCAGATGATGACTATTATCCAGGTTCTGCTACCTTTACTGTTTCTGTTACTAACACCGATCCTAACTCCCCCGGCACACAGAACAACCCATATACGGTGGCTCAAGCCCGTGCCGCTATTGATGCCAACACAGGGGTCTCCAATGTTTACGCCAAGGGTGTTGTATCCGCCATTCCTACTGCATGGAGCTCGGGATTTAACAACATCACCTTCAACTTTGTTGATGAGAATGGCGATGTTGACTTCCTGCAAGCGTATCGTTGCGCAAGTTCCAGCACTGCCGATGCTTCTGAAGTGCAAGTTGGCGACACCGTTGTGGTTTATGGCAATCTGACCAAATACAATTCCACTTACGAGTTTGGTCAAGGATGCCAATTGATTTCCTTAACACATCCCGCCGTTCCGGTTGAAGTGCCCACTTTCTCTCCGGCCGCTGGCACTTACGCTGACGCTCAAACGGTTACCATCAGTTGTGCAACGAATGGTGCTACTATCTATTACACTACAGATGGCACAGAACCCACCAACACCAGCTCGGAATACACGACCCCCATCACTGTTTCGACTACTACAACCATCAAGGCCATCGCATATGTTGGCACTGAGAACAGTGTAGTGGCCACCGCCACCTATCACATTAATTCTCAAGCCAATCCATACACTGTGACTGAAGCACTGGCGTTCCACGAATATCCTGCTAATGGCATCTATGTTCATGGTATCGTTTCAACCGCTCCCTCTCAAGACCCGACCAGCAACGGCGAACTCACCTATTACATCTCCGCAGATGGCACTGCAGGAACAGACAACCAACTCGAAGTTTATAAAGGCAAGGGATTAGAACAGGCCGCTTTCACCGCACAAAATGACATCCAAGTGGGTGATATCGTTACCGTCTATGGCAATGTGGTGCTTTATGGCAGTAACGATCCGATTAAAGAATTTGCCCAAGGCAACTATCTTGTATCATTTGAACGCCCTATAATCCCTGCTGAAGAATATACTTTAACTGTTGCCAACCCTGCCAATGTCACTTTCACGGCTGTATATGATCAAGAAGTTCTCACGAATGGAGAAACTGCTGATATTGAGGAGGGTACCGAAATCACTTTGACCGTAAATATTGCAGACGGTTATATTTTAAATCAAGTAACGGTTGTTGGCGAAAACAGCCAGTCCGTTACCGTGACCGAAACCTCTACCGCTGGTGTTTACTCATTCACCATGCCGTCATTCAACGCAACCTTAAATGCTACCACTTCCGTAGCCCCAACACCTTCCACCTACACCCTGGCCACTTCGATTGAATCTGGAAAGAACTACATTCTTGTTGGTAAGGCAGATGGCAACTACTATGCCATGGGAGAGCAGAGAAGCAACAACAGAGGTGCTGTGGAAATAACCGTGGACGGTTCCACTGCCACCGCAACCATTACCAACAATGGAGCCCATGAATTTACCATCACCAGTATTGCCACTGCGGGTATCTATACCATACAAGACGCCGCCACCTCCGGTTATCTCTATGCTGCCAGCAGCAGCAACAACCATCTGAAGACTGAAGCTGCGCTCGATGAGAATCACAATGGCGAATGGACAATTACCTTTAATGCTGAAGATAGTAGCGCTAGTATCGTAGCTTCTAGCAGTCAAAACCGCAATATAATGCAATTCAACTACTCTAGCACCCTCTTCTCTTGCTATTCTTCAGCCAGCCAGCATTCTGTTTACCTTTATGTGAAAGTCGAACCCGACGAATGCACCTATGCGGTGACCGAGACAAATCCTTTCATAGAGGATTTCGAGGGCTCCGCACAATTGCCTGATTGCTGGAGCAGCACCGGTGAATCGGCAGAAAAATGGCGTATTTACCCGACATATGGATATCAAAGTTCCAATTGTGTAGCAACTAATAAATCCCAGGATCTTTTGCTTCCGAAACTTACGCTTCCTGCCACAGGCGCTACTCAATTATCGTTCCATTCATATAATTTGTACCCTGAATATTGCACTTCCACAGAAGGCAACAGCGTTCTGATTTCCACCGACAACGGCCAAACCTTCACCACACTGTGGGCACCAGCCTCGTACATAGACAGATGGGAGTTAGTGGGACCTATCTCACTAGCGCCATACGCCGGACAGACCGTGCAAATCAAATTCCGCATAACCACTAACGATGGTTCAGAACATCACTACTGGCTTTTGGATGATGTACAAGTGGAAGTGGTAGCATCAAGTGTATGTGCAAAGATTTCCGCCGCCAACCTGCCGTACAACGAGGGATTCGAGAACATGACGACCAGCACCGAAAAGAAGACCGGCATCATGCCCACCTGCTGGACCCTCGCCTACGAGGACTACGCCCCCATGGCCGACACCGCCAGACCGCAGGTCTTCTACGCTAACGGCAAACCCGCC
>Ga0310694_10000146_pt1 | contig 106179 bp, 94 predicted proteins | sample 174DNAGHGhighgp2_FD_203884 | JGI IMG/M metagenome (GOLD analysis project Ga0310694, IMG submission 203884) | Sheep rumen microbial communities from Palmerston North, Manawatu-Wanganui, New Zealand - 1742 DNA GHGhigh gp2 (v2) (version 2) | ecosystem: Host-associated > Mammals > Digestive system...
TGCACCTTAAAGATGCACAAGCTGCTATATACAATTGGCTTCGTAGATATGTATCTCCATTGCGATTGATGTGACCTTTGACATTGATTGACGTTCCGGATTGCTGATAAGTGGGACAAAGCCCAAGGAATCTGGATATTTGCTTAGCACTGCTAAAATAGGTAAATCCTCCAGTAGCTGTAATAAGCGCAGACGCGATAGTATTGCTAATCCCTTTAATGGATGTAAGTAACGTCATTTGGCGATTAAACTCCTTGTTTGAGAGATTTGTTATCTCCTCTTCCATTTTAGAGATCTGTTTACGCAGGAAGCTAATCGTCTTCTCTACAGTTACTTTACTTGTTGGATCCTGCTTAGGCAAGGCTGAAAGTGCATGTTGCAGATTAAGGGTAGCAGTTAATTGCTTCTTTAGTTGCCGCAGAACTGTGCGCTTCTGCTTGAGCAGAATAATACTCTCAGAAGGGATCTTATATGGCGCAGGATTCATTTTCTCTCCATATAAAGCAATCAGTTTGGCATCTATCTCATCTGTCTTAGTAGTGGATAACATTGCACGAGCAAAATGCTTAATTTTCTGCGGGTTCTCCATGCTAACAGTAATATTAGCTTGCTGAAGCAGATAAAGGAGAAGCATACTGTAGTTGCCAGTTGCCTCCATTACGCAGTGACTTTCCTTCGGAAGCGAAGAAATAAATTTTCGCACACCACTAGTGGTGTTAGGGAAAGACTTTGTAGTGTAACCACTCTTTGTAGGACAAGCTGCTACGAACGAATCCTTGCTAACGTCAATACCAATGTAAGTCATAATCGTCATTTAATTATATGCATTGATTGAACACCTGATACATCTGAACACTATCGTTGCAAATACGGGGTCAAAAGCCCAATGAACTATCCAGCTTTGGATGTATAATGTATGGGGACGGAACGTGCCCTACAGTGTCAAGACACAAACGATTACGCTGTCTTACTCCATACATAGATGTTAAATCGAGTGCAAAGATACAAAAAATAATTTAAATATACAACGATTATTTCAAAAAAATGTTGTGCCTTTGTGCTGTTACGGTCGAATTGGAGCGGGTAGGTTAGGTACGCGTGTGCGTATATAATAAGGAGAGGCATCCATTCGGGTGCCTCTCTCTCTTACAGCTTCTTCGAGCTATCATAACTCTCGATGGTCTTGGTTTGGATGACGCAGGAGGTATCACCTAAAACTCCGATAAAACATCGATAAAAGTCCGATAGGGGTAAGGACGATTACTTTCACACATTCACACATTCACACAAAATTGTGAGTAAATTCGCATTACGGTGGCACTTTTACCGTCGTTTTGTGTAAATATGCAAATTTATTTGCACATGTCAGAAAAAAGCAGTACCTTTGCAGCCGCAATATATTAGTTGATGAAAATCATATGAAGAAGATTTTTTCTTGGCTTGCGGCAGCGATGGTCTGCACGAGTATCAGCGCACAGACGCTGAATGAGACTTTTGAAGGTGAGGGCTTCCCGCCGGAGGATTGGTCGGTGATTGACGGCTATGCCGGGTATGGATGGAAGAAAGCCGTGAAGGGCGGTACGAACTGCGCTTATGTGCAAGAGGTGGCCGGTACGGAGAACTGGCTGATCACGCCGCAGTTACGGCCTGCAAACGGGGAGTCGTTGACTTTCTCGGCTCGGGTAGGGGATTATGCCTCCACCGGACAACTACGTATCGAAGTGTCGCTGAGCGGCACGGATGCCGGTTCGTTTGAACTGCTCGACACCTATTATACCTCGCAGAGCAAAGGCGATGCAGCCCATCGTTTGTGGAAAAGCGATTGGCAGCAGTACAGCATCGACCTGTCCGCTTACAAAGGTCAGGCGATTTATATCGCGTTCCATCAAGCAGGCGGTACGGACGGAATCTACGTGGACAATGTGTCCGGTGTGTCGCTTCGGGGCAACGCGGAGTGTGAGAACCCGTCTAACATTGTGCTGAGCAACTTGAGTGCGCATGCCGCTACGTTCAGTTGGCAAGGCACAGCGGACCAATACCAATATCTGCTGCTCGAGAAAGACGAAGCGGTCGATTGGACCAGCGCAACCCTCACTTCGCAGAAGACTGTAACGTTAACCAATCTCTACGAAGAGACCGAATATGTGTTCTACGTACGTGCTTATTGTAGCGCGGACACGCAGAGCATGGCCCCCAAGACCTCGTTCAAGACCCCGTGTGAGTCGTTCGATGTGCCTTGGCTGGAGACCTTCACACGGGATGCTACAGGCACCGTTCAACCCGATTGTTGGACCGTGGCATCGGAGACTCCGCAAGTGTGGGTCGTAGCGGACAAGACCTACGACGAAGAGAACAACGCCTCCGTCGTACAAGGCCAGGCGCATCTCTACGCAGCCGGTGGCGGACCCGGTACGGCACAGGTGTTCGCTATGCCGACCTTCAACGCAGCGCTTAACACGCTCGAGGTGGCGTTTGACTACAAGACGAGCCTCACTACAGACGGTTGCGGTCAACTGGAGGTAGGATACATGACCAATCCCAACAAGGCTTCGACCTTCGTCTCGCTCGTCACGCTCCCGCGTACCTTGACCTACGTGCACCAAGTGGTGACGCTCGAGGACCTGCCTGCAACTGCCAAGTTCATCGCTTTCCGCTTTGCGGGTGGAACGAGCGATCTGTGCGGCGTGTCGATGGATAACGTTGTAGTAGCGGCTATCGGTCACTCGGCCGAAGTGGACCCGGCGCAAGAGGACATCCCCGATGCCGGTATCTACGCGCTCAGTTACTGCGAGGCGCAGTTCACCTGGTACTCCTATAACGCTTCCGCTTTCGCGATCGGTCTGGCAGACGCTAACGGCACGCTGATTGCCGGCATCACGGTGACGAGCGAAGAGTGCGACCGGTTCGCTTATCAGGACGGTGTCGGATTCTCGGAGGACGATGACTATGAGCACCATTTCTACTGCTCCACCAAGTGGATCTTGAACGTCGAGGAGGACGGCATGCAACGCGGTGGCGCATGGGACAACAGCGTCATCAATATCGGTACGGCTCTTTCCTCGCAACTCGGACTCCGTCCGGGCACGTATCAGGTGCAGGTACTCGAATTCAACCAGGGCGATAGCGGTTATTCGACCGGTGCCGTGCTGGCTACCATCCCGTTCACGCTCGTGGAGAAGAAAGTGGAGAACCTGCAGGTTGCTGTAGCGGAAGACAAGACGACCGCGACCCTTACGTGGGATGCCCCCTCGTTCGGTCAGGGCGAGCGTCTCTATGTCCGCGTTTGGTCCGGCGAGACCGTGGCATATGATAACTTCAGCACCAAAGATCGTCCGGCCAGCCCGCTTACCGTGGATGTGATCGAAGATAAGTCCTACACGGCGATCGTGCAAGTGGTGGATAAGAACAACAACCCGCTGGGCTCGGAAGCAGAGATCGGTTTCACGGTAGGTGTCAACCACTACGAGCCGACCAACGTCCATGCCGAAGTGGCAGGTGGCGACAATGTGACCTTCTCGTGGGAGGTAACCACCGAAGCGGACCGCTACGTGATCACCCTGTTTTGGAACGGCGAGTACTACACGACGCTGAACGTCAGCGGCACGTCCAAGATGACCACCATGCCCAAGGATGGCACGTGGACATGGACCGTACAAGCGTTTAACCAGGGCTCGAACGGTAACTACTTCGAGGTATCCAACGCTATCGAGGGTAATCCTTTCGTGTCCAAAGCTGCCGACATCCCGGAGGACGCTATTGTGATGAATGTGTGGGGAATGGAAGCCGGTTATCTGGATCAGTACGTAGATCAGTTCCCCGAAGGCCAATACGGCTGGATGGTGATGTTCGCTACCGGCGAAGAGGGTGGTACCGGCATGCCGATGCCGTACTTCCTTATCTACACGGACAAGGAGAACGCGATCTCAGGCGTGTATAACACGACGCGCGGGAACATCGATCTGGAGAGCTGTTACATCAATACCAACGGCACGCAAGCCGGTTGTATCATGGCAACCGATGCCGAGCTGCGTCTGCAGTTCGTTGCCTACGACGATGACAAGGCTGCGCAAGGTGGTTATCGCTACGGCTACTACACCGGTCAGTTCCGCATGGTCTGCACGGACGGCAACACGTATGTGGGTAAGTTCATGGAACAGTTCTGTAACTCGTATAATTACTCCACCGTCGGTTCGTCCATCCGTGACCATAAGGGCATGTGGGACGAAGATCCGGACTACATCGTGCCGTTCCAGGGCATTGAGGATGTACAAAGTGACAAAGAATCGTGTACAAAAATTCTTCTCAATGGTCAATTGATCATTGAGAAGAACGGTAAGAAGTACAACGTACTGGGCGGGCTTATCCAATAGCCAGTTCCTTGCGGAGGGCTTTGACCATCTCGTCGTATTCGGCATCGGTCAGATAGACCTTACCGGGGTTCATCTGGAACGTGCCACCATAATCCGGGCCATCTACATACTTGGGAGCCAAGTGAAAATGTAGATGGCTCAGTTTGTCTGAGTACGCGCCGTAATTGATTTTCTCAGGCTTGAACAGCTTCTGCATGGCACGAGTCACATCGGCTACGTCCGCCATGAACAGGTTACGCTGCTCGTCGTCCAGTTCGTTCAGGTCGTTCACATGCTTGTCATACGCTACCAGGCAACGGCCGTGGTAGGTCTGCTCTTTGAATACGAACGCACGCGATACGCGCAGATGACCAATCTCAATCATGAGATTGTGCAAGGTCTCATTGTTGGTACAATAGAGACAATCTTTGGGGTCAGAATACATATTATTAACGGTTAATGGTTAACGGTAAGTGGTTAATGTTAAGGAACGCGCACACACGTGCGCGTTCCTTAATTATCAACCGCCGAAGTTATCGAAGCGGATGTCAGCGTCGTCTACGCCCAGCGAGTGGAGTAGGTCGAGCACGGTCTTGGCCATCATAGGAGGACCACAGAGGTAGTACTCGACATCTTCCGGAGCGTCATGCTGCTTGAGGTAAGTGTCGCCCATGACCGGTGCGATGAAACCTGCGGTATACTTGATACCCAGTTGGTCGGCCTTCGGGTCCGGACGATCCAGCGCGAGGTGGAAATGGAAGTTCGGGAACTCCTTCTCCAAAGCGAGGAAATCGTCGAGGAAGAAGACTTCGTCGATTGCACGTGCGCCGTAGAAATAGTGCATCTGACGGTCGCGGCACTGGCGGGTCTTGAGCATGTGCATGATCTGTGCACGCAGCGGAGCCATTCCGGCACCACCACCGACCCAGATCATCTCCTTCTTACTGTCATAAACAGGACGGAACTCGCCATAAGGACCACTCATGCGTACCTTGTCGCCCGGTTTGAGCGAGAAGATATACGTGGAAGCGATGCCGCACGGTACATCCATGAACTCAGGTCCGTTCGGACATTGCTCTTTTGGTTTGAACGGCGGGGTAGCGATACGAACGGTCAGGGTGATGATATCGCCCTCGTCCGGGTAGTTCGCCATCGAGTATGCACGTACTGTTGCCTGTGTGTTCTTCTGTTTGAGTTTGAACAAACCGAACTTCTCCCATGCCGGCAAGTAGAGGTCACCGATGAGCGATTTGTCGAAATCGCGGTTGTAGTCGATATCGTACTCCGGAATGATGATCTGTGCGTACGAACCCGGTTCGAAGTTCATGTGCTCGCCCGGAGGCAGCTGTACCTTGAACTCCTTGATGAACGTAGCCACGTTCTTGTTAGAGATAACCTCGCATTCCCATTCCTTGACACCCAGAACAGCCTCATCGACCTTCATGGTGATGTCTTCTTTCACTTTCACCTGGCAGCCCAGACGCCATCCTTCTTTCTGCTGCTTACGCGAGAAATGAACGGTTTCGGTCGGCAGGATCTCACCGCCGCCGCTGAGTACCTGGCACTTGCACTGGCCGCACGAACCCTTACCACCACAAGCGGAAGGCAGGTGAACACCTGCTTCGCCGAGTTGGCTGAGGAGCGAACCGCCGGCAGCTACGTCATAGACTTTGTCGCCGTTGATGGTGACTTTGACGTTACCCGACGAAACAAGGTAGCGCTTTGCAATCAGCAGAACCGCTACGAGCAGGAGTATTACCACGAGGAATACTACAATGGCAATGATAATAGCTTGTATATTCATAGTTTCAATCCTCCTTCATTAAAAACTCAAACCGCTGAAACACATGAACGCCATCGCCATCAGACCTACGGTGATGAAGGTGATGCCGAGTCCCTGCAGCGGCTTGGGAACGTCGTTATACTCCATTTTTTCACGAATACCTGCGAGGCAGACAATTGCCATGAGCCATCCGATACCGGAACCGAATGCGTAGAAGAACGCGTCACCAAAACCGGTGATGGCCTTGGGATCTGTCTCCGGCAAGCCGATACGCTGCTGCATAAAGAGCGAACCACCCATGATAGCGCAGTTCACCGCGATCAGCGGCAGGAAGATACCGAGGCTCGCATAGAGCGACGGGCTGAACTTCTCCACGATCATCTCCACCAGTTGCACGATAGCGGCAATGACGGCGATGAACAGAATGAAACTCAGGTAACTCAGGTCGAGACCGTCCACCAGGGCGTTCGGACCGAGTACGTATTTCTGCAGCAGGTAGTTCACCGGTAATGTAACGATGAGCACGAATGTAACGGCTACACCGAGACCTGCAGAGGTCTTCACATTCTTCGACACTGCCAGGTATGAACACATACCGAGGAAGTAAGCGAAGATCATGTTGTCCGAGAAAATCGAACGAACAAATAAATTCAATGCGTTATCCATTACTTGCCCTCCTTATCGTTATAGGCTCTGTGAGCCCAGATTACACAACCTACGAGAATAAGCGCCATAGCCGGCATGAGCATCATACCGCAGTTCTCGTACCAACCGCCGTTAGCAGCGTACCAACTCTCCGGGATGATCTGGATACCGAGCAGTTGTCCTGCACCGAACAGCTCACGAATGAGTGCTACGATGACGAGGATGATGGCATAGCCCAGACCGTTGCCCAGACCGTCAAGGAACGAATCCCACGGTTTGTTGGTCATTGCGAACGCTTCGAGACGGCCCATGAGGATACAGTTGGTGATGATCAGACCGAGGTAAACGGACAGCTGCATCGCTACATCGTACGCAAAGGCTTTGAGCACCTCGCTCACGAGTGTTACGAGCGCCGCTACCACTACCAGTTGCACGATGATACGTACGCGCATCGGGATCGTATTACGAATCAGCGACACAATCACATTCGACATCGCGACGATGATCGTCACGGCGATACCCATGACGAGGGCAGGTTTGAGCTGAACCGTTACAGCCAGAGCCGAACAGATACCCAGAATCTGCACAACGACCGGGTTATTGGCGTTAAGAGGACCTAACAATGTGTCCTTAGTCTTCTGACTCAACATGGTCTTCCTCCTTTCCTTCAATTGTTTCTACTTCGTTTTCTACCGTGTCCTTGGCTACTTGCAAGAACTCTTTGTAGTTGTGGATGAGCTCCTGCTCCAGCATTTTGCTAACGCCTTCGGAAGTGATGGTAGCACCGGAGATGGCATCTACCTGCTCCTTACCTTCGGCTTTCTTGCCGGACTTGAGCACCGCAACAGACACGATCTCATTCGCTGCGTTGCAGATATGTGTGCCTTCGAACTGTGCGCGGAACTCTTTCTCTACGATCTTGGCACCCAGACCCGGAGTCTCGCCTTCGTGGTTGAAGTTGACACCCCAGATGGTGTTCTTGTCGTCGTTGAGTGCGAGGTAACCGCCAATACCGCCCCACAGACCCTTACCGCTAAGCGGCAGGACGTATTTGGTATCACCGTTGAGGTCAAACACATACACTTCGCAGGTGTCATTTTTCTCCTCGCTGTAGAAACGGATGGTGTCGGTAGCAAGGGCCAGATAAACCTCTGCCGGATCACCTTGGATCGAATCTACCTTGAGGGCACCGAGAATCTGTTTCTGCTTATCGAGCAGCACGTTCTTGTCTTTGAGCGGCTGGAGCACCGAGCTGACAACCGACAGAAGGACTGCTACGATCACTACGACAATCGTCATATAGACGAAGGTGTAGATGTTACTGTTGGTATTCAGTTTCATTGGACGCCTCCTCTTTTTGCACGTTTGTTAATGTTCACTTGTACGACGCACCAGTCGATGAGCGGAGCGAAGGCGTTCATGAGCAGGATAGCGAGCATCATTCCCTCGGGATAACCCGGATTGAGCACACGTACTACGATTGCAATCATACCGATCAGCAGACCGTAGATCCATTTACCGCACTCCGTACGAGCCGAGGTAACCGGGTCGGTAGCCATAAATACGGCACCGAACGCGAAACCGCCGCTTACCAGGTGCATGTACCACGGGTATTGTGCTACAAGGTTGTTCTCAGCACCGAACTTATTGAACAGGAACGCGGTCAGCGCACCTCCGACAAATACGGACAGCATCGTCTTCCAGCTTGCCACACCCGTGCAAACGAGCAGGATAGCGCCGAGCGCGATGGCCCATACGCAGGTCTCACCTACCGATCCCGGAACAAGGCCGTTGACCATATCCCAGAACGATTGCGAAACCGGTGTGCCGGTAGCCATCTGTGTGAGCGGGGTAGCGCAGGTGTAACCCTCTACCAAGCCGCCGTCCCAGCCCCAGGTCGCGCCGTCGCGAACGAACATCTTGTCGCCCGTCATCGAGCTCGGATAAGCAAAGAACAGGAACGCACGCGTGATCAACGCTACGTTGAAGATATTGTATCCCGTTCCACCGAATACCTCTTTGGCGAAGATAACGGCGAATGCAACCGCAATTGCTACTTGCCATAGCGGGGTGTTGATCGGCACGATGAGCGGAATGATAAAACCTGTTACCAGGAAACCTTCTGCTACCTCTTCATGCTTGATCTGTGCTACGGTGAACTCGATACCCAGACCGACTACATACGCTACGATGAGGTAGGGCAGTACAGCCAGTGCACCAAAACCGAACGCTTTCCAGAACAGCGTGCAGGTCAACTCGCTGATAGCAGCCAGTTGGCCTGTTGCCAGCAAGTGCTGATAGCCGACGTTGAACATACCGAACAGCAGCGCCGGTATGAGCGCGATAACCACGAGGATCATCGTACGCTTGGAGTCACGACCGTCATGAATATGGCTGCCGTTGCGCTTCGCAGTAGCATCGGGCGTGAACAGGAACGTATCGAAAGCGTCATAGAACGAACTGAGCTTCGCCATCTTACCGCCTTCTTGGAAGTTCTTGCCGAACTTCTTCCAAATCTGATAGAACTTATTCATCACTCAATCTCCTTTTTTAAATTGTCCAGCGCCTGACGAACGATAGCCTGCAGCGGCATCTTGGACGTGCAGACGAACTCACATAGCGCAAAATCTTCCGGAGCCACTTCGTATGCTCCCAGGGCCTCCATGCGGTCGATGTTACCGGCAATCATGGCCTTGATGAGGTACTCAGGGTAGATGTCCATCGGGAATACCTTGTCGTACTCACCGCTGACGATGATCGCACGACGACCGCCTTTGAGGCGAGCATCCCACGGATAGTGTTTCGGACCGAACAACCACTTGGTGAAGCAGTTGTCAAGCAACTTGGCAGGGTCGGTACAGCCGGCGTTGAAGTCTTTGAAGCGCGGCCACATCCAGCCCATGAACTCAGCTTTGTCAGCACCGTCCTCGAGAACCGTGATCTGGTTGTCGTAGACGCTGATGATCTCGTTGAGCTCAATCTGCTTACCGCTCAGCACGTTGCCGGCGATGTAACGGCATACCACCTCGTTGTGCACATTGCTCGTGAGGATAGCTGCGTACTCCATACCCGGCAGCACTTCGTAGTACTGACGACCGTTGGCCAACGGACCGGTCAGGGCCACTTTCTTACGCATGTCCACGATACCCTTCTGGAACAGACGGCCGATGACAGCCAGGTCCTGAATGTTAATAGTGAACACGGTCTCGCCTTTGGCAAGCGGAGCGAGGTTGTTGAGCTGTACACCTACGTTACCTGCCGGATGCGGACCGGCTACTTCGTACAGCGTACAATCCTTCAACTCACGGAACTCCGGAGCTTTGCTACCCGCCTTGAGGCCTACGAAGACCGGAGCCAGTTGGCTGAGAGCCGTAATGGCAGCCTGCAGGGTAGGCAGTTGGCCTTTGAGCACCCACTCGTAGTTCGGCGCAACAGGAGCGCTGTCAAAACTCGAGATGAAAATGGCACGCGGGGTCTTGTTCGGCAGCGCGATGCAATCGTACGGACGCTGTTTGATCAACGCCCACAGACCCGATTGAAGCAACAATGCCTTCACGTCCTTGTCCGTGCCAAAGCTCTCGTACTGAATAGTAGCGTCTGCCTCAATGTCGATCGACATCACCTTACGGCGGTCACCACGGACAATCGCCTTGACCGTACCGCTGACAGGGGATGTGAACAGCATTTCCTCAAACGCCTTGTCGTGAAACAGCGGAGTACCCGCCTTCACGCGCTCGCCTTCTTTCACCATCAACTTCGGGGTGATGCCGGCGAAGTGGTCGGGCACGATATGAAAGACCTCCGGCCTGCGTACGCTACCCAGCGTCTCGGCTGCAGCTCCCTCAAAAGGAATGTCCAAACCACGTTTCAGTTTGATTGTTTGCATAATGTTAATTAATTTATTTTGATTTTGTTTGTAATGCATACAAAATGCGGGTGCAAAATTACAAAAAAAAAATCACATACGCAAGCGCGCACGTATTTTTTGCAAAAAAATGCTCAAAAATTTGCGTATATCAAAAAAAAGCAGTACCTTTGCAGCCGATTTTGAAATTTAGAGCAAGTCCTATACGACCAGCTCCCTCTGAACTCCCCCAGGCCTTGACCGGAGCAAGGGTAGGAGGTTGTAGCGGTGCGATGTAGTAAGCTTGCTCTTTTTTTTGTGCCCCAAAAAAGGCTTGAGACTATTCAAGCCTCAAGCCGGAAAGGGTATATACTTGCCCATTTCGAATAATATATATCTGCCCGTCAATCAGCACCTTACGGGTGTCTGGAGCGGATTCGTTTTCGGTATTTCGGATGTCCAGCATCGGATTAGGCATGGTGTAGGCCAGCCACGCGTTCGGGATGCCGTAGCCCATTTGATTGCCCGTGTCGTGGTTCGGATAGAGATGTGCCGAACGGATGATACGTTCACGTATCTGCATCGCGTTCTCATCCGGCAGCGCGGACCACAGCGAAGCGGCCATACCGGCCAGCAGCGGAGTCGCAAAACTGGTGCCGTTGGACGTTACTATATATCCGCTCGGATTAATGAGCACGGAGCGTACGCCTACGGCGCACACCTCGGGTTTGATGCGGCCGTCGGATGTCGGACCGTAACTCGAGAAATTGCCCGCTGCGCTGTCCGTGGAGACGGCACCTATGGTGAGAATACTGTCCGCATCAGCCGGCGCACTAATGGTATGCCATGAACCGGTGCCTTCGTTGCCGGCTGCTACACAAACGAGCATACCTTTGCGGGCAGCGATCGTAGCGGCACGACTCACTCGCGTCGTCTGACCGTCCAGATCCGTAGTTTTGTTCAGTGTCCAATCATCGTTGTCAAACTCCGCGTAGCCAAGCGAGACGGAGAACACGTTCACACCCAGCGAATCCGCTTTCTCGAGTGCTGCCACGAGGTTATCCATCTCCTTGGGCGACTCGGGATCGTACTCTTCGGACCGCATCAGGTAGTACTGCGCCCGCGTAGCGGCACCGTAATAGCCGTCGGTGATGCCCGAGATGGTGCTCAGACACTCTGTGCCGTGCGCACCCGTGGAGCCGTAGAAATCATCTCCGTCATCTGTAAAATCGAAGTGTCCCAATTCCAAACTGTCCCGGAAACAATCAAGCGTATTGGCATTGTAGAAAGCGCCGTCGCAAACGGTCATCAGGATGCCTTGTCCCTCAAAACCCGCTTCGTGCAAGGGCTTCAGGTTGTACAGCGCCAATTGGTCGTCCGTATAGAGGTTCGTCTGCTCACTGTGCCACAAGGCGCGTTTACGGGGCGAGTAGTACGATGCGCTGTTATCGCGCGTCATCTCCACGTTCGCCACAAAACCCAAGGCTGCCACCTGATCGGCCTGTGACGAACTCATCTCACAGGTTGCTCCGTTGAACCAACGGCTGGTGTGATGCACCTTCACGCCCATATGACGCAGACTGTCCAGATAGAGCGCGCTCACCGGATAATCGAGTTCATCGGTCGGGATGTTCCACTTGGCACGTTGCTCCACGGCACGTGGCGAAAGCGCCGGCGTGGTGTTGACCGGTTTGTCTGTAAACGAGACAAAATATACGAAAAGAGAGATTAACGTAAGCATAGTTGTACGACGTTTTCTACATGTTGGGTATGCGGGAACATATCCACGGGTTGTACTTTGGTAACTTTGTATTTCTTATCGAGCAGCGCCAGATCACGTGCCTGGGTGGCCGGATTACAGCTCACATAAACGATCCGTTTGGGGGCGGCATTCAAGATCACATCCACCACATCTTCATCCATTCCGGCACGGGGCGGGTCGGTGATAATGACATCCGGACGGCCGTATTGAGCCACGAACGCATCGTTCAGCACTTTCTTCATGTCCCCTGCGAAGAAGAGGGTGTTCTCGATGTGGTTGATCTTCGAATTCACTTTTGCGTCCTCAATCGCTTCCGGCACGTACTCGATTCCGATCACCTGCCGCGCCTGCCGCGCCACAAAATTGGCAATTGTTCCGGTGCCCGTATAGAGATCATAGACCAGTTCATTGCCGGTCAGTTCGGCAAAGTTCCGTGCCACTTTGTACAGTTCGTACGCTTGTTCGGTGTTGGTCTGGTAGAACGATTTGGGACCGACTTTGAACTGCAATCCCTCCATCTCCTCCATGATATGGTCCTGACCGAAATACACCTGTACGTCCAAGTCCCCGATGGTGTCGTTGAACTTGGTGTTTTCCACATAGAGTAGGGAGATGATCTCCGGAAACTGTGTGTGCAGGTACTCCAAAAGTCCTTTGGCATCTTCCCGTAATCCGTAACCCGTAACCTGTAACCCCTCTCCGAAACAGACGATGAGCATCAGTTCGCCTTTGTGGTTGTTGCGCAGGATCAGCGTACGCAGCAGACCCTCGTGCGTGTGTTCGTTATAGAACGTCATAGCGTGGGCACGCGCATACGCACGGACGGAGTTACGAATGCGGTTGTTAATCTCCGGCATCAGGTGGCACTGCTCGATATCCAGCACTTTGTCGAACGCATTCGGGATATGAAAGCCCAGACCGTAGGTGCTGTCCACATGGTCCAATCCGCCGGCCGCTTCGATCACTTCCCAGGGGAACCATTTGCGGTCCGCGCAGGTGAACTCCAACTTGTTGCGGTACTCGTAGATATGCTTAGAGCCCAAGATCGGACTGATCTCGGGCAGCTCGATCTTACCGATGCGGGTGAGGTTGTCCACGATCTGCTGCTGCTTGTACTTGATCTGCTCTTCGTACGGCAGAATCTGCCACTTGCAACCGCCGCACACCCCGAAATGTGGACACCGTGCCTCACAACGCACCGCACTCGGCTGCACCACGCGCAGCACTCTCGCCTCCATGAAACTGTGTTTCTTCTTCGTTATTTGCAGGTCCACAATATCACCCGGCACACAGTTCGGCACAAACGTGACGATATCGTTGATACGCACCAACGCTTTGCCTTCCGCAGCCACCCCCGTGATCGTTACGTTTTCAATGACAGGTAGATTTTTCTTCGCCATAGATTCAAAATTTCTGCAAAAGTACAAAAAAATTCTCATCTGTGCAAATAAATTCTTAAATTTTTGAAAAATAGGACATGACATGTTGTATCTGGCATGCTTTTTGTACCTGATAAGGCCGGAATTTGAAAAATTGTAGAATGATGAATGGAATAGTTAAACATGTAATTTTGTCATGTATACTGACAGGCAGTGTCGTGTGTGCGTATGCCGGTGACACGGTCCGTTACACCTTGTCGGATTGTCATGAGATTGCCCTGTCCCGCGGCGCGTCCTCGCAATCAATGGAAGAGGCACGTCTGGCCGCGGAATACAACCGCAAAGCGGCCTTGGCTGCCATGTTCCCGCGTGTAAGCGCTAACGGCGGTTATATGTGGAACTCGCGCGATGCGCATCTGTTGGCCAACGAGACGCAGTTCTCGTTTGGTACGGCAGCCGTGGCACCGGACGGAACAGCAACGTTCGCCTGGAGCGAGCAGAGCAAACTGGGTGAGTTGGCGAACACCGTGGCCGGCACGCCGCTCGAGCAGCCGATCTTGGACATCGAAGCCAGTGCAGGACAGAAGATAGCCGATGCGTATCAGGAGTTGTACAACAAGATGACGATTGACCTGACGCATGTCGTAGTAGCCCAAGTGGGCGTGACGCAGCCGATCTATACCGGCGGACGACTCACCCAGCTCTACCGCATCGCCAAGGCGTCGGAGAACATCGCAACCATCGAAGCGGATGCCAAGCACGACGAGGTGATCTACAAAGTAGATGAAGCTTATTGGCGCGTGGTGGCGGTCGGTCAGAAGAAGAAACTGGCAGAGCAGTACTACCGTTTGTTGTGCCAATTGGAGAATGATGTGCGCGAGGCGGTGAACGAAGGGGTAGCCACGCAATCCGACCTGCTCAAAGTGACCGCCAAACGCGGTGAGGCGGAAGTGAAGAAACTGCAGGCGGAGAACGGTCTGACGCTGTCAAACATGGCGCTGGCGCAGTTATGCGGTCTGCCGCTGTCCACTTCGTTCGTGCTGGACGAGTCCGGTCTGAACGAGTGCTCACTGCCCGTGGGTGAGATGGAGATGGAAGCGGCTGTAGCTAACCGAAGCGAGTTGCAGTTGTTGCAGGAGACGGAGCACATCGCACAATATAACGCCAAGCTCATGGCAGCCGGATTACAACCGAACATCGTTGCTACAGCAGGCTATATGTACACCAATCCGAACGCGGATAACGGGGTAAGCAGTAACTGGGACGGCAAGGGATTCTTCTCGGCCGGCGTGGTAGTGAACGTGCCGATCGCACATGCGGATGATATCTTGCGCTACAAAGCCGCCAAGCATGCAGCCAACGCGGTTGCGCTCAAGACAGATGAGACACGTGAGATGCTCATGCTACAGACCACACAGGCGAACCAGAAACTGATGGAGGCGCAGCAGAAAATAGCTATGGCGCGCCTCACCGAGTCCAATGCATCGGAAGTGCTGCGCATGGCGCAAGAGTCCTATGAAGCTGGTATGATCACCGCCTCCGAACTGATGCAGGCACAGACGGCATGGCTCGCCGCGGCGTCCGATCTCGTGGATGCACAGACAGAAGCCAAAACAACGGAAACACAATTAAGCAAATATTTAGGGAGACTGAAATGAATATGAAACATCAAAAAGAAGGCAGTTTGCTATTAGGCGTAGTAGCGCTGCTGACGGTAGTGGTAGTAGTAGCTGTAGTGGGCGTGTTGGCGCTACGGCCGGAGAAGACATTGATTCAGGGAGAAGCCGAAGCCGCTGAATACCGCGTTTCCGGCAAAGTGCCCGGACGAATCGAGATGTATCTGTATGAGGAAGGCGAGCAGGTGAAGAAAGGCGACACGCTGGTGGTCATCTATTCGCCGGAAGTGGAGGCAAAGAAGAAACAGGCCTTGGCAGCCCGTGAGATGGCGGAAGCCGTCAATCAGAAAGCGCAGAACGGTGCACAGCGTGAGCAGATCCAGGGTGCATACGAACTGTATCAGAAAGCCAAAGCCGGCGAGGAGATCTACCGCAAGAGCTTCGAGCGCGTGCAGCGTCTGTATGACAAAGGCGTGGTAAGTGCGCAGAAACGCGATGAGACGGAAGCCCAGTACAAAGCTGCTGTTGCCACCGTCAAAGCCGCACGCAGCCAGTACGAGATGGCATTGGCAGGAGCCAGAGCCGAAGACAAAGCTGCGGCTGCTGCACAGGTGTCCCGCGTGGACGGTATCCTCGAAGAGGTGGCAGCTGCCGAAGCGGAGCGTTATCTGCTCTCGCCCTGTGACGGAGAAGTGAACGAGCGCTTCCCGAAAGTGGGCGAACTGGTCGGGCAGGGCAGTCCTGTCATGTCCATCGTGGACCTGACCGATGTGTGGTTCACCTTTGCCGTACGCGAAGACATGCTCTCTAATTTTGCGATGGGCAGCGTCATCAAAATCAATATCCCTGCACTCGGCGCGGCGACCTATCCGGTCACGGTTACCCATCTGCAGGCCATGGGTACGTACGCCAGCTGGCGTTCGACCAAACAGAACGGCGGTTACGACGTGCGCACGTTTGATGTCAAGTGCCGTCCTCTCGAAACCATCCCCGGCCTTCGTCCCGGCATGACGGCGTTGGTCGTAGAGTAAGATACTTTGTACATTGTACATTGTAAATTGTACATTTGAAAATGAGAATCATTTTTCAAAATATCTGGCGTGTGATGCTGCGTGAACTGCATATGATGTTCGCGCGGCCGCTGTACCTGTTTGCCTCGGTGGGTGTGATGGTGCTCTCCACGCTCTTCTTCCTCACGCTCATGCGTGCCGGAAGTGCGGAGAACATGCCGGTTGCAGTGGTTGATCTGGACCAGACAACCATCTCCAGACGGCTCATTCACGAGATGCAGGCGACCCCTTCCGTCGATATCCAATTGGTGACCAATTGCTATCCGGAAGCCCGCGAAGCCATGCAAAAGGGACAGATATACGGTATCTTCGTCATACGCGAAGGCTTCTATCGGGACCTGGTGGCGTTCAAACGTCCGCAGCTGGATTTCTATGTCACCAATGCCTATACGGTCGGCGGTAACACGGCGTACAAACAGATGCTGACGATGGTCAATCTGGTGTCCGGCGCGTTCCAACGCGAGGTGCTGCGAAAGAAAGGGATGACCGACGAGGTCATCATGCACCGCATCCAGCCGATCGCCATCGAAGGACACATGGTGGCTAACCCCTGGGGGAACTACTCCGTCTATCTGGTCAGCACCGTGCTGCCGGGTATATTGGGTCTGATCTGCCTGATGCTCACCATCTTTGCGATTGGATTTGAACTCAAGTCCCGCACTTCGCATGCCTGGCTTCGGGCGGCCGGAGGCAACTACACCGTGGCGATGATCGGCAAACTGATTCCGTACACGGTCATGTACCTGATCTTGGGTATCTCCTGTCACTTCATGCTGTATAACTATGCCGGTTTCCCGGTCTATGGCAGCCATGCGCGTTTGCTGTTCGGCCTGCTGCTGTTCATCTTCGCCATGGAAGCGCTGGGCATCACCCTGATCGGTCTGCTGCCGACTTTACGTGACGCGTTGTCCGTAGCGGCGCTGTACTCCATGCTCGGATTCTCCCTCTCGGGATTCACCTATCCGCAGATGTCGATGCTCGCACCCGTCAAGGCCATCACGTACCTGGAGCCGCTGCGACATTATTACCTCATTTATGTTAACGAAGCCCTCATGGCAGCACCGGTGCAGAACAGCCTGCCGTACATGTTGGCGCTGACCGCGTTCATGCTCGCTTCGCTCTGTGTCGCACCGCGTCTGCACCGCGCGTTAGTGTATCAGAATTATCCGTTAAAATAGTATGTGGCAGAATTTTGTTGATGAAATAAAACGTATCTTCCGGGACCCGGGCGTGGTGCTCATTTTTATTGTCGCTACGCTGATTTATCCGTTGATATACAAGACGATATACTGGAACGAACAGATCACGGACGTGCCGGTAGCGGTGGTTGATCTGAGTAATAGTTCCGAGAGCCGTGAGTTCTTACACAAATGGAACGCGACACCCGATGTCAAACTGTGCTACCAGTGTACCTCGATGGCGGAAGCGGAGCAGCTGCTGCGCGACCAGAAAGTGCACGGCATCATCTATATCCCGCGTGATTTCGCGAGCCAACTGGCAGACCCCTTAGGCAAAGCGCATATATCGTTGTACTGCGACATGTCGTCTTTCCTCTATATGAAGGCGATCTACCTCAGTTGCAACCAGCTCATGCTCGAGTCCATGCGTACGGTGCAGATTGACCGCTACCAGCAGATGGGTATTGACAAAGAGTTCGCCTGGGCGCTGGTACAAGACGCTCCGTACACGGAGACGGCCCTGTTCACACCGACGGGAGGATACGGTTCGTTCCTCATTCCTGCCGTGCTGGTGATGATATTGCATCAGACCCTGTTCTTCGGTATCTGTATGTTAGGCGGAACAGCCCGGGAGGAGAACATCGACCGCTACAGTTTCCGGTCCTTGTTCGGACGTGCGGGAGCGTATTTCGTGGTGTACTACACCTTGGCGGCGATTGTGTTGGGTTTCTATCCGCGTCTGCTGGACATCCCGCATATCGGTTCGATAGGGGATATATTGTTGTTCAACGTACCGCTCATATTGTCCATCATCTTCTTCTCGCTGTGCGTGAGTGTGTTCATCCGCAACCGTGAATCCGGCCTGGTGCTGCTCATTTCTTCGTCCCTGATTTTCCTGTTCATGGCAGGTATTTCCTGGCCCAAAGAGATGATTCCGGACCCGTGGTGGTACCTCGCTTGCTGCATCCCGTACACCTGGGGCGCGCACGGTTTCATCCACATGAACTCTATGGGCGCATCCCTCGCCATCACCGGCAACGAGTATATCGCCCTCTGGATCCTCACCGGAGTGTACATGCTCATCGCCTGCGCCCTGTTTTACGCCAAGAAGCATTACTTCACGCGTGCAACATAACTCTTTCCTCTTCGTTCTATTCGCGAGTCGTCAGGCTCGCGTTTTTCTTTCTTCCTTTCCGCGGATTCAATCCCATTTAGTACGTCCCCTTTAAGGAGCGTAAGCTCCGTTGGTTTCGTCTATTGTGTCCAAATTAAATTTGGATATTTTTTACAAAAAAAACACACATTTATTTGTATATGTCAGAATTTTTGTGTACCTTTGCACGTTTGATTAATAATTGACGTACTATAATAACAGATGCCGAATTATTTACAGCGAAAAATAGGACATGATTATACTGCGCCTTCGGCGTATTTGATTACGGTAGTGACACATGACAGAGTGCCGCTATTGGGCTCGTTGGTTGGGAGCGCGGCATCTGAAGCGGCTATTGACGCAACGATATTAGGTAAGCAAGTTATTGCGGCCTTCTATGATATAGAGAAGAAAGTAAAGGAGAAGACCAGGTGTGATGTACAGGTAGTACAATATCAATTAATGCCGGATCATTTTCATGGGATATTGTATGTAAAGGATAAACTGCCAAAGGATTGGCATTTAGGACGGATTATCTCAGGATGGAAGGGCGCATGTTCGAGGGCGTATACGCGAGATGTGAATGGGTCAGAGCTTACGCTCCTCCAAGGTGACGTACTGACGTTATTCGAGAAGGGATATAATGATCGACCTTTGGTAAGCAAGGGACAGTTGCAGGGATGGATACAGTACTTGCGGGATAATCCCAGACGGCTCTGGTTAAAAAGGCACCAGCCGGATATGCTGCGAAAGATATATGAGTTTGAGGCAGGAGCGAATGGGCGACGTTTTACGGCTGTTGGGAACACGTTCTTTGTGACATACCCGGAGATTGCGCAAGTGCGATGCCACCGGAATCTGAGTGAGGAAGAGATACAAAGGGAGGTAGCACATTACTTAGGCTTGGCGCGAAATGGCGTGATATTAGTATCACCATTTATATCTCCAGCGGAAAAGGCGGTTTATGAGGCTTGTTACAAAGAGAAACTGCGGATGATACGGATAATAAGTAGGGCATTGGATGGGCAGTTTGTGTATCCAATAGGAAGAGATTTTGACGGGTGTGCTGCGGGATTCTTGCTTGTCTTGGCACCATATATGGCAGGAGATGAGCATACAGCAGCCAAACGCATCTCGCGTTCACAGTGTTTGGATATGAATGCTATCGCGGCGGAATTAGTACGTCCCCTTGGCGAAGTGTAAGCTTCGCCGGAAAGAGAGTGTTTCCATCTCCGCGATCTTAGTACGTCTCCTTGGCGAAGTGTGAGCTTCGCCGGAAAGAGAAAAAGAAGAAAGGAAAAGAAATGACCACCGAAGAATTCTGTATTTCGTTATTTTCATTTTGCATTTTTGTCGCATATTTGCGGCAACTATTTGCATCAAAAATCGTAAATCTGCATCAAAAGTGCAGATTTTTTTGTATATATCATTTTTTTTACGTAATTTTGCGCAGTCTTTCACTTTGTGGGAGTTTGGAACAGTAATTTTGCAGCCGAAAATCGTAACGCACATGGAAACGAAGAAAAAACTAAAATCGTCAACTGCCTATCTATTTAACTGCTATATCTGGCTGTTGAACACGATCGTACGCGGTCCTATTTCACGCGCGGCGATAGACGAGAAGTGGGCGCACGCAAACGCCAACGAGTACAAGCAGGACTATCTTCCCGAGAGTAATTTCCACCGTTGGAAAACTACTGTCGAGTTGCTCTTTGATGTCAAAATCAAGTGCAATGGGAACAATGAGTACTACATAGAGGAGGCTGCCGACTTACGCAACGCAGATCTGCGCGGTCGTCTGTTAAACCTTATGTCCATGGATAGTCTGCTCAAGGACAGCAAAGAACTATCCAATCAGATTCTGTTTGAACCTGTTCCTTCCGGCGAACAGTTTCTCGCGCCCATCATCGAAGCCATGCGCGATAAGAGCGTGCTGCAAATGACCTATCAAGGCTTCGGCAAACCGCACCCCGCAACTTTCCCGATTGAGCCGTATTGTCTCAAGATGTTCAAGCAACGGTGGTATATGTTGGTCTATGCTCCAAATCTCGACCAAATGCGCGTATATTCCTTGGATCGTATCCACGCTATTGAGCCGACCACAGATAAATACAAACTCCCCGATGACTTTGATGCTGAGCGGTATTTCCGCGATGCTTATGGTGTGACTGTGCTTGGTGATAAGCAACAGCCGGAGAAAATTGTAATCTCCATTGATGAATACCAAGCTAACTATTTACGCACACTCCCATTACATCCTTCGCAAAAAGAAATCGAGCCTATCAATGGTTATCCGGCATTCAGTTTCTATCTCTATCCGGCTGACGAGTTCCTGCGCGAGTTATATGCTTATGGCTCTGACTTAGAAGTCCACGAACCGAAATGGCTCCGCGAAGATTTTGCCAAAGACGCAGCAAAAACTAATAAACAGTATAACCACTAAATACATATTGTTATGGAAGATAGATTCTTTAATCCCTATAAAGGCTCTGAATACGACAAAGGTATCTGTGGGAAAAAAGTCTTAGTGCTTGGTGCTAGTTTCTATTGCCCGAAAAAAGATTGCGAGTTTTGGGCCGAATGTACAAATCCCGAGAAAAAGGATTCAAGTAAGTTTGACGAAATCTGTCCTTATTATGCAAATGTTGAAGGTCACCTAAAATTATCCGATGAACCAGCAAATGCTATTAGTTATAGTATAAAAACTTATAGGATATTTGCAGAATTAATGTATCAGTTTTTTACAGACGAAGTAAAAGAACAATACAAAGACTATGATGAGTATGTAATATGGAATAGAATGGCTTTTACTGACTATGTACAATTCTTTCTGCCAACAACAAATACATATCCAAGTTACTTTAGCGAACGTGATTTTGATGCATTTATTCAAACTCTTCATGAGTTAAAACCAAATGTAATTATTGCATGGGGAAAACCGGTAACAGCAGAAATTCGTGATAATCCTGACCACAAAGATTTGTTTACAGATTTAGAAAAACTGCCAGAAACGGAGAGTTATATATGCCATATGAAAGTACCAGGGATTGAACATACAATAACATATGTTAACTGTTATCATCCTTCATCTCGTACCTATTGGCATAAGTGCAAAGAGTCTCTATCGACATATCTTCGTGAAATATTTAATAACTAAATTTATAATACACTATGGCACTTTGGAGAATTTCAGTTAAGAGCAGCGGAACCGTGAACGGAATCCGCTTGGAGAAAGGGATGTTCGTCGAGATGCCCACTCCTGTATCAATGTCTGACCCATTAAGATCGAACGTCACCGAGAACAAACCAAAGATCAACAACTTGTTCGTCAGCAAGTACGGCGTTGACCTTCTAAAAGCCGGTTTGATCTCAATAAATCATCTTGAGTCAGAAAAAATTTCATAAATTTCATTCTCATCCACTTTGTGGGAGTTTGGTATTGTAATTTTGCAGCGTGATTCGTTTGGGTCACGCTGCATTATTATAATAATCAAATTAACAAGTTATGAGAAAAGTTATTCTTTTTGGTCTGCTTCTCTGCATGGGAGTAGCAACCGCATTTGGACAAAAGTCCGCAGTTCAAGTATTTGGTGTTCCTTTTGGGAGTACTTATGAGGAGTTCTTAACCGCTTTTAGCGAAAAGGGCTTTACCGGGAAAACGTACATCTATGAAGGAGGAAGTGATGTTGAAGTTAGTAGCATCTACGGCACTTTTATGACTTACGAGTGCTATATAGAAATGCGCGCTACCAAACTTACACACACTGTTTACAAGATTAAGATTTCCTTCTCCGTTACCGACAAGTACAAAGACATCCCCGGAATGGAGCAGTGTCGCGCTATCATTTCGCGCTTTGAGGAGAAGTATGGTAAAGCTACTTTGATTCAGAAGATGCACGGCGGTAAGGTCGTTCAAGATATGGAAGAAAGTAGTGCAGCAATCTGGCATTTAGACGATAAGATTGATTTGGAGTTATTCTATCGAGGCTTTGATGATTGTAAAGTGACTTATGGTGGCAAGGAAGCACTGGATGGTATATTCCAGAAAGAAGTTGACCAATACAATCAGCAGAAAGCTCTTGAGATACAAAATCAACTATCAGGTAGCGATTTATGATAAAAATTTTACCCTCTTTCACTTTGTAAACGAGTGAAGCAGTAATTTTGCAGCGTGATTCGAATTCACGCTGTAATTTTTATATATTATGCTATCCTATCCGCAACAAATTGAACTGCTCAACTTGAAAGAGCGTATCGTCAACAATCCCGCATTGCGCCAGCGACTAACGCAAATGCTGGGACAGAGTAAAGGTTGGCGCGAATTGAGTGAAGAACTTGGCTCCGACTATAGTGTCGTCCGCCACTTGAAGGATATGGCTTTGAGTGAGTTATATTACTCCACGCGTGACTTCACAGCCTTGCGCGCCGAAGTGTTTAATGCAGAAAAAGAAGACATGCTGCGCCATCCAAAACGCAAAGCGGTTATCATCCTCAACAGCCTCAACGCGGTCATTGAAATAACTACCGTCTCCCGCAAACCGCTGACGATTGCAACAGCTCGCAAGGCAACGCCTGTCTCCATTGTTGTGAACAACAAGAAACCCACCGAGACCATCCAGATCTCGCACGATACCAACCTGCCGATATATATCTTCGGCAATGTGGAAGAACTAATTTGTACCGGTCAACGCTTAACGGAATGTTACTTGGTCAACTGCCCGAATCTGTCGCGCTTGGATGTCAGCAATAACCAACTCGCCAAAATGCGTCTCTGCCAATCGATGCCCAAACTGCGCAACATCGATATTCACACCAACTGCCTACCCATCGAGAGTATCGGCAAGATGTTACAGTTTCTCTGTAACCTGTCCATTGAGAACCTCTTTGACACCGATCCGCAGATTCTCACCGACGCAAGTATCACCGGTGATCTTCGTTGGCAAGCCAAACAAATTGGATGGATTATTAAAAATGTATAATCATGACCCAACAAGAAATCAACGACCAGCTCGAATTGCTGCGTCTAAAAGAATTATTCATGTCGGATATTAAGATCCGAAGTAAAATGGCCATACTCCTTAGCGAGGAATGTGCTGCAGAAGTTCCGCCTTATCAGGAGTTTTGCGAACTCACGCATTGCACACCGGAGACAGCCACGATGTTCACACACATCTCGCTTTATGATGTGATTCTAACTCGGAAAGAAATTGCTGCTGAACGAAAACGATTAGAAAGGATGAAACATGATACACTATAATGACAAGTTCCTTAGCAGACTTGAAAAGGAGATACGCTTTGCGTATAATGATAAGTATGATATCTTTGATGACTATACGCATTACGGCTGTTTACTGGAACTGCGCAAGAACATGCTTAACGATCAAGCACTTACGCGCAAGAATCAGGAAGTACTTCTGCCGCATATCATAGCCTTTAACGACGCACTTCATGACGCGCTTAAACACATGTACGATCGTGCGCATGAACTCTATCGCCAAATGTCTGCCATCCAGCCAAACATAGAACTGGAAGCCATATGTTTCTTGTCGAATCAGTATCCTTCTTTGCACCCGTTTCAGAAGAATAATAGGCAAGAATTATGGGAAGCATTAAGTGATACCGGTTGGAATCCGCTTTATGAGAGCGGTGTTACACAAAGCTTGGATCTCCCTCGCGACATAGACATGTCGTTCGATGAGTTTATCGGCATGAAAAGTGGTCTGCCCAATTGGAATGAACGCTTGGATCAGGTTCTTACAAAAGACCTGCACCTAATCAACGCTTTCCATAATCTCTTTGACCACACCAACTTTGCCCTCACAGATATAATCTTTGTCCGTGAGTTTGTCGAAGAAATAACTATAAAAATCGAGGAAACTCATTCTTTTGAACTATGCTGAAAAGAAATACCAAAATAAAAGGACATGCTACTGGTATTGAGCAAATTGATCAAACTTGGAGCGGCTTGAAAGACGGAGACTTGTATTGTTTCTGCTGTACGTCTCACGTGGACAAGCATAATCTCTTGGCAAAGATTATTGTCGGTCTGGCAAGCCGAGAAATGAGTGTGGTCATTTTCACGCTCGATTGCTCTCTTCGCGATATGTATAAACGGTTAATCGAAGTGATCCAGAATTTCGATACTTCGCTTTCCGGCAAAGACCCATCGAAACGTGTTTTTAAAGCGACAAACAAGTTTGGATCATATGCCATTTGGATAGAAGACACGTCTACCTTGAGTTATGATACAATGAGCGACAGGCTTCAGACTCTTTGTTATTTAAACAAGAACGCTGTGGAGTGCATAATCCATAAGAAATAGTTTCTTCGTCAATTACTCCGACATCGAATGTCGGTTCTTTCTTTGAAAATGCACTGAGAAAAGTGAGAAAAGTGAGATTTCTCAGATTTCTCACTTTTCTCATGCAAATTTTCGCCAGTGCATTTTTTCTCCGTCTATTTCGTATGAATTATATTCATACATCTTAGTATTATATACTATGTATATAATACAGAACATTCAAAACGTTAGTTATTCCTTATATATTCCTTAGATATTGGTTAGTCATTCACTTTCTATTTACGGTTCAATCTCGACGGTAAGCCGACGGTCAGCCGACAGTAAAGGCTTAGATGACTGCACTCTCAACCCCCAAAACAGCCGATTTTTGTACTTCATATACTATATTATATATATTTATATATAATATACATTTTGACCACTCATAAAATTGTGTAAATACACAAAAATATTGACTAAAATCTTGCATATGTCAAAAAAATGTTGTACCTTTGTAGCCGATTTTGTATTTAAATACGTATGGCAAACACAAGAAAAGAGATTATCGACGAGCTCAAAGCGTTGCTCGAGCAGGATGTAACGGCTATCAAAGACCAAGTAGATCACCTCAAGACCCAGTTCTATACGGTGAACGAAGAGAATGCTGAGCCGGTGGAGAGTGAAGAACCGGAAGAAGCACCGGCAACCGATCCGATAGAGGAACAGTTCAAAGAACTGCTGGCGCAGTACAAGGCTAAACGTGCGGAGGTGGCAGCTGCTCAAGCCAAAGAGCAGGCAGAGAACCTGGCACGCAAGCAGGCGATCTTGGACGAGATGCACAAGTTGGCGGAGGGTGCTGATGCAGATGGTGTGATGGCTAATCTGCAGCGTATGCGCGAGTTGCAGGCAACGTGGAAAACGATTGGTCCGGTGCCCGCTACTCACACGCAGGAGATACGCAAAGCGTATCAGCAGTACCAGGAGCAGTTCTACGACCTCGTCAAGATCAATATTGAACTTCGTGACTTGGATTTCAAGAAGAACCTGGAGCTCAAGACGCTGCTGTGTGAGGCGGCAGAGCGTCTGCAGAGCAACGAGAACATCGTTGAAGCATCGCGTGCGCTGCAGCAGTTGCACGACGAGTGGGCGGAGATAGGACCGGTGGCACGTGAGCTGCGTGAGGACCTGTGGAACCGTTTCAAAACGGCTTCGACCATCATCAACAAGAAGCATCAGGCGTACTTCGATGAACTGCACGCCAAAGAGCAGGCTAATCTGGATGCCAAACGCGCGATCATCGACCAGCTCAAGGCCGTTAACGAGCCTATCGTCAACGGTGAGCCTTGGAATGCCAAGAAATGGGACGAGGCCACAGCCAAAGTGCAACAACTGCAGAACGATTGGCGCAAGATCGGTTTTGCTCCCAAGAAATACAACCAATCCATCTACGACGAGTACCGCGCCGAGTGCGATCGTTTCTTCCACGCCAAGACCGAGTTCTTCAAAGAGATACGTGACGCTTTCACCCAGAACCTCAAGCATAAACGTTCGCTGCTAGATCAGGCTAAGGCCCTGGTAGAGGAGCAGAAAGCGAAAGCGGAGAACGGTGAGATGACGCGCGAACTGTGGGACGAGACAACGCAGAAGATGCAGGCACTCCAAGCCGAGTGGAAAACCGTCGGCATGGTGGCACGTAAGTACTCCGATGACCTGTGGAAACAGTTCTCCGAGACCTGCGACGCGTTCTTCAACGCCAAACGTGAGGCGATGAAAGACGAGCGCATCAAAGCAAGAGGTGAGCGCGCTGCCAAGGCTGCCAGAGCCGCTGCTCATCAGGGAGCAGAGGGCCTGAGACGTATGCGCGAACGGCTGCAGCAGGAGATCAAAACGGCGGAGAACAACATCCTCTTCTTCACCGGAAAGTCCAAGAACGCCAATAAACTGGTGGACGACATGCAGCGTAAGATTGATGAACTCAAGAAACAACTTGCGGACATCAATGACAAAATCAACCAAGAGGAAGACTAATGGCACAACTGATTGAATATAAGAATGTAGCGGTTCATCAAGCCGACCAGATCGTGTTGCACGATGTCAATCTGACGGTCAGTTCCGGCGAGATGATCTACATGCTCGGCAAAGTAGGAAGCGGTAAGTCGTCTCTGATGAAAACGTTCTACGGTGCGCTGCCGATCGCAGAAGGTGAAGCGCGCGTGCTGGATTTCGACATGACCTCTATCCGCCGCCGCAAACTGCCGTACCTGCGCCGTAGGCTGGGTATCATATTCCAGGACTACAAACTGCTCACCGACCGTTCGGTGGAGGACAATCTGCTGTTTGTGCTGCGCGCTACGGGCTGGAAAGACCGCAAACTGATGCGGGAACATGTGCGCGAAGTGCTGGAGCAGGTAGGCATGGAGACCAAGGCGTATAAGAAACCCTACGAACTGTCGGGTGGGGAGCAGCAGCGTGTCGTGATTGCGCGCGCTTTGCTCAATTCGCCGGAGATCATTCTGGCAGACGAACCCACCGGTAACCTCGACGCCGAGACCGGACAAGAGATCATCGAACTGCTGTATTCAATCTGCCAAGCCGGTATTACCGTGCTCATCTCAACGCACAACCGCCTCTGGCCGGAATTGTACCCCGGCAAGAAATGGGTGTTCGCAGACGGAGTTATCAAAGAAGGAGATGCGTAAATGACCATCAACGAGATACAAGATGAGATTATAGAGGAGTTTGAGGCGTTTGACGATTGGATGGAGCGATACCAACTGATCGTCGAGTACGCCAATGAACTCAAGAAACACCCGATGCCTGAAGCCGATAAGAATGACCGCAACAAGATAGACGGATGTCAATCGACCGTGTGGTTCACGGCGAAGATGGAGGGGGACAAACTGGTGTACAACGGCGATTCGGACGCGCTGCTGGTCAAGGGAATCGTGGCACTGCTGCTGCATGTGCTCAGCGGACACACCCCGCAAGAGATCGTCAAAGCGGACCTCTATTTCATTGACCGTATCGGATTACGCGAGCACCTCAGTCCCACGCGCAGCAACGGTGTGGCAGCAATGCTCAAACAGATGAAAATCTATGCTTTAGCATATAACCATTAATCGCTAATCGATAATCACTAATCGATAATCATGCAATTTCCAATCTACTTAGTAGGATACATGGGGGCAGGTAAGACGACTGCCGGACGTTTGTTGGCCGATAAACTCGGCTGGCACTTCGTCGATCTGGATGAAGCGTTTGCGCATATCCACGGATACACCACGGCGGAGTATATTCGTCAGTTCGGTATAGAGGATTTTCGCATCAAGGAGAAATATGTGCTGGAAGACCTGGCAGACCAGGTGCCGTACGAGAACGTGATCTATGCCACGGGTGGCGGATACCCGTGCTATGAAGATAACATGGAGTGTCTGCGTGAGTTAGGCACCAGTATTTATATCCGCTGGAAACCGGAGCACCTGGCTAAACGGCTCAGTCTGACCGACCTCAGCGAGCGTCCTGTTTTGCAGGGCCGAACGGAAGAAGAGCTGCTGGCGTTCATTGCGCCGCAACTCGAGGCACGTGAACCGTTCTACGCGAAAGCGAACCATGTGCTCGATGTCGATCTATGCGACGAACAATCCGACGAGCGCATCGCCGAAGAACTCTATCAATTCATCAAAGGGTAAACGTTAGCCTTTAGCCTTTCACCATTCGCCTTTTAATATTCCCAATTGTCATTGTCTGTCCAGACAACGACTCCTGTTTTGGGGTCGATGGTTGCTAAGGGAAAAATAGAAACAAAGGGTGGGGTAAGGGTGCGTACTTCTTTCCACTCCTTATTAAACACGCGCGCGCAGGAAGAACACTGCGGCGCGCAAGCCGTCATCACAACGACAATCGAATCGCCTTTGAACACCTCCAGCGTCACGCTGTCCGGAAGGATGATACGCGTGTAACCGTTCTCCTCAATCTGCACGTCTGCTTCCCCCTTCAATTGGTAGGTGTTGTAGATGACGCGCTTGGCGACATCATCGTACGCCCATACGCTGATTCCGGCGCACAGGAGTGCAAGAAGCAACAGGCTATGAACTGCGTATCTTTTCATTTCCGTTTGGTTTTCAATTAATTAACGCAACTGCATAAGCCGCGATTCCTTCTTCACGTCCCACAAAACCCAGATGCTCTGTGGTCGTGGCTTTGAGGCTCACTTGGCCGGGCTCTACGCCCATCACTTCAGCCAGACAAGCCTGCATCTGATCAATATGCGGGTTCAGTTTCGGGGCCTGCGCACAGATGGTGATGTCGCAGTTGCCTAACTCATAGCCGGCTTCACGAAGCATCGCCATCACACGGCGAAGGAGGATCTTGGAGTCGATACCCTCGTACTCATTGCCTTTCGTGTCCGGGAAATGGTAGCCGATATCGCGCATGGCAGCCGCACCGAGCAGGGCGTCGCACAACGCATGAATCACTACGTCTGCATCCGAGTGTCCGAGCAGTCCGCGATCACAGGGTACCTCAATTCCCCCTAACCACAATTTGCGGTCAGGGGCGAACTGATGTACATCATATCCAAAGCCTATGCGCATAAGCTTTCTGTATTCAGCTTTCAGCATTCAGCATTCAGCTTTTTTTCTGATGGCTGACGGCTGATGGCTGACGGCTTGTTACTTCTTGTTGTTAACCAGATCCTGGATACCTGCGAGGTCGAAGCCCAGCGTGAAACGCATGGTCTGGTCGAGCGGGTTCGATGCTGCGAGACCCACGCAGTACGCAACGTCCAAGCTTACGATAGACAGGTGGAAACCGGCACCGAAGGTGAGGTAGTTACGGTTACCCTTGTAGTAGTTCTCGTAACTGTAACCGGCGCGAGCGAAGAACTGCTTGTTGTAGCTGTACTCAAGACCTGCACCCCAGCGAACCTCGTTGAACTCCTCTTTGATACCGCCCGGGGCATCACCAAAGGATTGGAACCAACCCTTAGCCGGGTTGAGTGCCGAGTACTCGTCCTGCGTGTACTTGCCGGTCGTCTGGTCCGGAGCGAACTTAGACATACGACTCGGAACCAACAGTTTGTTGGCCTCCAAGTTGAAAGTCAGGAAGTTGTACTTGTCGCACGGCAGCTCGTAGCTGGCACCGATGTTCATGCTGGCCGGAATGAAGTTGCTCGTTACTTGGTCGTAGGTCATCTTACCACCGAGGTTCTTCAGGCTGAAACCTAACGCAAAATGGCTCTCGCCCATAGGCAGATCAATCGGCTGACGATAGTACAGCGCAATGTCAGCAGCCATCGTCCATGCGGCATGCATCTCCGTACCACCGGTAGCGCTGCTGTTCACACCGTTGTTCAGGTCCGAATAGAGGAAACGAACGGCAACAGACATCGACACGTACTCGTGTAACTTACGGAAATAGCTCACATCCAGCGCCCATTCGTTCGGACGTACGTTCTGGATCGTGTTACCTTGGCCATCGGTCAGCGCTACATCACCCATCGAGAAGTAGGTGAAGCTGGCACCGATACCGCCACCCAGGTCGCCGAAGTTATAGAAACCGGCGAGGTAAGCCAGATCAATGTCGCTGACCAACTTACGCAACCACGGCGTGTAGTTGGCTGTGATACCGCCCTTGGAGTACATATACGCGTACTTAGCCGGGTTCCAGTACTGCGAGTTAAAATCTGCTTCCGTTGCCACACCGATATCACCCATACCGGCAGCACGTGCGTCCGGTGCAATCGAGAGCGACGGCATGGAAGTAATCAGCGGGTTCATCGTGTCATCTACCGTCTGTGCACTCATCGTAGCAGCACACAGCACAGCTGTGAGAGAAATAAGAATTTTTTTCATTTGATATTTTGTTGTTTTTTATTTGATTTTCAACTTTCAACTTTAATCTTTCAACTTTACTCAAGCGATATGTTTCATAGGCTATTTCGTTACTATTATTTTGCCCGACGTCTGGCTGTATTTGCTGGACGCGGATTTGATTCGTACGTTATATACATATACTCCGGGCTGGAGTCCCAGCTGCGCCAGGTTGATAGACACCCGGTCCGGATTGTCTTGCGTATGGCTATAGACCATCTGGCCGTTGATGTTGAACAGGTATAACTCGGTCTGTATCAATTCATCCGGCTGGTCGTAGTTCACAATGAGGTTCATCACTCCGGTAGCCTCAACCGGGTTCGGATAGGTTGTGATGGAGTAGATAGACGGGTCGAGGCCTGCTTCTACTACGAAGTTCAGACTTCGAGTCGTGCTGTTGTTGAGCAAGTCCCATGCACGGAAGGTCAGGCTGTGCGGACCGTCCGGCAGTGCTTCCATGAGGTAACTGACTTGTCCGGATTGGTAACTGTTGTTGGCTGCGGTGAAATACTCGTTGAGCGAGTAGATCTGCTTCGGATCGTTATCCACCACCAGCATCAGGTCATGTCCGATACCCGCTCCGGCGGTGTTGATACCATGCTCGTCTTGCAACTCGGCAAAGAACCGCGGCGTAGAGTAGGTGCGGTCGCCGTCCCGGAAAGCAGGCGTGTTCAGGTAGATGGTCATCTGCGGACCGGTCGTGTCGGCAATCAGAATAGAGCCCGTGCCACCAATCGTGAAGTCCTCAAAGTGTCCTACCGCTTCCGCCACCTCCAGGCTGTCGGCCGTGACGGCATAATAGACGATGCGTCCGTTGCCGTAGTTGTACCGGATATCCTTGGGCACCATGAACGTGTAATTGAACAGACCGTTCTTCACCTCCGTTGCTCCGGAGAAGATGGTGCTCGGGTAGTCGTTGTACTGCAAGTACTTGGCTTCGTCCGATTGGTCGTCGTTGTCACGCGTGGTGATGACTTGCATCTTATCGTAGATGGTGATGTCCATCTTGCCGTTGAAATCACTCACGAGCAGACTGTCCTCGTCGATGATACGTCCCTCTACATGTTGTACGCTCAACGCATTGAGCGTGTCCACTTTGGTCAAGGTCTGAACCTGATAGTCGGTCGGGTAATTGAGTCGCATAGCCGGGTCGCCCAGCAGTACGTATGCCATCTTGTTGGCATCGGAGCCCAGGTTGTTCTTACCGGTTGCGACCGCTTCACCCAGCGTAGCTTCGTAATGGAACGCATCCGTGTGTGCGAACAACTGATCGCATACGCGGCGGTTGAGTTCCGTGTTCTGCGACGCATACACCGTACGCGTAGCTGCCAAGATTCCGATGGCACCGCCGTTGGGGTTGAGCACCGCCGCCTCGGCTGCCGAACGCTTGCCTCCGTCGCATTGTGCGAAGTTACAGGTGGCGAACAGCCAGAACGCCTGATGGCGATTGGTCATGCTCTCTATGTCTTTGAGGTTCAATATCGATTCGTTGGTAATGGCGTTATAACCACCGTGACCGGAGTAGTCGAAGAACAGCGCACCGCTCTTGAGCAGGTTCTGCACACGGTTCTTAGCCAGCGGATAACTCTCTCCACTGGCGTTCACCTCTTGAGGATAAGCGTCCAGATAGATCTTATTGACCACAAAATCCGGGTTGCTGACCCGCAACCGCTCGGCACTGCCTTCTGCCGTCTCTGTATGTGTGCCGTGTTCGCCATCATCGGAAAGGAACACGATCTGGTTCTTCCAACGTCCGGTATATTCGTTGCGGATATACTGAATCAGTTTGTCCACCGTGCTGCGTGCTTCCGCTACGCTGGTGACCGGCAGACGGCCCACACCGATATCCATACGTCCCTGCGTATCCGTCTCACCCTCGTTATCATCCAAGAACCCGAAGTAGTCATCGGTCGCGTATGCGTTCACCTCGTTCTCCGAGTTATTGGCCTGGTAGGTGAGCAGCAACGCATCACCGGAATTGACCAGCAACTTGCGGTTGTCAAACGATCCGTGTCCCATCAGGAGCAGCCAGCGCGGTTTCTGACCGATACCGGCATTGGCCCGGTCGTACAGCATCTTCATCAGCCAGCGGTAAGCAGTCGCATCGGGTGTACCGGACGAGAACTCGTTGTACACCTGCTGATCCGTCACAACCGCCCAGGTGATTGCCTCTTTGGCTTCGTGTGCCCGTGCCAGGTCCCGTGCCACCTCTTCGTATCCTTCCGGACAGATGATGATATAATCGATATCACTCAGCGCGTGCAGGTTCTGATGCGCCACCTCGCCCATCACTTCGGCGGATACGAACGAACTGCCCTCCGGGTCCACTACTACGTACTCATGCACACCGTCCGCTTGCGAGCCGACCCATGTCAACTCGCCGTTGCTGAACTGTGTCGGCATGCCGCTGATGGCACCCAACGAGGTGACGTCCCACACTTGGGTAGTCGCCTTGGCGTTCTGCATGTGGAATCGAACCGGTGTGGCACTCTTGTAATTACGAATCGTACGAACCGGCATCCAACTGCCCGTCATGCGCAACTCGCTCGGCGTGGTGAGCTCAATATAATTGAGCCATCCCAAGGCGGCACTGCTGCTGCACTGCAGCATCAACTCAACTTGCTGGCTGCCTGCAGACGAAGTACTGCTGACAGAGAATGCGCCGGTGTTACCGAAGGTATAATGATCGGGATTGGCGCGAATATACACACTCTTCCTCTCACCCTCGTTGAGTTTGCCGTAGAAATAGGATACTGCGGGAGCAAAAGCTGCCACGGTGATATAGGCCGTTGAACTCCCTCCGGTCAGTGCTGTCGGAGTAGGGAAGCGGAATGTACGTGTCTGATTGGCGTTGAACTGCTCGCCGTAGAACGTGCGGCCGCCACCGGAAACACCGGTGCGGTCAATGAGGTTGAGCGAATCCACATTATGCACCTGATAGTACGGATAAGTTGTTATGTCCGTCGGAGTGCCGCTTACGGCAGTTCCGGCAACAGGTGCCAACAGCGTGCCTTGGTCGTCCGTGAGGAAATAGTAGCCGTAATTCGAATAGGTATTACGGGTGTGCGCAAAACGGCTGCCGTCGTAAGTCCAACTGATCGGGCCCTGCACCCAGAACAACACATACTCGTCTCCTACGTAAACCGGCACCTGGGGCAGATCATCTATCTTAGGTTGTTTGAAGTTCTGCGTCAACTGTGCGCCGCCGTAGCCGAACACACGGAGCTGCTGCGGATTGATACCTGCACTGCGTAACTCGCTGAAACTCATACGGCAAACACCCGACTCGCTCACGCGTATCTTAATCCAATGCCCGTCACTGAGCACCGATTGGTTGGTGTACGAATGAATACCGGCCATCATCGGCAGGCTCATTGTCAACAGGAGTAGTATGTATGTAATCCGTTTCTTCATTTGATCTTGCAGTATAGTTTCTCTTCTCCGCCTATCTCAACGCGAATGACTTCTTCTTTTTGTACCGGTCGTGGTGCGCGCTTGGCTTGGATGTAAATGAGGTCTCCTTGCCGAATGGTCATCACTTTGCTTGCCTCGGCTATTGCCTCTTGAGGAGTCAGGACCAAATCGTCCATTGTCCATTGTCCTTTGTCCATTATCCATTCTCCAATGGCTAAGGAGTAGTCAAACGCCAGGGCGCGTGTCCAGGGTAAACCCTTGGCTTGGGCTTCACGGGCGATGTCCATCGCAATGAAATCCGCACCGGGTGCCACCGCATCGAAGTAACGATCCGCGAACTTAGGACTGATCTCTTTGCCCAAGCGGCTCACGCGCAGGATGATGCAATCCGTCACCCCTAACTCGGTCGTCCAATCGGGTAGGAACATAGGCTTACGACCGTTGAGCAAACAGCTGTCGCCTTTAAGTACCATTTCCGGTTTTCCGTCACGATATAGATAGCCTATGATCTTCATAACACCATAAAAAACGTGCAAAGTTACGATTTTTTTTGCATATATGCAAATAAAAATGCAAAAAGTGCTCTTTTTCTTAAACTTTCGCCTTTCGCCCTTCGCCTTATGCCTTTATTTAGCTCTGATAAATAACTGCACCGGTGTACCGGTGAAGTCCCACCACTCACGCAGTTTGTTCTCCAGGAAGCGGCGGTACGGTTCTTTGACGTACTGCGGCAAGTTGGCGAAGAACACGAAGGTCGGTATCTGCGTGTTCGGCAACTGGGTACAATACTTGATCTTGATATACTTGCCTTTCCATGCGGGGGGCGGGTAGTTCTCGATCAACGGCAGGAACTTCTCGTTCAACTGTGCGGTCGGCACTTTCTTGTTCTTGTTCTCATACACATGAATTGCCGTCTCGACCACCTTGAAGATTCGCTGTTTGGTGAGCGCACTGGTGAAGATGATCGGGAAGTCTGTAAAGGGTGCAATTCGTTCGCGAATAGCAGATTCGTACGCTTTAATATCCGTATTCGTTTTGCTTTCGACCAGATCCCACTTGTTGATGCAGACCACCAGACCCTTCTTGTTTTTCTGAATCAGCGAGTAGATATTGAGGTCCTGTGCCTCGATGCCGCGGGTTGCGTCAATCATGAGGATACATACGTCGCTGTTCTCAATCGCTCGAATGGAGCGAACGACCGAGTAGTACTCCTGGTCCTCCGTCACTTTGGATTTTTTACGGATACCGGCGGTGTCGACGAGGTAGAAATCCTTGCCGAACTTGTTGTAGCGGGTGTAGATGGAGTCACGCGTGGTGCCCGGTATGTCGGTCACGATGGTGCGCTCCTCGCCGATGAAGGCATTGAGGATAGACGACTTGCCGGCGTTCGGACGGCCGACAATGGCAAAACGGGGCAGTTCTTCCAACTCCTCGTCGCTGTCGTCCTCTTTGCGGAAACGGCCTACCACTTCGTCCAACAGGTCACCGGTGCCCAGACCGTTCTCTGCCGATACGACAAAGGGTTCGCCCAGACCGAGCTTATAGAATTCCGCTGCACCGTATTGGTTTTCGAATGTATCCACTTTGTTCACGCACAGGATAGTCGGTTTCTTGGCCTGACGCAGCAGGTGTGCCACTTCGGTGTCGAACTCGGTCACACCTTGGTTCACATCCACTACCAGCAGTACGACATCCGCTTCGCGGATCGCTAAATCCACCTGACGGTTGATCTCGGACTCGAACGTGTCGTCGCTGTTCACTACCCATCCTCCGGTGTCAATCACCGAGAACTCACGGCCGCACCATTCGGCTTTGCCGTACTGACGGTCACGCGTGGTGCCGGCTGTGTTCATTACGATCGCCCGACGGGTTCCCGTGAGGCGGTTAAACAGGGTCGATTTCCCAACATTAGGACGACCCACTATAGCCACAATATTCGCCATAATTATTTACGATTTAACGATTTACGATGTACGATTTAATTTTCGCAGTTTCCGCAGCCGCTGTCGCAATCTCCGCAGTCGCCGTGGCACTTGCCGCAGTGGTGCGGGTTGCGGATGGCTTTGAGCTCGCCTTCCGTCACATCGCGGATAGCCAGGATCTGTACGTGGAAATGCAGGTCCTCTCCGGCATAGGGGTGGTTGAGATCAATGGTCACGTGCTCGTCTGTGATCTCGCATACCTGGGCACGAACGATCTGACCGTCCACGGTGTTCATCGGCACAATGGCACCGACATAGACGCGCTCCTCGTCGAACTCACCGTCCCCGTTGAAGAACATGCTTTTGGGCAGGTCCTTCAATCCTTCCGGGATATACTCGCCGTAGGCCTCTTCAGGGCTCAGCACAAAATCGATCTTGTCGCCGACGGTCTTGCCGGCCATTTGTGCTTCGAAGGCAGGAAGCATCATGCCTTCACCTTGACACCAGGTTAACGGGGCCTCTTCCGTTGCCTTTTCCATTAACTGCTCTTTTCCGTTCTCGTCTGCAATGTACAGTTCGTACGTTGCCGATACTACTTTTTGATTTTCTACTATCATAACACTAACAATTTGAATTCCTATATCCATTACCACCAGTTCACTTTGCCGTTGGTGGATTGCGTACTGCTCTTGTCGTACTTCAGGTCGCTCAGGATGGATGCGTTCACACCGATGTGGAACGTGTAACTCTTGAACTGTCCGATCGGGTTGATGCTGGCCGTCATATTCCAACAGTGCAGGTCGCGGCTGATGTTGAACGTGCAGGAGGTCACTTTCTTGTAGTCGAAGTTATACGTCATGTTCGCACTCACTTTCCATCCCTTACCCAAACCGATGTTTCCGTTGAGCGAGAGCGAGTTGAGCCATTTCATGTCGTACTGCATCTTGTCGTAATTGAACGTGCTACCGTTGGCGTAGGACAGCGAGTAGTTGATGGATAGACTCCATTGAATATCCGTTTTGACGTATCCGTCATCCACTTCCGTTGTCTTGCTGCCGCTTATCTTACCGCCGCTCACTGTTCCGTCATCGTTGTGTTCGACAGGCGTAATGGGTTCACCATCGCCCCCTGTCTCTTTGGCGCTGTTGGTATCGACCCGTTCGCCTCTTCGTTTGGCGGCTGCGTCCTTCCATTTCTTGATGGTTTGATTATTAAATGTATAACTAAAATTCCATCGGAATCCGCTCCAGTGCGGGAAACGTCCGTGGTGCCAATACTGTTTATTGGTGCGAACGGGGTTGCCTGCTGCGTTCAGTTCGTACATATACGGATCCAGCGTGGTGGTGAAGTTGAGCGTGTAGTTGTTCAACTTAGGGAACTTGAGACGGATATTGACGTTGAAATTGCTCCAGTTCATACTATCGGCAGCAAAGTTATAACCGCCGGTAACCGCAAACTTATCAATCAGGCTGATCACCTTGTACGGGTTCTTGCCGGTTGTGTCCTCCTTGTTCACCACTTTCATCTCGAGGTTGTTGTCCACACCGAAATTGAGCGTGGCTGCCAGTCCTCGCGTCGCGTTGCCATAGATGCCGGTCGGGTAGCGCGAATAGACCTGGTGTTGGAACACCGGATTGCCCGCTTCATCCACTTTCTGGATCTTGCGCCCGGTCTCCGGATCTTTCTCGTTGGTGTAGATAGGCTGGTCGTAACTGCCCCAGTAGCCCCAGCCCTCTTTCTCAAAGTCAGGGTGGTAACTGAAACTGATGGACGGTGTGAACACATGACGGAACTTCTCCACCTTGCTGTTGGGGAACAGTTTCTTGATTGGCGTGTAGAATCCGTACAACTTGGTGCTCATGCTCACGCCGACGTTGAAGTCGAACACGTTGTAAAATCCGTTGGTGGTATCCATTGCCAACGCCTGCGCTTCATCGTCCCAGTAACGGTCCACGCGGGTGAAGTACATACGATCCGTCATGTTAATGGACGGGGTGACGTTGAGGTACTTGAACAGCGTGAAGCTGGCGTTGATCGGTACGTTGTGCTTGATACCGGTCTGCCAATCGCGCAAGAAATTGGAATGTAAAAAATCCTTTTCCTTGATGCTGTTCACAGCAATCCTACCGTTCATCGTGTAGCGCATGTTGATCTTCTCGTACCATTTTTCTTTTCCGGGCACTTTGCCTTTCTTCTTGAGAATCGAGTTCCGCATTTCTTTGAACGGATAGACGCTGGCCATGGATACGGACAACTCCGGTGCGGTAAGCGAGATGGTGGAGTCGCTCGTTCGTTGAGTCAGGCTCGCACTCATGCTCAGACTCCACGGGCTGTCCGGGAATCGCTGCGTGTAGTTGACCATACTGCTCTTCGTGTTCTGCGAATAGGCTTCGGCGTTGTAGTAACTGTTGATGTTACTCCGGTCGTAACCGCTTGTGGAGAAGTTGACACTCGCGGAGAAGGTGCAGTAGGGATTGAACTTGGGATCTTGGGTGTGCGTCCATTGGACACTGAAGTTACGACTCGCTTTGTAGTCCGGCAAGCCCCGCTCACCCGTCACGTCATTTCGGTAATTGATGTTCAAACTACCCGAGAAATGGTACCGCCAGATGTATTTGGACTGCGCCCGAATGGCCCATGTACCGCGGGAATAGATATCTCCCGTGACCTGCAGGTCCATGTAATCGCAGATGGCGAAGTAGTATCCTAAGTTCTGCAAGTACAGACCGCGGCTGTAGTCGTCACCGAACGTAGGCATCAGCAGTCCGCTGGAGTAACTGTTGGTAAACGGGAAGAAACCGAAGGGCACGGCCAAGGGTAGGGGTACGTCACCCACCACCAGGTAGGCCGGACCGGAAGCGATATACTCGCCCGGTTTCACTTTCGCTTTGGTCAACTTGATATAGAAGTGCGGGTGATCATGGTCATCGCAGGTCGTGTATTGTCCGCCTGCCATCGTCATCACATCGCCTTGCATCTTCTTCGTGCGGTCAGCGATGATGTATCCTTCACCCTGCTGCGTCACAACGCGACGTATATAACCTTTCTGGGTCTTGATGTTATACGTGATCTCGCTCGTCTCGTAACTCTCTTTGCCTTCCGAGAACACCGGTCTGCCTTTCCACTCGTAGTTGAGGCTGTCGTATACCCCGCGCGCATAAATGAGGCTGCTGTCCATGTTCATGCGGATATACTCGGATTTGAGTTCCATGGTCTCATATTTGAGGTCGCCGTTTCCGTGCAGAAACGCTGTTCCGTTGCCCAACATGATCATCGAATCGCTGGCCTGGTAATGCACCGGACCATTCAACGAATTCCCTTGCCCCCACACTGCTGTAGAGCAGAGCAGGAGTACCGCCACTATCATATGTATGCGCTCGCGTATGTACACAATACCGCAATTTAGCGTGCAAAGGTACAACAATTTTTTGATATACACAAATTTTAGGGTATTTTTTTGTGATTTGTTTGCATATATGCAAAATTTGTTGTATCTTTGCAAACTTAATGTTTAATCCGCATAAAGGTATCAAAGATGATGGATATCCAATCGTATATCGCTGCGCATAAAGAGCGCTTTTTGGAAGAGTGGGCGAGTCTTATTCGCATCCCGAGTGTCAGTTGTCAACCCGAGCACAAAGCCGATATGACGCGTTGTGCCGAGCGGTGGAAAGAGCTGCTGTTGGCGGCAGGCTGCCAACAGGCAGAGATCATGCCCTCTCAAGGTAATCCCTTTGTGTTTGGAGAATACCGTTGTCCCGTAACCGGTAACCCGTCACCCGTCCCGACGGTTCTGGTCTATGCCCATTACGATGTGATGCCGGTGGAGCCTTTGGAAGCGTGGCATTCGGATCCGTGGGAGCCGTCCGTTCGGGACGGTCGTCTCTATGCGCGTGGAGCGGATGATGACAAAGGTCAGGCGATGATACAGGCCAAAGCTTTTGAGTATCTGGCGCAAACAGGACAACTGCAGTGCAACGTCAAGTTCATTTTTGAGGGCGAGGAAGAGATCGGATCGCCTTCGCTGGAAGCGTTCCTGGAGAACCATAAAGAGCTGCTCCAAGCGGATATCATCCTTGTCTCCGACACATCGATGATCGGCAAAGAGACCCCGTCTATCACTACGGGTCTGCGCGGATTGGCATATTGGCAGATAGAGGTGGACGGCCCGAACCGAGACCTCCATTCCGGCCATTTCGGAGGAGCCGTCAAGAACCCGGTTAACGCCCTGTGTGAGATGTTGGCACAAGTGGTGGATAAGGACGGTCGAATCACCATTCCGGGCTTCTACGATGAGGTCCTTCCGATCCCTCAAGCCGAGCGTGAGATGATTGCTCAGATACCGTTCTCGCAGGAAAAATACAACAAAGCGATTGATGTGGACGATGTGTTCGGTGAAGTAGGGTACAGCACGCTGGAGCGCAATTCGTGTCGTCCCTCATTCGACATATGCGGCATATGGGGCGGGTACACCGGAGAGGGTTCCAAAACCGTCCTTCCGTCCAAAGCTTTTGCCAAAGTGTCATGCCGGTTGGTGGCTAATCAGGATCACGAGCAAATCTCGCGTGCGTTCGTTGATTATATGCAGGCTCTGGCACCCAAGGGTGTGCGTATGCATGTCACCCCGATGCACGGTGGACAAGGCTATGTCTGCCCGATTGATATACCGGCCTACAAGGCTGCCGAGAAAGGTTTTGAATTGGCCTTTGGCAAACGACCCTTAGCGGCTCGGCGTGGCGGTTCGATACCCATCATCGCGGCTTTTGAGGCGATTCTCGGTTGCAAAACCATCCTCATGGGCTTCGGATTGGAGCAGAACGCGATCCATTCGCCTAACGAATCGATGGATCTGGAAGTGTGGGAAAAAGGCATCGTAGCAGTGGCAGCGTTTTACAAGGAACTGCAAAAAAATGCAAAATAATTGCAAAAAATTTGTGTAATTCAAAAATTTGTAGTAATTTTGCACGCTTTTTCGCATTCGGTAGTAGTTTGCGAAACTGAGCGGGTAGTAGTTCAGCCCGGTTAGAATGCCTGCTTTGGGAGCAGGAGGTCGTGAGTTCGAATCTCGCCTACCCGACAAAAAGAGCCACGAAATGTGGCTCTTTTTAATGTACAAAGGGACAATGTACAATGTACAAAGCTATCTTTATTGACATAGACGACACCTTACTCGACTACATTCCTTGTTGTCGGGAAGCGTTTGATGCGGCAATGGAAGCCGTCAGCAATCAGCATTCAGCTATCAGTTCTCAGCATTCAGATGAACTGTTTGAGTTGTTCTTTTCCATCTCCGGGCGGTTGTTTTCGGAAGCCAAACGTGGCTTGCACACGGTGGCGGAGGTAATGGAACTATACCCGGCGGAGTTCATTGAGAAAAGCGGATTGGCGAACGAGCGGGCAGAGGAAATGACCGATGTTTTCAAGCACGCCTTCCGTGCTGCATGGGGCAATACGCACACCTTGGTGCCCGGAGCACAAGAGGCATTGGAGGCTTTGCAACGCAAGGGATACCGTCTGTTTGCGGCCAGCAACAGTTTTGGCCATTTACAGCGCAGCCGTCTGCAACACGCAGGGATCTTGCACTATTTCGAAGATACGTACATTTCCATGGATATCGGCTATGACAAACCCGACGTCCGGTTCTATGAAGAAGCATTGCGCCGATGCGGCTTGGCTGCGTACGAGGTGATCATGGTGGGAGACAGCATGACGACCGATATCATCGGGGCACAGCAAGCCGGCTTGGATGCCATCTATTTCAATCGTCGCAATGAACCGTTAGCCTCTCACCTTTCGTCCTTAGCCGTTATTGGCTCTCTTGCGGAGTTGGAAGCGTGTGTAGAGGCGGAAGAGCAGCGGCGGAATCGTCGTGGCCATCAGTAACACGATACTCATTCCTATCAGCGTCACCGTACCCAGCGAATGCATGGCAGGGTGTACGGCAAAGACCAGAATTCCTATACCAATCAGCATGATCAATGCCGACAGCAGGATCGATTGACGATACTGCGGCAGAATCGGTTTGCCCGTTCGGTGCTCATACAGCAATCCCTCTACGATGAAGATCGTGTAGTCGTCGCCTTGTCCGAAAATGAAGGTGGCCAGAATGATGTTGACGATATTGAATTGCAGCCCGAACAGTTGCATGATCGCAAAGATCCACACCCAGCTCAGCAGCATCGGTACGAACGCAATCAGGGCCAGCCGGATATCGCGGAAACTGAGCCATAAGAACAGGAACACAATGAGGCTGCAGCACAAGCCGATGTAGTCGAAGTCATCGCTTAACCGTTCTGCCAAATCCGACAATTCAAAATTCGGCAACGGTTCCCATTCGGTCAACAGATCATAGAACGGTGTGAACGCTTCGGGGCGAAAACCGGCCTGTTGCGCTTCGTCTTCAATCGTTGCTATCACCGCTTGGGCATCGTGTGTCTGCCAGTATTGTGTCCATTGCGCCGCATCACCTTTCCGGGTGGCAAAAAACTGCATATCAGCACGTTGCTGCTCGGTCATGTAATTGATATGACTGAGGTTGGAGTCGAATAATGGCGAAGGGTGATAGGCTAAAGGCGAAAGGAGCAGGTACGCGCCAAACAGCACTGTGATACCGAGAATGAGCCATCCCTTCACCCGTTCGCCTTTCGCCTTTAACCATTTGCCTTTCACCTTTATTTCCCTCACCGGAGTCGGTTCCGCGGACATGAGGTGCGGTAGCAAGAAGATACAGAAAAGGATGGTGCCGATGAGCATGGAGGCCGCGAAGATACCGACATGGCGTAAGGCGGTGGAGTGCAGCGGGATCAGTGCCATGAACGCACCCACGGTGGTGATGTTGCCCACCACCAAAGGCGAAAGCACCTCGTCCAGGGTCTGCCGAACAGAGGTCGTATAACGTTGGTGCACCAGCAGGTGCAGCGGATAATTGACCGCTATACCAATGAGCACGGAGCCGATGCCTAACACGATGGCACTCACGGTCGGTGTGACCAGACGCAGCACCGCCATGCCGAACAGCCATCCGAAATTGACGGAGAGCAGAATGAGCCACAGGTCCCGTTTGCGCGGGAATGCATAGGCCAACAGTCCGATGATGAGCACCAACGACAGCGCGATGCAGATTAGCGTGTCTGTTTTGATGCGCCGGGCATTGCCGACTGAGATGACGGGTGCTCCGATCCATCGGATACTCAGTTCCGGATACATGGCGCTCACCTCGTTCGTTATTGCCATGAGCGAATCGACCAGTGCCGCGTTGTTCTTGGTCTCCGTACTGCCATGCGGGGTTTCGTAGAACGCGTAGGTTCGGTCTGATAGCTGATTACTGAAAGCTGAAAGCTCTATCAGTCCCAAGGGGTCGGATTGAATCGCCGAAGCCAAGACCGATGCGCCGGGAGTAGCCAGGATCGCCTTGTCGCGTTGCAGGGCAGCCCGGATCGCTTCGGGCGTGAACAGCGAATCGAACTGCGCATACACGCTGTCCGGTATCAGATACGGCATCTGACTATACAGCTGCTCCAATTGGTCCGTCGGGTCCGTTTGCAGTTCCGGTAGCCGGTCGGCGCATTCGTACAAGGCATCGGTGCGTTGCTGCTCCTCTTTGCCTTCAATGATCAGTACCAGTTGCGATGCGGACTCCTGTTGTTGCAGTCGCTCAAACGCCGCCCGTTCCTCTGCTGTAGCCGGCAGAAAATCCAGGATGTCTTCGTTATAACGCAGCGAAACAGCCAAGCCGATCAGCGGCAGTAACACAGCGACCACACCGATCCACAGCCAACGGCGGTGGATGCTCAACCAATCATATAAGCGGAGCAGCGTTTGTTTCATCGCTCGTCAATGAACTTAACGGGTTTGCGGCTCTTGGCGGGGAAATTGATTTGCTGAATCACATCTGCCGGCAGGATCTCCACGTTCGGCGCTACACGCAGACGACTGCGGAAATGGTCCTTGAGTTGCTTGATGGCCTCTTCGGGTTGAATCGCTTCACGCAGGCTGATACGCACAATCACCTCGTCGGTGCCGGCATCGGATGGACGAACGACTACCACATAATTGCCCACAAACGGCGTGTTGTCCAGCACATCATTGATTGCCGGCGGGTAGATGGTGGTGCCCTTCAGTTTGATCATGTTATGCTTGCGTCCGATGAGCGGGGTGAGACGGTAACTGTTCCGTCCGCAGGCGCAGGGTTCCACCACCTTGGCGGCAATGTCACCGGTGCGGAACCGCAGTAGCGGCATACCTTCCACGCCCAGCGTCGTGATCACGATCTCACCGGGTTGACCGTCTTGCACGGGTTGGTCATCGTCTCCGATGATCTCCACAATGATCAGTTCGGGATGCACATGTCCTCCGCATGCGTGTTCGCATTCGGAGAAGGTCGCGGACATCTCAGTCGAAGAGTAGGTGGCGTACAGCTCCACTTCCGGCCATTTGTCATGAATCCGTTGGCCGAGCAGGTTGAGATTGAACTGCTGATCGCGCAGGCCTTCACCAATGCCGATGATCTTGCGAATGGACGAATGACGGTAGTCTATATTGTGCTGCTCGGCGTACTCAATGAGCCGGAGAACGAACGAAGGCACGCACATGATTGCCGTCGGGTGCAGACGCTGAATGGTATCAAACTGCAGCTCCGGAATGCCGTTGCCGACACGAATGATACCGGCTCCTAATTCACGAATACCCATCCAATACGCCAGTCCGGCCATGAACCGTTTGTCCATGGTGGTCATCAGTTGCAGGATGTCACCTTTCTTCAACCCGGCGCATGCAAACGATTTATGTTCGTTGTACGCCAGCCGTTGCAAGTCCGCTTCCGTGCAACCGAACAAGACCGGTTCGCCTAAGGTGCCGGATGTGGTGATGAAATCGATGATGTTCTCTTTGGGAACACACAGAAAATCAGCGTTGTGCTTTTGCAAATCCGCTTTCTCGGTGAACGGCACACGTTGCAGGTCCTCTATTGTGCGAATAGAGGCCGGGTCAATGCCCTGCTCGGTAAAAAGCCGCTGATAATACGGCGAGTGTGCTGCCAGATAAGTGACTTGCTTGCGCAACAGTTCTTCCTGATACGCGCGGATGCGTTCTACTGATTCAAATTCAATATCCATTGTAAACATTCGTTTTTCCATTGTCTGCATTCTTCTGTTCCTTTCTCATCCGAGGCTCCGAACCCGTGTCCGCCTGTCCGGTACTGGATGTAACGGTGCGGAATGTGTTGCGCGGTGAGGGCGGAGTCGAGCATCTCCGAGTTGTGGTACTTGACAATCGGGTCATCGACACAGTTGACGAGGAACACCGGCGGGCAATCGGCCGGGATGTGTTGCTCGAGCGACAGGCTGTCCCGCATCGTCTTGTTGAATTGTCCCCAGACGCCTAACGCACCACGGCGGGAGCGATGATGCGTGTACTGCTTGTCGCGCATGGTCACCACCGGATAGACGGGGCAGAGGAACGACGGTTTGTACGCCGTTCGGTTGTGGGTGTAACTCATCATCGTCAGGTGTCCGCCGGCAGAGAAACCCATTACGCCGATGCGGGTGGTATCAATGCGCATCGAGTCGGCGTGTTGGTACACATACTTCAGCGCGTCCTCTACGTCGGTCAGCATGTTCGGGTACTTGTTTCCCAGCCCGATGACACGGTAGCCGATGCAGTAGGCACTGATGGTCGCTACGCGGTACTGCAGCACAAACGCATTGATACCGTTCGATTGCAACCACTGCGCCACTTCGCGTCCTTCGTGCTCCATGTCATGCCAGCAGTAACTGCCACCCGGGCACACGATGACCGCAATGCCTGTGTTGGTGGCACTGTCCGCTGGGTAGGTGAACAGACGCAAGCCTTTGGCCGATATTGAACTGCTCACCAGCAAGAGTATAGAGAGTATTATTCGTATTCTTCGCATAGCGCTTCTACTGTTTGTTGTGCGGTCATGACGACACCGCATAGGCCGTGTAAGAAAATATTCTGTCCCGACAGATAGAGCCCGGGCACGCGGGTACGCACCGAACCGACGGACTCGCTCAGACCGAACATCGCCCCTTCCGGACTGAGGAAATCGTCCCGGAAGGTGAGGGAGGTCGAACTGAATACATCCTCTATGTGCTGCGAGATGCCGGGATAGATGGTCTCAATGAGCCGAATCACCTCTTGCTCCTTCTTTTTCTTGAACGCTTCGTAGGCGGCATAGTCCTTTTTACGGTCACTATGCCAAGGTGTCAACTCGCTATAATCGAGCGGCATCACCGTTTCAATTGTGCGGGCATAGGTCTGATGGCGTTCGGTGCACGGGGTCATTACCAATAATTGATACTCAGGCAGATAGTGTGTCACATCGTCGTAAGGCAGTGCTTGCGAAGAGAGGCGGATATAGGTCTTGAATGATCCCTTCGTTTCTACTGTCTGTTCGATGCGCTTACGGGCAATGGTGCGGCACCAAGGTAAGTCGGTGAGTTGCAATAACTGTTTGGGATGCAGGGTGCTAATGACCGCATCAAACGACCACTGATCATTCACCGTGAACTTTTCACCCTTCGCCTTTAGCCCTTTCGCCCTTTCGCCCGTTATAATTCGTCCGCCGTGGCGGGTGATATAGCGCGCCAGATCGTTCGCTAAAGCTTGGCTGCCGCCTACGAACCGGAACACACCCTTATCGCTCTGTGCCCATTCGGCTTGCCCGATGAGGTCTGCCGGGGAGTGATCCAGCGTCGTGGGAACGACGTTCGCTTCGATGCCTAATGAGGCCAGTACGCGTGTGACTGCACCGTCGGGTTCGAGTCCGGTCAGTATATGCATGCCGGTTGCCCAGGTCTCTCCGTTGCGTTCGTACGAGTATAAGCCGCCACCGAATACAGGCAACTGCTCGAGGAGTGTCACGTTGTAACCGCGTTGTGCCAGCATCGCTCCGCAGAACAGACCGCTCACACCGGCTCCTAAGATGCCGATTCGGGTCTTTGAGTTATGCAGCAGCGCATCGTAATGGTGCTCCAGCGATTTGGTGCGGGTCTTATAGGTCGTGCCCCATGAACGGTCATCGGCAGGTATCAATGGCAGCACACTCACGCGCACATCGGTTGGTTTGAGTGCGAACTGACGTTTGCCCATGTAATCCGTCATGCCTTCTATCAGCAGCGGCTGAATAGGCAGATGATACTGATCGGCATAGTAGAACGCTCCGCGGTGGAAACGGCCAATCTCACCGGTCGTGGTGCGGGTGCCTTCGGGGAACACGAACAGCGAGTAGCCTTCGTCCATGATGCGTTGAATACGCGCGTCGCGTTGCTCATCGCTGAACGAGGTCGGGATACAATCCAGATACCGCGCGACAACTCCTAAGAACGGATTGCCCCACACATAACTCTTGACGACCATCACGATCTTATCGGACAGCGAGAGGCAGACAACAATATCAATGAACGACTGGTGGTTGGAGATGACTACCGCTTGTTGGTCTGTCACTTGACCTTGTACCTTTAGCCTCAGTCCGAGGATCATACGCGTGAAATGCGCTGCCATGCGTTGTACGAAGCGGTGATAGCGGGCACGTGAAGCGGCATTGCGGCCGTGAACGGCGAAGAAGAGCCAGGTGTAGGGGTTGACGATGAGCAGCATCACCGTACCAAAATACCAGAAACTGAGCACCGTACGCCAGTACATGTTGATGTAACCGAACAAGATGGCACCGAGGCACAGGAAACAGTTCAGAATCGAGATACGCGTGAAATCACGTGCAGGCACAAAATGGCTCACCCGTTCTTCTTGCGGCGGGTAATAAACGCGTACGGGCACGGGAACGAGTGGTACGTTGTGCCACGCCGCAAACACCAGCAGTTCCAGTTCGGCCTCGTAGCGGCTTGTGAGCAGGCCCAGACCGTACAGACGGTGTAAGGGGTACAACCGAAAACCCGTTTGGGTATCCGGCAGGTTGATAGTGGTCTGCAAGCGGAACCAGAAGTTCGAGAAACGATTGGCGAACTTACTCTTGCCGGACATGTTCTTGTCCGTGAACTGCCGGCTGCCGATGATAAACGCATCGGGATGCACGTCATGTGCCCGGAGCAGCAGCGGTATATCTTCCGGAAAATGCTGTCCGTCCGCATCGATTGTCACTGCAAAATCAAATCCCATCTCCAGCGCCTTGCGAAATCCCGCTCTGAGTGCCGCTCCTTTGCCTTTGTTGGCCGGGTAGGAGACGAGTGTGATGGGAAAATCGAGGGTAGCCAGCAACGCTACGGTGTTGTCCGTACAACCATCCGCCACCACAATGATATCGCGCATCTGCTGATGCACGCGACGAACCACATCGAGAATCGTACCGGCGTTATTGTACGTCGGTATCAGTGCACATATATGTCGCTGTGAAGGATGCACAGGGTATGTTTAACGTTGAAAGATTAAAGTTGAAAGAAAAGGAAGCCTTTTCTTGTATTGCGAACGTCAGTTCCTGATCGGGTGTGACTGGCTGGCGGAACTTGAGGTTGCGTAGCTGCGTGAACGAACCCTTGCAACCGGTCAGACGGGCCGTCAGTTCTTCGGCGATCTGCACCAGACAAGCACCCGGCACAATCGGGTGACCGGGAAAATGGCCGGTGAAGATAGGGTGCGAAGCATCGAAGCGAATGCGGAACATGCTTTCGCCATTAGCCTCTTGCCTTTCGTCCAAGATATGATATAACCTATTTTGTAAGTACATGGGTAAACTCAATAATCGTTGTATCGCCGTTTTTCTCCACCATCTCCACGCGTTGCGCGACACCGGTCTGTTCGTCCATGGTGATGTTCATGGCGCGGAACATTTTTTTGACTTCGCGCATCATTTTGGCATCGTCATTCGCTTCGCCGGAGATGGAGCTCATGATCATACGCAGCAGCCGTTGCACCTGCGGGTTGACATTGCTCTGCTCGCCGTTCACTTCCCATACCAGGGTCTGCGGGCTAGTGTACGCCCAGCGAATATAATCCGGCGCACGGTAACTCAGATGCCCTGTGGACACCTGCGGTTCGTTGAGCATTGCCACGTTCTTGGTCTGCACAAAGTCCGCTTCGAGCGATAATATGACAGATAGTATCAGTGCAAATACCATTTTTAATTCTTAATTTTAAATTTTTAATTCACCACCAGGTAGCACCCGGCCATGATGAGCAGAATACCGAGCCATTGTGTCCAGGCAATCTGTTCTTTGAACACCACCATGGCGGCGATCATACCGAACACGTATGCCAGGCTGCTGAGCGGGTAGGCTTGGGAGAAGGACCAGTGCTTGAGGATGTACATCCACAGCAGTCCTGCCGCCGTGAAACTGATGCCGCACGCCAGCCACCACCAGTTGGTGATTTGGCTCCACACGAACGACCAGGACCACGTGACCGTGTCCACGGACTTGAGCGCCAGTTTCATGAACAGCTGTCCTGCGCAAAGCAGCGCGCTCTGAATCAATGCCAATAGAATCAGTTTCATACCTTATATATATACGCGTGCGCAATAGGTGTCATTTGGTCTCCTACCTGAGCCAACACCTGATCCCACGATTCCACTTGTTCATCAAACTGCAGCACCAGCGCGCTGCGGATCTGTCCCAGCGCCATCTGCGTTCGGATATCCATCATCGCCGCAGAGGGAGACAAGGGGTGCCGTGCATAGGTGGCGTTGTAACCGTGGTTGCCGGTTAGGATCGCAATGAGCGAAGCGACCGTGTTATGCGTCGATTGGATGAAGGGCGTCGGTTTGAGTTGTTGTTCATCGTTGTCCAGCATGTCTTGCAGGAAACGCATCGACTGTGCCATGCATCCCCATTCGGTCTCGCAGAGAATCGCGTCCGGGGTGATACCCGTCTGCTGCAGCACCATGCGTGCGGCTGCTACGATGCGCCGCATCTGCGGGGTCATGCGCCGTGCTTCCGCTCCGCTGACCATTTGGCTGACCGCACTGTCGTCCAACTCTTCAATCGCCGCAACTGGCGTGAGCGAGGAGGGGAGGGCGGTTTCGCTCAAGTCTGTTCCTGCCAGGCTCAGTACCAACGAGGACTCGTTGCCGCCAAAACCGAAGGCGTTGCACAACACGTGGTGCAGGTGCTTATGCTCGGTGTGCAGCACCGGTTGCACTAATCCTTCCGCGGTTTCGGACCAATGCAGGTTCGCGGGAATGAACCCGTGCTGCATCGCCAATACGCAGATCGCGGCTTCCAATCCTCCGCTGGCGGAGGTGGTGTGCCCTGTGAACGCTTTGGTGCTGCTGACAGCCGGCATCTGCGATCCGAACAGACGGCGCAATGCGGCTGATTCGCTTAGGTCATTATTGGGTGTTGCGGTGCCATGTGCGTTGATGTAATCGATGTCGCCGGGTGTCAGTCCTGCCATCTCCAACGCGCCCTTCATCGCCAAATATGCACCCTCGCCGTTCTCCGAAGAGGCGGTCTGGTGATAAGCATCGCAGGTATTCGCGTAACCGCTAATATACCCGAGAATGACCGCGCCGCGTATCTTCGCATTCTCTTCCCGCTCCAAAACCAAGTATCCTGCTCCTTCGCCAAGGTTCAGTCCGTTGCGCTTAGCATCGAACGGACGACAGGGTTCGTGGGAGAGAATCATCAGTGTATTGAAGCCGTTGAGGTGGAATTTGCTCAAACTCTCTGCACCGCCTACCACCGCGGCTTTGGCTTGTCCGGTGCGTAGCATGTTAGTGCCTAACAGGACGGCGTTCAGTGCCGACGAACAGGCAGTCGATGGAGTGGCCGTAAAGGCGAAAGGCGAGAGGTGAGAGGCAATCGTGCGCGTGGTGCTATCTGCTTCATGCAGGCGGATATGGTCCAAGGCTTGGCCTTGGGCATAGTGGTGCAGGTGCTGCTCCGTGAGATCCATACCACCTACAGTGGTGCCGCTGATGAAAGCGCAGCGGTCAGTGTGCTGTAATCCCGACTGCTGCAGCGCTTCCCGGGCTGCTAACAGACCGAGTAAAGCGGTGCGGGGCATGGGTTCGGATAGGTCGATACCGGCCATCTGTTTAAGTTCGGCATCGCTGAACGGCACTTCACCGACCGGCAGTTCCTTGTGCACACTGCCGAGCACACGCATAGACCCGATGCCGGACTGTTCGTTCAGCAACGACTGCAGCGTCTCGGCGCAGTTACGACCGATCGCGCTGATAGCTCCTATGCCGGTGATGGCAATTCTCATTTGGTGCGGTTCGCTTGGATGTATTCAGCCATCGTGCGGACGGATTGGAAGATCGCCTTACCGGCTTTCGGGTCCGCCAGTTTGATGCCGTACTCACGATCCATGAGCATGATCAGTTCGAGCGCGTCAATCGAATCCAATCCCAAGCCCTCACCAAACAGCGGGGCATCCGTATCGATATCGGCAGGCGTCATGTCCTCAAAATTGAGCGCCTCAATAATCTGACTTTTCAGTTGTTCAATCAATTGTTCCATATTTGTATTTTTGCATAAAATTCATCTTTTGCGCTGCACTCGCACCAACCGGCTATAGCGGCGAATGGCGAATGGTGAGAGGCGAAAGTGGAGCGAATGATCGGCTCCAGTTGTTCCGGGCGGTCCAGAATATAAAACGAGGTCTCGCCTTGTATCTGATGCCGAATCGCAATCTCGCCCGTGACAATGTTCGGCAGCGTATAAACGAACAGCGCCGGGCTGGGGTAGTAATTACCATCTGAGATGGTGGCAAGGTAATCCGTATCGTTCTTGATGCTCGCACTGCGATTGGCCAGGATGATGGCTGATATCTGATGGCTGATAGCTGACTGCTTCAACAATATCTCTGCAGCGATCCAACCGAGGCGGCTGAGGGTGTCCATCTTAAAGAACTTCGGATAGTCACCGGCATAGCGACGGTAGAGTTCGACCAGCATCTTATCGCCCGTCTCCTGCACCGTGATCGCCTGTCCGTTCAGCATCACCGAACGCGGTGTGATTTCTATGTACGATGTACGATGTACCATGTACGATTCTCAATTCTCAACTTTCAACTTTATTGCTGCATTGACTCCTCCAAAGCCGGACAACATCTTAATGATGTGTGATTGGTGACTTTTGTCGGAGTGCTCGTTAGCACCCTGCATGGCGCAGAGAATAGTCTCCAACACGCCGGCTGCACCCATGGTGTGGCCGAAATAGGGTTTGAGCATGCTCTTGGGCACGTCTTGTAGTCCTGCACGCTCGATGGCTACCTGTTCCATGGCGTCGTTGTACTGCGTAGCAGTACCGTGTACGCCAATGAGACTGATCTGTTCGGGAGTGCACCCTTCCAGCACGTCCATCAGACAGCGGTATGCCCCTTCACCGGTTCGGCTGGGTGCGGATATATGGTTCGCATCGTTGTGGATGCTGCCCGCTTCCAGCGTCCAATAAGGCTGAACACGGACTGCTGAAGGCTGACTGCTATAAATGATCGTAGCCGCTGCTTCACCTAAGTTGAGCCCTTTGCGGTCGGGTTGGAACGGGGTACAGGGTTCCGGCGACAGGGCCTTGAACGATTGAAATCCGCTCACAATGAACCGCGTTTGCAGATCGCATCCGACCACCACGGCATGTTGGTATAGTCCTGCTTCGAGCAGGCGCATGGCGGTTATCTGGGCACATACACCGGAGGTGCAGGCATTGCTCACCACAATCGGCGGGTTGGGGTTGCCGAAATGCGCTGCAATCGCATGTGCCGGACGCAGCAGTTCCAAGTGATCCCCTTTGGTCGTGGAGAGAACGAAGATAGTCTCTTTATCCTGAAGACTGAATGCTGATAGCTGACGGCTGACAGCTTCCTCCACGCTCCGAATACAGAGTGGCACGAACTCCTGCGGGGTATCGAATAGCGAGGCACAGAACGGTTCCACGTCCGCGAAGCGGTCCGAATAAATCTTCAGTCCGCTGCGTCCTGCTTGTACCGCGTCGTAGTTCGCTTGCGAACCGATGCCGAGCGGTGAGAGGATACTATGTCCGATACAATACACCATGTCTATTCAATGATCGCCAACTTGAGCGTGGCGGTAGCAATCCCTTCGTCGTTGATGCGCGTCTCGCATTCGACGAGGCTGATGTTCAGCACTTCCTGAATGAGCGTAGCCCGGGTGACCAGGGTCTCGCCGACCTTAGGCAAACGTTTGGCTTCCAGCTGTTTAACGGCACCGATATAACCGATCTTGTTGCCCGCGCTCTGTCCGGCCCGTACGGCGCAGGTCTGTGCTGCGTTCTCCATCAGACCGGCTAACGGCAGCACGCCGTCGACCACCAACGGACAATCGGCAGGGATGGTGAATTGTGTCACCGCCTGCTCGGCATCTACGGTCAGCACCGTGTCAATGAACACGAACGGCGGCCGTTGCGGGATATAGTTCTCAATGCCAGAAGTCATATAAATTAAACCATTCATAAGGATGGCTCAGTGCCATCTGTTCCAATCGTTGTGCATACTGTTGTTCCAGCGTCTTGTCCGGTTGCAGTTGCTCTACCGTCACCCGATAGGACCGCGGTCCCTGCTTGAGTACAAACACCAGCAGTACCGTTTGTCTCGTTGCCCGGCAGATGCGGAATGGTCCGGCAGGGAAGGGGGCATCTGCGCCCATTACGGGACAGGTCACCGTTGTGTCACCCATTCGCCGATCAGCTGCCATGGCGAGGATATCGCCCTGCTGCAGCACTTCGTTGATGCGGTAGATATGACTCATGTCATTCGGTTGCACCAGGATCATGCCGATGTTATTGCGCGACAGCACTTCCTGCCGGTGCGCCGTCACCACAGGCGATTCGCCTCCGTAGGCCAGGATATGCAAGCGTTTGTCGGGGGTGGTCAGGAAATAGCCTGCCATCTCGGTGTTGCCGATATGCGAGAAGAGCATAATGAAGCCATTCGTATCATGCACCCGGTCGTAGTACAGTTCGCGGTTCTCCACCGTCACCTCAAACTGCTCGCCGGCATAGACGGCAAAGCGGTCAATGATAGCTTGTCCGAAGTGGTAGAACGAGCGATAGACATCTGCGGCTGCCTGCAGTCGGTTACGACCGCGGCGGCGGTGAAACACATACGCACCATGGCGCGCTTCAGCACGGATCAGGATATACCAGATCAGCCACAGATGCATTGCGCTGTACGCCACACGGATATCGGTGTGTCGAATCAGCCCCACCAGGGTGCGCTGCATCCAATGCGTTCCTCCTGTCTTTCCTGACCAAGCCTGTTGTGCCATTATACGTGCTGCTCGATATAGTCGTAGAAGTCCTGCAATGTCTTAACGTGCTTCAGTTCTTCGGCTTTGGGCTTGAAACCGAAATCACGGTCAATGAGCATCACAATATCCACAAAATCCAACGAATCAATCTCCAGGTCTTTTACCAGACTGGCTTCGGGAGTAAGCAGATCTGCGTCAATCTCAAATTCCTCCACAAGGAGGTGGTTTACTTTTTCAATAATTTCCAGTTTTGTCATATATGTTAAATTCTTCAATCTCCAATTTAAATCTCCAATATCATCGTTTGCGGCAAACGATGATCGAGTGTCCTCCGTTTCCGATGCGGTCATGAATGGTCTCGATCTCGAGTCCCGCCTCGTGAATGAGCCGGGTCATGTCATCGGTGTTGTACATCTTACTGTTGCCGTTAGCGAGTGCCGTGAAATAGAGGCTGGTCATGGTCAGGCTCATCGCTGCCGGTATATAGTCCTGCCGATCCCACAGGGTCTCCATGATGAAGATGCGGTTGTCGGCATCGAGTATGGCTGCGGCGCGGCGCAGGATGGACACGATCTGCTCTTCGCTAAAGCAGTCGAGGAACTGTGACATCCATATTACGTCGTAGCGTTGGTCGGTCGGGAAGGTGCTGTACTCGTCCAGCAGGTTCATTCCCACACCGCGAATACGCTCTGCACCGGCTTGTCCTGCCGTTGCTTGCTGCATCAGACCGATCTGTTGCGGCAGGTCGCAGATGGTCACTTCCATCCGGTCGCTGTAGGTTACGCACCGCATCGCGAAGCGTCCTGTGTTTCCGCCTACGTCCAGCAGATGTATCTGATGACTGATAGCTGATTTCTGACGGCTTATAATCTCCAGCGCTTCATCAAACGAATGATCGGAGTAGTAGTGGTCAAAACCGAACCAGCTCTTTTGCACCTCGGGCGGCAGGCTGCTCAGTCCTTCGTAGATGGTTGGCCAATCGCCAAAATGCTTGAGTCCCGCCGGACGACCTTGCTCGAGTGCCTGGTCGAGCACGAACCAGCCTTCGTAATTGACATCGTGGTTGAAATCGATGTCCGCGCGGATCATTGCATCGCGCAGCAAGAACCAACCGGTCTTGGCGAGGCGGTACTTGTCCGTCTGCGGGTCAATGAGCACGATATGGGTGGTCAGCGAAGCTTCCAACAGACACTTGGCTGCGTACTCGCTCAGACCTGTGGCCTGTGCGATCTCGTGCTGCGTCAGTCCGTCGCGGTGCTCGTTGAGCAGTTCTAAGATGCCGTAGCGAATCATGAGACGGCTGACTTGAAAGATGACCGGACCCCATGAATAGAGGTGCGCCATCTCCTGCGCCTGCTGCGCATTGTACGGCTCCTTGCTGAACGCTTGTTTTAGTTTATCGAATAAATGCATAAATCTTCAATATTCAATCTTCAATCTCCAATTGTGCGCAGCACAATCGCGCTGTTCGTTCCTCCGAAACCGAAGCTGTTACTCAGTACGGTCTTCAGTTCGGTGTCCACGGTTGTGGTGGCGAGGCGCAGGGTCTCGGCGGCGGGATCGACGTGATCGAGGTTGATGTTCGGTGCCACGAATCCCTGCTGCATCATGAGAATCGAATAGACCGCTTCGCTCGCGCCGGCCATCCAACACTCATGTCCGGTCATGGACTTGGTGCTGCTGATCCAGGTGCGCTTGCCGCCGAACAGGCGGGTCAGTGCGATGGCTTCTTCTTCATCTCCCTGCTTGGTGGAGGTGGCATGTGCGTTGACATAGTCAATGTCTTCGGGTTGCATACCGGCATCGGCCAAGGCACGTTGCATAGCGATGAACGAACCCTCGCTGCTCGGTTGGGATATACCGCCTCCGTTGCCGGAGAAGCCGTATCCGCACACTTCGGCCAGAATGGTCGCTCCACGGGCAATGGCATGGTCATACTCCTCCATCACCAGCGCAGCTGCACCGCCACTCGGTACAAGACCGTCGCGGTCGGTGTCGAACGGACGACTGGCTCGGGTAGGGTCGTTGACGCGGCAGGAGAACGTGCCCAGCGCGTCGAACGCTGCCATGGCATAGGGGTTCACCTCCTGCGCACCGCCTACGAGCACCATGTCTTGCAAGCCCTGACGAATGAACATCGCACCCAGACCAATGGCATGGCTGCCGCTGGCACAGGCTGCGCTGACCGAGAAATTGATGCCGCGCAGGTGGAAGATGGTGCTGAGGTTCATGTTCACCGTGGAGTTCATTGATTGGAAGATGAGTCCGCTGCCGAGCAATGCGGTGTCGTGTTTCTCGAGCATGGTCTCATGCATCTCGACGGTCGGCTTGGCGGTGCTGTCGTTGCCGAACAGGATGCCCACTTCGTGATCGAGCAAGTACTGCTCGTCTATCGCGGCCTGTTCGAATGCTTCGCGGGCTGCCATGTAGGCGTATTGTGCCTCTTGCGACATGCCCGTGCGTAAGCGACGGTGCAACAGCGCTTTCAGGTCCGGTGTCTCCACCATGCCTGTCAGCGGACTGCGGAAACCGTATTCCTTGCGCGCTTCGTCATAGCCGATGCCGCTCTTGCCGGCCCGCAACGACGCACTCACTTCCTCTTGGTTCCGGCCGATGCACGACCAGATACCCATGCCTGTGATCACTACTCGTCTCATCCTAATCCTCCTGCTATCTCAATCACTTGTCCGGTGATATACGCCGCCTCGTCGGAACAGAGGAAACTGACCAGCGCCGCCACTTCTTCGGGTTGTCCGAAGCGTCCTGCGGGGATGGTTTTCTTTAACTCTGCCTCATTGAGGTCTGCCGTCATATCGGTTGCAATGAATCCCGGGGCAACGGCATTGACTGTCACCTTACGGGCAGCCACCTCTTTGCTCAGCGCCTTGGTTGCCCCGATCAGGGCCGCTTTGGCAGCGGAGTAGTTGGCCTGTCCGGGCAGACCGCTCACGCCGGAGACGGAGGTGATGTTAACGATGCGTCCCGAGCGCGCGCGTAGCATACCGCCCAACACGTGGTGTGTGACGTAATAGAAGCCCTCCGTGGTGGTGTGCATCACGTCGTGCCAATCGTCCTCGCCCATGAACACCAGCAGTCCGTCACGACGGATGCCGGCATTGTTCACCAGCACGGATATATGTTCGCCTTCGTGTGCCGCATCCCATGCGCTCAGCGCGGCTTCAATCGAAGCCCCGTCGGTCACATCAAACGGCAGCAGTTCGGCCTTACCGCCTGCCGCTTCAATCGCCTGCTGACAACTGATAGCTGAAGCTTGATTGCTTTTATAATTAATGATCACCGTGTAGCCGTCTTGGGCCAGCCGTTCAGCGATAGCTCGGCCAATCCCGCGACTTGCTCCGGTCACAAGTGCATAGTTCATATTTGTCGTAAGTATTTCTCTATGTTAGCCAGGTCCTCGTAGAACGGGGTGTCGTCCACGATGGTGGGTGTGATGGCGCGGATCGCGTCGTACTGCGCCTTGGTGGCGGGTGCGAGTTGGTCGGCGATGTGCAGACAATCGACCGCTTGCGCCATAGCCAGGTACAGGATGGACAGCACCTGGTAGCAGTTATCAATCACCTGCCGGCACAGTTCGGCGCTGTTCGTTCCCATGGACACGATGTCCTGGTTGTCGTTGTTGTTCGGTATCGAGTGCACGTAGTTCGGCATAGCGAGCGTCTGACACTCGGCGGTGGTGCTGGTGGCGGTGAACTGACAAGCTTGGATGCCGTAGTTCAGTCCCAGCGTACCCAGGTTGAGGAAAGGCGGCAGGATGCCGTTGATGCGATCGTGGCACAGGTAATTGAGTTGTCGCTCGCTCACCATCGCCAGGCGCACCATCGCGATCTTCATCTTATCCGCCTCCAGCGATATATAATCGCCGTGGAAGTTACCGCCGTGATAGACGTTCTGCGTCTCGGGGTCCACGATGGGGTTGTCACTGGCTGCATTCAGTTCCTCGTCGATGACCATACGGCTGTAGGCCAGCGTGTCGGCTATCGGGCCGAGGATCTGCGGTGCGCAGCGCAGCGAATAGTACGCCTGCACCTTGTCCTTGAACACCCCGTCCTTTTCGCCATTGGCCATTAGCCTTTCGCCATTGTACAAAACGTTCTCCCGTTTCTGCAAGCGTTTGGAGCCTTGGCTCATCGCCCGCATCTGTTGGGCGATCGCGATCTGTCCCATGTGCCGGCGTGCCTCGTTGAGCGGGGCAGCCATGAGATCATCGTAACTGCCGGCGATCTCGTTCATCCATACGGCAGCGATAGTGGCGAGGTGGAGCAGGCGCTCGGCATCCAACTGATTGACCGCACTGATGCCGGTCATGATGCTGGTGCCGTTGGTGCAACTCAGTCCTTCGCGGATATGAATGCTGACGGGCTTGAGTCCGCATTCATCCATTACGTCTTTCGCCTTTCGCCATTCGCCCTTATAGTGCACTTTGCCTTCACCGATGAGGCACAGCGCCATGTGGGCCAGTTGAACCAAGTCACCGCTGGCACCCACACTGCCGTGTTTGGGAATGTACGGACATATACCGCGGTTGATGAACTCGGTGAGCAGCTCCACCAGTTCGGGGTGCACACCGCTCTTGCATTGTGCGAACGAGCCTACGCGTGCCAGCATACCCGCGCGTACAAAAAAATCGTCCAAGGGTTCACCCATACCGGTGGCATGGGAGCGAATGATGTTATATTGCAATTCACGCAGGTGCGCATCTTCCACGCGCCATTGTGCCATCGGACCAAAGCCGGTGTTGATGCCGTAGATCACCTTGTCACTGGAGAAGCGGGACAGAAAATCAAAACAATCGGCTATGCCTTGCAGCGTAGCCTTGTCCCACACCAATTGACCATCTCTGTACAAGATGTCACGAACTGAATCTACTGTTATTTTCATTAATGGTTGGTTACCTTATTTCTTAAAAAATCAAAATCGGGCGCAAAGGTACACTTTTTTTTGCATATATGCAAATAAAAATAGAAAAAATCGCCCTCTCGAGCGATTTTTCCAACTTTAGCCATTAGCCATTAGCCTTTCGACCATTATTATTTGGGTTGTAACAAGTTTTTTACCAGCTCATCGCTGATGTTATTACCGAGTTGGCGGCAGACATCCTGGCTCCAGCGTTGTGCCATGGCGATGCGTTCGGCAGGCGTGTCCATGCCTTGCAACATGGCGTAGATGTATCCCGCGTTGAAGTTATCTCCGGCTCCGACGGTGCTGACGGTCTCGATTCGTTGTACAGGGTACGTGGTCACTTGGCCCTGGTCGTAGAACCGGATCTCCCGTGCCCCGTCGGTCAAGATGAACGTTGAGCAGAGCGGTTGGACTCGTTCGTAGATGGCATCGGCATCGCTCAGGCCGTACAGGTATTCAAAGTCCTCTTTCGACCCGCGAACGAGGCTGGCGAGCCGCATGTTCTCTTCGATATTAGCGAGCACATCGGGGATATCGGACACATGACTCTTGCGAAAATTGATGTCGTAGTACAACCATGCGCCGGCTTGTTTGGCCTCTCGCAGTAGCTTGCCAACCACCGGCCGAATCACCGGGTTGATGGCAAAAAACGAACCGAAGAGTACAATGTCATCTGCATGAATTTCAGGCAGTTGCTCGTCTATGAGCGCGGTCGCGTGATCTTTGTAAAACGTGTACTGCGCATCGTTGTTATCGTCCAGAAACGCCAGCGTGATGTGGGACTTGGTACCGGGGTGCCGGCACACGAATTCATCCGACACGCCGTTCGATTGGAGGAACGCGCAGATGAGGTCACCGACGTGGTCGCTACCGGTCTCGGTCACAATCGCACAATCCACTCCCGCTCGTCCGAGCGAAACGATGCTGTTGAAAGTGGAACCGCCCGGAACGGCTTTCTGCGGTTGGTCGTTCTTGAACAATATATCCAGCACCGTCTCTCCGATGCCAATGACACGTCTTGCTGTCGGATATTGTTTGTTCATATCTTTGCAACTTTCGGCTGCAAAGGTACAACTTTTTTTTGATATATGCAAATAATTTTCTATAAAAATAGAAAAATCGCCCCGAAGAGCGATTTTTAATGGAGTAAGTTATTTAGCCATCAGTTGGCGTTGAACGCTGCCGATAGTGGCACAATGGATAATTGGCATGTCTCCTGCCAAATGGCGGCGAGGCAGAAAACGGCCTTTGGTAACGGCAGAAAGCATTTTCTCTACAAACGGCTCCAGATTGATCAAGTCCACATGCATATCACTATGCGTGAGGTTATAGAGTTCATCTGCAGCCGATCGTGAAATCTGTTCCACACCACTCATGTCCAACAAGTATTCGTTGGTTGGCTCCAAAGAAGCGGCTAGACGCTCCATCATCTGACGCGTGTGTAATTCCGCGCCATATTGCTCTTGTATATTGATAATCTGTTTCATACTCAACTCATGTAATCATAAATGTTAAAACCATCTGGCACTTGTGCTGGAATACGAACCATAATCATTGTGCCCTTAAAATCTATCTCAGGTGGTAATGCCAATATCTTGCGATTAGTAGCCATCTGTAGCATAAGCGCATTGCCGGAAAGTGCTGCGAACTCGCCATGTAGACCATCTACCACCATCTTGATATTAGACGAGATGCCATAACCTCGGTTTTCTGTTTCCGGCAGGTTCTTTACCGAATAACCGTTTTGTGCGAGGTTGAGAGCTTCTGCATCACTATCTCCTAACTTATCAAGGTGTTTCTGCGCTGCTACGTAACTACCATAGATGGTAATACCATAATCTGCAATAAGAATCTCTATAGCGTTGGCTTCCTTATTATACTTTAGATACGCGTAGCCCCTGTCCGTTTGCGCATGTTGCTGAATGTTACAAATCAGTTCATCAAACAAGTATGTCAGTGGCATGTTCAGTGATTTAAGTAACTCGGGACACGACTCAGATATGTGTTCTTTCAATTGATTAATCACATTAGCCGTTGAGTCATCATCCAAGGCAAAAGGTATAACTCCATCAACTTCTTGACATCGGAACACAGAAGTCATAGCCCGCGAATATGGGGTTGGAGCAACTTTTTGATCATTTGTTGTAATCGAATCAAAAAATTGCAAGAGTACTCCTTCGAGAGTTGATATGTTTGTGCTATGTATCATTCGTTCAAGCCAACTCAAAACCTTTGCGGCTGCAAAGGTACAACTTTTTTTTGACATATGCAAGAGAAAAATAGAAAAAATCGTTTGAGGCAGAGCCGAAATAAGAAAAATCGCCCTCTCGACCTCACTCTCCGTCTTGACGTGTCTCAATCTGTTCGGACATTTCTGTACAATCTGCTGACCTCTGTACTTCCGGAAGTAAAACCCGTCTTCCCGTAGCTTACCTCTTAGGCTGTCAATCGGAATAATTAGTTCCACCTTCATATTTTTTCCTTCCTTTGTTGATTAGCCCCGCATTGAATGCGGGTTCTTACCTTTCTTTTAGCGGTTAAACCCGCGACCATTTCGCGACCATTACGGACATGTACGTCACGTCTCTGTCCGGCTGCTTTCTTTTCGTTTATTAGCCCGGCATCGTATGCCGGTTTACGTCGTCCATTGTGCCGGATGCCATCCGGCGTTTGACAGGTCCCCCCATCGTTCTTTAGTACGTACGTTACCCCCATTAAAGGGGGGTAACAGTACTAAACGAACAGGGACCTCGTCAAAAAGTAGCATCATTACTTAGTCGGTAGCCGCTTTTGCCTTCGATCTCCATCGGCTGGAGAATCCCCTGTATGCCGGCTTCTACTATACCTATATTTCCGTGTTTTCGGTTTACTTTTGCATACAAAAAAATGCACCCGATCAAAATCGAGTGCAAAATTACTGCTTTTTGTTGATATAAGCAAATCTTAATCAATCACTACGGCGGTGCCGGAAATGGAGATCATGATCATGCTGCTGGATTGTCCGAGTGTCTCGTAGCCGAAGCTGACACCGACGATGGCATTGGCGCCTAGTTCACAGGCGCGCTCCGTCATCTCGTTCTGGGCGGTCTCGCGTCCTTCGAGCATAGCGCTTTCATAACTCTCGGTGCGACCGCCAAAGAAATCACGCAGCGATGCGCCGATGTCCTTGAGGAAGTTCATTCCGAAGATAACTTCTCCGGATACCAGACCTTTGTACTCTTTGATTTTGTGACCTTCGATGGTCGGTGTTGTGGTAATAATCATATCAGAATTAGTTTTAAGTTGCGCGCAAAAGGCATTAAATATTCGTCCTTTTGATTTTGCGTGCAAAGGTACACAAAAATTTTGACATACACAAAAAAATCTGCACTTTTGATGCAGATTTATTGATTTTGTGGAATTATTATTCCACGATGAGAACGATCGGAGAGAGGACGAGGGATTTGCCGTCCGGGGTGCGGGCTCTGATATCTGTTATGACAACAGTGCTGCCTTTTTTCAGTTTTTGGAATCGCTCTCTCATTACATCCGTGAAGGTGTTTCCTTGGATATCTATTATCACGCCATTGATGACTGCACGGTAGGAAATGACCTCAAGTTGCAAGTTGAATGCGTCATTCGGTCCGTAGCCTGCTTCCAGTTTTCCCGCCTCATTCATCAGGGCAGAGAAGGGCACTTTATCTCCGGAACGATACGAGTGGTCATCCACTACCAACCACGCCTCCGGTTTGGGTAATACTTTAACGGCATAGTCTTGCGTATCAATTACTTTCTGCTGGCCTTTGATTTCCGCAGAAATAGTCACCGTCACGTTTTGAGTACTGTATGAAGGCACGATTCCCCATAAGCCGTTCTGCAGTTTATGAACCTTCGCTCCTTCGGCAGCTACCGTCACCTTGTCATTCTCCACACCGGGCACCACGATGGCGTATTTGTTTTCATACTCTCTGTACATGACGTTCATCTCCACGTTCTGCATAACGGCAGAAGGTACTTTCGTCGCTTCGGAGTCCTGCGGCTCCGCATAGGCTGTTTGCATGTTGGCGAAACTGAGGATCATGATGCTAATCCATACCATGCCCCGAACCATGATGCGAGGCATTGAGAAAAGTTGAGTTTTCATATGAGTAATTATTTGGTTTTGCGTCTGCAAAGGTACTGCTTTTTTTTGAATTGTGCAAATAAATCTTTTCTTTTCTTGCGTATGTCAATTATTTTGTGTGATTTTGCAGTCCAATTGCGTTTGTATATGCCCCGGGCACAGACAGTTATTTACATCGTCCTGATTTACCTTGCCGTCGTCAATGTGGTGACGTTCTTTTTGTACGGTATGGATAAGTGGAAAGCCAAACGGTCGAAATGGCGTATCGAGGAAGCGACTTTGCTGTGGCTGGCAGCGGCGGGAGGCAGTGTCGGGGCGTTGCTCGGCATGAAAGCATGGCACCACAAGACGCAACATCGTAAGTTCACCTGGGGTGTTCCGGTCATACTGATTGTGCAACTCGCACTGGCCGGTGTGATAGTTTACTATTATCTTATCTAGCACAAAAAATGGCCGCATTTTTGCGACCGTTCGTAGAGTAGGGAGTGTGGCGGTTATTTTATCTCAGTTGTCACTAATCGTTTTCACTTTGACAGTAGCGGAACAAGTGCCGTTTTGGACAATACTTCTGCCACACATTGGACATTTCATGATACTAATGAATTTAAGCATTTTATTGCAGACTACACGTTGATATGTTGAAGGATGATTCGTGTACTGTCCTCAATTTCATTTGCGGACGGGATATCGCGGTAGGCGAGATCGGGGAGTTCACGAAGGTAGGTGGGCTGTAGGAGAAGCCAAGTGGCATGCAAATCAGTGATAAGTGGCGACTCAGACAACGAACGATGCTGCCAGCCATCCGGTTTCTCGAAACTTTGTCTGTCGTGATCCAAGAGCGTCTGAAAATCATTACGGAAGTCCTGCGATTGGATATACGCGCGGCAACCGTCATCTTGTAACAGATAATGCAGATCATAGAAATGACGTATCTTAGCATTCATCTGCGGGAGATACGCATCCGCCAAGGAGCAGCGCAGCAGCGAGACCAATTTCTCCGTCATCGTACGGCGATAATCCAATACCGGCACATCAAAATCAGCCATGTCATATTGCTCTATTAACGACTCATTGTTACTCCGAATAAAATAGTCCGTGAGGATGCAGCGAATGGTGCGCATTTCCCATGGATAAGGATTGGCAAAGGAGTTGATCTCCAACAGCAGTTCTCCTGCACGCACCGCATTCGTTGTGGGCACATCGGAGAATGTCGGATATTGATAAAACGCCTTATGGTAATGCGAGCCCTTGCTGGTTGCTTCTTTGGGAATCTCTACCAATCCGTCCGTCATGCTATGTGCCACACGTTTGATGGCAGTCTTGACTTGATTCCCGGACATAAGGTGTGCATCGGCAATGGCTACATCAATATCCTCCGAGAAGCGACTACCGATATTATATGCCTTTGTTAAACTGGTTCCGCCTTTGAATACTGCGTGATGATCAGCATCACTACGAACCATCTGCTGCAAACTGCGACAAATCCAATAATCCTTTTCGATAAAGTGTTTCTTGATGTGCAACACCTCATCCGCCATTTCAATGGCGGCAATGAATAACTCTTTGTTTTCGTGCAGGTTCATTGTACCCTCCATTTTTTGCGGTTAGGTAAAGCATCGTCGCTTAGTCCGATTTTGTATGTGCTGGCAACATTAAGTGAGCGGTTTAATGCGGTAGTGTTGGTGTCGCCGGCTTCATCAAGCATTGCTCCAACTACGGCTCTAACATAGTCCGTATAAGCCATTGCCAGTGTGGCTAATTGTTTGCGTTCGTTCGGCTGCATCTTGCGGATAATGCCACGGAGTGTGATGCATGCCTCATCCGGTGTGCATGCCGGTATTTGACGAATAAACCGAATAGTATCCAGAATCTGTAATAACGGTATATTTGCGCGCGTGATAACGTTTGGTTGAAGAACGAAACGAATCGTATACCCTCCTCGCTTAACCGCTCTGCGATAGGTATTGCTTCCGATAGTATAAACTGAAGAAATCTGCGTACTTAAGCCCAAGATCTGAAATGCCGTTTGTCCGCTCATATAACCGATGATTCGCTTTCCGTCCATTAGGAATTCTTGCACCATCCAATCTACAGAAGGCGGCATTACTCCCAGCATAGTTTTCTTCGGCTTGTCAAAACGCCCTTTCCCAACTTTACGAATCTTGCCTGATTTCGCTAATGCGCCAAGTGTCCTACTAAGCACGGCGGGATTCTTCACAATGTCTGTAAAATCAGACGATGTGAAAATATATCCGATACGCATTTTGTTAATGCGGGACTCGATAATATCAACGATTCTATTGGCCATCTATCTTTATATTTAACATTTAAAAGTCAAGTTTTTTACGTAATAAACTTGATAAATCCGCTGCAAAATTACTACAATTTTTTTGAATGTGCAAATATTTTATATAAAATCGCAAATAAAAATACTTTTTTTACCCCAAACGGAGATAAGTAGAGTGGAGGAGTAAGAAAAACGCACCGTTGATGCGGTGCGTTGGATGCCGATTGTAATCGGACGAAGAAGAAAGTGGAGTGGGATTTACCTGCGGCAATCGACGACTATGGTGCCGAGTTTGGTGACATAGACTTCATTCACACGGATATCGCCTTGGTAGTGCTTCTCCAATGACGTACGCAGGTCTTCGTACTCGGTGTCGGGGACATAGCCGTCAATCTTGATATTGATCAGACGGCCGACAGGAGTGACGGAGTAAACACGGTCGTCACACACCACAGTAGCGCGGTGGGTTCCTAAGATATCGTAGCGCTCTTGGGTGGTATCCAACTGCTCTACGAAATAATCTACTTGCTTGTATAACTCTCTTTTCTTGTCACAAGCCGTAAACAGACAAGTCACTAAAACCAGACTTGCAATTGCAATAATCTTTTTCATAATCTATACTAATCTTTATTTTGAGCACATTTATCGGGGTTGGCTTCATGCAGATTCCGGATATACTGCTGCTCCTTGGACCAGCCGGCATGTGCGGCTTCGAGTGATTTGTATTTCTTTTTGCCACGATACAACTTGCCGCCGCAGTAGCTGACAATAAAATAGTTTCCTTTGAAGGGTTTGAGCACATAATACTCCCCGTCGTTACTAAACGGCGCTATATACTCATACGTAGTATACCCACCGAATTTCGCCCATGAATTTTCCTTATAGTCATACGCTCTACCACCGTAAGAGTACAACCTATAGAATGTCTGCCCTGTATCCACAAACTGACTAGTAGCGATGATGTTATTTCTGTAATAGTCATAATGTTCGCCGGCTCTTAGGATAGGCTGTGAAGTCGGAGCGTTAGAAGCATGTAGCGCGCCGTCACATTCGATGAAAAGAGCATCGCCGGACATAGTCGGAAAAGAGATGTTTCTGCCATGGCAAATTAATGAGCCATGTGGATTAAGTACGTACGAAGTACCATCATACATTTCCAACAGAATCACCCTTCCTTCGCCGTATAATCGAACGTCCTTTATGTTGTGGCAATCAAGGCCTCCATAAAATCCTACCAGATATAAATCTTCAGAATATTCACCAAGCTCGTTAATGAACATACGCCATTCCACACGACCATTGTCTAATCGTTTTCCAAGAAAATAAGCCGGCAGATTGTGACGTGAAGAATATACAACCAAGTCCGCTTTGTAGGCAGAGTCGCTCTTCTGAAGGTTGATGCTATTTCCGAATAAGTCAGATAGCGACTTGGGTTCAGGAAACAGCACTTTATGCTCGTCGATACTTGAGAAACGTGGAACGGGCTGCACTTGCGGATTGCTATTTATGAAGTTGTTGTACACCTCTGTTTCGCGATGAACACGCTCATCTTTTGCACGCCATGTTTTAGATCTCTCCTCCCTCTGACGAAGAAATTCTTTATGATTGCGTTCCCATATCTCAGCTTCGCGTTTTTGCATTTCTTCTATAGCTTCTCTCCTGCGTTTCTCTTCGGGCGTTTCCTGTTCCTGGGCAGGGGTATAGTCCTTGAGGTGGGTAGATTGCTGTGACTGAGACTCCTCTTCAGGATCGGGATCGACTGGAACTGGGTCTCCGGGGTCGGGTACATTCACATCGTGGATGCTCATTCCTGCCAACGATTCCAATTGGTGCAAAGCGGATTGCGCACACATAGTTGCCGGAAGCAAGCATGCCGCCAATATAAAGAATAGTTTTTTCATATTCTATTTAATAATTACAAAATCTTCACGAACGATTCCGGTAAGAGGATGTTCGGGACATCTAGGGCGGGAGAGAAGAGTGGGGCGATGGATTCGGGTGTGAAACCGGCGATGCCGCAACCGATGGGCGTGACGAGGAAGGTATACTCGGGGTGCGCCTTGGCAAAACCGATGAACTCATCCACGTAGGGTCGGATGGTGTCCACACCGCCTTGCATGGTCGGAATGGCATAACTCTGCCCTTGCAGTCCGACTCCTTGTCCCCAGATAGCGCCGAAGCGGTTCATGGCCACTCGTGCGGCACCGCCTCCGTGCATGCCTGCCAGATTACTGCCGAACACAAAAATCTCGTTCGGCTTCAAGTCCGTGATCCATTCCGGTGTAAATGCTCGATCGTACATAACGAATAGGTTTAAATAGTTAATTCGGGTGCAAAATTACAAAAAAGTTTTCGTTTATGCAAATAAAAAAGAAAATTAATTTACAAAAGTCTTGCATGTTTCAAAAATTTGTTGTAATTTTGCGGTCGATTTTGAAAATTAATCGGATTAAAAACAAAAAACAACGTCAAAAGTATGAGTAATATCCGTTTTGAAGCGTTAAAAATGGCGTTTGGACGTCAAATGGCGAATGACGAAAGGCTAATGGCTAATGATGAACGAGTGAAGGACTATTTTGCTCAGGATGTGTTCACGCGTGAGCGAATGAAGGAATATATTGCGCAGGAGGTGCTGGATCAGTTGTTCGACGATGTGGACAACGGCCGCACGATACACCGTGACATCGCGGGAACGGTCGCGATCGGTATTCGCAAATGGGCGATTGAGCATGGTGCTACCCATTTCACACACTGGTTCCAACCGCTGACAGGCGGAACAGCAGAGAAGCACGATGCGTTTTTCACGCTCAAGGACGGTGCGCTGATTGAAGAGTTCAGCGGCGACAGCCTGTACCAGCAGGAGCCGGATGCTTCGTCGTTCCCGTCAGGCGGTATCCGTAACACGTTCGAGGCGCGCGGATACTCGGCATGGGATCCGTCGAGCCCGGTGTTCCTGATTGGTGACACGCTGTGTATCCCGACGGTGTTTGTGGCGTACACGGGAGAGGCGCTGGACTACAAGACGCCGCTGATCCGCTCGACCGCATCGCTCTGTCATGCCGCGCGTGAGGTGTGCGCGTACTTTGATAAACAAGTAAAACACGTGCACGCGAACTTAGGTTGGGAGCAGGAGTATTTTCTGGTGGATGAAGCGTTGTATAATGCCCGTCCGGATCTGATGCTGACGGGTCGTACGCTGATGGGTCACAACAGTGCCAAGAGTCAGCAGCTGGAGGACCATTACTTCGGCGCGATTCCGGCCCGTGTGCTGGCGTTCATGCGCGAACTGGAGTACGAAGCGCTCAAGGCGGGTATCCCGGTTCGTACGCGTCATAACGAGGTGGCACCGAATCAGTTTGAGATGGCGCCTATCTTTGAAGACGTGAACCTGGCGAACGATCATAACCTGCTCGTAATGAGTATCATGGAGCGGGTGGCCGAGAAGCACCATTTCCGGGTGCTGCTGCACGAGAAACCGTATGCCGGTGTGAACGGAAGCGGTAAGCACTGTAACTGGTCGCTGCAGACCAACACCGGAATCAACCTGCTGGCGCCGGGTAAGAACCCGTATCAGAACCTGCAGTTCATCACGTTCCTAGTGAATGTGCTGATGGCGGTTCAGCGTCACAACGGATTGCTCAAAGCGTCCATCGTGAGTGCGACCAACGAGCACCGTCTGGGTGCCAACGAAGCGCCACCGGCTATCATCTCCGTGTTCCTGGGTAAGCAGATCAGCGAGGTGCTGGATAAGCTGGAGCACGCGAGTGCCGAAGAGGCGATCATCATCAACGCCAAGAAAGAGATGAAACTGGGTGTGGCGAATATCCCGGAGATATTGCTGGACAACACGGATCGCAACCGTACCTCACCGTTCGCGTTCACGGGTAACCGGTTCGAGTTCCGCGCGGTGGGTTCGTCGGCTAACTGCGGTGCAGCGATGCTGGCGCTCAATGCGGCTGTGGCAGAGCAACTCATGCTCTTCAAAGAAGAAGTGGATGCCCGCATTGAGAAAGGCGAAGCCAAAGAGCGTGTGCTGTTTGACGTAATCAAGAAATATATCGTAGCCTGCAAGGCCATTCGTTTTGACGGCAACGGCTACAGTGAGGAATGGAAAGCGGAGGCTGCCAAGCGTGGTTTGGACTGCGAGACCAGTGTGCCGAAAATCATCGATAACTACTTACTCCCTTCTTCTATACAAATGTTCGGCACAACGGGCGTCCTCAGCGAGGCTGAATTGCATAGTCGCAGTGAGGTTAAGTGGGAAACGTATGTTAAAAAACTGCAGATCGAGAGCCGCGTGATGGGTGACCTGGTGGTGAACCATGTGCTCCCTGCGGCGAAGCGTTACCAGACGATGCTGCTGCAGAACGTACTTGCCGTTAAACAGGTCTTCTCAGCTGACGAGACCGCAAGTCTGAATGCAATGGACTACAGCATCATCAAGCAGATTGAAGAGCACTCAGGTGCTATCCTTGAAGGGGTAGAGCGTATGACCGATGCGCGTCATAAAGCCAATCGTCAACCGGACGAGCGCAGCAAAGCGATCGCTTATCATGACAACGTCTTGCCTCTTATGGCCGAGATCCGCGAACATGCTGATGCCCTCGAGCTCATCGTTGATGACGAGATGTGGACACTGCCCAAGTATAGAGAATTAATGTTTATACATTAAAGGCGAAAGGCTAAAGGTTAAAGGCTAAAGGTTATGGTTTGGATTCCTTTTATTAAAATGCACGGGTTGGGGAATGACTACGTCTATATTGATTGTTTCTCCAAAGAGACGGCAGCCATCATCGCCAAGAGCGATCTGCCGGAGTTAGCCCGTCGTGTGTCGGACCGCCATTTCGGTATCGGTTCGGACGGGTTGGTACTCATCCGACCTATTCAATTAGCGGATGCGCAGATGCGTATCTTCAACGCTGACGGTTCGGAAGCCGAGATGTGCGGTAATGCGATCCGGTGTGTGGCTAAGTACCTGTACGAGTGCGGGTTGCGAAAGAACCTGCAGATGGAGATCGCTACGCTTGCCGGTATCCGAACATTGAACCTTCAGGTCGTGAACGGCATCGTGGAGCAGGTGACGGTGAACATGGGTGTGCCGTCGATTAAACCCGAAGTGCTGCAATGCGGAGCGGATCCAATCGGCTATATGTCGGTGAATATGGGCAATCCGCATGCGGTGTTCTTCCACGACTCGGTGCCGCAGTTGCCTGAGAACACGAATATTGAGTTTGTGCGCGTGCGCAGTAACACCGAACTGGACGTGCGGGTCATTGAGCGGGGCAGCGGTGAGACGCTGGCCTGTGGAACAGGGGCTTGTGCTGCGGCTGTAGCGGCTATGCATCACGGGTTGACCGAACGCAATGTGACCGTGCATCTGCCGGGCGGTGATTTACAAATACAGTGGAAAAGCGACTGCTATCCGGTGCTCATGACCGGACCGGCTACGCATGTGTACTCCGGTACATATCTCATAGAGGACGACTTATGCAAGTAAACAGCGAATTACAGCAGTTGAACGGCAATTATCTGTTCACGGAGATTGTGCGTCGTACGCAGGCCTATCAGACACAACACCCGGAGGCCAAGGTGCTGCGGCTGGGAGTAGGGGATGTGACGCGTCCGCTACCGCTGCCGATCATCGATGCGATGCACCGGGCGGTGGAAGAGATGGCGCATGCCAAGACCTTCCGCGGCTACGGACCGGAAGCAGGATACGGGTGGTTGAAGCAGTGCATCATTGAGCATGACTACCGTCCGCGGGGCGTTGAGTTGACGCCCGAAGAGGTGTTCATCTCCGACGGTGCAGGAAGCGATCTAGGCAACCTCAGTGAGTTGTTCGATCGTGCGAACAGCGTGGCGATCTTAGACCCCGCGTACCCGGCTTATGTGGACACGAGTCGGATGGCCGGACGGAAGATTCAGTACCTGCCCTGTGTGGCGGAGAACGGGTTTGTGCCGGAGTTGCCGAAAGAGCAAGCGGACATTATTTACCTATGCTATCCCAACAACCCGACGGGTGCGGTTCTGACGCGCGAACAGCTGCGGCTGTGGGTTGATTATGCATGTTCGCACCATAGCATTATCATCTTCGATGCTGCCTACGAATCGTTCATAGAAGAGAAGGATATCCCGCACACAATCTATGAGATAGAGGGTGCGAAAGAGGTGGCGATTGAGGTGTGCAGTTATAGTAAATCAGCCGGTTTTACGGCGGTGCGTTGCGGTTGGACCGTTGTGCCTAAGCAAACAGGGCTGCAAGCAATGTGGATGCGTCGTCAATGCACCAAGTTCAACGGCACTTCGTATATTGCCCAGCGTGCGGCTGAGGCGACGTATACGCCGGCAGGCAAAGCGGGTCTGCAAGCGAACCTGACGCACTACAAGAACACGGCTAAGTTGCTGCTGAAGGGCCTGAGCACGATGGGATATGAGGTGTACGGCGGTAAGAACGCACCGTATATCTGGTGCCGAGTGCCGAAGGGATATGACTCGTGGTCGTTCTTCGATCACTTGCTCGAGCGTTGTCAGGTGGTATGCACGCCGGGTGTCGGTTTTGGTCCCGCAGGAGAAGGGTTTGTGCGTTTTTCCGCGTTCTCGAATCGGGAAGATGTGGAAGAAGCACTGAAAAGAATGGAACATATTTAATAATAAACACTATGTGTGGTATAGTTGGTTACATAGGTAAACGCAAGGCCTATCCGATTTTGATTAAGGGCTTGCATCGTCTGGAGTACCGCGGGTACGACAGTGCCGGCGTGGCACTGATCAACGAGCAGGGACAGCTCAATATTTACAAAGCCAAAGGCAAAGTGGCGGAACTGGAAGCGTTCGCTTCGGACAAGGACACGACGGGTTGCATCGGCATCGCGCACACCCGCTGGGCGACGCACGGTGAACCGAACACGGTTAATGCGCATCCGCATTACTCGGAGTCCGAGCGTCTGGCGATCATCCATAACGGTATCATTGAGAACTACGCCGTGCTCAAAGCCGGTCTGAAGGAGCAAGGGTACACCTTCAAGTCCGACACCGATACCGAGGTGCTGGTGCAGCTGGTTGAGTACACGCAGGTGAACCGCCATGTGGACCTCAAGACGGCCGTGCAGTTGGCGCTGCAGCAGGTGATCGGTGCCTACGCGATTGCGATCCTCGACAAAGATCATCCGGATACCTTGATTGCGGCCCGTAAGGGTTCCCCGCTTGTGGTGGGAATCGGTGAAGAGGAGTATTTTCTCGCGTCGGACGCTACGCCGATTGTCGAGTACACGGACCAAGTGATTTACATTGAGGATGAGGAAGTGGTCTGTATTCAAATTAAAAATGAAAAATTAAAAATTAAAAATTCGTCATCTCCTATTGAGATAACGACTATCAATAATGTCACTAAGACGCCGGAGATCAAGCGGTTGGAGTTGTCGCTGAGCCAATTGGAGAAAGGCGGTTATCCGCATTTCATGCTCAAGGAGATCTTCGAACAGCCGCGTACGCTGACGGACTCGATGCGGGGACGTGTGAACGTACGGCAAGATAACATCGCGCTGTCGGGATTCATTGATAACAAGGACCGATTCTTGAATGCCAAGCGTATCATCATCACGGCTTGCGGTACAAGTTGGCACGCCGGCTTGATTGCTATGTACGCGATTGAGGAGTTCGCGCAGATACCGGTTGAGGTGGAGTACTCGTCCGAGTTCCGCTACCGTAAGCCGGTGATTAACAAGGACGATGTGGTGATTGCCATCTCGCAGTCGGGTGAGACGGCCGATACGCTGGCAGCTATTCAGTTGGCCAAAGAGAAAGGGGCGTTCATCTTCTCGATCTGCAACGTCGTCGGTGCGTCTATTCCGCGTGTGAGCGACAGCGGTTGTTATACGCACGTGGGCCCGGAGATCGGTGTGGCGAGCACCAAGGCGTTCACGGCGCAAGTGATGGCGATGACGATGCTGGCGCTGTGTATCGGCAAAGAGAAAGGCACGATCTCGCAAGAGCAGTACCTGAGCGTTGTGCGGGAGTTGGGACAGATCCCTGCTAAGATTGAGCGGGTGCTGGGTCAGGACAAACTGATATCGGACTTCGCTAAGATTTTTTCTTACGCGCAGAACTTCATTTATCTCGGCCGCGGATACAATTTCCCTGTAGCCCTCGAAGGAGCACTCAAGTTGAAGGAAATCAGCTATATCCATGCCGAAGGATACCCGGCTGCTGAAATGAAACACGGACCGATTGCCTTGATCTCGCAAGAGATGCCGGTAGTCGTTGTGGCACCGCATTGTGGTACATACGAGAAGATCGTAAGTAACATCCAGGAAATCAAAGCCCGTAAGGGTCGTGTGATTGCTGTGGTGACGGAAGGGGACACGTTGGTGAGCAAGATTGCGGATTATTGCATCGAAGTGCCGGAGACCGTGGAGTGCCTTACACCGCTGCTGACGGTCATTCCGCTGCAGCTGCTGGCGTACCATATTGCTGTGGTCAAAGGATGCGATGTGGACCAGCCTCGTAACCTCGCCAAATCGGTGACCGTAGAATAAAAGAACGCCTTCTGGCGTTTTTTTTTGCTAATTATTTGCATATTTGCAAAATTTGTAGTACTTTTGTAGCCGCAATCAAAAAAATCATATAACGTGAAGAATATTGTAGTACGATTTTGTGGAGACTCAGGCGACGGAATGCAGTTGACGGGCAACCTGTTTGCTCAATTGGGTGCCGAGTTGGGTCATGAGATCTCTACCTTGCCGGATTTTCCGGCAGAGATACGCGCACCGCAAGGAACCTTAGGCGGTGTGAGTGGTTTCCAAGTGGAGTTAGGTTCGGAGGTGTATACCCCGGGTGACAAAGCGGATGTGATTGTGGCAATGAACGCTGCTGCGCTGAAAGTGTGTACGTTAGGTAGTCATTTTAATCACCCGCAGGCGCATTTTGACGAGCAGTTCTCGCTCTATCACCGTCATGCGATTGTGATCGTGGATACCGATTCGTTGACGGACAAGGATCTGGAGAAAGCGCTCTATCACACCGACAATCCGTTCACGGAGCTGGATATCCCGGAGTCTGTGCAGATTGTGCCGGTGCCGTTGACGACGCTGACCAAAGAGGCGCTCAAGGAGTCCGGCATGGATAATAAATCGATCCTCAAGAGCCGTAACATGTTCGCTTTCGGTTTGATCTGTTGGTTGTTCGACGAACCGATGGACAAGGCGATTCATCTGCTGGAGGATAAGTTCAAGAAGAAACCGGCGCTCGTGGCACCGAACACCAAAGTGATGGTGGACGGTTATAACTACGGCCAGAACCTGGCACTGAGCATTCATCAGATTCATCTGGACGGTGCTCCGAGTGAGGCACACGGCACATATACGTCGATTGCCGGCAACCGTGCAACGGCTTTCGGTCTGATTGCAGCGGCTGAGAAAGCAGGCAAGCACCTGTTCCTGGGTTCGTATCCGATCACTCCGGCTACGGATATTCTGCATGAACTGGCTGCACGCAAGGATTTGAACGTCATGGCGATTCAGGCCGAGGACGAGATTGCCGGTGTATGTACGGCTATCGGTGCTGCTTTTGCCGGTGACTTGGCATGTACGACCACTTCCGGTCCGGGCTTGAGCCTCAAATCGGAGGCGATTGGTCTGGCTGTGATGGCTGAGTTGCCGTTGGTAGTAGTGGATGTACAACGCGGCGGTCCTTCGACCGGTCTGCCGACCAAGACAGAGCAGACGGACTTGCTGCAGGCGCTGTACGGCCGTAATGGCGAGTGCCCGGCAGTGGTGCTGGCTGCATCGAGCAGTGCCAACTGTTTTGATTTTGCGTATGAGGCATGTAAGATTGCGTTGGAGAACATGACTCCGGTGATCTTGCTGACCGATACGTATCTGGCTAACGGAACGGCGCTGTGGCGTATTCCGAAGTTGGCCGACCTGCCGGCTATTCATCCGCAGAGCGTGCCTGAGGAGTTGAAGGGCAAGTATAATCCGGCACTGCGTGACGAGCGCGGTGTGCGTTATTGGGCATTCCCGGGCATGGAAGGATATGAGCACCGTAACATCGGTCTGGAGCGTGATGCCGAGCGTGGTACGATCTCGACCAATCCGGAGAACCATGAAGTGATGGTGCGTGCCCGTCAGGCGAAGATCGCACAGGTTGCTGATCGCATCCCCGAGTTGAAGGTACAAGGTAATGCATCGAGCGACACTTTGTTAGTCGGTTGGGGTAGTACGGAGGGTCATTTGCACGCTTCCGCCAATGCGTTGAATTGTGCGCTGGCGCAGTTCAATTACATCTGCCCGCTGCCGAAGAACACCCGCGAGGTGCTCAGTCAATACAAGCGCATTATCGTGTGCGAACTCAATACGGGTCAGTTCGCGATTTATCTTCGCGCACAATTCCCCGAATTACCGATTGAACAATATAACGAAATACAAGGACAGCCGTTTGCTGTAGAAAGGATAGTGGAGTATGCAAGCAAGTGATTTTAAATCGGATCAATACGTACGTTTCTGCCCGGGTTGCGGTGACCATGCTATTTGTATGGCGCTGCAGAAAGCGATGGCGCAAATAGGCATTCCGCCCCATCAGATAGCGGTGGTTTCCGGTATCGGCTGTTCGAGCCGTATGCCGCATTATCTCAACACCTACGGATTCAATACGATTCATGGTCGTGGCGGTGCGGTAGCGACAGGTGTCAAGACCTCTCATCCTGAGTTGACCGTTTGGCAGATGAGCGGTGACGGAGACTGTTTCGCCATTGGAGGTAATCATTTCATTCATGAGATTCGCCGTAATGTGGATTTGAATGTATGCGTGTTCAACAACCGTATCTACGGTCTGACCAAAGGTCAGTACAGCCCGACGAGCCCGAAGGGGTTTGTGTCCAAGTCCAGTCCGTTCGGAACGGCGGAGCGTCCGTTCGTTCCGGCACAGCTGGTGCTGGGTGCAGGCGGTACGTTCTTTGCCCGCACGCTGGATGTGGATATGCCGACGACGGTCGATTGTCTCGTGGCAGCGAAAGAGCACAAGGGCTGTTCGATTGTGGAGTGTCTGGTTAACTGCGTGATTTTCAACAACGGAACACATGCATGGATTGCAGACCGTGAGCAACGAGCAGAGCACTCGATCATCCTTAAGCACGGTGAGAAGATGATTTTCGGCAAGGACAACGACAAGGGTCTGGCGGTTGAGATTGACCCGGTTACGTTTGTGCCGAAGATGATCGTGGTATCGGCAGATGATCCGCGTGTGCTGGTTCATGACGCGCACCAACCGGATCCAACGCTGCACCGTCTGCTCGGTCTGATGGGCCAAGAGCGGTTTACGGATGTGAGTGATCAGACGGAGGCCAGTGACCTGCCGGTAGCACTCGGCGTGATCCGTAATGTAGAGGCCGAGACCTATGATCACGCTGTCAATCAGCAGATTGCAGACGTACGTGAGAAAGCCAAAGCGAAGAACTTCGACGAACTGACGGCTACATTGGAGAGTTGGACGATGTAATGGCTAAAGGTTAGAGGCTAAAGGCTAACGGTATTTACTTTCGTCACAATCGCCTAACAGCGAAAGATACGATTCGTAGCGGGAGATAGCGATATCTCCCGTTATTATTTTGTCTTGTACAGCACAGCCGGGTTCGTGGGTGTGCGTGCAGTTGCCGAATCGGCAGTCACGACCGGCTTTGAAGATCTCCGGAAAATAATGACTCACTTCTTCTTTCTCGAAATCAATCGTTCCAAAACCTTTGATACCCGGGGTGTCAATAATGGCGAAGGGCGAATGGTTATTGGACGAAGGGTAGAAATACATCTCGGAGAAGGTGGTGGTGTGCATACCTTTGTCGTGTGCATCGGAGATCTTGCCGGTGCGGGTCATTTCCCGCCCGAAGAGCGCGTTGAGTAGGGTAGATTTGCCGACACCTGAGTTACCGGAGAGCAGGGTTGTTTGGCCTGCAAGCAGAGCGTTTATAGCTTCGCGTGTATTGCCTGCGGCGTTTATCGCTTCGCTGTCTAGATTCTTCGCACTGAGTGCCATTGTTTTATAGCCAATGGATTCGTAGAGTGCACGCAGTTCGGCGAGTTGTGCAAGTTCGTCTTCATTCAGCAGGTCAATCTTATTAAATATAAGGAGCGCGCGCACGCGATATGCCTCGCAGGTGGCGAGGAAACGATCGATGAACGTGGTGCTTGTGACCGGATGGTTGACGGTGACGATGAGGGCTACCTGGTCGATGTTGGCGGCCAGGATATGACTCTCTTTGCTGAGATTGGTGGATTTACGGATGATGTAGTTACGCCGTTCTTCGACATCGGTGATCCAGCCCTCATCCACTTGGACGTAGTCGCCGACAGCGACAGGGTTGGTACTACGGATGCCACGGATACGGAAATTGCCTTTGATGCGGCACTCCGTATCCGTACCATCGTCCATTCGAACGATGTAACTGCTACCCGTGGATTTAATGACTAATCCTTTCGCCATTAACCGTTAGCCTTTCGCCTTTATCAGACCGTCATGATCTCTTTTTCCTTGGCTGCGTAGAGGGCTTCGACCTTAGCAATATACTTATCGTGTGTCTTTTGCATTTCCTCTTCGGCATCCTTCTCGATATCCTCGCTCAGACCGTTCTTGACGAGTTTCTTAAACTCCTCAATGGCATCACGGCGGGCATTACGGATGGACATCTTAGCCTCTTCCAATTCGCCTTTGCACTGCTTGCAGAGGTCGCGACGACGCTCTTCGGTCAGCGGCGGAAGGATGAGACGGATGGTCTCACCGTTGTTAGACGGTGCGAGTCCGATGTTGGAGTTGATGATGGCGCGCTCGATCTCACCGATCAGTTTCTTCTCCCACGGCGTGATGGCGATCGTGCGTGCATCCGGTGTGGTGATGGTGGCGCAGTTAGCCAGCGGTGACATAGCTCCGTAGTAGTCAATCTTAATCGGATCCAAGATACGCGGGTTGGCTTTACCTGCACGGATGTGCTGGAGGGTGTCGTCGAGGTGAGCGACAGAGTTCTGCATCTGCTCTTCAGCTGCGTTTTGATACAATTCAAGTTCGTCTTCCATACTATTAGGGTTTTACGAGAGTACCAATGGCCTCTCCGTTAATAACTTTTTCTAAATTACCTACCTGATCCATGTTGAACACATAGATGGGCAGTCCGTTCTCTTTGCACATGACGGTGGCGGTGAGATCCATGACCTTGAGTCCGCGGCGGATCACTTCGTCATAGGTGATCTCGTTGAACTTCGTAGCGGTAGGATCCTTCTCCGGGTCTGCGGTGTAGATGCCGTCCACGCGGGTGCCTTTGAGCATCACGTCGGCTTTGATCTCCAGTGCGCGAAGCGATGAACCGGTGTCGGTGGTGAAGTAGGGTGCTCCTGTTCCGCCGGCGAGAATGACTACATTGCCTTTGTCCAGCAGTCGTTGTGCTTTGGCAGGGCTGTAGAAATCACCGATCGGCTCCATGCGGATGGAGGTCAGTACACGAACGGGTTGACCGATGGACTCCAATGCGGAAGCAAGCGCCAAGGCATTGATGACCGTAGCTAACATACCCATTTGGTCGCCTTTGACGCGGTCAAAACCGCGTTGTGCGCCCGACAGGCCGCGGAAGATGTTTCCTCCGCCAATGACGATACCTACCTGCACACCGCGTTGTGCGATGTTCTTCACTTGCTCGGCATATTCCGCCAAACGTTGGTTATCGATACCTTGCTTACTCTCTCCGGCAAGGCTCTCGCCGGACAGTTTTAAAAGTATGCGTTTGTACATAGTGTATTAGCGTTGTTATTGTTCGAGTCCGGAGTCGCTCCGGTACCACGAAGCGTACATGGCATAATTGTTAGCAATTTTTTTATTGATCTCTGCGGTCTGGGCCGGGTCGGCTTTCTTAATGAATTTAGCCGGCACACCTCCCCAGATCTCGTGCGGGCCGATCTGCGTACCCTTGAGCACGAGCGCGTTAGCTGCTACGATGGCTCCTTCGCCCACGTGGGCATCGTCGAGGAGGGTAGCACCCATGCCGATCAGAGCGTAGTCATCCACATCGGCTCCGTGAATGGTGACGTTGTGTCCTACGGACACGTAGTCGCCGAGACGGATGGTGGATTTTTGGTACAACGTGTGCAGCACCGCACCGTCTTGGATGTTACAGTGTTTGCCGATGACAATGGTATTGACATCGCCCCGCAGCACCGCGTTGAACCACAGGCTCGATCCTTCACCCACCGTCACATCACCAACGACTGTGGCGTTCTCCGCCATGAACACGTCGTCAGCAATGTGCGGGGTGAGGATCTCACCGTTTCGATTAATGGTTTTGATTAAAGCCATATTTTTCTAGATTTCTAGAATTCTAGAGTTCTAGTTATCTAGCAGCGATGATTGCCAGGAATTTCTCTGCTACGAGGGCAGCGCCACCGATCAGGCCACCGTCGATATCCGGGCAAGCGAAGAGCTCAGCAGCGTTCTTCTCGTTGCAGCTACCGCCGTAGAGGATGGTGGTGTTGTCGGCAGCCTCTTTACCATATTTGTCTGCTACGAGACCGCGGATGTATGCATGAATCTCCTGTGCCTGAGCCGGGGTAGCGGTTAGACCGGTACCGATTGCCCAAACGGGTTCGTAAGCGAGGGTGATGTTCTTCCACTCCTCAGCGCTCAGACCGAAGACAGAGCCCTCGAGTTGTGCTTTCACTACCTCGTTCTGCTTGCCTGCCTCACGCTCTTCTTTCACCTCACCGATGCAGAAGATAACCTTCAGACCATTAGCGAGAGCCAGACGGGTCTTCTCTGCCAGCATCTCATAGCTCTCAGCGTAGTATTGACGACGCTCCGAGTGACCGAGGATGACGTACTCAGCACCGGTGGATTTTACCATCTCAGCACTTACTTCTCCGGTGTATGCACCCTTCTCGTGATCTGCGCAGTTCTCAGCAGCCACTTTGATAGCCGAACCCTTGAGCAACTCAGCTACGGTAGCCAAGTGGATGAACGGTGTGCCGATGACAACGGCGCACTTAGGATCCTTCACTGCTTCTTTCAACTCGGTAGCCAATGCTACACCTTCCTGCAGGTTCTTGTTCATTTTCCAGTTACCTGCAACCATTTTAATTCTTGCCATAATTCTATTATTTTTTGATTTGTGATTTTTAGTATTCAAACTCCACATTGCGGAGGTTATGTTTCTCCATGACCGTACCGTTCTGCACGATGATCAGGCCCGGGTTCGCACGCACGATGGTCTTAAGCGTGACAGGGTCGGTGTAGCAGAAAGTGGAGTAGGCGGTCTCTTCGTCCCAGCCGATCTCTTCTGCCAATGCGATGATCTCATCCTCACCCGAACCGGTCAGGATATGTATATTGGGATACACGTGCACGCTTGCCATCACTTTGCCCAGCTGTTTGCGGTCCATCTTGTGGATGTCGTAGATGATGATGAGCGCTACGGGTTCTTCGGATTCGAGCACATCCTCTGTGATATCTTCAAACTCCATGGTCATGATCTCGAAGTCGTGTATGGGTGCTTCGAAACCTTTCTTGACGAGCACGGATTTCTGATCCACAAAAGTCCATTCAGGATCCCCCTTCGGATAATTCTCCAGCGTGAACTCTTGCTCAACGCCGTCCTTGGCATAGATGAGTTTGATGTCGTAGACATCCGGTTCGGCATCTTCGGGTATCTCCATGAGCGTCGGGATATGATTGCCGATTTTGTATGGTCGGAAATCCATCGGCGGCAGGTGCGTGTAGCTGTAGTACATGATACCTCCGGCTACACCGAGTCCACACACGGCGATGACCAGTTCCATCCACCAGGAGAAGGTCTGCGGAATAGCCTTTTGGCAGCACAACAGGATAATTACCAGGACAAGCAGTACGATGTTCTTGTAGAACGTCTGCCAATTGGTGAGCACCAGCGCATCCCCGAAACAACCGCAGTCCGAGACGGGGTTCGTGAGTGCGATCCACAGCGTGAGCGGTGTCATGACAAGCATGAACAGCAGGGTGAGCCAACTGGTCCATTTGGTGCGGACGTTTGTCAGCAAACACACACCGAGCAGGAACTCCAGTGCGATGAGGCACACGGCTGCGACACCGGCATACGGCAGCAGGTCATTGCACCATCCACCGAAAGCTTTGAGGTAGTCCTCTATCTTATACACTGTGCCAAGCGGGTCCACGGCTTTGACAAATCCTGAGAACAGGAAAGTGATGGCGAGTAGGGTTCGGCTGATACTGCCGATGATGTGAGTAAGTTTATTTGCTTTCATAATGAATCAAATCGAATATAGCGTAATTAATAATATCGAAGTAATTGCCTTCCACGCCTTCGGAAGCAATCGTCGTACCTCCGTGCTCGAGGATGGTCTTGATACGAATGATCTTCGCGAGGATCATGTCAACAATACCCTCTTTGCTCATCTCGCGCCATGCCTCTCCGTAGTCATGGTTCTTGCGCAGCATCAGTTCCTTGGCCTCGTTGATCGCCTCGTCGTACAGACGCATTGCGTCGTCGTTGCTGATGTCCACGCTGTCGGCATAACCCTTGCGGTCCTGAATGATGGCCATCACACCGTAGTTAACGATGGCGCGCAGGTTTCCCTCGATGTCATCGCCTACGAGGCTGACACCGGTTTCTTGACGCTGACGGATGTTACACACCTTGATGTACAACTGGTCTGTGATGCCGTGCAGGCGGAAGATGCGCCATGACGCACCGTAGTCCTGCATCTTATCCGTGAAGATAGCCCGGCATTTCGCCGTCACCTGATCAAACTCTTTTACCGTATCGTGCATAATTCGTCCAATGTTACCTGTTTCTGTTCACCGGTCGTCATGTTCTTGAGCATGACGGTGTTGGTCTCCATCTCATTGCCTCCGACTATGGCTACAAACGGAATCTGCTTGTCATCCGCATAACCCATTTGTTTCTTCATCTTGGTGGGTTCGGGATAGACCTCCACGGCGATGTTATGTGCCCGCAGCTCTTTCGCCCATTTCAACGCATATTTTAATTCGTCTGCGCCGAAGGTTGCGAATAGGACTTGTGTAGCGGATTGTAATTCCTTCGGGAATAAATTCAACTCCGTCAGCACGTCGTAGATACGATCGGCACCGAATGAGATTCCGACACCCGAAACGCCGGGCAGACCGAAGATGCCGGTCAGGTTATCGTAGCGACCGCCACCGGTGATGGAGCCGATCTGGGCATCGAGCGCTTTGACTTCGAAGATGGCGCCGGTGTAGTAATTGAGTCCGCGTGCGAGGCAGAGGTCGAGTTCGATGGACAATGTGCATCCTACATTCTCCAATAAGCGGAAGACCTCTTCCATCTCCGCCACGCCCTTGAGACCCGTTTCGCTGGACGCGAGAATGGTGTGGAGGGCAGTCAGTTTGTCTGCGGTTGTACCGCTGAGGTTGAGGATCGGCTGCAACTTAGCTACCTGTTCCTCGTTCAGACCGCGTTCGATGAGTTCGGCATTGACTGCCTCGACACCGATCTTATCCAGTTTGTCGATGGCTACTGTTATATCGATCATCTTATCCGGTGCTCCGATGACTTCGGCAATTCCGGCCAGGATCTTACGGTTGTTGATATGCAGGCACACGCGGATACCTAAGCGGCGATAAACCTCTTCTACGATCTGGATGAGTTCGAGTTCGCCAATCAGGCTGTCTGAACCGATCACATCCACGTCACACTGGTAGAACTCGCGATACCGTCCTTTCTGCGGACGGTCTGCACGCCATACGGGTTGAATCTGAAAACGCTTAAACGGAAAACTCAGTTCCTCGCGGTGCTGTACCACGTAGCGCGCAAACGGAACGGTCAGGTCATATCGTAGTCCTTTCTCCGGTGCCAAGGCCGCTTTCTCACCGCTGTTCTGAATGCGGAACAGCAGTTTGTCGCCTTCCTCGCCGTACTTGCCCATTAGCGTGGAGAGGTTCTCCATAGACGGTGTCTCAATCTGCTGAAAACCGTACAGCATGAACACCGATTTGATGGTGTCGAAGATATAATTGCGGCGCGCCATCTCCACTTGTCCGAAATCACGCGTGCCTTTGGGTATACTTGGTTTTTGTGCCATATTCTTTAAACTTTAAACATTAAACTTTCAACTGAAAATCTTAGCGAAGATTTTATCTGTTGTTCCGAGTTCGCTCTCTACGTATGCAGCAGCTCTAGCTCCGATCTCGGTGTGTTGGTTGAGGGCCGTATGGAGTGCCTCGTCCAATTCGTGGTAGTTGTGGATGCTCCGTGCTGCCTGGGCATTGATCAGATCATGCGCTTCGCGGAAAATGTCGTAGTTAGGACCGAAGAGGACGGGCATGCCGTATGCCGCTGCTTCGATCGTGTTATGGATTCCTTCTCCGAATCCGCCGCCGATGTATGCCACGTGTCCGAAAGTGTAGATTGAACTGAGCAAGCCCATCGTATCCACTACCAGCACATCGGCGTGCTGCAGGATATTGAGGCGGCTGACCGGACTGAACGCAGCGTGCTGTTGGCTGAGTGCAGAGTAGGTGACATAGCGCCCCTGGAAGAGGTTGAAGATGTAATGCAGGTGCTCCTCGTTCAGCTCATGTGGTACGAGAATCAGTTTGACCCGTTCGTTCATCATGCGAGCATTCTCCATATACTGCGCCAGCAGTGCCTCGTCTTCGGGCCAGGTGCTGCCGGCAACGATCACCTGCTCGCATCCGTCCGTGAACTGTGCCACGGGAGTCAACTTCTCACCATTCGTCCTTTCGCCGTTCGCCCTTACAGCCGCCATTCGGTCAAAGCGTGTGTCACCGGCTACCGACACGTTCGTCACACCGTGTTTGGCTAACAGTTCACGCGATGCCTCGTTCTGCACAAACAAGTGTGTGAAACTGCGCAACACTTTCAGCTGACCGTGTCCCCACCAACGGAAGAAATACTGTTTGGGTCGGAAGATCGCGCAGATGCTATAAGTCGGAATGCCCCGTTTCTTGAGCTCGCGTATGTAGGCCGGCCAGAACTCGTACTTGACGAAGATGGCCATGCTCGGTTGAAGGATTTTTATCAACCGTTTGGCGTTTCTGCGTGTCGGCAGGGGCAGGTAATAGACCCCGTCTGCCAATTCGTAGTTCTTCCGTGCTTCGTAGCCGGACGGAGAGAAGAACGTCACGACGATCTTTCGCTTTTCGCCGTTCGCCTTTAGCCTTTCTATCAGCGGTCGTGCCTGTTCGAACTCACCGACCGAAGCCGCATGAATCCATATAGCACCGCTGTTCTGTTCCAACAGCGCGACATGCTTCTTATCCAGCGTCGTACGCTGTCCTTTCCAATATGCCCTGAACTTATCTGACATGAGTTAGTTAGAAGCAATAACGAACACCGAGGTTAATCGAGTAGTCGAACATATGTGCGCCCGGCCACTGCGTGAACAGCAGTGCATAGCCAGGACGGAAGTCTGCCGATACGGCAATCGGTGCATTCTTCATTTTGGCATCAATGCCACCGACTGCGCCAAAACCAAAGATTCCCATATGCACATTCTTGGAAAAATCAAATGGCATCCATCCGAGTTTGACTTGACCACCGGTGTACCAACTCAGCGTCAGACCGTTCGTCTCCTTGATCGGTTGTTGATAGAGGAGAACGGTGTTATTCATCATACCGGCATACGACGAACGACCGTATTGTTTCGCCGTACCACCATCCGGGCAGAAGAAATAACCCAACTCTTCCATCAAACCGAAGTGCTCGGTGAACATGAATTTGGCTTGTGCACCAATTCCCAAACCGCCAACGATACCGACACTGGTCTGTGCATTGCCGGCAAACAGGGTGGCAGCGGTGATGAGTGCTATACAAAGTGTAAAAATCTTTTTCATGTGATGTGACTTTTAAAAATTGTTCAAGTCAGATGATGTTTCACTGCACTCATAGCGGAAACGTCTTTCCTGGATATTCATCTCATTCTCCAGTTCGTCGCAGTTAGACGGATAACTGTTATGGTCCACATGCTTCTTGACATACATATGCGTGTCTTCGTCAAAGCACATACATCCTTTGTAAGACGGACACCCCGTGAGGGTGATACAAATAGTGGCCAAAATCGGCGCAAATAATAAGAATCGTTTCATATCTGTTAAAATTTTAATTTTCATTTATTCTATAAACAGTCCCGGTGAGAGGATGATACCTTCTTCGACATCGCTTATCTCTCCGCCTTCGATGTGCAGCAACACAGGCAAACGGTGTGTGATCTGCGACATAGTGTCGTGCGGGATTGTTAGGATAGCTATCTGAGGCCGGTAGATTCGTTCAAAACGCGCTTGCGCCTCTTCGTTCTCTTCCGCGATGCCCAGCACTTTGTCTGCTAATCCAAACTGTTGGTATTGCGCTACGTTTGCATAATTGGTTTGGCAATACGGACAGGTGAACGAGAACAAATAAACGACGTAGGTGGAGTCGGCGCTGAACGGATAAATCCGATCTAATTTCGCCATCATCTCCTCCGTGTCCTCCCTTTCGCTCGATAGCAGGCGGGGCAGTCGGAAGGAGCTGTGCATCGCTATTCCGCTAACGAAACAAACGACCGAACTCACAAGGATCATCGCGATCAGTTTCTGCGGCAGGTGCTCTTCTTTCTCTTGCTTGGTGAAGAGGATAGGGAGCGTCAGCACCATCAAAACCGCATTGCGTACGAAAGTCATCCACGGCTTGTGATCGTAGAATGAGTCCAATGCTCCGAAACAGCCGCAATCGTGTATTCCCTTGGCGAATACGCCGTAGGCAAAGACCGCACTGACTGTTACCAAAAACACATCTGCCGCGACAGCCGCCCATTTGGAACGTACGCGTAGCAGCAGGCACATGCCCAACACTACCTCGCAGAAGATGATAATGGGTGCCAACACACCGAACCATCTCGGACCGTACTGCAGCAGCAACTGACCGAACACATCCGCATTCCACGCTTTCGCAAAAGCCGAAACGAGGAACAACAGTCCCAATACAACGGAGGAGATTCTATGTGCTGCTGCCGAACGCATGCGTGCTCCTATTAAAACGTATAACGTACACCTACGTTGACCGAATAGTCGAACTGGTGGAGTGTCATGGTTCCCGGACCGTAATAGTTCTTACCAAACGACATGGCATATCCCGGACGGAAGTCGAACGAGAAAGCAATCGGTGCATTGATCATGTTAGCTTCGATACCGGCAGCTGCGCCGACACCAAACAGACCCAGACCGTCCCAACCGTCCAGCACATAACCTAACTTGGTCTGACCGCCTGCATACACGCTCAACTTGATTCCGTTTCCTTCGGCCAAAGGACTGGTCTGGTAGGCAAATACGCCGTTAACAATCGGTGCACCCATATAACCCCAACCCTCACCACCGTCAGGACAGGTGAAATAGCCCAACTCGGCCAGAATAGTGAAATGGTCCGTGATCATCGTCTTGTACTGTGCTCCGACGCCAAGACCGCCGACCATACCGACACTGTGCTTGTAGTTCTTGGCACTTACCGTCATTGCGGCTACTAATGCCACTACACAAAGCGTAAAAATTTTCTTCATGCTTATGATTGTTTGTACATTATTTCAATATCGGGTGCAAAGTTACAAAAAAAGAATGACATACACAAGAGTGTATGGCATTTTTCCGAGAATATTTGTCTTTTTGTGTTATTTTTTTTCAATTTTACTTGCATATATCAAAAATTATTCGTATCTTTGCGAAAAATTCATAAACGACCATGAAGATTCAATTTTTAGGCGCTACGCGCGAGGTGACGGGAAGTAAGCACCTGATCACGACCGATTCGGGACACACGATTCTGCTGGATTGCGGTATGTATCAGGGAAAAGGAATGGAGACCGATGCGGCGAACCGCGACTTGGGTTTCGACCCTGCCAAACTGGACTGCGTCGTACTCAGCCATGCACATATTGACCACTCGGGATTGATTCCGTATATTGTAAAGATGGGTTTCAAAGGCGATGTCTACTGTACCCCCGCGACGCGCGACCTGTGCTCGCTCATGCTTACCGATACGGCGTTTATTCAGGAGCAGGATGTGCGCACGTATAACAAGAAGATTGACAAGCAGAACCCGCATAAGGAGAAGGGTAAGAAATACAAGGTAGAGCCGCTCTACACCCAGAACGATGTCAACCGGGCGATGAAACATTTCGTGACCTACAGCTATGACCGCCGTTTCCGCCTGTTTGACGACGTGCTGCTTACGTTTACCAATTCGGGACATATGCTCGGAGGAGCGATCTGCTCGCTGGAGATCTACGAAGAGGACAAAGCTCCGAATGGCCATCCTGCTGCGGTTCTAAACCGCCGCCGGTGGAAGCGGTTGACGTATACCGGCGATGTGGGGCGTTTACACTGTCATATCCTGCCGCCTCCGCAACTCTTCCCGCAGTGTGACTACCTCATCTGCGAATCCACCTACGGTGATCGCATTCACGATGAGCAGATGGTGACCGAGGAGCAGTTGCTCGGTGTAGTGGAGGATACCTGTGTGTACCGCAAAGGCAAGTTGCTCATTCCTTCTTTCTCGGTCGGTCGTACGCAGGAGATCGTGTATGTGCTCAACCAACTGTACAACGACGGTCGTCTGCCGCATATTCCGGTGTATGTCGATTCGCCGATGAGCACCAACGCGACGCAGATTTTCCGGATGTATCCGGACGAATTGAGCGATGAGGTGCGGGATACGATGCAGTTCGATCCGGACCCGTTTGGCTTTAATACGCTCAAGTATATCACCGATATCAGCGAGTCCAAAGCACTCAACCACAAGGACGACCCGTGCATCATCATCTCCGCTTCGGGCATGTTGGAGGCGGGACGCATCAAACACCATGTGGCGAACCATATCTCCGACCCGCGGTGTACCATTCTGATCGTCGGATACTGTGAACCGACAACCTTGGGCGCACGTATTCAGCAGCCGGGTCTGCAGTGGATCTCCATCTTCGGCCTCGATCGCCGTATCAAAGCTCAGATCACGAAGATTGAGGGCTTCTCCGGACACGGTGACTATAAGGAGATGATTGACTATTTCACCCGCAGTTTGCAAGTGGATCAGGTGCAACGGGTGTTCGTGGTGCACGGTGAGTTGACGGCTGCCGAGGCGTACAAAGAGCACCTGACCGATGCCGGATTTAAGAATATAGACATCCCGCAACACGGAGAAATAGTGGAACTGTAAGTATGGATTTATCACGAATAGATATCAAACGACCGATCACGATCTGCCGCGCGTCGGCAGGTACGGGTAAGACCTATACCTTGGCTGCGTATTATGTCGGACTGCTCTTGTCAGGCGAGGACTACCGTTCAATCTTAGCTATCACGTTTACCAACAAAGCAACCGCCGAGATGAGCGAGCGTATCATCGGCTATCTGCACGGCATTGCGCAGGGACAGGAGAGCGATTTCCTGGCCTTGGCCCGGCAGTTCATGATTCGGGATAGGCAGGCACCCGACGAGCTGCTGCAGAAACGGGCAGGGGAGTGTTTCAAGCGTATGCTGCTCGATTACGACAATGTGCAGATCATGACCATTGACTCGTTCCTGCAGACCCTGTTGAGCGGTCTGGCGGGCGTGTTGAAGATGAGTGCGGGAATGAACACGGAGTTGGATGTGGACCATGTCATCAGCCGTTCGGTGGATCAGTTGCTGACGACCGACATGACAGCAGCGGATCGCACGATCTTAGAGGACTACATGCGGCTCAAACTGGATCAGGAGAGCCGATGGGACGTGCGACAGAGCTTATGCACGATGGCGCACGAGTTATACAACGAGTCCGTGCAGGTGCTCGATGCCAACGGCGCCGTGCTCTTCGATCCTGCCGCACTGGCTAAGCGGCGAGAGGTTGTCCAACAACTGTGGGCCAATGACGAACGGGTGCAAGCGCTTGAGCAGTTACTTCGGAAGTGCAATCCCGAACCCTATAACCGCAACACACGCTACGCGTACGACCGCTTGGTGAACAGCGTGCAGGCGCCGGAGAAGATGTCGGCCGATGACCGTTTTCGCGGGGTGAGCGAACGCAGTTGCAATGCGGATGAGATGCTGCGGGCGACTGAACTGGCCGCTGAAGTGGGACGGTTCTACAACACGCTCCAACTGACCATACGGTTCAGCCGCGATACGGAACTGATGGGTTCGTTGCAAGCGCTCATTCAACGCAATCTGACGGAAGCTAACTGTGCCCTCTTAGCGCGTACGGCCGGTACCTTGTCTGCTGCGCTGCGAGCCGGGGATGCGGATTTCATTCTTGAGAAAGCCGGTATCCGATACCGTCACGTGCTCATGGATGAGTTCCAGGATACCAGTCAATTGCAGTGGAGTGTCATTCGTCAACTGCTGCAAGACGTGTTGGCAGGAGAAGGAAACACCTTGCTCATCGTCGGCGATATCAAACAGTCCATCTACCGTTGGCGAAACGGCGACTGGCATATCATGGAAGGGCTGTCGGGCGAACGCATCGCCATGAACGGCGAGCGGGTGAACCAACGCTTTACATCCCTGACCCGCAATTTTCGAAGCAGCGAAGAGGTGGTACGGTTCAACCTGTCCCTTTTCCAACATATCTACAACCATGCGGACGATGCACTGATCGCGCGTATTTACGATGAGGGCTTTGCACCGGAGCAGTTGGAGTCGTTCTATCAGTCGAATAAGAAGAAGGGCGGCTACGTGCGCTTCAAAGCCTTCCCGAAGGGTACCAAAGAGGAACTGACTGCTGATATGTTCGACCGCATGGAGCAGATGATGCAGAAAGGTGCGGTTTCATCGGACATGATGATCCTTGTGCGGGACAAGAAAGATGCGGCTTTCATCACCGATCTGCATGCGATGCTTGATGCCGAACAGTACCCCAAGCTCAGTGCAGCACGGATGGTATCTGCGGACAGTTTCCTGCTGGAGGCCTCCGAAGCGGTGCGTACGGTCATTGCCGGTCTGAAGTATGTGGTGCTGCAAGACGAAGTGGCGGCTGCGTATGTCGTGATGACGACCGGTGGGGATGAGACCATCCTGACTCGTCTGCGTGAAGCAGTAAACAAGAACACACCTTTGTACGAAGCCGTGTGCGAACTGATTAAAGTGCTGTTAACCAACGACAATGGACAATACGTAGGTACCGAAACAGCCTATATTAATAATCTGCTCGACCGCACCCGGGCGTATGTGAGTTCGTACGGCGCCGGCATGGAGGACTTCCTTGTTTATTGGGACGACACAATGCACACCAAGCCTATTCCGGCATTGGCGACGGATGCGATACGTATCATGACCGTGCATGCCAGCAAGGGACTGCAGGCGCAGACCCTGTTCGTACCGTTCTGTAGCTGGCCGAAAGAGGTCGGCAAATTTGCGCCGAAAGTGTGGTGCCCGGTAGCGGAAGAAGTAGGCGGAGAGGATTTTGTGCCTATTCAGTACGGCCCGGAGATGGCCAACTCGGCGTATGACGTTTCGTTTGCAGAGGAGCAGATGAATATGCGGATAGATAACCTCAACTTGCTCTACGTCGCTTTGACGCGTGCGGAAGACAATTTGTTTGTGTCCACCATGTACCCGGTCAAGAAAGATGGCACGATGGGTGCCTGTAACCATGTGGGGCGGTATATCATGGATTTTGTGGAAGCGGACGAATACGAAGCAGGGCAGATCAAGATCAAGAACGATCACAAGGAGACGCAACAAGTCAGCCTAAAGGCTGAACTATGGGCGAACAGTGACCAGGTGCGCTTCGTGCAGTCGCAAGAAGGTGCGCTCTATACCAGCTACGGAGACGAGGCCTACCGTCGTGTGGCGAAGATGGACGAGGGTACGTTGTGCCATGAGATCTTTGCTAACTTACGCAAAGCCGATGAACTGGAGCTGGTGCTGGATCGGTTCATGAGTAGCGGAGAGATACGCGATGAAGAGCAACGGGAGAAGCTAAAATCCCTGATTTCATCGGCATGGGAAGGTAATGAGCAGATGCGGGATTGGTTCACCGCACCGTGGCAACTCAAGCTGGAGGAACCCATCTACATGGACCATCGTGAACTCAGACCGGACCGTGTGATGATTAATCCGAAGACGAATGAAGCTATTGTGCTCGATTATAAGTTCGGCAAGATGGAAGAACAATACAAACAACAGGTAGGCGAATACATGGAAGCGCTGCGTAGGATGGGGCATAACCCTGTGCGTGGCTATCTGTGGTTCGCTCACCAATCGAAAGATAAGCAACTGGTACAGGTACATGGATAAGGGATTTTTACAACAGACAGCCTGTGCTATTATTGCACAGATAGACTGGAAGCAGTTGAGCCGTACGACCCTCGTACTGCCCTCACATCGTGCGGGTTTGGTGCTCAAGGATGAATTACTGCGTCTGCAGCAGGAACAGCATGCACAAGCTATTTGGGCACCGCAGGTACAGACTTTGCCGCAGTTGCAGGACTACCTTAGTCCGCTGTACCCGGAAGATGAGATGATGACCGTGGTGCGGTTGTACAAGCACTACAGACGGCTCAATAGTCAGGAGCAGGACCTTATGCCGCTGGATATGTTCTACGGCTGGGGACGGCAGATGATTGCTGATTTTACCAATGTGGATGCGTCCATGCCGGCCGCGCAGGTGCCTAATTTCTTTGAGAACACGATTGCTGCCCATGAGTTGGAGCAGTGGAAACTGGATGCGGACACCGAAGAGCGTTTGCGGTCGCTGATGAACGGTGAGCGCGCTGTCGGAAGCGGTGAGAGCGATTCGGTACGGGCACGATACGAAGTGCTGTGGAAACAGCTGTACGAACTCTATACGGCCTTGCAGGCCGAGATGCGTGCCGAGCAGAAAGGATACACCGGTATGCGGCAGCGGGCGGTGATTACCGAGTGGGAGAATGAAGCATTGCAGGCCAAGATAGCAGGGCGAACGTATATCTTCGTCGGTTTCAATTACCTGCTACCGGTAGAACGCGAACTGATGCAGTTGCTGCGGGATGCCGGACAGGCGCAGTTCTTCTGGGACTACGTGCCTGATTTTGAGACGAATGAGAAAGCGTTCTCGTTCGCTAAACTCAACCATACCATCTTGGGTGGTACCAATATTCAATCACCCGTAACCGGTAACCCCTCGCCCGTAACCCTCATCGCATGCGCGTCTCATGAGGCACAGGCGCAGTTCGTGCATCAGTGGTTGCAAGCCAACTACACCGAGAAGGGACAGAAAGTGGGTGTGGTGATCTGCGACGAGACGATGTTGGAGTCCGTCATCTACACCTTACCGGCCATCACATTGCCCGGGCAACAGACACCCGAACCGATTAATATCACCAAGGGTTTTCCGCTGCGTAACACCGCTGTCTATGCCCGTGTGCTGGCGTGGCTCGATACCCAGACACGAGGCGAAGCGCAAACGGTCGTTTCGCCCGATTTCATCGACACGATGATCTCAGAGATCTTCCCTATAACAAAGGAGAATGAACTTTTGCCTTTAGCCTCTAACCTTTCGCCTTTAACATGGCAGGAACTGCTGGTGTTGGAGTCGGAGTACCAGGTGCGTAAGATCCTAAACCAGATGCGGCAGATCGCCGTGAACGGGTTGGGAGATGTGCCGTTGACACGTAAGCTGCTCAAACTGCTCATGCGCCGAACGATGGAGAGCATCACCATGCCTTTCCACGGTGAACCGGTGACGGACATACAGGTCATGGGTGTGCTGGAGACCCGTTTGTTGGATTTCGACAAACTGCTGATACTCAACGTGGAAGAAGGAGTCATTCCGCAGCGGCAGAGCGATCTGTCGTTCATTCCGTTCTACCTGCGCAAGGCCTACCATATGCAGACCCCGGACGAACGGGCAACCGTGTATGCGTATAACTTCTTCCGCCTGCTGAGCCGCGCCGGGCACTCGACCTTGCTCTACGCGACGGCTGACACCTCGGACGGAGGCAAAGGCATGTCGCGCTTTGTGATGCAGATGCTGTACTCGCCGGAGTTTGAGGTGAATTCCTGTACGCTCGTAGAGCCGAGTGAACTCAGTCCGCTGGCGAACATGGAGATACGGCCGCAGTCGCTGCTTTCGATGCTGCAGGTGAACGAGGACGGAGTAGTGACCCGCCAAGACGGTTCGAAGTTCGCCTTGTCGCCCAGCGCGATGAACACGTATATCACGTGTAAGCGCAATTTCTATCTGCAGTACATATTGGGCTTGCGGCCGAAGCGGGACGAAGACGTGTTGTACGATTCAGCTACGCTGGGTTCGTTTGTGCACCACGCGATGTGTTACCTTTACACCCGCTATCTGCATTGTGACAACGAGCATAAAGTGCCCGTCACACCGGAACAGATTGCGGCGCTGCGAACGGATGAGAACAAGAAACAAGAGGCGCTGCTGGCCGCGTATGACGAGATGAATACGTTGTGGGCTGAAGAGAATGGCGTTTCAGCAGATATGCCGCACTATATACCGGAATTCCACTCGGGCGAGAATGTTGTCATTCTCGGCTACATGGATAATATCCTCGAACGGGACGAAGCCGATGCGGCGCAGGGATTGCAACTGTATATGCTGGAGAAAGGCAACTATTTTGCGGTGCAGGTAGAGGGCGTCGGAACGGTTAATACCGGCGGTTTCATCGACCGTTTGGATATACTCGGCGCACCGGGTTCAGAGCGACTGCGCGTCATTGATTACAAGTCCGGCTCGTACCACGACGATACGCACCGTAAGAAGATGTCGGCTACCTGGGACGAACTGATGGAGAGCGAGGATAAGGGTTACGTGCGTCAGACTTTTGTGTACAGCCACGCCGTGATGAGCAAAGACAAGACCGGTCTGCCGATTGAACCGAACCTGTATTTCTGCAGCCGTAAGTTGACGGAGATTGAGACCACGATTGATATAGAGGGTCAGACCGTGCACGACTATCGGCAATGCGAAAAGCAGATGACCGAGGCACTGCAAGCCAAGATCAAAGAGATCCTGACAGCGACGGATTTCCCGTGTTGCGACGAGACGAAGTGTCCGTCCTTCTGCCCGTTCTTTGATCTGTGCGGACGAAAAAAGAGTGAATTTTAAATGAACGATACTACAACACCTATGATTCATTATTATAACGTAGCCGGTTTTGTGTTCGGCATCGAAGCGACTGAAGAACAGTTGGCACAGTTGACGAACTATGAGCCGTTTTTAGTAGATGAAACGGAGCAAACTTACGTGTTCATAATTCATGTGCATGACGATGCGCTGCCCGGTACCGAAGGCTGGGAATCGGTCTATACCGACACCTCGGATGATGATATGCCGCGCATTGAGATGTACCGCCAAGCAGCGGAGTGGTTGTTCCGCATCTCCGTCTCCAAACAAGGGGAAGTGGTGAGCACGATGCGGTGCAGTGCCGACTGGCGTGAGGTGCATCTGTGGATGCTGCCGGAGTACGTGCGTTTTGCAATTGACAATGCCGCGATGCTCGTTTATGCGTTCAGCACCGTGGACAAAGGCACGCTCCTCTTTCATTCGTCCGTCAGCGTGCGCGGCGGATACGGATACATGTTCCTTGGCCACTCAGGCACGGGTAAGAGCACGCATTCCCAACAATGGCAGGCCGCGTTTGACGATGTCGAGTTGCTCAACGACGACAATCCCGTCGTACGCGTTTTGCCCGATGAGACCGTGCAAGTCTATGGTTCACCGTGGTCCGGCAAGACACCGTGTTATAAGAACAAAAAAGCGCCTGTAGCCGCATTGGTGCAGTTGGCTCAGGCACCGGAAAATAAGATCAAGCGCCTCAAAATGACGCAGGCTTATCCGTATATATTAGCTTCTGTCAGCGGATTGAAGATTCTGCCGGACATGATGGACCGGCTCTATGAATCAATCGCTAAGTTGCTGGAACTCACTCCTGTGTATCGATTGGAATGTCTGCCGAATCCGGACGCGGCACACTTATGCGCTCAAACGTGTTCACCTTCGACTTGTCATACGGACACGACACTTTGATATAATTGTCGGTGAAACCGTACATACGACCGTCTTTGTGGCTACTCTCCCACAGGACGGTCGTTTCGTATCCCTCATGGGCACGGTAGAACGCCTCCGTCTTACGGGCACTGATGGCGTGCAGTTGCTTGCTGCGCCGTTCCCGTTCTTTCTGGGGTACAACCAGCAGTTCCATATCCAGCATACGCGTGTTAGCCCGCTCGGAGTAGGTGAATACGTGCAATTGTGAGACGGGTAGGGATTCAATGAACGCCACGTACTCCTCCCAGCATGCTTCGGTCTCGCCGCGCACGCCTACCATACAATCGACACCGATGAACGCATGTGGCATAACCGATTTGATATGCTCCACGCGTTCGGCGAACAGTTCCCGCGTGTACCGGCGACCCATGATCTTGAGCACCGTGTTACTGCCGCTCTGCAGCGGAATATGGAAATGCGGTGCGAAGTGCTTGCTGTGCGCCACAAACTCAATGATCTCATCGCTCAGCAGGTTCGGCTCACAACTGGAGATTCGGATACGGAAATCGCCCTCGATCGCATCAAAAGCCCGTAGCAGATCAATGAAACGCTCATTGGTCGAACGACCGAAATCACCGATATTAACCCCGCTGATGATCAGTTCTTTAGCGCCGCCTTGGATCGCCTCTTGCGCTTGTGCTACCAACGATGCAATCGACGGATTACGGCTCTTACCACGTGCCAACGGAATGGTGCAATACGAGCAGAAATAGTTACACCCGTCCTGCACTTTGATGAAACAGCGGGTGCGGTCATCCTTGCTGTACGCTCCGTAGAAATCATCGATCTCCCGAATCGGCGAAGTCTGCACTTTCGCCTCTAACCGTTCGCCATTAGCCTGTTGCTCAATCTGCTCGACGAACGTTGTCAGGTTGAACTTCTCGTTCTGTCCCAGCACGTAGTCCACCCCTTCTATATGGGCGATTTCATCGGGTTTGAGTTGGGCATAACAGCCGGTGACAATCAGCACGGCGTTTGGGTTGTTACGGCGGATACGATGAATCATCTGCCGGTCTTTATGATCGGCAGCATCGGTGACGGAGCAGGTGTTGATGATGCATATATCGGCCTGTTCGCCTTGTTTGGCGCGCACATGACCGCGCTCTAACAGCGCCTTGCCCAACGCGCTACTCTCCGCAAAATTGAGCTTGCAACCTAATGTAGTAAAGGATATTTTCATTGTTTGATAAAGCAAAGCATACGCCACTCGTTGTTGGTGTGTGTGGCGGTGTGTGTCAAACCCTGTTGTGCGGCTGCCTGTTGCAGGATGGGGCAGTCCTCTTCGTAGAAACCGCTGAGCCAGAGTTCACCTTGCGGTGCCAAGTGTGCCGCATAAGCCGGCATGTTGGCCAGCAGGATGTTACGGTGTATATTAGCGAGAATAAGATCGTACGTCCCTTCAGGAACGGTGTCGCCTAATCGCACGTCTATCTGTTCTCCGTTCAGCGCGGCGTTCTCTTGCGCATTCACCACGCTCTTGTCGTCTATATCAACCGCTACGACCTGTTGCGCCCCGAGACGCTTGGCAAAGATCGCCAGCACGCCCGTGCCTGTGCCGTGGTCCAATACGGAATAATGGCTAAAGGCTAACGGTGAACGGCTAAGGTTCATCAGCGCTTCAATCATCATGGACGTTGTCTCATGATGTCCGGCGCCGAAGGCGCAATGCGGAATGATCTTCACGCCCAACGGCAGTTCCTGCATCGGGTGCTCCGCTTCCCAAGTGGCGTTCCAGTTCTCGTCCGGGCACGCTTCTACACCCAGCAGCGTGATACCGTCTGTGTTGGCGCATAAGGCCTCGATGTCTTCGTGGTTAGACTCCCACAACTCCGACTGGATATAGTAATCGTTGCAGTCAATGGTGTCCACGCCTAACTCACAGATCTGCTGATCGAAGATGTCGCGCTGCCACTCTTGGGCGATGTGGTTCTCAATATGTATAACGTGATATTGCATAGCCTACTAAATAATTACTGCCGCCAATGAAGATCGCATCTTCCGGCGCGGCGTGTTGTTGCGCATAGCTGATCGCTTCTTCGGGGCTGTCGATTGCGAGTCCTTCCTTGCCCCACATCGCCAGCATCTCCTCAGCACTTCTTGCCCGCTGTGTATCCGGCTTCGTAAAGATATAATGATATTTCTCGCCTTGCGGCATCAGACGAAGGGAGATATCGGAGTCCTTATCGTTGACTTGTCCGAACACGATCCAGATATGGGGATTCGTCAGTTCGCGTAACTGCTTGGCGACGTATTGGAGCCCATGACTGTTATGGCCCGTATCGCAGATCGTCAGCGGCTGCTCGCTTAGCGTCTCCCATCGACCCCGCAACCCTGTCATCGAACAGACTTTCTCAAAACCCTCTCTGATAGCTGAAGGCTGAATACTGAATGCTGAATACTGATTGCTAAGCGCTTTTAGCGCTACGTACGCTGTCTGTAGATTGTGCTCCTGGTAGTTGCCTTTCAGTTCGCAATTCGGTGCTTCGCGCAGTCGGCAGCGTCGGAGGTAGCCGCATTGGTCGGCAAACCAGATCCGGCAATCGGTCGTCTCGAGGCCTTCGCCTAAGATACCGCACTCCTGCGCACGATCCAAGAACACGTTCATCGTCTGCGGATGGGTCTCGCCGATGACGCACGGTACACCGGGTTTGATGATACCGGCTTTCTCCCGGGCTATCTTAGGTAGCGTGTTACCTAAGAACTCCGTGTGGTCCATCCCGATATTGGTGATGACGGAGAGGATAGGGGTGAGCACGTTGGTGCTATCCAGCCTTCCGCCTAATCCCACTTCCACAACGGCTATATCGACCTGTTGCTGCACAAAGTACGCAAAAGCGAGCGCGGTCATGGTCTCGAAGAAAGAGGGTTGCAGTGTATCTAAGAAGTCCTTGTTTTGCTCGATGAATGCGGCGACATCTGCTTCCGCAATCGGCTGTCCGTTGATGCGGATTCGCTCGGTGAGACTCACCAGATGCGGGCTGGTGAACAGACCCACTTTGAGTCCGCTGGCTTGCAGCGCAGCCGCAATGAGGTGAGAGGTCGAACCCTTACCGTTCGTACCGGCGACATGGATGGCACGCAAGTGCTCATGCGGATTGCCTACATGCGCCATCAGACGCAGCGTGTTCTCCAAACCGGGCTTGTACGCTGCTGCCCCCACCTGATGAAACGGTGGCCGCGACGAATACAAATATGTTACCGCTTCGTTATAACCCATAACCTTTCGCCTATAACCTTTAGCCTTTCGCCTTTACTCCTTTCCGACAACTTTGAAATCCAGCACGCTGTCCTGCCGTTTCTGACTGAGCCATTTATACAGTCGCGGTGTGACGCGGATGGCGTGATTGCGTGCGGTAAGGGTGATGTGTTGGCGGTTGAGCGGGTTATAGACGCTCACATGCAACCGTGCTTTGCCTGGGTTGGAATCCACCATATCGGCCAGTTCATCAATCAGTTCCGGTGTGACGGTGTCCAGCGACAGGCGTATATTAAGTCCCTCCGTGCGTTTGTCTTGCACTTCGCTCAACATATCCACGCTCTGTACCACAAACTCAAACTCCGCCTCCTCATCTTTGGCTTCTTTGAACCATTTCATGCCGGCACCTTTCTGCTGCACGACACCGGTGACGAGCACGTAGGTGTCTTTGAGCATCATGTGCCCGAACTGACGGTAAGCATTACCGAACAGCACAATCTGATAGCTGCCGGTGTAGTCCTCTATCGTGTAGCGCCCGTAGGGGTTATTACTCTTGGAGGTCAATTGCTCGGCCGAGGTAATGAGTCCGCCGATGAGACCGGCTTGGTTCTTATGCGCAGCCAAGAACTCCGACGGCAGCACGGGTTTCTCTTCCGGCTGTTCTTCCAAGGCTTCCCGCACCCGTTTCTCCGCTTCTATACGCGCATCGGGACGACGCCAGGTGTCGAACTGCGTCAACTCACGGGTAGTGAGGTTGCACAACTCACGCACCTCGTATTCGTATTCGTCCAGCGGGTGGGCAGACAGGTAGATACCGATCAGTTCCTTCTCTTTGTTGAGCCGCTCAATCGTGTCCCAACGGGCTACTTGTGGCAGGTCCGGGTGCTTGATCTCAATCGCATCCGACAGGTCGCCGAACAGCGAATTGGCATTGTTGATCTTGTCTGCCTGCCATTTGTTGCCGTAACTCATCAGCATATCCAGACCGGATTCGCCGTCTTCGTCCACGCCGAAGAACTGCTCGCGGTAGATGTCGTCGAAGCACTCAAACGCACCGGCTTGTGCCAGGTTCTCAATCGTCTTGCGGTTGCAGGACTGCAGGTTGACGCGCTCCAGGAAATCGAAGATTCCGGTGTACTTACCGTTTTTCTCACGCTCTTTGATGATTGCTTCCGCTGCACCCTCACCGACACCCTTGATGCCGCCCAGACCGAAGCGGATAGCGCCTTGGCTGTTCACAATGAAGTTGAGTTCCGACTCGTTCACGTCCGGTTCTAACACGCTCAGTCCCAGTACTTTGCATTCGTCCATCAGTTTAGTCACCTCCTTGATATCATCCTTGTGCACCGTGAGGTTAGCTGCCATGAACTCGGCCGGGTAGTGCGCCTTGAGATAGCCCGTTTGGTAGGCTACCCACGAGTAACAAGCCGCGTGCGATTTGTTGAACGCATAGGATGCGAACTTCTCCCAGTCTTTCCATATCTTATCGAGGATCTCGGGGTTGTGCCCGTTCGCTTTACCGCCTTCCATGAACTTATCCTTGAGGCTCGCCAGCACCGCCATCTGTTTCTTACCCATGGCCTTACGGAGCTTGTCGCTCTCACCGCGGGTGAAGTTAGCCAGCAGACGGCTGAGGAGCATGACCTGCTCCTGGTAAACGGTCACACCGTAGGTGTCCTTGAGGTATTTCTCCATGACGGGGATATCGTACGTCACGGGTTTGAGGCCCTGTTTACGGTCGATGAATTCGGGGATATAGTCCATTGGTCCCGGCCGGTAGAGGGCGTTCATGGCGATGAGGTCACCGATGACGGTCGGCTTGAGTTGGCGCAGGTACTTCTGCATGCCGGCAGACTCGAACTGGAACACCGCCACCGTACGACCGTCCTGGAACAGCTTGTAGGTCAGTTCGTCATCAATTGGTATATGGTCGATGTCAATATCAATACCGCGGGCTTTCTTAATGTTACGCAGACACTCCTTGATGATCGTGAGCGTGATGAGGCCAAGGAAGTCCATCTTGATCAAGCCTACGCTCTCCACCACGTGTCCGTCGTATTCGGTCACGAGTACCCGTTTCTTGCTCACCTTATCTTCCACCGAACTCAACGGCGCAAAATTGGTCAAGTCATCCGCGCCGATGATCACACCGCAGGCATGTACACCCACTTGGCGAATGGTGCCTTCGAGCCGTGCTGCGTACTCGAGCATCGAGCGCGTGTTAGGATCGCCTTGCTCGTACTCGCGTTTCAACTCCTCGATGTACTTATAGCAGTTACGCAGGTTAACCTTGGGTTTCTTGGCACCGGCCGGCAGTCCTTTGAGCACGCTGTCCGGGAAATCGCGATCCGGGATCAGACCCTTCAGTTCGTTCACACGGGGTAGGGGCACTTGCTGCACACGACCGACGTCGGCCAATGCGGACTTGGTTGCCATCTTACCGTACGTCACGATATGTGCCACGTGCGTCTCGCCGTACTTACGGCTCACGTAGTCCAGCACCTGACCGCGTCCGCAATCCTCGAAGTCGGTATCGATATCGGGTAGGGAGATACGGTCGGGGTTGAGGAAACGCTCGAACAGCAAGTCGTACGTCAGCGGGTCCAGGTCTGTTATTTTCAGACAGTACGCCACCACCGAACCGGCAGCCGAACCACGTCCCGGTCCGACGGACACGTCCAGTTCCTCACGGGCAGCACGGATAAAATCCATCACAATCAGGAAATAACCCGGGAAACCCATGGAGATGATGGTGTTGAGCTCGAACTCGATACGCTCTTTGAGTTCCTCGTCGTGCTCCAGCCGCTCCGCTCCGTAGCGCTCCAGCGCACCTTGCATCGTCAGGTGACGCAGGTACGCGCTCTCGAACGCCAGACGGTCGGGATAGTCCTCCTCCTTGCCAAAACTCTCAGGAATGTCGAACTTAGGCATGATAGGCCCGTGGTCGATGTCGTAGATCTCGACCTTATCAACAATCTCTTGGGTGTTAGCCAGTGCTTCGGGGATGTCTGCAAAGATCTCCGCCATTTCATCGGGAGTCTTGAGCCACTCCTGCTTGGTGTAGTGCATGCGGTTGACATCGTTCACGTAGTGGTTCGTGCTCAAGCAGATGAGCCGGTCGTGCGCTTCCGCATCCTCTTCGTTGACGAAGTGGCTGTCGTTGGTGGCGATGATCTTCACATTATATTTACGCGCGAGTTCAATCAGAACCGGGTTGACTTGTTTCTGCCGCTCGTACACCTCCACATCTGCGCCGGCTTTCTGCGTCTCATGCCGCTGCAGCTCAATGTAGTAGTCCTCGCCGAACAGGTTCTTGAACCATTTTACCGTCTCTTCCGCCTCGGAGAAATCTCCACCGTTCGCGATTCCGTCCAATATCTTCTGCGGCAACTCGCCACCGAGACAGGCCGAACTGCAGATGATACCTTCGTGCCAGCGCTCCAGCAGCTCTTTGTCAATACGCGGCGTGTGGTAGAATGACTCGGTCATGTATCCCGTGGACACCAACCGGCAGAGGTTGTGGTATCCCTCCATGTTTTTCGCCAGCAAGATCAGGTGCCAGCCTGAGCGGTCGATGATGTACGTACGTCCTTCACCGTTCACCGCTTTGTCGTCGCGCTGTGACTTACGGCCTCTACGCGCACAGTACGCTTCCGTGCCCACAATCGGCTTGAACGGCACAAACGCCGTCCCGTTCGCCTCGGCATCCGCCTTACGAGCTTTGTTGATGCCTTTGCAATAATCGAGCAGGTCCTTGATGCCGTACATGTTACCATGATCGGTCAGCGCCACGGCGTTCATGCCTGTCGCGATACATTTATCCACTATCTCCTCCACTTTCGACAAACCGTCCAGCAGCGAGTAGTGCGAGTGCACATGTAAATGTGTAAATTCCATATTAACCCAAATTAGGCTGCAAAGGTAGTAAAAAAAAATGATATACGCAAGAGATAAGGAATTTTTTTCTTTTTTCTTTCGCTTTGTGGCTCTTCTCCTCCTCTGTCTTTGTTTCTTCGTTCTTTTCCCGCAATTGTATGCGGGTTCACTTTGTCCATTGTCTCGGCATTGTATGCCGGCTACCTTAGCGTCTATGCCTCGCGCACCCTTGCACGATTTCCTCTTTCTTCCTTTGCAGGCGGATCAAATCCGCCGATCAAAAACGCGCCACTCACCCGAGTGCCGCGCTTCGATCTTGCTTAGCGTTCATTTTTAGGCGATATCATCGCCGTTCCTTTGTTGCATTGTTAATCCATAGTAAGGGTTAACACAGTTTGACTTGATTGTTGAGGAATATAATAGGTGGCTTCTTCTGGGTGTGACTTATATCCCATATTTTGAATAATTTGGACTTTACCATATAAATCAAGTGGCACTTTAAAGCGCTGCTTTGACCATGGATTAGCGATTCCTATAATACGTCCGGCAACAATTACTCTACATTGGTAGTTATGCATATTGACTATCTCCAAGGTGTAGGTATCGTCATGTATAATATTTTCTTTCTCCTTTTGTTGTGCTGCCTTCTTATCAGATTCACCATTCCGCACTTGAAGTTCTTCTTTTTCGGCTACTTCTTGTTTCTGAAAATATTCAACTACCTGTTCTGTAAGTTTGTTTGCTGTTGTCAATAAGTCTTCTAAAGAAATCAAAGTAGATGCTGTACTTGTAGAGACGAGATGTTCTCCATTTGAGGCATTAATCAAGTTAGATTGCAAATAATATTGCTCTTGGAATGGTCGTGAATATATAATAAATGCAAACTTAGATAATTGACCAATTGCAATAGTAATGATAGAATCTTCCGAGATACCTTTAGGTGCGTCCTCTATTCTTGCTTTGTAACCTTTTATAGTGTTTAATTTTGACAATGTTTCGCTTTCTATAACCTGTTGAATATCAGCCTGATTTTCTTCTAATCCAATAATAAATATAGAGATTGTATTTTGAGTGAGTTCATCTTCTTTTGATACTTCCTCTACTTTTGCAGCACTTTTTGGTGAATTATTAGGTCCATTGATCGAACTCATAAACTGTTGAAATTTTAATTCATCTTCCGCAGATACTGTCGGCTTCTCCACATGTGCAATTGTTTGTTCTGATACTGGAGCTTCAACAAGTTTGGTATCTTCTATGTTTTGCGCAGATTCTAACTCCTTTAGCACTTCATCTGGTTGTATATCCTTCTCTGTGATCGGTTCTGGATTCTCTTCATTTAAGACTTTCATTTTCTTTGTGACATTTGATGGAGGCTCTGGTTTCGACGTAAATGAGATGACCGGTCCATCATCACGAGAATATATTTTTTCAATTTCACTCGTACTCATAGTGAATGTTTGGCTAGCATCGTCCACATATTGATATGTGATCAGTTCTTCCGTACTCGACAAAATGATACATTGTACTTGTTCACGTGACTTGGTAATAATCACGTCAAACGGATAAGCCAATGCATTCATAGCGGCTATCAACAAACATAGTGCTAAGAAGTTCCTCTTCATGGCATTATTTGAATTTCTAATATCGGCTGAGGTATCATTATTTCTTCATGTCGGCCTGCTTGTACATAAAATGTACACCCTGTATTTGCTCGACAAAATCTTTCAGTTCCTTAAATTTTGGGTCTAGTTTCTCTTGTGTACCAACAACCAACAAGATTAAACCTGTATCTTTATAACGTCTTTGCGAATAGTAGAACACCTGTCCAATAACTCTCTGTAGAGCAGTCGCATTATTTAATTGCTTTGCAACTTTGAGTTCTACACCGCATTGGCCATTACAAATATCTATGTCACATTTTAGCCCAAGGAAGCCACCAACAGCAAACTGAGATGCAATATCATCTCCCTCAAATTCTTGGCGTAATTGTTTTACTATTTCCTTTTCAACTGCCTTTTCGCCTTTGTAAACGGTTTGCTTTGAGAGAGTGAGATGTTTCTCTATAAAGATCTTTATCTCATCTGTTTTGGACTTTGTCCGGTAAAATTGCTTAATAATTGAAGCCATATTATTGCTCTTCAAAATAATTGTAACGATTCTGTTTAGAGATTTTTTGCCCTGCTAATTGACTAGAATATCTATATACATTACTTCGTATTTAATCTGTAGATTCTTCCATCGAAATCCTTCTGGCTCTCAAACTCTTTGCGCTTTGTCTTTCTCCGTTTTAACGTCCCGAAGCAAGGACGGTTATCTCATATTCAACGCCATCGGCAACATACAAAGGAAAGGTATGCACCGTGCGTAGTCAATGGTGTTGTAATTGTCACGGAAGTGCAAGTTCTCGTAGTACGATTTCTTGCGTTTGAAATACAATTTCTCAGACTGGATCGCCCATGCCACCTTGCCAAGTTTCTGCGCGAGAAACCATTTCTCCAACAAGCGTGAGGAGCGACCATTACCATCTGCAAAAGGATGGATACTTACACAAACAAGGTGAATCATGCTTGCATAGTAGAAAACCTCATCGTACGACAAATCGGCTTGAACAAGCACATCTATATCATGCATGAGTTTATCCATCTCATCCGCCACGATCTCCGGTGCCGCGCCGGTATAGACTTTTACCCCGCCGCCAAACACGCCTACGGGCATATCGCGGTAAGCTCCTTTATACTTGTCTGCAATACCGGAACTGTTGGAAAGGATCTTGTGTGCTTCGAGGAACGAGGCAGTGTTGATCGCATTCTTTGCGGCAAACTCATAAGCTGCAATCATGTCATCTATCTCCTGCACATCACGGCTGATGATTTTGGCTTCTTTGAGCTTCAAATAATCATCTTCTGTCATGGACGAACCCTCAATAAGGCTGGAGTTACAGGACGAACTCAACAAGTAGAACTTGAAGTTCTGGGGCGTGAGCGGTTTGGAGGCAAGTCTCTTGACTCGCTTCTCAATGCTTATCGGCTGCTGTGCTTGGTAGTCAGCCCAAAACTCACTATGTATAATCTGTAACGACTCCATGTCCTTTAGCCTTTGCAACTTTCGGCCGCAAAATTACTACTTTTTTTGCATATATGCAAGAAAAAACGCATAAAAATTCATTTTTATGACAAAACAGCGGTTCAAAATTTGCATATTCCAAAAATTTGTTGTATCTTTGCACTCGATTTAGGAAATATCCTGCTCCGGTTTTAACCCCCTCTCACCCTTCTTTGCAACCAAAATAACGGTAAAGTTCAGAGTGAATTGAGGGCGGAACATGGTTCTCCTAGACCA